>Ga0334883_1000228_pt1 | contig 107518 bp, 93 predicted proteins | sample GraSluR1_MG_6_FD_207230 | JGI IMG/M metagenome (GOLD analysis project Ga0334883, IMG submission 207230) | Sludge microbial communities from methane-producing bioreactor in Wageningen University, Netherlands - Granular Sludge_09_05-R1 | ecosystem: Engineered > Bioreactor > Anaerobic >... | reverse complement strand
TCTACCCATTCCGAACAGAGAAGTTAAACGCGTTTGTGCCGATGGTACTGCCAGACCAGGTGGGAGAGTAGGTAGCCGCCGCCCTTAAACGAACCCCTGACCCGCAAAGGTCAGGGGTTTTTTGTTTCCAGACCGACTCTGGAAGTTTTAATAATTTCTGTCTCGAGCCGTCAGACAAGCTCCCATGACGCCTGCTTTTTCTTTGATCTTGGAGAGCACAATGTGGGTGTCTTTGCTCATGATGTTGAGTGAGTGCTTTTTAACAGCTCCTTTTACGGGAAGCAGCAGGTAATCTTCTGTGCGGGCCAGCAGGCCGCCAATGACAATGGTATCCGGATTGAACAGGTTGATCAGATTGGCAATTTTCCGGATGTGCCGGCGGCCGATGGAGGGAAGAAGGTCTTTTATCAGGACGTCTTTACCCTGGATGGCTGGCGGTTGGGAACCTTGCCGGAACCTGTGGCGTATGGGGTGGCAGTCTCTTATGGCCGCCAGTTCTTTTGCGCCGGAGGTTGTAACCAGAACGGCTCCTTGAACTCCGTATATGGATTGACACTTACAAAGGCCCATCTGGAGGCAACTCCTATGGCGTCGCTGCCGGTGACCATGGATAACATGTCGGGGGCTGTATGCCAAAACAAATGGTACCTGGTGGGAGGGAACCAGAATGGGGTTCCTTCCAACCAGGTTTTTTCTTTGGATCTGGCCAATGCTCAGGCTGTTTGGCAGCAGGAGCCGTCCTATCCGGGTCCGCCTCGCCTCCAATCGGTATGCGTGGCCCAGGGGGGCCGCCTGTTCTTGATTGGTGGCTTTTGCCCCAAGCGCGATAGCGCCTCGGCCAACCTCTCTTTAGATGCGCTTTGCTTTGACCCGCTTTCAGGGCAATGGGCCCCTGTGGCGGCGCCGGTGGATGAAACGGGGCAGCCCGTATCTGTGGGCGGTGGCTACGGGGTGCCTATAGGCGACAGCCTGTTGGTGGTAGCCGGGGGCGTGCACAAAGACATTTTCCTGAATGCTTTGAACGGCCTTTATGGAACTGATTACATGAAACATATACCGCAGTGGTATCAATTCAATCCCCGGCTGCTGCAATATGATATAACCCGCAACCAATGGACGGTGTTGGGGAGCGATGAAGCTTGGGCCAGGGCCGGCGCCATTCTGGTGAAAAAGTCGGAACGGCGCTTGTATTGGATCCATGGAGAACTCAAGCCTGGCATTCGGACGCCCGATATTCAAAAAATCAGAATCTAAACGATGCTCAAGAATCGAAAATCATATCCGTGGATTGTTGTGGGGCTGCTGTGGGTAGTGGCCCTGCTCAATTACATGGACAGGCAAATGCTTTCTACCATGCAGGAGGCTATGCAGGCAGATATTGCGGAATTGGAGTTGGCGGTGAATTTTGGAAGGCTCATGGCCATCTTTTTATGGATATACGGCTTGTTGAGCCCCATGGCCGGGGCCATCGCCGACAGGATCAGCCGAAAGTGGCTGATTATTGCCAGTTTGTTTGTCTGGTCGTTGGTGACGTTTCTGATGGGTTATGCCGATAACTTTAACCAGTTGATGGTGTTGCGGGCCTTTATGGGCGTGAGCGAGGCGTTGTATATTCCGGCCGGTTTGTCGTTGATCGCCGATTACCATACAGGCAAATCCAAGAGTCTGGCCGTGGGCATTCACATGACCGGTCTGTATATGGGCCAGGCAGTCGGTGGCTTTGGCGCTACCGTGGCAGCCGCCTATTCCTGGCAGAGCACCTTCCATTGGTTTGGGGTGGTGGGTATGGCATATGCGGCCCTGCTGGCGCTGCTGCTGCATGAGAAGCGGCCCGAGACTGTGCGGGTGAAGGCCGAGGCTACCGGTGCGAAGTCGCGCGAATCCATTCTCAAGAGTTTTGGAATGCTGTTCACCAATGTAGTTTTCTGGGTCATCCTGTTCTATTTTGCCGCGCCTTCATTGCCCGGTTGGGCCACCAAGAGCTGGCTGCCTACGCTGTTTGCACAGACGTTGCACATTCCCATGTCGCAGGTGGGACCCATTTCTACAATAACCATTGCCATTTCATCGTTTGTAGGGGTCATCTTTGGCGGGATTCTCTCCGATCGATGGGTCAAACGGAATATCAAAGGCCGGGTGTATACGGGGGCCATCGGACTGGGTCTGACCGTCCCCGCATTGATTCTTTTAGGGTTGGAGTCAAATATGGTAAGTGTAGTGGGAGCCGGCCTTTGTTTTGGTATAGGTTACGGCATGTTCGATGCCAACAACATGCCCATCCTGTGTCAATTTGTTCCCGCCAAACAACGCGCCACCGCCTATGGCCTAATGAACATGACCGGCGTCTTTGCCGGTGCCTTTATCACCAAAGTCTTAGGCCAATGGACCGACCGGGACAGCCTGGGCTCCGGCTTTGCCTACCTTGCCATCGTAGTCTTTATAGCCCTTTGCCTCCAACTCCTGGTCCTTCGCCCCAAGACGGATAATATGGAATAAGAAATATGGCATGACACCCCCAATTGATGGATCTCTGAGCGTTCAGCGGTTGTCCCTGCTTTTTGCAGATTCACAAAGCTTATTTTTGTAAACGACTGCTATATACCTTATATCATATCTGTGTATTACCGTATCTGCGAAATACCAAATCTACCAATTACCAAATCTGTGAAATAATTTCTCAAATATTTAATTTATGAAAAAACTACTACTTCTTCTTGCGACAATGGCGCACCAGACCGCTTCTGGTGCGCAAGAATCCGGAGATGAAAATGCAAGGAGTTGTTAATCAGCTGTTACGAAAAATATCGAATTAAAGTTGCGCACCAAGCTTCATTTGGAACAAAAGCGTGAGGAGCTGTGCAACGCACTCAATCTGATGATTAGTTCCTGGCCAAGAGCTGTTTTGTCTTCAATATGTTTTAATACGGCAGCTACAAACGGGTTGTTTTCGAATGCACCCCTAACTTGCTCAAAATCCAGCCGGCATTCATCCATATTTCCATCAGCCCCAAAACCTGTCATGGAACTTAAAGAAAACTCCTTACGGGCATCTTCATATAGCATCCTGTCAAGACCGACGACGGCATCTTCCCATTCTTTGACTATCTCCCTGATTTGATTTATGGTAATATCTTCCGGATCAATACCATAAAACTCTTTAATCTTGGAATAAGCCCAGGTCCATTCGTAATAATAATAGTTTCTGTGCAATTCTTCAACAAATTTGTTGATATCGGTTATCTTGCTTATTTCGTGAGTTTCTATACCGTGGATCAGTTTATCTATTTCTGATCTGGGAGCTATCAGTCCCGATATATCCAGCCATTCTCCCAGGCCGATGGCCGTATCGGGCCGCAGACGGTCCCGGATCTCTTCAATGGATCCGAATTGTTTATTTTCAAGCCGTTTGATGATGGAATTGCCCAGAAATTTTTTGATAGCGATCTCGTAATACCGGATCCCGTTTACCAGTGATGTGTTGTTAATTTTGGTACTTTTATAAGAAAAAACATCCGTCGTTTCTCCGGATACCCTCATCAATTCCTGGAGAATAGCCCTGCCATTGAGCATTTTTTGTATCGTATACGGGCTCAGTAGGTTGTAATTGATCTGGTCCAGCTTAACGGGATCCTTTCTCAGATCACGTTTTGGCCATTTCTGAACGTCACGTATAGTCCCTACACTTTTGAGATTGACACCGGGGATCAGGTATGTTGTGTTATCCTGTTCTATCAGGTAAGAAAAGGGGAGTGAACTGGTATCGGTATTGTTCACATGCCTGCCCATTACCAGTGAAAATGCCCCTATGCGTGAAGGCCAGAGTATATAGGAATCAGAAGTTGTCTTGGAGCCTCGTTCCATGATACCCTGGTGGATGGGGCCCAGTTTGTACATATGGTTAGACTGGTTGGATCCCGATCCGGCATTCATAAAAGAGAACATCCCGGCTATAAGAAGGGTTGATTTGTGATGGCTTACGGTATAAGGTCCTGCGAATACTGAACAAGCTTCTCCGTTTTCTCCAAAACAGTTGCTGAAGAATAGCGAATCGTTGGCTGAGTAGGCTTTTCCAAGTATGGTCCCCTGCCCCACAAAACAATTTCTGATATTAACACCGCTTTCAACTTTTGCTCCTGAGGATATGATAAAATCTTCACAGTTTACTCCATACCCGATGTACACAGGATCGTATGCATTTCCGTTTATGCTTCCGTTGACCAGAGAAGAAGTCCCTTCAATAGTGGTACAATCCCCTATAGCTACATTTTTTAAGGTTCCGGAATGGCTGATGATTACATGATCGCCGATTGTTCCTCTGTCAGAGGCAATTTTTGCTGCGTAAACACGCACCAGTTCCCGCATCCTTTTAACCAGTTCTGTTTTGTGACGGTACAAAGCAAGGATATAAGCAAAATGTGCTGTAAGTTTATTGTTTATGGGAACTTCCCTGCCGCCCATTTCGTTCAGGACTGACACTTCCACTCCATTTCCGAAAGAAGAAATGCCTTCTGTATATATTTTATCTATATTTTCAATAATACAGCCCGATCCAATATTATAGTTGGCTATGTAACTGTGGATGTTTTCTATACAAGTATTGTCCCCAACGGATACGTTGTGGAGTTTAGCGTTGCAGATCCCTGATTGAATTTTTATTCCGGAAAGAAGTTCCTTTTTTGTTTCAAAGACGCCCAAGCGGATATCTCCGGAAAAAGCCGTATCCCATACCCTTTCCGGTCTGAAATCAGGATCAACCCATATTTTGTCCCAGTTTTCGGAATGGCATCGCTGCTCCTTAAGCCGTATAATCTCTTCGCGGCTGATCAATCTGTATTCTTTCATAAGAATCTCAGTTCCAGACAATGGCGTCTGAGTCAGGCTTGAATGGTATTTGGTGGATCGTAAAAGCGTATTTTTTATAATTATTAACTTCCACGGCTACTTTCAATCTGCCTACTTTTAACAAGCGTGCGGGAACATTGGGAAATTCCAGGTTTAGGACCGATACCTGGTCTTTAACCACAGAGAATTCACTGACAAATGGTTTTGAGGTATGGAAAACCAAAGGATAAACCTGATGCTCTGTTATATAGGTATCATCTGTCAGCCCGTCTGTACTTGTGAATTTCAAGAAACACTTTACGTTGGCTTTGATGTGTATGGTGGCATATATGGTTCCTTTGGACGGATCTTCCAAATCCCTGACCCCATAACAACTTACTAAGTTGGCAGTAAAATAGTTAACGCCATCTCCAAAATCGTATATAACCTCTTTGTAGAAGAGTGAAACCTGGTCATTATCCTTCCAGCAGGAAGAAAACAGGATCATTGATAGCATTACAGCACCGAGAATAAATAAAAATTTTTTCATAAAAGATAATTAAAGGAGGTTATTACCAACGTCAAAAATAACATAATTCTATGATATGTTAACCAGACGCAAAAAAAATACGCTATGCTGCATTCCATAAAATGAAAGCCGCCTTTTCAGGGGCGGCTTTCGGCACATAGGCTTTTTGAACTAAAAACGATAAGTTACACCTATAGAGCCATAAGTAACTCCATATCCAAGTTCAACAAATGCACCCAGAGACGGAGTAAACATATATCTTGTTCCGGCAAAAAGTTGCCATCCAAATTTTACATGAGTATGTGCAGTTGTGGATTCTATGCCGGAAGTAAATCTTTCTGATTCCAGTTTAATCCCAAAAACGGTTCCGGCATATACCTCCCAATTGTCCATGATGGTGAAATGGTAAGCTCCCCGTGCACCGAAAAGGGTGTTGAAATATTTGTAATTCACTTGATCAAACCCTGTTTTGATCTTGTATCCCCAGAAACCGACATGTGCACCGACGGCAACAGAACCCGGTCTGCCCAGGTCCACGATCCCCACTTCGTAGAAAGCAGCAATGGGAGGAATTGTCATTCTGTAACCAGGAGAAATGATTGGTAACCCTATACCGATGCTTCCCATATTTGTCCCTTTAGTCATTACATTTGGAACTATGTTATCCTGGGCTGAAAGGGTAAAAACACCCAATAGGATAAGAATGGCAGATAGGATGATTTTTTTCATCATTTTATGAGTCTAATTATACTACTAATGTAAAACTATTTTTTTTAAAATCAAAAAAATTGTACCTTGTTGATGTTAATTTTATCAATACTATTTTCCATGAAAAAAACGCCATTTCTTTTGTTATTGCTACTTACAGCTCTTCTGTCGGCAGGTTGTTCCAATACCGGTAATAAGGAAGAGTGGGCCATTGTAATCCATGGCGGAGCCGGTTCTGCCCGATCCATGACGCCTGAAGCTCGCGAAAAATACATGGATCTGCTGGATCAGGCCCTGAAAGTTGGAACCGAAATGCTTGAAAACGGAGCCGAGGCCCTTGATGTGGTCACACAGGTGGTTGTGTGGCTGGAAGACTGTCCGTATTTTAACGCAGGGAAGGGAGCCGTTATGACATCGAACGGGGTACATGAACTGGATGCCGCCCTGATGGACGGAAGGGACCTACAGGCAGGTGCGGTTGCCGGTGTCCGGGATATAAAAAATCCCATTCTGGCTGCCCGTCACGTAATGGAAGATTCTCCCCATGTGCTGCTCATTGGCGAGGGAGCCTCGGCATTTGCCAAATCCATGGGACTTACCATGGTAGAGAATTCTTATTTTTCGACACCCGAACGCCTTGAACAGATCAAAAGGATAAAGGAGAAGCGAGAAACCCCTGATCCAAAAGGAACAGTAGGTTGCGTGGCCCTGGACAGGAATGGTAACCTGGCTGCGGCTACTTCCACAGGTGGCATGAGTGGCAAGCGCTGGGGGCGGGTGGGGGATGTACCAGTCATAGGTGCTGGTACTTATGCCAACAACAATACTGTAGCTGTATCCGGAACAGGCCACGGAGAGCTCTGGATCAGGAGATGCGTGGCTTTTGACATAAGCGCATTGATGGACTACAAAGGACTTTCCGTAGAGGAAGCTGCACGTAAAGTGATCTTTGATAAGATTGATAAAATGGAAGGATCGGGAGGGGGTGTGATCTGTGTGGATAAGAACGGAAATATTGCCATGGAATTCAATACAAATATCATGTTCCGGGCATGGGCAACTGCCTCGGGACAAAATGGTACCGCCATTGAGCACTGATCCCGGCCTGTTCCTCCTGTTACCGTCCGCTTTCCCGGATCATATTTTTCAGTTTTCTGTTGAATTCCTTTTTTTCCAACAGTTCTTCCAATGTCATGTGCATTCTGTACTTCCAGTAGTGAGGCACAATGGCTGGTACGTTAATGCGCTCATCGTGAGGATTTTCCCTGCGCAGCTTCCCCGACACGGACATCCAATCCTGCCAGGGCAGGATGCATAGCATGGCCGGGCTTTTGAGATGTTCCCGGATGATCTGCATACAAATCCAGGGTTCGCAATAGAATGGAGCTTCTCCGGGCACGCCCAGTACTGAATTGAAGTAACAGTTGGTGATATTCCGGTTTTCTTCCCACCATTCCCTGAGTGTACTCGTATCATGTGAACCGGTGGTACATACGCACAGGTACGGATAGATAGCAGGATCGCCAAAATCCCTGTATTTATCCTTGGGCATGCGTTGGACCTCGAGGCTGAGCATCGCCAGTTCTTTCATTACCGGCGGGACACAATCGGGGATCATGCCAAGATCTTCGGCACAGCACAGCATTTTTGTGGCCGAGATCAGTGGCGGCAGTTTTTTCATGGCCTGGTGATACCAGAATTCATTGTGCCGTTTGTAGAAAAAATGATCGTACAACTTATTGAAAACAAATTTGCTGTTTTCGTCCAGTGCCTTGTAAGAATAGTTGAACTGGGCCGAGATTCTTGGATGATATGCATCCTTTTTACCCGGTTGACAGACAAAAAGAACATTAGCAACCAGGTTTGTCAGACTGTTGCAGATAAACCGGTTCTCCTGATCCTGGGGCTGTGAAGCAAAATGGAGTGCGATTTTTCTTTGGGTGTCGAACGCCTCCTTCAGATCGTATAGTCCGGCACATTTGCCCGGGACCAGGTATTTGTCTGTTATTTCAGGCGTGTTGTCCTGGAATACCTTATTTAGTATATCGTCTGTGATGTAAGGTCTTGCCATCCGGTCATAGTCAAAGGACAGGCCCCACTGACGGATCTCTTCTGAGGTAAAGGGCATGGCAGGGTCAAAATAACCCATCAGGCCCTGGGTTTGTTCTTTAGGAATGGTCCAGATGCGGAAAAATCCAAGTATATGGTCTATGCGGTATGCATCGAAGTAACGGGCCATATGGGCAAAACGATTTTTCCACCATGCATATCCGTCTTTTTCCATTACCTCCCAGTTATAGGTAGGAAATCCCCAGTTCTGTCCCTGAACGGAAAATTCATCCGGAGGGGCTCCGGCCTGGGAATTCATGTGGAACAAATGGGGCTCGGTCCAGGCCTCTACGCTCATGGGTGTAATACCTATGGGGATATCACCTTTGAGTATGATTCCTTTGCTATTCAGATATTTATGTACATTGGCCAATTGCCTGTCAAGGTAATACTGTACAAAGATATACAGGTCGAGATCATCGAATTCCATAGTATATACCGGGTCATACCGGGCATATTTTCCCCACTGAGTAAAGTCGGCAGTCCCAAATTTGTCACGCAGAACACAGAAAAGTGCATAAGGTCGCAACCATTTTTTATTTTCCCTGATAAATGTCTTGAACGAAGCCGATTTCATCACCTGTTTGCCTGTGTACCTGAACAAAAGCTTTATGGCCGACCATTTAAGATCGGACACTTTATCGTAATCAACTGCAGGAAGATCGTTTAGTTTTTTCCGTTTCTTTTCAAACTGGGAAAGGTCTACAGATCCATCTTCGGGGCACATGGCTTTGATGTTTGCATACAAGGGATGCAATGCCATGATGGATATGCCTCCGTAAGGATAGGAATCTATCCAGTTATGGTACATCGTGGTATCGTTGACGGGCAATATCTGCAACACCCTTTGGCCCGTTAGTGCCACCCAGTCTGCCATCTTTTTCAGGTCCCCGAAATCACCTATACCCCAACTTTCATGGCTACGTAACGAGAACACCGGGATAGCAGTCCCGGTATGGCGTACCCCTTCTGAGTGGCCACGGAATGAAGAATCCCGGATGATAATATGTGTTTCTTCATTTTCAGGGAACCCGTGTAATTTTAAAACCCGGTTGTTTCCTTCTTCCCATTCCACCAGGGAATTGTCCGGATCTTTGCGCACGATGTATTTATATTCCAATCTCTCTCCCTCAATAGCTGAATAAGGGAGAGCTGTCTCCCAATTACCAAAACCGGTATATTGTAAGGCGATTGCATGGGATGGATTCCACATGCCGGTAGCGTTGCTGTTCCCGGTCAGCGCCAAGTGGCATCCTTGCGGAACTGCTCCCGAATGCGTGATCAGGGCTATCTCGGCTTTTTTCAAAGGTTTTATCTTATGGGTCAGAAAAACATAGGAATACGATGGTTCAATCCATCTGTCAATGATCATTATGTTCTTTGTTCCAGGCAGATCTTTCAGACTATGTGTAGAAGGTTCTGTTATGCTGGTACCATCGGGGAAGACGACAGTATATCTGTAGTTGACCTCTTTTGGAATGGACGGAAAGCTTACTTTGAGCTCCCACCAGCCTTCCTGTAACCGTTCCATCAGCGGGGCATTTTGCTGTTCATTGTTGCCCAGGACAGTAGTGTCACCACATAAAGACAACACGCTGTCCCCAGGCGCATTATAATGAATACGGAAAATCAAGTCCATATTTGCATGTTTATTAATGATAAACAAATATACTTAAAAAAATGTTTGGGATTTTTTATAACTTTACCCATTATGGTAAAAACAGGCAAGACTCATCTGATTGTTCATTCATTTGCACTTGCGCATGCTTTGATGTGTTTTCTACTGCACGAAACAGCTTTCGGAGATACATTTGTTCTGACTTGCCTGACCATTTCCATGGTCGTAATTCTGATCCGTTTATTTGACGGTCCTGTAGATGTGATCGTCGGTTTGTTATTGCTTGCTTCTTTTGCCGGATTCTTTCTTGGAACAAACGGAGCCCGCTGGATACAGATGCTTTTTCCGGGCATGAGAAAGATCCTGACCTTTGTTCTGACTACTACACTTGTGACTGAATTTCTTGGGTGGTCAATTTTCTTTGTCGTCCGCCGTAAGAAAAATAACCGGTAATGGCTTCTGAAACAAAAAGAACTACCATCATTGAAGTGCTTTTACTGGCATTTTTTGTACTGGCATTCCGGATCGCATTTGAAGGAGCATTGCCTTTCTTCCAGGATCATTTCAACCTGAATTTCAACGAAACGCTCCGCCGGTTACTGCGTAACTACCCGTTGGCGCTGCTCATGGTCATTCTTGATTTTTTTCTGGTATGGATGCTTGTCCGTCATATAGATTATGGAAAAAGACCACTGCTGCGAACCATGCTCGAAACAGCTGGGCTCCTGGTGATTGCATTGTCCTCGGCTGCCCTTATGAGGGTCATGTCTCCCCCGGAGGGCAGGGGAGAAGGCTCATTTTTGAACTATACTTACTGGTATACGGCACTTGCTGCTTTTTTCTTCAATTTGATCATTATTGCCGGGATGGATATTTACGCTTACTACGGCAGGGTACAGAAAAAAGCGCTTGACTTGGAGATAGGCAAAAAGAACAAAGCCAGATACCAGTATCAGCAGCTTAAGCATCAGCTGAATCCCCATTTTTTGTTCAACAGCCTCAATTCACTCGATTACCTGATCCATACAGATGCAAACAAAGCAAGTGATTATGTAAGGAAACTGGCTACACTGTACCGCCATTTTTTAAGCGTTGACGAGGAGCAGACCATACTGCTGAAAGATGAGCTGGAGTTTGTAAGACTGTATGTCGATCTGCTGTCCCAGCGTTTTGACAATTCCCTGAATGTTATGTTCGATATCCGTCAGGAAGACCTGAATTCCCGCGTAATCCCGTGTAGCCTCCAGGTTCTTGTGGAAAATGCCACCAAGCACAATATCGTTAGCAAAGACCTTCCGCTTGAAGTCCGTATTACTACGGAGGACGGATTCCTTGTGGTCAGGAACAATTTGCAACCAAAAACATACAAGGTATCTTCCACCGGGGTGGGACTGAAAAACATTCGCGGACAATATTTGTCCGTTTTTCAAAAAGATATAATTATTAACAACGGCAGGCAGACATTCGAGGTTCGTCTGCCCCTGCTGGATTAGTCCTATGAAAGTATTGATACTGGAAGACGAAATACCTGCACAGATGCAATTAAAGCGATTGCTCAGCGTTCATTATCCCGATGCAGTCATCGCCGCTACCCTTGATTCGGTCGACAAGGCAGCCAGATGGCTTACATCCCATAGTGTTGACCTGATCTTTATGGACGTGGAACTTTCGGACGGAATCTGTTTTGAATTGTTTAACAGGATCCCGGTCATGCCCCCTGTCATTATCATAACGGCTTATGAGCATTATGCCTTGGCTGCCCTTAAGAAGAGTGCTGTGGACTACCTGCTCAAGCCGGTGGGAGATCCGGAGTTTGTTACCGCTGTTGAAAAATGTTGCAAAAAATCTGACAAATCCCAGGACCTGCAGAGCCTGGGTATGCTCATGTCACAGACACAGGATTATAAACAACGTTTTGTAGTAAAGCTGGGAGACCAGATTATTGTTGTCAACACAAAGGACATTGCTTATTTTTATTCCGAGGAGAAAAGCACATACATCATGACAAAGGAAGGAAAGCACCTTCTTTCGGATGCCAGCCTGGAATCAATAGAAGAGCAGCTCAATCCCCATGAGTTTTTCAAGTTGTCCCGCAGCTGCATCGCCAATATATCTGCTATAAGTTCCATTTCCAGACATTTTAACAGCCGGTTGCGTATTGAGCTTCAACCTCCTTTAAATCAACACGTATTGGTCAGCCGTCAGAGGGTTCCGGCTTTTATGAAGTGGATAGAGGGAGATCTGGATTGACAATCCGGACCTTAATTCTTGCATTTCGTCAATATTATTCTGCATTTCGTCAGAACAGCTGATATTCAATGAAGAAAGGGAATTAAATTTATACAATTTAATACCTGAATCCTGATATGAGAAAACAAACGAAAATGACGTTCTGGAATATCTGGAACATGACCTTTGGTTTTCTGGGTATTCAATTTGGATTAGCGCTACAGAATGCCAATGTGAGCCGTATCCTCCAGTCTTTCGGAGCCGATGTGGGACATTTATCACTCTTCTGGATCGCTGCTCCTCTTACGGGAATGATCGTACAACCCATTATTGGTCACTACAGCGACCAGACATGGACCCGTCTGGGACGGAGGCGTCCGTTTTTTCTGGCCGGGGCGATACTTGCAGCTTTAGCCCTTGTCATGATGCCCAATGCTCCCTTGCTGGCCCCTTATATTGCTCCAATGTTCATCGGAGCCGGAATCCTTATGATCATGGATGCTTCCATTAATGTAGCCATGGAGCCTTTCAGGGCTCTGGTGGCGGATCTGCTCCCTTCGGAACAGCGTACGCTTGGCTTCTCGGTCCAGACATCCCTCATTGGGGTTGGTGCAGTGCTGGGGGCCATCTTGCCTTATCTGCTAACCAACTGGTTTGGTGTAGCCAATGTCCCGGAGCCTGAAACAGGTCACCTGGTAGCCAATAACGTCAAATTCGCATTTTATATTGGAGCAGCCGTTTTGTTAGGGAGTGTACTCTGGACTGTAGTAAGAACAAAGGAATATCCTCCCGAAGGCGGTGTAAAACCAGACAAACAACCATTCTGGCAGATAGGAAAGGATTTTCTCAAGATCCCCAGGCCCATGAAACAACTGGGTGTAGTACAGTTTTTTTCCTGGTTTGCCCTATTCTCTATGTGGGTCTATATGGTTCCTGCTGTAGCTGAGCATGTTTACGGTGCCACGGAAAATACTTCCAGGGCTTATGCCGATGCCGGTGACTGGGTGGGAATACTGCAGGGTGTATATAACGGGGTAGCTGCCGTTTTTGCTTTTCTATTACCTTGGATCGCTAAAAAGATCGGCCGGAAAGGGACACATGCCCTGTGTCTTTTCCTTGGAGCCGTCGGATTCTTGTCTTTTTATTTTATAAGGGATCCCCGAACGCTCATTTTCCCCATGATAGGTGTGGGAATAGCCTGGGCAGGGATCCTTGCCATGCCATATTCCATCCTGGCAGGCGCATTGCCTGCCCACAAAATGGGTGTTTATATGGGTATATTCAACTTTTTCATTACCATTCCGCAGATCATTAATGGGCTTGTAGGCGGAATCATGGTAAAATATCTCTACGGAGGACAGACCATTTTTGCACTGGTCTTTTCCGGTATCTGTTTGCTGATAGCTGCCATAAGCGTATTCTTTGTCGAAGACAGGGATGATCCCGTACAACTGGCTTTCAGAAACAAAAAAATACTTGGATCAACGATCTAATAATTATTAACTAACTTACATGTTTATGAAAAGACTGATGACTTTTTTGCTCGCAGTCACGCTTTGTTCCCTGACTTCTGCTTACGCTCAGTATGAAGTTAGGGGAACCGTCGTTGATATAAACGACCAGGCTGTGATCGGAGCTACGGTTCTGGAACAGGGAACCAGAAATGGTGTCACAACAGATCTGGACGGACAATTTGCCCTCACTGTCCCTTCTCCCGAAACGCTGTTGGAGATCTCCTATCTGGGGTATAAGACCATAGTCGTTGCGGCAAGGAACGCGACACGAATAGTATTGCACGAAGATTCCGAACTTCTGGAGGAAGTTGTGATCATTGGCTATGGTACTGTCAAAAAGAGCGATATGACAGGTTCGGTCGTGGCCATCAAAGCTGAAGAAGTGAACCGTGGTGCCGTTTTTTCACCAGACCAGATGCTGCTCGGTAAAGTATCGGGCCTGCGTATAACGCCTGCTACAGGTCAGCCCGGATCTTCAGCGACCATAAGGATTCGCGGTGCTGCATCCTTAAATGCATCCAATGATCCCTTGATAGTCATTGACGGAGTTCCCGTTACCGGGGACGGAGGCGCCGGAATGGGAAATCCGCTGGCGTCCGTTAATCCCAACGATATTGAAAACTATACAGTCCTTAAGGATGCTTCGGCCACCGCCATCTACGGTTCAAGAGCATCCAACGGGGTGATCATTATTACTACCAAAAAAGGAACGGGCAGGGGTATTAATGTAAGTTACAATTCCAGTTACTCGGTAAAACAGAACGCATCCAGGATTGAGATGCTATCTGCCGATGAATACCGCAATTTTATGACCACCACCTATGGCAACAACCAGATCATTCAGAATCTTTTGGGAGATGCCAATACGGATTGGCAAAAAGAGATCTACCGGTTATCATTCAATACAGACCAGAATGTCAGCCTGTATGGGTCAACACGTTTTATGCCTTATCGGGTAAGCGTGGGATACAACCTGGACCAGGCCACCCTGAAAGTAGGCGACAACCAGCGTGCCAACGTCGATATCAGCCTTTCTCCCAAGTTGTTTGCTGAACACTTTACGATCAATGCAAACGCCAAAGGAATATATCAAAAAACCAACTGGGCGCCTACGGGAGCCATTGGGAATGCACTGGCTTTTGACCCTACTAAACCGCTGTATTTCACCAAAGCTGATGGCAGCATTGATACTTCCAAGGCTAACGGTTACTGGAACTGGTTGAATCCCGATGGCAGCGCCAATACCATGGCCAGCACCAACCCGCTTTCGACACTGTACGATTATACCAATTACAATTATACATTCCGCTCCTTGGGTAACGTACAGCTTGCCTATAAGGTTCATGGTCTGGAAGATCTGACGGCCAATGTAAACGCAGGTTATGACGTGGCACGTACACGCGGTAAAAGATACAATGCATTGGGATCCATTTCGGCCATGCGTTCCAGCAATGACCTCTTTGTTACGTATGAAAATTACAATCTGAACACGTTGCTCGAAACTTATTTGAATTACAACCATGATTTCAGGAACAGCAACCTGGATGTTATGGCCGGTTATTCCTGGCAGCATAACTACGTTCAGTTTGACGAAGAACAATTCCGGAATACAGAACCGGATGGTCCGGGAGCCCATTATTACACAAAACCTACCGATGCCAAGGAGTATTTCCTGATCTCTTTCTTTGGAAGGATCAATTATTCCATAGCATCCCGTTACCTGTTCACCGTTACCCTGCGGAACGATGCGTCTTCGCGATTCAGCAAAGTCAACCGCTGGGGCCTTTTCCCCTCAGCCGCTTTTGCCTGGAACATCGGTCAGGAGAATTTTCTGAAAGGAAACAAAGCCGTTTCGGCCCTGAAGCTTCGTTTGGGCTGGGGGCTTACAGGACAGCAAGATATCGGCTCGGATTATTATCCTTACCTGGCACGTTACCTGTCCTCATCGGCTTTGGAAATGAGATACTTCATGGGAGACGGTTATTATACCACCCTTGCTCCATTGGCCTACAATGCGAATCTGAAATGGGAAACCACGGAAACTTATAACGTAGGTTTGGACTTTGGATTTGCCAATGACCGCATTACCGGTAGCGCCGAGGCCTATTACCGTTTCACATATGATCTGTTGAACGTGATATCCACGCCCCTGGGATCTAATTTCGGTAACAGCATTATTTCCAATATTGGTAATATGGAAAACAAAGGGATGGAATTCACCCTGAATTTCATCCCTATCCAGACAATCGATTGGCATTGGTCAATAGGAGGTAATCTTACCATCCAGGATACCAGGATCACCAAACTTACTACCCTCAAAACGGAAGGATACCTGGGTGTGACCACAGGATCCGGAATGGGGGGAACGGGCGGTTACAGCTCTCTGCACCGTGAAGGATTTTCACCGTACACTTTTTATATGTTCCAGCAATTATACGATAACAATGGAAATCCTGTACAGAACGGATTGATAGACCGTGACGGAGACGGTGAGATCACCGACGCAGACCGCTACGTTACCGGCTTCAGTCCCACACCGGATGCCTTCTTTGGCATCAACACCCAGTTGCGTTACAAGAATTGGGACCTGGGACTGAACGGTCACGGTTCCGTTGGCAACTACATCATTAACGGCGTAGCCATGGGATATTCCACATCCTACAGCGATGACTGGAACAAAGGTTACCTGAACAACGTTAGTAAGGAATACCTGGTGGAAGGATGGACAGCCCCATCGGAAAACAATCAGAAATATTCAGATATGTTTATCGAGAATGCTTCCTTCTTCCGCATAGACGATATCAACCTGGGCTATACGTTTGACAACCTGAAATTTGCCAAGAGCATACGTATAGCTGCCTCGGTGCAGAACGTATATGTATTTACCAAATACAGGGGTTTGGATCCCGAGATCGTATCTTCGGACGGTGTGGACTTCAACATCATACCACGTCCCAGACTCTATACCCTGCGTCTTAACATTAACTTTTAATTCAAGGTAGATATGAAAAAGATATTGAAAAACAGTTTTCTGCTGGCGTCGGCATTCGTTTTCCTGCTGACTTCGTGTATCAACGACCTGGATACACTGCCGCTGAATGAAACAGATGCTACCTCGGAAACCGCATACGCAGAGCCTTCCAGTTATTTGAACGGCTTATCCTACTTATATGGTTATTGGGCCCTGGTGAGCCAGAACGACATGGGATCACCGGATATTGCCGTTGCCGATGCCGGACAAAGCGAACTTACCCGTATGTATATGGTTTTGAACGAACTCTCCACAGATTCCTTTAAAATCATCTGGGGTGATAATTACATAGTTCCCATACAATATCATCGCTGGACTTCAGCAGATAACGAAGCCATCATTGCCGTTTATACACGCTGTATGAAAGGTATAACCTTGGTCAATGAATATCTGATACAAACAACGGAAGAAAAACTTAAAGACAGGGATCACCTTGGTGAGATTGCCACGGTAAATCAATATCGAGCTGAAGCCCGTTTCAACCGTGCTTTGTACTATTACCTGCTCCTGGATCTTTTTGGGAATCCGCCCTTTGCTCTGGAAGAGAACATTGGCGGGGAGCTCCCCAAACAAATAGGGAGGGAAGCCCTCTATACATGGATTGAGAAAGAACTGCTGGAACTGGCCAACAATTCCGATATGCCTGTCAAAGGCGATGTGCCCTATCCCCGCGCATCCAAAGGATCCGTATGGGCTGTTCTGGCACGTATGTATTTGAATGCAGAAGTATACACGGGAACACCGCAATGGCAGAAAGCCAAAGAGGCTGCTCTTAACGTTATAGGTATGGGATACCGGTTACACCCCAACTACCAGGAGTTGTTCATGCAAGACAATAGTACCAACGGGGCCACACAGGAATTCATAGTTGGCGTTGTTTATGACAAGGACAACACGCAAAGCTGGGGCGGAACAACACACCTTGTTTCGGCCACACTCAGTTCCGATGCCAATAAGGCCATTGCACAAAACCTGGGTCTGAACGGTATGCTTAATCCCGAAACATGGAACGGATATCATGTAGCAGACGACTTTATTCAACGCTTTGAACTTTCCGGCGTTCAGTGGGGTGCCACTTCGGGTTTTGGATATGACAGGGAGAACAGCGACAAACGCGCCTTCTTCTATAACATTGGATCCACCAGGGAATTCGACAACACCACAACCGATACGGGCTGGAGATGCTGGAAATTCACCGGTTTGTATTCCGATGGACATACGGTATCGGATGCCGAATCCAATTACAAATTTTCTTCCATTGATTTTCCCGTCTTCCGCCTGGCCGAGATGTACCTGATCTTTGCCGAGGCCGATGCCCGGATGAACGGTGGTGTGGTCACCGACCCTGTCGCAAAGGGATATATCAACCAGTTGCGTGAAAGGGCCGGCGTTGCATCCAAAACACCGGCAACCATGGACCTGGACTGGCTCCTGGATGAACGTGTCCGTGAGTTGATGTGGGAAGGACACCGCAGAACGGATCTGATCCGTTACGGTTATTTCACTTCCATGGCATTCCCCTGGACCCTGAAGGGAGGGGTGATGAACGGAAAAGTATCCTTACCGGAACACCGCAAGGTATATCCCATCATACTGAGCGATCTGAATGCGAACCCCAACTTGGTTCAGAATCCCGGTTACTAACAGACGATGATTCACTCATAAATGATTACAATTATGAAATATACAAAATACATGACGATGTGGGTCGCCTCCCTGCTGGTTCTCGTTTCCTGCGATATACAGATAGAGAAAGCCTATCTGGAACCCAGCAGCGGATTTGAGGCGCCAGTGCTGCTTTCGCAGGCACCTGTGGTCATCAATGCCGACAACAGCAAGGTAGAAAGCGTGACCTTCAACTGGTCAAACGCTTCTTTCGGTCCGGCCGTCCAGGTAGAATATGCACTATACGCTGCGTCCAATTCCAAGACAGCTTTGCTGGGGACATCTTTCACCAATTCCCTGTCTATTAGCAAATCTGACCTGAATGGAGTGGTTGCCAACGACCTGGAAGCAGGGGTGAATGCAACGGCAAACGTTACTGCCTACCTGGTAGCCAAAGTATATGGCACCAATGTGGAAAGCGTCACCTCAAACTCCATTGCCTTTAATGTTACCACTTTTGCCGCAGCTTTGCGCACACTCTACCTGCCAGGCAATTACCAGGGTTGGAAAATCGAACAGGCTCCCGAATTCTGGGAAACAGACGGCGGGACCAACGTTTACAAGATCCTGGTGGACCTTGAAGACGGATCGGATCAATACTCCTACTTTAAGGTTACTGTTGCACGTAACTGGTCCGATTTAAACTGGGGATACAATTTCCTGACACCTTCCTGGTATTGTCCTGAACAGTCCGATTCCAACCTTTCTGTCGACCTGACCGAGGGAAACATATACGTGTTGACAGTCAACCGGGGCAAGATGACCATTGACAAACAGCTAGTAAACAAAGTCGGCATCATCGGAGCCTTTGACGAAAGTGGCTGGAGTACCGATTTGGACATGGTTTACGACGAGGTGGAAAACCTGTGGGTTTCTCCTGTAATCACTTTCAGCGGCGATCTGAATTTCCTGATCCGCCTGAATGGGAGCTGGGACGATAAATACGGGACCAACAACGAAACCAGCCAAAGTGTGACAGGCGGAGTGAACCTGGTAAAAGGCGGAGCGGACCTTTTTGTGCCGTCTAACGGGACCTATATCATGAAACTCCACGGTAACAGGACTCCTTATGTTCTGGTTATGGAAAAACAGTAACTGATTAAAGAGACGATATTATGAAAATACTTAAATATTTATTTGCTGCAGCAGTCCTGAGCATGGCAGCCGTCTCCTGTGAAGTCATCAGCGAGGACGCATTTTCAACGGTACCCGTTCCTCCGGAAATGTATGCCCATTCCGATATCCTGATGACATCCAACACGATGGAGGAATTTGTGAACTTTTCCTGGAAGCCGGCCCGGTTTCTGGGAGAAGGCCTCACCTATGACCTGTATGGCATATTCGGAGAAACTACTTCCAAACTGACTTCGACTGCCGAACTCTATTACAGGCTACCTAAGACAGAATTCAAAACGGCTATCTACGGTGCGTTTCCCAGCCTGCCGCAGAACGATACCTTTACCATGAGCTTCTTTGTATCGGTTACCAACGGATCACAGACTTATTCTTCCGATCCCGTGACACTCGATATATATGCTTACGGTGATGCCGTATCGCCTCAGGCGACAGCTTTAGTCGAATCCATTATTCTGGATGTAACTGATCCCGCCGGGATGTTGGAACTCCTTACCTGGGAACCGGCAAGACTGGGATACAACGAGGAGATCACCTACAACGTATATCTGAAATACGGTGAGGGTGAAGACCTGTTACTTGCCTCCGAGTTCAAAGAGACCCTGTTCTCCATAACGGTCGACGAATTGAACGAGGCTGCAGTTGCCGCAGGTGCTCCGGAAGCCGTTGAATCCAACCTGGATTTCACGGTAAAAGCCTTCTCGGCCACTTATCAGACAGGTGTGATCTCCAACGCGGTCACCATTGCCATTACCACTTATATTGCAACTTATCCCGACTATATTTACGTTCCCGGTGCATACCAGGGATGGGATCCTGCCTCGGCTCCAAAGATCAAACATTCCTCAATCACTAAGGGAATGTATGAAGGGATGGTTGACCTGAGCGTGGAAGGTGGAGGTGAAGTAGGTTTCAAATTCTCCCCGGCCCCGGCATGGGAAGGTGACTTTGCCATCGCCAACATAGAAAAGACCACTTTCGGCAACGGATATACCGCATTGACCGGATCGGGAACAACTGGCGGAGACATAACCGCTCCTTCGGGTATGTACAACATCATCCTGAACAAGAAGCTCAATACTTTGTATATGATCCAGGTCGAAACACTCAGCCTTATCGGGTCTGCTCCCGTTGAAAGCAATGGATGGGCCAGTGACATTGATATGGTGTACGATCCCGAGACCCATACTTTCTCTGCCATAACCGATATGCAGGAAGGGGAATTCAAGATCCGGGTGAACCATGACTGGACCCATTCGGCCGGAGGAACACTGGATTATGTAAGCTTTGGCAAGGGAGACAACCTCAAGTTTGAACGTGCCCCGGGTGAATATAAGGTAGTGCTGAACGTAGGGGTGAATCCTTACACTGTAACCTTCATCAACACCAGCTTCCCCGGGAAGTTGTATGTGCCCGGAGGACATCAGGGATGGAATCCCGCCACAGCTCCCGTACTGAACGGAGACACAGAAGGACATTACGAGGGATATGTAACGCTTACCGATATCTTCAAATTCACCAGTGCCCCCGACTGGGCCCACACCAATTACGGCGGATCCTTTGAATCCTTGGATACCGATCCCTCTGCAGGAAACCTTGCCGTACCGGCCCCCGGGTATTATTACCTGAAGGTTGATCTTACCACCATGAGTGCCACCGCAACCCTTATAGAAAGGGTGGGTGTGATTGGCAGCTTCACCGGATGGGGAGAGGATGTGGCTATGACCTACGATGCAGAAACAAATCTGTGGACAGCCACCGGACTGGCATTCCCTGCCGGTACGGAATACAAATTCCGCATGAACAACGCATGGGACATCAACCTGGGAGGGGATCCGGACGATTTGAAGCAAGATGGGGCCAACCTGAAAGCAGACGCCGGTATGTATACCCTTACCCTCAGTCTGGCTACAACGCCATACCACATGACGGCAGTAAGAACCGGAGATCTTGAGACTACATATGCCACAGAGGTGGTAGTAGCCGGAGATTATTCAGGACATGCATGGAGCGCCACCGACGATCCAAAGTTGTTCGGTTCCGGCGACGGCACTTATAAAGGAGCCATAACCATGTACAATATGGTATACGGTTTCAAGATCGTGGAAAGCGAAACCTGGATCAGCGGCCTGTTGGTTGAAGACACTAGGTTTGAATTTACCCTTTATACCGGCGACAATATGATGCTGGAAAACGGAACGTATTTCTGGAATGTGGATCTGCCCAATAAGAAAGCTGTTGCCACGCCGGTTAATGTGGTAGGGTTGATAGGCAGTTTTACCGGAAGTAATTGGAATACTGACTTGCCGATGGATTTCAAACAGGAAACCCTGACTTACTCGGTTACTGTAGATCTTGCTGCTGATACAGAATTCAAGATCCGCTTTAACGGAAACTGGGACCTTAATCTGGGAGGTGACATTACGGCACTGACACACAATGGAAACAACATTAAAATTCAGGAAGCCGGTACGTATCATATTGTTTTGAATATGGTGAACACTTCCTCGCTGACAATTACAAAGCAGTAAAACAATGAAAAAGAGCGCAATTATCCTTTGCGCCCTTTTCCTGATCTTTGTTTCTTGTCGCAAGGAACCCACTCCGGGACCTGACCCCAACGGCGGAGGATCATTTGCCAAGGTCAAAGACACTCCCCGGGTGTGGGATGGGAACAAGCGAGCTGATATAACTTATCAGCTCCTTGTTTATTCATTTGCAGATAAGGACGGGGATGGATGGGGCGATCTTCAGGGACTGACAGACAAACTGGAATATATTGACCAGCTTGGGGTAACTGCCATCTGGCTTTCGCCCGTTCATCCTGCCATGTCATATCACGGCTACGATGTGACAGATTACAGTAAGCTCAATCCCGTTTACGGTACCATGGATGATTTCCGGACATTTGTCAGGGCGGCGCATCAGAAAGGTATAAAGGTTTACCTGGATTATGTGATCAACCATACGGGCCGCGAACACTGGTGGTTTAAGCAGGCGATCATTTCGGTTGATAACCCTTACAGGGATTACTACATATTTTCGGACGATCCGGGGGCAGATATTGCAGCGGGGAAGATTCCCATGATCAAAACAGAAGGAGCTTCGGGCTACGATAGCGGACAGTGGTTTACCATATCTACCACTGGCAGCAAGCCCCTGAAATTCAAACTTGACTGGAACAATCCTTTCCAGCCGAAACTAACCGTAACTGAAACAGCAGGGACTGATCCCGAAAATCCGGATGTTTCTACAGAAAATGCCAAATACCTGTATTTTGGGGACGGTGTACTCAAGAAGTTTTACGACAAAGGGGGAAATCAATATGAGCTTTCAACAGATTTTACTTCTTCATGGGGATTCCTTATACGGACCAGTACCACGCAGTGGAACAACAAAACCAAATACGGAGCGCAGAGCCAGTCCGGGGCCAGGATCACTTACGGAACCCCCTTTGTCCTTTATACCCATGACAATGCAGACAATGTACATGATCTGCTGCTGCCCGGCGTCACCATGTTCCATTCCCACTTCTGGACAAACTGGTTCGCCGACCTGAACTACGGGGACGTAAAAACAGCGGAGAACTCCCCGGCTTTCAAAGCCATTGTGGAAAACGCTCAGATCTGGATTGATGCAGGAATAGACGGTTTCCGGCTAGATGCGGTAAAACACATATATCACAATGAATTTTCGGACGAGAACCCGGAATTCCTGAAAAAATTCTACGAGGCCGTAAATGATTATTACAGGCAATCAAAGGACCACGACATCTATATGGTAGGAGAAGTTTTTTCCGGCTACGAACAGGTCGCTCCTTATTATAAGGGACTGCCGGCACTGTTTGAATTTTCGTTTTGGCACAGATTGAAATGGGCTTTGGAAGAGCAAACCGGATGTTATTTCACAAAAGATATCCTGACATTCCAGAATACTTATAAACCCTACAGAGTGGATTACATACGGGCCACCAAACTGACCAATCACGATGAAAGCCGTGCCAGGACAGAATTGGGCAATTCCCTGGCCAGGACCAAACTCGCTGCAGCCGTATTGCTGACTTCGGCCGGTTCTCCTTATGTATACTACGGGGAAGAAATGGGCTATATTGGAAGCAAATCCAATGACGATCTCTATGTAAGGAGTCCCTTGTACTGGGGAGACGGTTATACAACAAATTATACAGATAAGGTTGATCCGGCTTTATTCAACGTGGTGGGAACGGTGAAAACTCAGGAAGTCGATTCCATGTCCGTACTTCAATTGTACCGGAAATTTGCCAGGGTAAGAAATACGTATCCTGCCATGGCATACGGGGTAATGACTGAACATTCACTTTACAATGACAAGGCATCATCAACCTATCCGCAGATTGCTGCATGGTACCGTACTTGGGGCAGCGAAAAGTTGCTGGTATTGCATAATTTTGGACAAAACCAGGTGACCTTTAGCATTGAAGACAAGATACGCAATGCAGTTGTAAGTAACGGAAATATCTATGTTCAGGAAGAAAAAAACTACACCCGCGTAAAGATGGATGCTTATTCTTCCGTAGTATTCGATATCAAATAAGATCAAGATGAAAATTATTTCCTGCTTATTAGTGACGGGGATATTTACGCTTTTGCAGGCATGCTCCCCGCCGGTTTCCAGGAAACCTGTTTTTGACGTGCTTGAGCCGGCAACCGTTCTGACACTAGAGCAAGATACTACCATCGTACTGGTGAGGGATTATTTCCCTTCTCTTGATAAAATCGACAGGACAGAATCGCCTCATGTAAAGGTGTTGCCTTATCAGGGTCAGGATACGGTCATGATCATCCTGCAGGAAGACACCCCCCCGGTAAGCGTCCTGAATGTACATGCAGACCGTCAAACGGGGAATATACCTGTGAAAATCCAATTACTGCCGTCCGGAAGATCTCCCCGGCTGGCCGTTTTTCCCGCCTTGCCCGATACCGATGCTTTATGTACTGTCAAGTTGGAAAATGGGCCGGCAACACTTTATCTTTTCTGGCAGAACAGCCTGGTGCAGACTGTCCGGATAACCGATCTTTACAACGTCGTTCTACCCGGATTTACGGCTTTGACAGACCGTTCCTGGATCAGGGTATACGCTGCTAATCAGCACGGTCATTCCAACGATCTGCTCATACCTTTGGAAAAAGGCCGGCCGGTAACACGGCAGGAACAGCTAAAACGATCTGATAAACATACCCGAATCATGTACCAGGTCTTTGTGGACCGTTTCTGTAACGGAAATCCATCCAACGATCGCAGGATCAATTCTCCCCACGTACATCATAAGGTAGATTACTACGGGGGAGATCTGGAAGGGGTGATCCTCAGGATCAATGACGGATTTTTCCGTGACCTGGGTATCAATACCATTTGGCTTTCCCCCATAACTCAGAATCCTTACGATGCCTGGGGACAAATTGAAGATCCCAAAACCAGGTTCAGCGGATACCACGGTTACTGGCCACTCTATATTACTAAGGTCGATGACCGTTTTGGAGATGAACAGATCCTTACCCGCCTGCTGGACAAGGCCCACCGGGAGAACCTAAGCGTGATCCTGGACCATGTGGCCAATCATATGCATGTGAACAGTCCCACGTTGCAGGAGCACCCCGATTGGACCACTTCGCCCGTCACTCCTGACGGGCGGCCTAATTTTGAATTGTGGGACGAGTTCCGGCTGACAACGTGGTTTGACAAACATATCCCCAAATTTGATTTTTCCAGGCAGGATGTAAGCCAGGCCTTGTCCGATTCGGCCATGTTCTGGCTACAGCATTTTGACATAGACGGGTTCCGTCACGATGCCACCAAACACATAGACGAACTCTTCTGGAGAACGCTGACACGTAAGGTTGTAAAAGAATTTCCCGACAGGACGATATTGCAGATAGGCGAAACTTACGGTTCACCCTCGCTGATTAACAGCTATGTCAGAAAAGGTATGCTGGACGGTCAGTTTGACTTTAACCTTTACTATGCTTTTTTGCAGGCGACTGTCAATCCTGAAGGTTCTTTCGTAGATTTGTGGAAAGAATTGGAAACGGGACTGATGCATTACGGATATCATAACCTGATGGGCAATATCAGTGGTAATCACGATATGGCCAGGTATATATCGCTGGCCGGAGGGGCTTTGCAATTGGATGAAGATCACAAAAAGGCCGGATGGAAGCGCGATATTGGTACCGGACGTATTGAGTCCTATGACTACCTGGCCATGTTGCATGTATTCAATATGACACTGCCGGGGGTCCCGTGTATCTATTACGGAGACGAAATTGGCATGCCGGGAGCGAACGATCCAGACAACCGCAGAATGATGTACTTCGACGGGTATACATCACATCAGATCAGGCTCAGGGAGCGGGTCAGGCGCCTGACTTCGCTGCGTACTGCCAATCCAGCTCTTCTTTACGGAGATCTTTTCCCTTTGCACGTAAGCAGGGATATTTTTGCTTATGTACGCATATACATGGGCAAAGCTGTTGCCGTTTGTCTGAACAAGGGTGACGATTTCTTTGATCTGCGTACCCTGGAATTGCCGTTTGGATTAAAAATGGAAAGTATGGTTCCCTACATGGGAGAGACCATGGTCGCGCCTAAAGGTTTCACCATCATGATACATGAATGACCACAAACGACTATGAAAAATATATTGGTAATTATAAGCTTAATGATAATGTTAGCAGGAGGGTGTACTCAACGGACCGCAGAAGGAATCCATCCCCAGTGGATCAGAAATGCCGTGATTTATGAAGTAAACACAAGACAGATCACCCCGGAAGGGACATTTAATGCCTTTGCCGGCATGTTGCCCGGATTAAAGGAACTGGGAGTGGATGTGCTGTGGTTTATGCCTATCTATCCCATTGGCATGGAGGGACGTAAAGGAACCCTGGGCTCCTATTATTCCATCAGGGATTATGGGGCAGTCAACCCGGAATTTGGCACGATGGAAGATTTTCGGCACTTGGTTGACAAAGCGCACCAACTGGGCATGAAAGTCATTTTGGACTGGGTGGCAGCGCATACTTCACGTGATGCCGTATGGTTGGATCAGGAAGACTGGTATATAAGAAGACCTGGCGGAGAACCCGAATTCTTGTATGACTGGTCCGATGTGGCACGACTGAATTACGGGAACCAGCAGATGCGTCGGGCCATGCTGGAAAAAATGCTTTTCTGGCTGGACAAGGTCAATGTGGACGGTTTTCGCTGCGATATGGCCGATCTGACTCCCGTAGATTTCTGGAATTGGGCCGTGCCTGTTTTAAAACAGCACAAACCGGATATTTTTATGCTGGCCGAATCGGAAAATCCCGTCAATACGCAAAAAGCATTCAATGCTTACTATGCCTGGAGATTTCATCATACAATGAACAGTGTAGCCCGCGGAGAAAAAAGTGCAGACAGCCTTAGAAAAGACTTGAACGACATGAACAGTGAATTCGGTCCCCATGCCATCCCGATGCTCTTTACCTCCAACCACGATGAAAATTCATGGAGCGGAACTGAATTTGAACGCATGGGAGATGCCGCCTTGCAGATGGCTGCTTTCACTTTTGTCCTGCCCGGTATCCCCTTGATCTATACCGGCCAGGAAGTCGGCAATACAAAACGGCTGGAATTCTTTGAAAAAGATACATTGCAACCGTCGGACAATTTGTATTATACACAATTCTATAAAAGACTCATAGCCTTTAAAAAGAATACAGATGCTTTACAGGTACCCCCTTACGGCGGAGTCCTCAAAGAAAGACCTCACACAGGTCCTTCTTCAGTTTTTGCCTTTACCCGGGAAACCCCAAACAACAGGGTACTGGCACTTTTTAATTTTGCTGACCAGCCTGTTTCTTTCCGGCTGACAGGAAAGCAGGCAGACGGAACCTACATAGATTGGAAAGATCAAACCCTCTATAACGTTACATCAGAACACACCTGGGAAATGGAACCACACGGGTTCCGCATTCTGACTTTACAATAAATCTATGAAAAGGACTTTTTTATTTATCGTCTTATTATCGGTCATGACAAGTGCAACCAACGCGATGAAGACCGGTAACCCTGTTGTGGAACGCATAGAACCGCCCTGTTGGTGGATTGGCATGAAAACACCTCTCCAGCTTATGATCTGTGGCCCCGGTCTGGGAGAAGGGACTGTTATAGCGTTGACTCCCGGTATAGCAATAGCTGCCGTACACAAAGCTGACAGTCCCAATTACCTTTTCCTGGATATAACCATTGCCAGCGACGCCAGACCCGGAGATTATGCTTTTCGGTGGACTGACGGAAAAAAGAAACTTGATTTCAATTATTCGCTCCATGAAAGAAAACCGGGATCGGCTGCACGTAAAGGTTTATCGCCGTCAGATGTGTTATACCTGCTGATGCCGGATCGTTTTGTGAACGGCGATACGGGCAACGATTCCACACCCTGCACAGCAGAAAAAGCCGGATTCTCTGATGATTACGGACGACACGGCGGCGACTTGGAAGGGATCCGCATGAGCCTGGATTACTTGGAAGAGCTTGGCATAACTTCCATATGGCCCACACCTTTGACTCTTGATGATGAACCAGTTGTATCTTACCACGGATATGCCTGTGCAGATTATTACAGGATAGATCCCAGGTTTGGCACAAACCAGATGTACCGCCAGGTAGTCCAGGAGGCGACTGCCAGGGGGATTTCTTTTATCCAGGACATAGTGCCCAATCATTGCGGAACAGCCCATTGGTGGATGAAAGACCTCCCTTTTAAAGATTGGATAAACGTATTTGACAGCTATACCCGTTCAAATTATGCCATGAGCACCCATATGGACCCTAACGCAGCTGATGTTGATTATGATCTGTGCATACAGGGATGGTTTGATACGTCAATGGCCGACATGAACCTGAAAAATCCCTTTGTGTTGCAGTATTTCATTCAGGTAACCGTATGGTGGGTAGAATATGCAGACCTTGCCGGGGTCCGGATAGATACATATCCCTATTCTGATAAGACTGCCATCTCTGCCTATTCGGCAGCACTTCGCAAAGAATATCCCAACGGCACGGTACTGGCCGAGTGCTGGTTCAATCACCCCCACCAGGTAGCTTACTGGGAACGCGGACCATGGTCCGGCGGACCAACTGTCATGGATTTTCCCCTCATGGGAGAAATATCCCGTGCTTTCATGGAAGATACAAATTTTCAGTGGGGACAGGGTATGGTACGGCTTTATAACATGATCGCCAATGATTTTGTATATAAAAATCCGAACGAATTGTTGATCTTTGGTGAGAACCATGACGTTAACCGCATGTACGAAATGTTGGGAAGGAATCCGGAAAAACTGAAAATGGCCTATGCGTTTCTGGCTACTACAAGGGGTATTCCACAGATCTATTACGGGACCGAGGTACTGCTGGCCGCCCGTGATAGCAAAAAACTGGGTCATGGCGAAGAAAGGATATCCATGCCCGCCAGGGTGTTAACAGCCCAGGGACGTAATCCTCTGGAAAATAATATGTATAATTATATATCCCGATTGCTCAGCTGGAGAAAAACATGCCCAACAGTCCAATACGGCAGATTGCTGCATTATTTGCCCCGCTATGATGAAAATATGTACGTGTATTTCAGGATCCTGAACAATGAGTGTGTAATGGTCCTGATAAACAACGGTCAGGAGTCGGTGCAGGTGGACTGGCCCCGATATGTCCAAGGCCTCGGCAAAGCCAAAAAAGGGAAGGAAGTACTGAGCGGGATGGAAATAATGGTGGGACAACCCTTGCAGGTACCCGCTCAAACCGCAATTTTCTTTACCTTTGCGGGTATATGAAAATTGTACTGACCGTACTGTGCCTGATTTCTTTATTACCTGCCTGTAGCCATCAGGGAAAAAGAATACCTGCGGACGATTTCCAGCTGGTGCTCCGGGATATGTTTATGACCGACGTTATATTGGAACAAGAAGCACAATGGGACCACTTGGCCGATTCTACCATGGTATATATACCCATTCTGGAAAAACACGGTTATACGGCAGACCAGTTCCTGGCCACCCTGGATTACTACATAGGAAGGCCGTCCCGTTATAAATCACTTTTGACGCGGCTTCGCAATTCTATGAACGCAGAGCGGACTGAATACAATGAACGGATGGCCAGGATCAAAGAAAAAAAAGTGCTTGTTGAACGTTTCAATCATTGGTTGCACGATACCGTTCCAAGCCGGCATGACTTTGTCCTCAAACAATCCTTGCAAAGGATACTTGCCCCCGATTCTTCCCTTATACATCCATGGCGCGCAGATACGGATTCGTTGTATAAAGAAAGGCCGTTGCGGGTGCTTCCGGTCATTGATACCCTGACCTATAGGGATACTATACCCATATACCTGGTCCCGCCGCATAAAATTAAGCTCCGTAATATGTTGAACATCCAACTGGATTGATATGGATAAAATGGTATTTCACAGTCCTGTGTTCGGTCCCATTCAGAGCAGGCGCCTTGGTTCCAGTTTAGGCATTAACCTGATGCCCCCGGCACGGAAGGTATGTAATTTCAATTGCATATATTGTGAATGCGGCTGGAATCTCCCTACACTCCCCGATAAGGAAGGATTATCAACTCTTTTACCTTTGCCGCAAGAGGTGGCACAAGCTCTGGAGCACAATCTCAGACGTCTGGAGCAGGAAGGCAATCTCCCCGATGCGATCACTTTTTCCGGGAACGGTGAACCTACGCTTCATCCGGAATTCCGCCGGATAGTAGGCCAAACGGTCAGTATCAGGGATCAGTTCAGTCCGGGCACAAAGGTCTGTGTCTTTTCCAACGCAGGAACGCTCCACAAGCCCGGTGTTTTTGAAGGGTTGAGGATGGCGGATCTCAGGATCATGAAAATCGACTCGGCTTATGAAAACACGCTGAATCTCATTAACAAACCCGGATTGGGTTATTCGCTGTGCCGGACGATCGGGCAGCTGAAACGCTTTGGCGGCGATTTTACCCTGCAAACCCTCTTCTTCAGCGGTTATATAGAGGGAAAAAGGGTGAACAACACTACAGAGGAAGAACTGGCCGCATGGGTTGCCCTGGTGGATGAACTGAAACCTCGCCAGGTGATGGTTTATACGCTGGACAGAATGACCCCGGCTCCGGATCTGATAAAATGCCCCCTGGAAAAACTGCAGGCAATAGCCGCGATCATCCGGGAAAAAGGATATGAAGTCATTGTTGCAGGATAAAGGATTATGAGAACAGTCATTCAAAGGGTTAAAGAAGCCTCGGTCCGGATAGAAGGCGCCTGTAAGGCACACATCGGACAGGGATTGCTTGTGCTCGCGGGATTTGAAGATGCCGACGGGCAAGAAGACTTGGAATGGATGGTACGTAAGATCGTAAATTTACGGGTTTTCGATGACCCAAAGGGCGTTATGAACCTTTCCCTGTCAGAGATTTCCGGTCAATTGCTGGTGGTAAGCCAGTTTACCCTGCATGCTTCTACACGCAAGGGAAACCGTCCTTCATACGTGAAGGCGGCGGCTCCCCAAATAGCCATACCGTTGTACGAATCTTTTTGTAAAATGCTGAAACAATATTCCGACACGACGGTACAGACCGGCGTTTTTGGGGCGGAAATGGAAATCGGTCTGATCAATGACGGACCGGTTACAATCCTCATAGATAGTAAAAGACGTGAATAATATGGATAAACTCAAGCAATGTTTTAGTTTCATTGACCTGACAACCCTGAATGCCACCGACACCGAAGCCAGGGGCAGGTTATTTGCCGAAAATGTCAACCGGTTTGCCAGGGAATATCCCCAAATGCCGCATGTGGCAGCTATTTGTGTATATCCTGCATTGATAAGCGCAGTAAAGGAGACCCTGCAGGTGCCGGGAGTTTCCATAGCTGCTGTAGGAGGCGGATTTCCTGCCTCGCAGACCTTTTCCCGGATCAAAGAACAGGAATGTGCCCTTTGCGTGGAATACGGAGCAGATGAAGTAGATATTGTTCTGTCGCTGAATTATTTCTTTGCCGGACAATATGACCGTGTTGCCTCGGAGATCAGACAGATACGTCAGGCCATAGGTGCAGGAGTGCATCTGAAGGTCATTCTGGAAACAGGGGCCCTCAGGACCGAGGAAAATATCCGCAAGGCATCGTTCCTGGCCATGGAAAACGGAGCCGATTTTATCAAGACGTCCACCGGCAAGCTGGAGCCGGCAGCTACACCTTTTGCCGCAACTATCATGTGCCGGTGTATTGCCGAATACTATGAACAGACCCACAGAAGGGTAGGGTTTAAACCTGCCGGAGGCATAGTGAATTCTGCAGAAGCACTTGAATATTATGACATTGTAGATCAAACACTGGGAAAGGACTGGCTGCAGCCTTCCTTCTTCCGCATAGGGGCGAGCCGCCTTGCCAATAATTTATTAAAAGATATATTGTTGCAAGACCTTGCGTTTTTTTAGTTTTTGTATATCTTTGCATTCCCTTTATGCAAAGCTTCCTGCCCGGATGGCGGAATTGGTAGACGCACTAGTTTCAGGGACTAGCGAGAGCAATCTTGTGCAGGTTCGAGTCCTGTTCCGGGCACTATGACCAATGAACAAAAAAAAAGGATTATCAGGCTTTTAAGGCAGGAAATCGTTCCTGCCATAGGTTGTACAGAACCTATAGCCGTATCGTTATGTACTGCCAAAGCTGTTGAGATCCTGGGCTTTTTTCCGGAAAAGATCATTGCCCGGCTTAGTGCCAATATTATTAAAAATGCCATGGGAGTGGTTATTCCCGGAACCAAAGAACAGGGGTTGCCTGTTGCTATCGCATTAGGGGCTTTATCGGGTAATCCGGCTTATGGGCTGGAAGTACTGAAAGACGTTACCCCGGAGTCGGTACTTAGTGCCAAAAAGCTGATAGATGCAGGTGTTGTATGTATTGAACTGAAAGAGCAAATTTCCGAAAAACTTTATATAGAAGTGGAATGTATGTGCGGCGGCGAATCTTCCTGTGCGGTTATAGCCTCGTCGCATACACATTTTGTTTACCTGTCGAAAAATAACGACATTCTCCTGGATCTGGAGCATTCTCCGGTAATCACACAAACGGCAGAGCCTGTTTTGTTGAATATGAAAGTAATATATGATTTTTCCGTTTCTGTTCCCTTGGATGAGGTATGCTTTATTTTAGAAACGGAAAGAATCAATATGGAAGCGGCAGAATACGCCTTACGGGACGATTACGGACATCGGGTGGGCAAGGCGCTTACAATGGATCCGGGTCGGAAAATTGTAGGCGACTCCATTCTTACCAAAGTCATGTCTTATACTGCGGCTGCGTGTGATGCACGTATGGGGGGTGCGCAGGTAACTATTATGAGCAATTCCGGAAGTGGGAACCATGGCATTGCAGCCACCATTCCTGTGGCTGTTTTTGCCAGGGAGAATGGTAATACCCGGGATGAACTGCAGAGGGCGCTCCTGATGAGTCATTTAACGGCAATATACATTAAGCAAAGTCTTGGCAGACTCTCTGCTGTGTGTGGGTGTGCAGTTGCCTCTATTGGATCGGGATGCGGTATTACTTACCTTATGGGAGGCGATTATGAAAAAGTAACGTACACAGTTAAGAACATGGTGGCTAATCTTACGGGTATGATTTGTGACGGGGCCAAGCCGGGATGCTCTATGAAACTGACCAGTGGCGCCTCTACTGCCGTTTTTTCCGCACTTGTTGCCATGCAGGGACATACGGTTATGCCCTGCGAAGGGATCACAGACCATGACGTGGACCAATGCATCCGAAATCTTTCTATAATAGGAACTCGCGGAATGAGTGAAACCGATTCATGTATTTTTGACATGATGTTCCGCAAGAACAAAAGTTAACCATATTTCAGGGAGACCCGCCACTGCGGGCATTATCATCAAAAAATTACCTTAATCAGGATATCTGGTTCAGAAGAAAGGATCGTCCGGACGGCTGGTCAGATTTTTTGCCTTATATTTGCTTTTCTGTCTTGGCAGCTATGAGAAATCTGTTTCTTTTTCTTTTTTTAACTACAATTATCGGAGGTTGTCATGCCAATCCGCCGGTGAACCAAGTACTTCTGTCTTCAATAGACAGTATGATGAACGACAGGCCGGACAGCGCATACAATGCATTGAAAGAAATTGAGACAAGAAGGATAACTGGCAGGCGCAACAGGGCTTATTACGCCTTGCTGTTAACGCAGGCACGTCACAAGAATTACATTCCCCTGCGCAACGATTCTCTTATTAATATTGCCGTAAATTATTACCGCAGCAGCCGGGATCACGGTAAATATGCGAGAACGCTCCTCTACAAAGGTATTTGCGTAGAACAAATGAACGATCCCCAGAAAGCCATCGAGATATATGCCGAGGCAGAAAGGGCAGCCCTGCAAACCAACGACTACCTGACTACTGGACTGATCAATTCGCAGATGGCTTGGCTGTATCAGGATATGTATATTGAAAATCAGGTGGATATAGAAAGATTCAAACGGGCAATGGATTATTTTCGCCTGGCCGGACACAAAACCAACGAGTACTCTGTAGCCAGCCTCCTGGGACAGAGATACAGAGCTACTTCTCAGCTGGACAGCGCTTACCATTACCTCCGGACAGCCTTGGACCTTGCCCGCGAAATGGACGACAGCGTAGCGGTCTTTCACAATTATTCACTTCTGGCAAGTACTTATTTAATAGATGAAGATTATCCGCATGCCCGGGATATGGCTTTATACGTAATTCAGAATCATGGTGGCGTTCTCATATCAGACGAGACATACCATTGTTTGAGCAGGGCATACGCCCGGATGGGAAAGGCCGATTCTGCACGTATCTATTACAATGTGGTAAACAGTAATTCCAAACCCAGTTCGCTGCACAGGAACATGCTAACTTTGGTAGAAATTTTAAAAGCCGAGAATAATTACAGGGAAGCGTTGCATTATACAGAACAATCACGCAGGCTGGCCGATTCCATCATAGACGAGTCTCGCCGCATGGACCTGTATGAGATAGAGAACCGTTACAACAACCAGCGCCTGGAAAACATCAACCAACGGTTGGAATACCGTTCCAAAATCAACCACTACCTGATCATGCTCATCAGCCTGATAGCCGTTATAGTTACCATTGTTTTCTGTGTGATCATTGACCGCAAACACCAGGACATCAACGATAAAATCTCTTTCATAGAACAATTGAAAACGGAGTCTGCGCTATACAACAACACGTTGTTGGAAAAACTCGACAAACAGAATATGGTCGAGATACAGTTAAAAGAAGCACTGGAAAAACGCATCCAGACCATCAGGGAGTTGATAGACTTGTCTTACCGCTATGGGGGATTGCCAGATGCCTTTGTCAAGCAATTCAACAAAACCATGAATATCAACCGCCTGAGTGAAGGGGCACTGGACGACCTGAGCGAGGTTGTCAACGCCAAGTACGACGGGGTCATAGATTATTTGAAAGATAAGCACCAGGACCTGAACAACGATGACATCAACCTGATCTGTCTCCTTTGCTGCGGATTCTCTGCCACGGAAATGAGCGTCTTTTACAATCACGGCAACGGAAAATCCATTTATTCTCGCAAAAGACGCCTGGCCTTGAAAATGGGACTTGAAATTTCCCTGGACGAATATGTTGTCGAAAGCCTGCGGTACTGTCAGACTCAAAAAGAGCTATATCTGGCTGAAAATTAACGAATTAATACAATGTACAGATACTCAGCAAGTTGTATGACCTCTTTGACTGCTGACTTTTTTGATTTACAAATACTTGTAAATCAACTATTTAAAAAACCGGTGCTGACTTAATTTTACTTTCTTTTTGTTGGCTTTATTGTACAAATGCCATTATCTTTGTTCTGATTCAAAATATGCAACAATGAGGACTCAACACTTTTTTATTTTCGCTTTAATTCTATTATTTAGTTTCCCTGTGTCAATGATGTCTCAAAATCACAGCATCATTGTAGATATGAATGAAAAGGGTCCTACCACGCCCAAACCAAGGTGTTTTGCCGGTTTATCCTCATCGGCTTATCTGAGCAAAGGAGTAAGAGATAAGGATGCACCGGGTGTCTGGATAGACCTGGAAAAGAAAAAAATGTTTGTCCGGTTCTTTAACCAGGATGAACAGGGTATTCTTACTGTAGCAAACGATTCGGGATCGTTTTTCTTTGGTGAATCTGTACGCCCCAATGGCGTGAATGTTTTCAATTTAACAGAATTAACAGCAGGGGGCAGGTATAACGTCATTATAAAAACCCCCGATAAGGAGTATTACGGATATTTCTATTACCAGGAACTCCTCAATTAATAATCTGTAGTTCATACATCTGAACTTTATATTGTAATTCCGGCATCAAGAATGTACCGAAAAATCATTTTTATACCCTTTTCCCAAGCATGACAGAATTATCAACAACTTACTGGTTCTATTTATTCCCCCATGTATATCCTGTTGTGAAGAACAGTAATGTTCTCTTGCTCAACACCAAGGATATGAATGCCATCATGTTTAACGAAGACGGACAGGTAGCAAAGCTGGTGGAAAGACTGCTGGACCCTGTTTCCTTTGGAGTTGTAGAGATAATCTCGGATTCTGATAAATACCAATCCTGCCGGCATTTTTTTGATAAAGTATGTGACCACTGTATGGGAGCCATCATCGAGGTGCGGCCCGGAATGAAGAAACCGTCCATATTGACTCCCTACATGTTGCGCATGCATACGACTACCAAGGGAGAGATACGTAAACCCGGAAGCAATGTTACGCTGGTCATAAACAATGCATGTCCCCTGGATTGCAGCCTGTGTCCGGAATATTTCCTGCAATTCAAGTGTTGTCGTAAGTTACAAACAGATTCTTTTATGGATGTGCAGCTGATCCGTGATCTGGTGCAGGATGTATCACAGGCCGGATACTTTATCATGAATGTTTGCGGCGGGGATATTACCCTGCACCCGCAGCTTGATGAAATTGTGAAAACACTATCTGTTCCGTCCATCAGATGCAGATATCACATTCATTACAGGAATTGTACCAGGAAAATAAACAAACTCATAGATCCATGTAATATTGTGGTCATAGTGGATTTTCCCATACAAGCCATGACTGCCTTCAAACCCCATGAAAATTATACGTATAACTTTATCATTACCAAAGAAGCTGATCTTGAATCATGCAGACAATTTGTGAAAGATCATAACATCGGTAATTTTTATGTTTCCATTATAGATACCGGGAAAGACACTACTTTTCTGAAAGAAAACACGTTCATGCTTCAGGATAATTTGGCATGCGGTTCGGCATCGCTTCCGTTTGTTGACCGCGTACGTATTGTGAACAATCATTATTTCTACAGGACTTTCATTCTTCCTGACGGTGACGTATGCGGATCTTCCAACGGCGACGTGGTAGCAAATATGTACAGAAATCCGATATCTTTTGTTAAGGATTCCATCAACGATTTCCATACCATACAATGGAATAAAACATGGGAAAACAGTATTTGTTCCAATTGTTTATTTCACAGTATTTGTCCATTACTTTCCAATCAAAAACCATGCATAGAGTCATTATTGTCCTGATTTTCTTTTTCATGACTTCTGGTCTTTATGGGCAGGTTACTGTCACAGGCCATATAACAGCCGAAATTATAGAGGGGTTTTTTGTATCACCCAAAATGTCCAAAGGTTTTGACGTGAATAAATATTCAGGTGATATTGATCTGGGTGAAGTCACATTGTCATCGGATGATAATGTGGCGTGTATAGTCATTCTGGAACCGGGGGAACTTATACATACAGAAGGTGACAGGATCACCATGACAACAACTGTTGCCGAAACAGATAACAAAATGAGATTTTCGGCTTGCACCAAAAATCTCACTAAACATAAAACGGGGCTGTATGAAGGTTCTTATTCCGTTATGCTCCTGTATGAATAAAATCCCACTTTACTTGACATTTTTCATCATATCTTTTAGATCTTCCTGCGTAATCTTCCCGTTCAGGTAGATTACGTTGAATTCTTCTTCTTCCTGTGCGCAAATGTAAAGATCCGAGATTACATTATCTTTTTTTTGCATATACATGATAACCTTGTCTGAACCATCTTCCACTTCCATCAGGATCTCGAATTCTCCCGCTTTGATCAGATCATTGAAGTCTTTCTTCATTTCCTGAACATAAACGGGATTGCTGGTAGACAGTATATACAGACCGGTCAGGTTCTTGATCACACGGGCAATATTGACTTCATTTGTGAGATTAAGTTGCGCATCATCGCCCATCATGGAGAACATAGAGGGAGAAATGTACACTTTTGTCATGCCTTCATAGCCTGAATATTTTTTGTAAAAACGGCTCTGGCCAAATGCTGAAAGAGTCAGCAACAATGTTACGGTAATTAATAATATCTTTTTCATTGCTCTTTGATTTCTAAATATTTATTGATTGTTTTTATGGAACGTATGCTCTCTTGTGTTTCCGATACTTTGGCTACTCCTTTGTTCATCAGGGAGGAAACATATTCCAGTACTTTTTCCGTTTCCTGGTATGCATCATCCACATTGGTAAAAGTGTCGGCCAGTTGTACTCTATTTTCCTTAACAGGCAAGAAAATGGCAAGTGTGATGACTATGGTAACAGATGCGGCAACGGCAACGATCCTCCAATGGGGGTGTTTTTGTACGAGCTTGATCCTGCGGGGCTTTTCCTGCTCTTGATCATTTGCAGTTTCTGCTGCTGCCAACCGGTCTATGGTAGCAGATATCTTTGCTTCCAATCCGGAGGGAACTTCTATCCCTTCATAATGTTTGTCCATGATCTTTTTTATCTTATCTGTTTTCATAGCGGTTCATTTTTTCGTATTGTTCCCTCAATTTTTTTTGTGCTCTTGTCAATTGTACCCTTATGTTTACAGGGCTTAATCCTGTTATCTTTCCGATCTCGTCGAGTGAAAATTCATTGAAATGTCTTAATCTGAAAATTTCTTTTTGTCTTTGAGGCAGCTGTTCCACAAGGCGTATAACCATTTTCAGTTCATCTTTCTGATCTATCTGTTCCACTGCATCTGTCCATTCGTATTTCAGGGCTTCTGTCACTCCGGTATTCGATGTTCTGTAGGCAGGGGAACGCATTTTATCAATGCACATGTTTCGGGTCATTGTTGTGGCATACGCCTGGAAGTTGTTGACCTCATGGAACTTATCTTTCATATTCCAAAGTCTCACGTAAACATCCTGAACAATATCTTCTGCGTCTGCCTGGTTGTTGAGCAACCTGTATGCGGTGCGGTACAAATGCCCGTGATAGGGCAGGAATGTTTCCTTGAATGTTTTTGCATCAAACATTTTTTTGTCCAATTGCCAGTTCCTGTATATGTTCGGCCGATACTGTTTTGTTGGCAAATTTAGCACTATCCGTAGAATTGTTATCCCTTGTGAAAGCTACTACCAGGAGTGCAATAGTAATGCCTACTACTATCAACATGGGGTATATTCCTTTTTTCATGATCTGAATTGTTTCATTTCGTTTTAAATGTCTTTTGTGTTCTGGGATACCAGTTCTTCCATATACGACATGTCTATATGGCCGTTTATCTGGATAAGATAGGGGTCTTCTCCCACGCTAATGACTATGAACCGTTTGATCATATCTTTCCTGATCTCAGCCAGAATACGGACCTCATCTGATTCATCTGTCACTTCTACCAGCAGTTCCAATCCGTTTTCGTGTATGTTCCCGGCTTGTTTTCTGAATGCGTTCTTTACATTTTCATCACAGTTTTCCAGAGAAAGGACTGTGACGGATCTGATCCCCTTGATAAAGGGGGCGTCTTCCTCACTGGCGAATGCCTGGGCCAATTTCATGGCCAGACTACCTACATGAATGTGTTCTACACGGGGTTGCATGGAAAATTGCAAAATGATATCCTGAATATCCCGTTGGGCATAAGACACCAAAATGTTACCGGCAACCAGCATAATTGTTAAAAATATCTTTTTCATATTAAAAATTTGTATGGTTTTTCATTGGCAGTTTCACTAGTAAGACGTAATACCCGGATAATTGTTACAGCTCTCAACAGAATCTTTAACTTTGCATTATGAAAGTTCTTGTTTTAGGGTCCGGTGGAAGGGAACATGCCCTTGCCTGGAAATTAGTCCAATCTCCCCTTGTGGATGAGCTCTATGCGGGACCGGGTAATCCGGGAACCGCATCCCTCATTTTAACAAACGGGAAACATGTACAGAATATTGCATTATTCCCCAATGATTTTCAATCGGTAAAAAAAATGCTGCTGCAATACCATATAGATATGCTGGTAGTAGGGCCTGAAGAACCTTTGGTTCTGGGAATAAAGGATTTTTGCCGTGAGCAGGAAGAACTCAGGCATATTCTGGTGATCGGCCCTGACAGCAAGGGCGCCAGACTGGAAGGCAGTAAGGATTACGCTAAAGGATTCATGACTGCCTGGGGCATACCTACAGCACGTTACCGCACTTTTACAGCAGAACAATACAGGCAGGCCTGTATTTTTCTGGATTCTCTCAATCCGCCTTACGTGCTGAAAGCCGATGGACTGGCTGCAGGAAAAGGCGTTGTGGTGGAACCCAATCCCCAAAAAGCCCGCCATTGCCTTAAAGAGATGATGGAAGGCCGTTTTGGTCCGGCAGGGAAAAAAGTCGTGATAGAAGAATTTTTACAGGGCACCGAGGTCTCTGTTTTTATCCTGACCGATGGGATACATTATAAAATTTTACCCGAGGCCAAGGATTACAAGAGAATAGGGGAGCATGATCTGGGCCCGAACACCGGCGGGATGGGGGCTGTGTCTCCAGTTTGCTTTGCCGATGCAGCTTTTATGAAGAAAGTGGAGGAACGCATTATAAAGCCTACCCTGGAAGGATTATCACGGGAAGGATGTGATTATCGCGGGTTCATATTTTTCGGTCTTATGAATTGTAAAGGTGAACCTTATGTAATCGAATATAATGTAAGAATGGGCGATCCCGAAACGGAATCTGTCGTAATGCGGCTTGCAGGGGATCTGGCAAGTGCGTGCATGTCTCTGAAAAACAGGACACTTGGGGAAGAAACTTTAGTGGCAAAAAACAACCATTGTGTTACTGTAGTAGGGGTTTCGGGAGGATATCCCGATACATATTCCAAAGGATATGTGATCAAAGGTCTGGAAAAAGTCCGGGATGCCACTGTTTTTCATATGGGGACAACCTCGGCTCAGGAGACAATGACTGCAGGTGGGCGCGTACTGGCAGTTTCAGCGTCCGGATCTACACTTAAAGCAGCACGCGAAAAGGCTTACAGGCAGTTGTCATACATATCTTACCGCAATATGTATTACAGAAAAGACATCGGAGAGGATTTGATAAACATGATAAACAAGTAAAAAATGATCCAATATATCAGACGAAGCGTATCCGGGGCGGCTTTCCTTTCCCTGTTTATTATGGTCGTATTACGTACTATTTATCATTATACGGTTCAATCCGGTTACCCCTGGCACATGCATTTGTTTTCCCTGTTCCTGATATTAGGGGCGGGATTGATTTTATCTCTGCTCAATGACCGTTACAACCTGCTGCCCCAAAGGACCCAGTGGATCATCGTCTGTTACGTGTGGCTCGTAACATGTTGTCCACAAACCTATGATAATGTGCGGGCACCGGCTGCTGCACTATTTGCCGCAGCGGCCACTTATATGCTGGTTTACTCTGCGTATGTATCGATGACCCGTTCAGGACCCTTTTTGTGCGCTTTTTTTATTACTTGTGCCGGGTTGTTGTACTTCCCCGCTTATTTTCTATTGATACCTTTTACCATCGGGTTTATTCGTCTTGCCAAAGTATCGGTAAAAGATACACTGGCCTTTACAGGTGGAATTGTAGTTCCGCTGTTCCTGGTCTCGGCCCTGTTCTGGTTCCTGGACAAGGATGTGGAACAATACTGGAAGCAGACATGGGAGCATTTCGGAGGGTGGGATCCTGCTGTGACTTTTTCATCATTCACCATAGCACAGATTGTAATGACAGCGGTGCTGACTTTACTTGTCCTGCTATCGTTGTTTATCAGACTGGTGCGCAGGGATACTACCACAACGGTGAATATTTCGCGTTTTTACGGATCTATATTCTGGTATATGTTTTTTTCCGCTGCTGTGGTTATCCTGTATCCCACGTATGCCCCGGATTATATTCCCACCCTGATGATCCCGGTGTCGATACTCATCACGTCGTTGTTTTCAGAAAGACGATTATTCGGCTCAAAGATTTGGCTGACCTTACTGATACTGTCCACTCTGGGACATTGGTTCGCCTTCATATTTTCCTAGAGGTACCCAGCGGAATCGAACCGCTGTACTCGGTTTTGCAGACCGATGCCTAACCACTCGGCCAGGGTACCAGCTCCTAACTAAAAGGACTGCAAAGTTAGTAAATATTTTTGAAAAGCCCGGCAAGTTCTTCCAGATACTTCCTATCCATTTGGTCGAATGTGTTAAGTTTATCTGAATCTATGTCCAGTAAGGCCCTTACAGTTTCCTGCCTGTCAAACAGGGGTACCACGATCTCGGAACGGGACCGGGAACTGCAGGCGATGTGCCCGGAAAATTTTTCAACATCCGGAACGATTATGGTTTTTCGGTTTTTCCACGATGTTCCGCATACACCCCGCCCGTAAGAGATCCGTGTACAGGCAATAGGACCCTGAAAAGGGCCCAGCACCAGCTCCCGGGAAGCGTTGTCCACCCTGTAAAAACCAACCCACCAGAATTTAAAAACGTCCTTGATCAACGCACTTACATTGGCCATATTGGCCACTATATCGGGTTCATCCTGCATAAGCGCAGTCGCTCCTGCTAGAACTTCCTCATACATGCGCTGCCTGGGAGATTTCTTTTCTTCACTATGTTCCATCAGTTCACGGTATATACAGTAACACACATAGGCATCTGTTGCCGCATAACGGGCCTGGGCGTCTGAGAGGGGAAAGGCTTCCCAGTTGGTTATCTGTTGTGATTTGCTCACTTTTTTACCTAAAACAATAGCCGATAATTTTTTAACGCTTTTTTCAATAATACCGTATTCCTGCGCCAATTCCTGCAAATCTACGAATCCGGCCGGATCGAAAGAAGCATAACGCTGGAGTCCAAGGATATCATCCCTGACGGCAGCTCCGGCCTTGATAATGTCTGGATTGCTCAGTATGGAGAGCAATTCCCCGGGAAGTCCCGTTTTTTTCAAATGGATCAGGTAAGAGCGGGTGTCTGTGGACAACTGCAGCAGGGCAGGCATGTGCATCTTCCCGGATGAAAATCTCGGTTTTGTTTCGGTATCAAATCCCAGAATTTTTTGCTGGGACAGGTATTCGGCAGCTTTCTGAACTTGGTGTTTTGTAGTTACAAGATTTATCTGTCCCCTGAGTTCCACACGGGGTAATGATTCAAGAACGCTGTTATCAATTGTTGATACATACATTGAGCAATGGGTATTTTGTAAGATCAGGTTTTTCAGGTGCATATATCCTTATGCAGGAAGGTGTAGTGCGGAAAGCAGCCAGCCGGTTCTGTCGCAGACATCTGTAAAGCTGTATGGCGGCCTCTTTATGTGGTTCAATCAAGACCACCTCGGGGTCAATGATGTGTCGGTAAACGTAACGGTTATCTTTGCGAAAATTTCTCAGAGATGTTACCGATTCAAGGATGATGTCTTTGTAGTTTAGCAGTGTATTGTCCCCTAAGATGATGTACTTCAAACGCGGGTGGCTGCCGTTGAGTAACTGTTCCACCAGGGAGGTCACGGCATAGCGCACGGCATTATCCATGGATTTTACTTCCATAGAAGAAGGGTAATAACGGGATCCCCTGTAGTTCATGCCTCCGTTGCTGTAATTAAAATGATAAGCCCTTATCAGGTCCCGCCGGATCCTGTATTGGGGATGGATCAGAGAAGGCATGGTATCGGCAGAAAAGACCTGGGAGGCGACAGCCACATCTTCTGTCAGGCAATCATAGGCCTTCAGTAAAAAGGTTTCGGCAGGGGCTATGATACCTATGGTAACCTGGTTGTTCCTGTCACCATGATAATTCCGGACATATTCCAATGCCTTGTTAATTCCAGCCTGCAATACATTAAAAGTACACACTTCTGGTTTGCAGAACTTCACCAGGTCCTGTAAGTCCTTCCATACCTCCACGGTAGCCAGGTCGCTGGCAACGACCAAAGCCTTGACCGGGGGACGGTCGTCATTCCACCGGAATAACCCGGCTATATTGCGGATCATGTCCACACGGGCAGAATCAGCGGCCGGCGGGGCACACACAAACTCGAAATGTTCTCCGGCAAAATCCTTTATCCCGTCCGTACCCGGCATCCCGGTAATGTTGTCATGTTCATCCAGCCCGAGTAAGGTCTCGGCCAGCTGCAGATCCTCCATTGACGTGCCAAAGATCCCGATAGGCAACATTTCCCTGTTCCCGGGGTAACCCGTCGGATCTATGTAGTCCTGCGAAGCGGTATCGCCCAGGATCTCCTCTATAACAGGCAGCCGGTGGGGGATGTTTTCCCTGCTGTTACCGCAGCTGCCTGACAGAAGCCCTCCGCCAAGGAGAAATAACATCCAGACCTTTTTTAAGGGATCACTTATCCTTGTCATACGCAAATTTTCCGTAGGGACTCTCTATGGTTACCTTTCTGCCGTGCCATGGTTCTACTCTTCCAATGATCTTTGCCTCAAGTCCAAAGGTGCCGGCAATAGAGATCAGGTCGGGAGTCGCTTTCCGGGGAACGTACAATTCCATCCGGTGTCCCATATTAAAAACAGTATACATTTCTTTCCATGATGTGCCGCTGATCGCTTGTATTTCTGAAAAAAGCGGAGGAACCGGGAACATATTGTCCTTGATCACATGCATCCGGTCAATGAAGTGCAGCACTTTGGTTTGACCGCCTCCGGTACAATGCACCATACCGTGTACAAAACGGCGGTGCGAACGGAGGATCTCTTTTATGACCGGTGCATAAGTGCGGGTAGGGGACAACACCAGTTTGCCGTAAGTCATTCCGGTGACAGGTTCAATGTCGGTCAATTTCTTATTTCCGGAATAAGCAACCTGTGACGGGATCCCGTCATCGTAGCTCTCGGGAAAAGAACGGGCAACTATGCGGCTGAATACATCATGCCTTGCACTGGTGAGCCCGTTGCTGCCCATGCCGCTGTTGTATGTTTCTTCATAGCTGGTCTGTCCAAAAGACGATAGTCCCACAATCACATCTCCGGGTTCTATCCTGGAATTGTCTATGACCAGCTTACGACGGATCCGGGCGCAGACAGTACTGTCAACGATTACAGTACGTACCAGGTCCCCCACATCGGCAGTTTCGCCTCCGGTAAGTTCCAGGCGGATCCCCAGTTCCTGCATTTTTTCACAGAAGCGCTGGCTTCCCTGAATAAGATCCCCGATAACTTCTCCGGGCACCAGCCGTTTATTCCGCCCAATGGTGGAACTCAGAAGGATATCCGAGGTGATGCCCACACACAGCAAATCGTCCAGGTTCATGACGATGGCATCTTGGGCAATTCCCTCCCATACGCTCCGGTCTCCCGTTTCTTTCCAGTAACAATAGGCCAGAGAGGATTTGGTGCCTGCCCCGTCGGCATGCATGACAAGGCAGTAATCCGGATCTCCCGTCAGAATATCCGGTATAATTTTGCAAAATGCCCGAGGAAACAGTCCCCGGGTGGTCCCTTCCAGAGCATCGTGCACTTCACTTTTAGATGAGGAAACACCTCGCTGGCTGTATTTTGCGGCTTCCAGATCGTTCATATCATCGGGGGAACAACAATTCCCTGTATTTTGGCGTTGGCCATAATTCATCTTCAACGATCATTTCCAGATGATCGGCATAATTGCGGATACGTTCCATCAAGGGCATAACACTGGCAGAATAAGCCGCTGCTTTTTCCGGCAATGCATCCAGCTTGTTGGCTTTTTTTCTCTCTTCAATCAAAAGATGGACCAGATCCCTTACGTTTTCCGTTTTCAGGTCAAAGACATTTTGACCGAAAAATGAGGAAACAGGTTTCGTTTCAACGCAGAAACGTTCCATCCTGTGGGATGGAAAATCTGTCAATGCTTTATGTCTAAACGTTGACATCCGATATATATTTGGATTAATCAACAAAAGTAAAAAAATATCAGGGATATCCCGATAAAAAGGGAATGTTCTCGATTTATCACAATAGATTGTCTTTTGTTTAAAGAATCCTTTATATTTGCAAATTAATTTTACAAATCAAAAGTCACTATGTTAGGTATATCTGAATTGTCAAGGAAAATGCCGGCTTCTCCCATTAGAAAGCTGGTCCCTTATGCCGAGGCGGCAAAAAAACGCGGAATTAAAGTGTATCATTTGAATATTGGCCAACCCGATATAGCTTCACCGAAAGAGGCGCTTGATGCCATACGTAATATCGACCTTAAGTTGGTCTCGTATCCGCATTCGGCAGGTATTGAATCATACCGCAGGGGATTGGCGAAGTATTATCAGGGAGTGAACATAAATCTTTCCTACGAGGAGATCATAGTTACAATAGGTGGATCCGAAGCCTTACAGGTTGCTCTTAAAGTCTGCTGCAATCCTGGCGACGAAGTTATTGTTTTTGAACCCTTTTACACAAATTACAACACTTTTGCCATGCTGGCAGGAGTGAAATTCGTTCCCGTAACCACTACCATTGAAAGTGGTTTTGCCCTGCCTTCCATGTCAGAGGTGGAAAAATATATCACCCCCAGGACGAAAGCCATACTTATAAACAGTCCCGGTAATCCTACCGGAACACTATACACAAAAGAAGACATCCTGCAATTGGGTGAGATTGTAAAAAAACATCAGCTTTTCCTGCTTTCTGACGAAGTGTACAGGGAGTTCTGCTATTCAGATAAACCTCATTTTTCCTGTATGCATATCCCCGGAGCCGAACAGAATGTGGTCCTGATAGACTCGGTATCCAAACGTTACAGCCTTTGTGGTGTCCGCATCGGATGTCTTGCTTCCCACAATAAGGAAGTGATGAGTGCCGTTCTCCGTTTTGCCCAGGCACGTTTGTGTGCACCCGCTGTGGGACAGATGGCAGCCGAAGGTGCACTTGATACTCCTCAGGAATATTTCGATGCCGTAAAACAAGAATATATCGATAGAAGGAACCTGATGATAGATCGGTTGAATAAGATCGAAGGCGTTTATTCCCCTATGCCTATGGGCGCTTTTTACACAACGGCCCGCCTGCCGATTGACGATTCTGATACATTTGCCAAATGGCTCCTGGAAAGCTTCAGCTACAAAGGCCAGACCGTCATGGTGGCTCCCGCTGCAGGGTTTTATGCCACTCCCGGCAAAGGAACCAATGAAGTGCGCATTGCCTATGTTCTTAAAAAGGAAGATATTGCCAACGCCATGGACTGTCTGGAAGAAGCCCTGAAACAATATCCCGGCCGCCGCTAAAGCAACAGCACCTGCGGAGCCTGTTCTACCCAATAATTGACACATTGGAACATGAAACCCCTGCACGTTCAGGGGTTTTTTTGATACCCATGACGCGTGCATCGTGTCCACCCAAAATGTAAACATAATGAAAACACTCTACACCGTTTTATTGCTCATACTTTCCAACGTCTTTATGACCTTTGCCTGGTACGGACATCTGAAATTTGCCACCATGAAATGGTTCCAGTCATTGCCCCTGATTGCCATTATCCTGATCAGCTGGGGTATAGCATTTGCCGAATACTGTTTCCAAGTTCCGGCCAACCGTATAGGCTATATCGGAAACGGCGGACCATTGTCGCTCATTCAGCTGAAAGTCATCCAGGAAGTGATCTCACTCAGTGTGTTCACCGTATTTACGCTGGCCGTTTTCAGAACAGAACAATTCAGATGGAATCACATTCTGGCGTTTTTCCTGCTTATAGCAGCGGTGTATTTGGTGTTTAAGGGAGAATAAAAAAACCGCATTGTTGAAATGCGGTCTATTGAAATATAGTGACGAATTTTATTCGTCCTTGTTCAGATCGTCAAAATTAACATTGGTAAAATCGGTGGGCCTGGCTTCAGTTACGGGAATCCGTTCCTTAATGAATTTGACGACTTCTTCCAGTCCTTCAGTAAATTTTTCAAAATCTTCCTTGTATAGAAAAATTTTATGTTTTTCGTATGAAAACCGCCCGTCTTTATCTACACGACGTTTACTTTCCGTGATAGTTAAATAGTAATCGTTTCCTTTTGTTGTTTTTACATCAAAAAAATACGTTCTTTTGCCGGCACGTATGGGTTTGGAAAAAACATCTTCTCCACTATGTTCAGACCTGGAGGAACGGTCATAATCTTCAAAATACATAGGTGTTATTTATTTATATATGCACAAATATAAAATATATTTGCTTTAAAACTGTATATTTGCAGAGATTCTTTTGATTTATGAGATATGCTCAGCAGGCGATTTATTCGTGTCAAGGTTTTTAAACTTTTATTTAGCAGCGTTCATTCACAGAGTTTTGATCAGGCGGCGGCAGAAAAAGAACTCATAGTGAGCCTGGAAAAAACAAGGCAATTGTATTTTCTGTTACTTTCTCTGCCTACAGCTTTGGCCCGCTATGCACAGGAAAGGATAGATATTGGACTGCAAAAATACCATCCTTCAGAGGAAGAATCCAATCCCAATATGCGTTTTGTCAACAACAAGGTCATAGCAGTCCTCGAAAACGACAGGGAGCTTGAACAGGCTCGTCGGCACGGTCTGAACTGGGCATCGCAAAGAAGCTATATCAGGAATTTGTATGAACAGTTAAAGGAAGAACCTTATTTTATTGAGTATATGAATAATCAGCAGGAGCCTGATTTTGACCGGGACATGAAGTTGCTGCAGGATTTTTTCAGTACCCAACCAGACGAAGACCAGGATCTTTATAATCTGCTGGAAGACCAGAGCCTTTACTGGGCAGATGATGTAGCTTACGTATGTAATGTTATTTTGGCACAAATGGCAGAACTTAAATCGCAAACCGGAACTTTAAAGCATCCTCCGCTGTTCAACAACAATGATGACAAGGTTTTCGCAACCGGTCTCCTGGCCTACTCCCTGCAGAATTACAAAGAGTATGTGGGCTATATAGAAAAGTTTGCCGAGAACTGGGACCTGGAAAGGATCGCTGCAACAGATTCCATTCTTATTATTATGGGAGTGGCTGAAGCAGTAGCTTTTCCTCAAATACCCATTAAGGTTACACTCAATGAAATGGTAGAAATATCCAAATATTACAGTACCGGCAATTCCAAAACGTTCGTGAACGGTGTCCTGGACAAGGTGATAAAATTTCTGACTGAGGAAGGCCGTATCGTTAAACGTGGCAGGGGACTTGTAGAGAAATGTTCATATATTTAATAACGAATACAAAACAATGAATGCATTAGTAATTTTACAGGAACAAACTACAGCAACAGCCGCAAAAGGTGGTAACTGGACATTTTTAATAATGATGGTTGCCATTTTTGTGGTAATGTATTTTTTAATGATCCGTCCCCAAAAAAAGCGCCAGAAAGAACTGAAAGAATATCGTGACAGCCTGAAAAAGGGAGAAAAGGTTATTACTGCCGGGGGTATTTACGGGACTATTGCCGAGGTAAAAGACAATTATGTGTTGCTGGAAGTAGATACAAATGTTAAGATCAGGGTGGACAAATCCACTTTAGTTAAGGATTCGTCCGATCTGCAGCAAAGCAATTAACCGGTTGCCGGGAGAGTATGGCCTATGAAACGGTCCAGATTGGTATTTTTGCTGTGTATAATCGCAGCCTTCTTCCTGTGGGTAGTGTACACATTGTCAAATGAGTACACCTCTTACTTTCGTTTTCCTCTCGAAGTTGCTACCAACCTGGAAGGACGTACCGATCTGTCTCAGGCCGACAATACCCTTTTTGTAAGGGGAACCGCCAGGGGTTTTTATATCATCCGTCATGCATGGCGGAAAAAAGTTCCCTCTATAAAGATATTTGCCGACAAAACCCTGATGCGCGAATATCCCGACAGAAAGGATCAGTTTTATCTATTGGCCGATAATATTCACAATCTGGTCAATGATGCCCTGGGCAACGATCTTCAGCTCGAGACCATCCTGACCGATACCATACACTTGGAATACGGGCAGGTCCATTACAGAAAGGTCCCTGTGCGATTTATTTCGGATATCTCGTACAAGCCACAATACATGTCCTTTCAGCCTGTCAGGATCTACCCGGACAGTGTTCTTGTCTATGCTGGGGAACCTTACCTGGAAATGATAGAGGAGGTCAAAACCCGCAAAGTATCTCTGGGTAACCTGGATCAGACGGTGGAAGGCATTACCCGGCTGGAAATTCCCGTAAATACACGCCTTTCACAGACAGAGGTCACTTACGAAGTCATGGTCAAACGCTACGTAGAACTGAGCTTCGAGGTTGCGGTTACCACCCGCAATGTACCTTACCGCAGGGAATTGATCATACTGCCCGATGTGGTTACCCTTCAATTCCGCTGCCCTTTTGAGGAAGCCGCGAACATCAATGCCCGGAGCCTTGCTTTAGTGGTCGATTACAACGAATTCACCAAGAAAGACTGCGGAAAGATCATACCGTCTCTGGAAGGAGCCCCCGCTATGATAAGCCATGTGCTTCTTACCCCGCAATTCGTTGACGGGATCATCCAAAACCGTTACTAATACTTAACCGGTTATGATTACACTTGGCATTACAGGGGGTATAGGTAGCGGTAAAAGTTATGTCACACGGATCTTCAGTGCGTTGGGCATTCCCTATTACGATTCCGATGCCCGTACAAAACAATTATACCGGGACGATCCGGATCTTAAAGAAATACTTACCGGATTGTTTGGTCCGGATATTTATAGGGATGAAAAACCCGATATTCGTAAAATGGCTTTGCTTATTTTCAGCAACCAACAATTGCTCAAAAAAGTCAACATGCTTGTTCACCCTTACGTGGTAAGGGATTTTATGAAATGGGCATCATCTGCCAAAGCTCCTTATGTGATCTTTGAAAGCGCCATACTGCTTGAAATGGACCCACCTTTTCACACGACAAGGGTACTTACCGTATCGGCCAACAGAGAACTGCGTCTGTGGAGAGCTGCCGGCAGGGATAATGCCCATTTGCAGTCCGTACTGGACAGGATGAACAAGCAATGGACCGACGCGCAAAGAGAAGCACATGCGGATTTCGTGATCGTATCTGACGATAAACAGCCTTTGCTGCCGCGTGTTCTGCAAGTGCACCAATATATGATGAACCTTACAAACAACCATAATGAAAACTGAATTAGCAAAAATCCTGTCCATAGGAGGACAACCCGGGCTGTACCGATACCTTGTACATAGTAACGGAGGCATTGTGGTGGAATCTCTGGCCGACGGAAAAAGAAAATGGATGGGCCCCAGTGCCCGCATGACATTTTTATCAGACATATCTGTATATACGCAAACCAATGACGAGTTAAAACTGCAGGACGTTCTGATCCGTATGAAAGACTTTCTGCAACAAGAACAGGCACCCGTTCCTGGAAAGGATCCGGCTGCAATGGCTGCTTTCTTTGAAAAAGTCATCCCCGAGTATGACAGGGACCGCTTTTATCCTTCGCACATGAAAAAGGTACTGGATTGGTACAATGTGCTCAGATCGGCAGATGCGTTGGACTTTGAGGTCCCTGCGGAAGAAGCTGCCGAAGATGCAACGGAATCACCTGCAGAAGAGATCAAGCCCGATGTAAAAGCCGAAACAAAAGCCGAGGCAAAAGTTCCTGCCAAGCCGGCAAGATCCGTCGCCAATACATCAAAATCTACAGCCAGGGCGACTAAGCCAGCGGCAGCCAGGGCTCCCAGGCCAGTGATCAAGCACACAACGCAGAAATAGTGCAGACCCATCGCAGGAAGCCGGGAAGGTTATCGGTCTGTACCCTGGGATGCTCCAAAAACAGGGTAGACAGTGAACACCTCATGCGTCAGCTGGAAGCCGGAGGATGGAAAATTATTCCCGATGCCACAGAAGAAGACTATCCGCTGGATGCTCTGGTGATCAATACCTGCGGATTTATCCACGACGCAAAGGAAGAATCCATCGAATACATCTTAGAGGCACTGCAAGCAAAAGCAGAAGGTCGCATAGGGCAGGTACTGGTCATGGGTTGTCTGTCCGGACGATATAAAAACCAACTTAAAAAGGAAATGCCCCAGGTCGATGCATTCTTTGGCGTGGACGATATCCACCTTGTTACGGCTCACCTGGGAGTACAGTATAATCCACGCCTGGCAACCGAGAGGCTGATTTCCACCCCGGCTCATTACGCTTACCTGAAACTAAGCGAAGGATGCGACCGGGGCTGTGCTTACTGCGCCATTCCCCTGATCCGCGGAAATCACCGCTCCAGACCCAAAGATGAGCTGATAGCCGAGGCTCGCTTCCTTGCCGGACAGGGAGTTCGGGAACTGATCCTGGTAGCACAGGACACAAGTTACTACGGACTGGATCTGACAGGAAAACGGGAGCTTGCCCATTTGATGGAAGCCCTGTGCCTGATCGAAGATATTGGCAGGATCCGGTTGTTGTATACTTATCCGCAGGGATTTCCCCTGGATGTGCTCAGACTCATGGCAAACGAACCTAAAATATGCCAATACGTTGATATTCCGCTTCAACACGTTTCCAACAAGGTGCTGACAGCCATGCGCAGGAACACAACAAAAGCAGAAACCCTGCAATTGATAGAAGATTTTCGTACATTCGTACCTGGTATTTACCTGCGCACCACCTTGATGGTAGGACACCCTGGGGAAGATGAACAGGCATTTGGTGAATTGCTGGATTTTGTTAGGGAGGCCAGGTTTGAAAGGATGGGTGCCTTCATGTACTCCCGTGAGGAAGGTACATACGGGGCGCTACACCTGAAAGACCGGATTCCGTTGAAAATCAAGCAGGAACGTTATAACAGGCTGATGGAGTTGCAAAAGGATATCTCCTTAGCCTGCAATAAATCCAGGATCGGAAGTGTTTGCAGTATTCTGGCAGATTATGCCATCACTAAAGAAAGTCCGGAAGGATCTGCCGTCCGGTTTTCCGGCAAGGTGATGATCCTGGGAAGATCGCAATACGAGGCGCCCGAAGTAGATGGTTACGTGATCCTGGAGAATGCGCCGGAAGTAAAGCCGGGTTCCTTTGCGGAAGTCCGGATCGTTAACGCAGATGCATACGATCTGCATGCTCAAATAATTGATAAACAATAAAATATTATATTATGATGCAATTACTCAAAGACAAGAAAGTGTTGATTACGGGTGCAGCCCGAGGCATAGGTAAAGCCATTGCCCTCAGAATGGCTGGACAGGGGGCCGATATTGCTTTTACAGACCTGAAGGTAGACGAACAAGCCAATGAAACCATAGCACAAATTGAGGCATGCGGAGTAAGAGCGGTCGCTTATGCATCAAATGCAGCTTCTTTCCAGGATGCCCACCAGGTGGTCACCCAGGTGGTGCAGGAATTCGGCAGGATTGATATCCTGGTTAATAATGCCGGCATTACCCGCGATACGCTCATTCTACGTATGAGCGAACAGCAATGGGATATGGTTTTGGATGTAAACCTGAAATCTGCTTTCAATTTCATACATGCCACTGCTCCACTGATGGTGAAGCAAAAAGGTGGCAGCATCATTAACATGAGCTCTGTTGTAGGTCTTTCCGGAAACGCCGGACAGGCCAATTATTCTGCTTCCAAGGCGGGCCTTATTGCACTCACAAAATCGGTAGCCAAAGAACTTGGTCCCAGGGGGATTCGCGCCAATGCCGTTGCTCCCGGTTTTATTATCAGCGACATGACTGACCAGCTATCAGAAGCTGTCCGGAAAGCATGGATAGATACCATACCGCTGCGCAGGGGCGGTACGCCCGGCGATGTTGCCGACGTATGCCTCTTCCTTGCCTCGGACCTTTCCTCTTATGTGAGCGGACAGGTGATACCGGTATGCGGCGGGATGCACACATAGAAACATTAAAAAAATGATCATATGAAAGCCATACGTACAATAGGTTTGCTTGCTTTATTGCTGATAACCGGCGCCTGCGGCCCAATGATCAACATCATGGAAGTGGATGTGAGGCTTCCTGCTACCAGACCCCTGAATATTCTGGGAAGGAACATGGCCGTATTTACTCCCCAATACGATTCGGTATCTATGACCGATTCGGTATTATTGAACAGATTTGCCCAGGCCTTTGCTGATGGGATCGCCTCTCAGGCCTTACTGCCTAAAGGATCGGTGCCCTTGTTCAGCCATTATTGCGGATCCGAGCCGCTCGGAACCCTGGATCAGCCGGATTACGTACACCGTCTTGCCCTCGAAACGGGAACAGACCTGCTTTTTATGGTAGACAGCGTGACCATTGGCGGCTTTCAGGCAAAGGACCTATACCTGATTGTCCCCCTATTATCGGTGGTACGTGTTTACGATACAGAACAGGTACGTTTCATTCAGTATATTCCCATAAGGGATACAGTTGCCTGGGAGTTTTGGATCCAGAACGATCAGGAAACAATACCCATCCCTAAAAACGCTTTTGTGGACTTGCAGAAAGCAGCCGTTTACCTAGGTGAGCGTACTGCACGATCATTTGTGGACCAGTGGGAAACGCAAGACAGGGTGGTTTTCGTATATGATAAAAGAGCCTGGAACAAGGCATACGATCATGCCTTGGCCTTCGAATGGGATAAAGCCATGGACATTTGGCTTGAACTTCTGGAAGGACCCAACGTAAAAGAAATTGCCTGTGCCGCTTTCAACCTGGCACTGGCTTGCGAGATGCAGGGAAATTTTGAATTGGCCGGCAAGTGGCTGGAACTGTCACAGAAAACCTTTGATATGCCCGAAACACGTTATTACATGGAACTTCTGCAGGAGCGGAATAAACAAAGTAAACTGTTTTGAAAAAAAAGACTCCCCCTCGTATCCACAAAACGGTTTTAAGTTTTAATGACCGGGAAATGGCAGTTATAGACCATTTTTGTGAAAAGTACCATATAAAGGTTCGTTCCAGAATGTACCGCGAAGCCATCATAGGGACCATACTCCGTAAGCTGGAGGAAGATCATCCCCGTTTGTTTTAATTTGAAAAAAAACGGAGGGCCTGTAAGCCGGGTTCTGTCCAACTCCCATCATTTATCTAAGCAGCCTACCCCCCGGCATAGGACGAGCAGCCCTAATATTGCCGGTATACTTGACCTTGCAGGGGATCGGTGCTTGCGTCAACGGTCGTCACCGGCCGTCACGGTGGGCTCTTACCCCGCCTTTTCACCCTTACCCGGATCCGAAGACACGGGCGGTTATTTTCTGTCAAACGATCCCTGATCTTACGACCAGCTGTGATTTCCACAGGATCCTGCCCTTTCCTGCCCGGACTTTCCTCCCTTTTCCTAACGGAAAAGAGCGATGGGACAGCCCTCCGCAATCGCAAAGTTAAAAAAAAGTCCTTACATTAGCGGTTTGAAAAAACTATCTGATGGCAACAAAACATGTCTTCGTAACCGGAGGTGTGACTTCTTCTTTAGGAAAAGGCACCATAGCAGCGTCTCTTGCTAAATTACTACAGGCCAGGGGATTAAAGGTTACAATCCAAAAGTTTGATCCCTATATAAACGTAGATCCGGGAACTCTGAACCCCTATGAACACGGTGAATGTTACGTTACCGAAGATGGAGCCGAAACAGACCTCGACTTGGGTCATTATGAGCGCTTTTTAGGCGTTTATACCACCAGGGCAAGCAATGTGACCACAGGTAAAATTTACCAGACAGTCATTGACAAAGAACGGGAAGGAGCTTACCTGGGCAAAACTGTGCAGGTCATTCCGCACATAACCGACGAGATCAAGCGCCGTATGCTCCTGCTGGGCAAAGCAGGTAAATACGACATAGTCATTACCGAGATCGGGGGAACGGTAGGCGACATAGAATCCCTTCCGTTTGTAGAAGCCGTACGCCAGCTGCAATGGGAACTCCCGGAAGAGAACTGTGCCGTTATACATCTGACACTGGTTCCCTACCTGGCAGCTGCCAAAGAACTGAAGACAAAGCCCACACAACACTCGGTAAGGCAATTACAACAGGAAGGGGTCAACCCCGACATCATTGTGTGCCGCACAGAAAGACCATTGCCGCTTGCCTTGCGTAAAAAGGTAGCCCTGTTTTGCAATGTCCGTCCCCATGCCGTAATTGAATCCATTGACCAGAAAAGCATTTACGAAGTTCCCCTGAACCTCAAGCGCCAGAACCTGGACGGGATTTTGCTGGACTTGCTTAAAATTGACAACAAGGTAGAACCCAACCTCGATGCCTGGAAGCAGTTCATTGACCGGGTTTATCATCCCGCTCGCAAGGTAGATATTGCTCTGGTGGGAAAATACGTGGAATTACAGGACGCCTACAAATCCATACTGGAATCGTTCATTCATGCCGGAGCAGCCAACGATACCAAAGTGAAGGTGCATCCCCTACAAAGTGAACATATTAATGAAAACAATGTAGATGAGAAACTTGCGGGAATGAAAGGCATCCTGGTGGCACCCGGTTTCGGGTCCCGCGGTACGGATGGCAAAATATTTGCTTGTAAGTATGCAAGGGAGCACCGTATCCCGTTCCTGGGCATCTGTCTGGGCATGCAGATGGCAGTAATTGAAATTGCCCGCAACGTGGCGGGGATACCCCAGGCAGAAAGTGTGGAAATTGTGCCTAAGACCGAGTTTCCGGTGATCGACCTGATGGAAGATCAGAAACGCCTTACCAGCAAAGGGGGCACGATGAGGCTTGGAGCCTACCAGTGCAAGCTGGAACGAGGATCTCTTGCCTTCAGGATATACGGAAGGCAGATAATACAGGAAAGGCACCGGCACCGTTACGAATTGAATGATTGTTATTTAGATACACTGGAAAAGGCTGGCATGAGGGCAACAGGAAGGAATCCCGAAACAGGGCTTGTAGAGATCATAGAGATCCCCGGTCATCCATTTTTCATAGGCGTGCAATTCCATCCCGAACTCAAAAGCACACCGGAAAAGCCCGCTCCGTTGTTCCGCTCCTTTATTGCAGCTGCCCTCCTGTACCAGGAATCGCTTACTAAATGAAACAGAAAGTGTACATAAAGATATTGCTGCTTGCGGCGCTCTTTGCCGGTACGGCCTCGGTCATTCCCAGGTATGGCTATAAAATAGAGGACGTATTGCCGCACAATATCAGTGCCTACACCCAGGGTTTCTTCTATTATGATGGTCATTTCTACGAAAGTACCGGACAATACGGTCAATCCATGATCGCACAGGTAGAGGTGGCTACGGGACGTGTCCTGCGCTCACATGCTCTTGATAGCCGGTATTTTGGAGAGGGAGCATGCATCCTGAACGGCATGATATACCAGCTCACATGGACAGAAAAGACATGTTTCATTTATGATGCAGAAACTTTCAGGTTATTGGGAACCCGGCGGTACAACCGGGAAGGTTGGGGTCTTACGACAGACGGAAAGGAACTGATCATGAGCGACGGGAGTTCTGTCCTTTATTTTCTGGATCCGGAAACCCTGCTTGACAAACGATCTGTCAATGTGACCATGGAAGGCAACAGGGTGGATTACCTGAATGAACTGGAATACATAGAAGGAGAAATATGGGCTAACATTTACATGAGCGACCAGATTGTACGCATAGATCCCGGGACAGGAAAAGTGACCGGTGTTATAGACCTTAAAGGGTTGCTGCCCGCATCACTGCGCGGGCCGGCTACAGATGTGCTCAACGGGATCGCATACGATCCTCAGACAAAAAGTATATGGATTACGGGGAAATACTGGCCCCGTGTTTATAAAATATCTTTAAAATAATAATGTTCCAGGGGTGCCCGGTAACGGGCTGAGATAATACCCTTTGAACCTGATCCGGATAATACCGGCGGAGGAAAAAATTATGAAAAAAATCATTATTGCGGGTTTGCTGCTGGCCCCTGTCATTACAACAGCACAAGAAGTAAGAAATTTGGATTCTATTGTCATCGTGGCTACCCAGGCAGCCAAGGATTCACCTGTGGCACACCGGGAAGTTACCAAAGAAGATCTGGTGCGTACCGCACCTGCACAAAACCTGCCCTTTGCCCTGGCGATGACGCCAGGAGCCGTTGTAGTAGGTGAAAATGGTACGGGAAGCGGCTATGCCTATTTGCGTATCCGTGGTTCGGAAGGATCGCGTATACAGGTAAATCTAAACGGAATTACGCTGAACAATGCCGAATCCCAGGAAGTGTTCTGGGTCAATCTGCCCTCATTGAGCGGATTTTTGGAAAATGTACAGGTACAACGCGGGGTAGGGACTTCCGTAAACGGGAGCGGGGCTTTCGGAGCTACCGTAAATATGCATACCCTGTATTCACGACCCCGGCCTTATGCCGGAGCGGAGCTGGCTTACGGTTCTTTTAACACCTGGAATATGGCCATTGGTGCCGGAACCGGGATCGGGACCAAAGAATCATTCCTGCCCAACGGAATGAGTCTGGATATCCGTTACGCGCATAATTTGACGGACGGATACATCCGCAACGGAAAGGGAAACCTGCAGTCGCTCTTTACAAGACTATCCTTTATCCATCCGGACTATTCCATAAAAGCTTATTACATTTACGGGGACCAGTGCACCGGCATCACCTGGGAAGGTATATCCCGTGAAATGCTGGAAACTGACAGAAGGTACAATCCGGCCGGGGAATATACCGACGATCAGGGGAATGTTCGCTATTACCCTAATGAAACCGATAATTATACCGAACACCACGTTCAGTTGAATTATTCCCATAACATAACGGGAAGCTTTTCTGTAAGCAACACCCTGCACATGACCAAAGGCGACGGGTATTACGAGAATTACAAAGAAAAAAGTGCCGGAGATTACATTGTCCGTCGCTCTATGGATAACATTTACGCGGCTTTAAGCTCTGTGGCACGGTGGAGAATCTCGGAGATTCTGCGCCATAGCTCCGAGATTCTTCTTGGTCTCAATTATGCATACTACAACGGGTATCATTTCGGGTTGATGACTTACCAGCTGGAACAGCCCGATTTTGCAGATGCCCAGGAGTATTACCGGAACTTGGGGAGTAAAAATGATTTCAGTACATTCCTGAAGGGAACGTTTGAAGTGCCCCTGGGAGCCGATCCGGACAATATGCTGAAATTCTTCGGTGATATGCAGTACCGTCATGTAAACATGATGATGGAAGGTCCGGACAAAGACGGAGCATTGCTGGATCACAGATCATCTTATAACTTTTTCAATCCAAAGGCAGGAGTAACTGCCGTGATCAAAAAGGATCACCAGATTTATGCATCTGTATACACGGGTAGCCGGGAACCGTCCAGGAGCGATATTAAAGAATCCATTAAAGCCGGGAAAACGGAAGACGTGAAACACGAACGTATGTATGACTTTGAAGGAGGATACCGGCTGACAGCCCGTCACTTTATGCTGGGTGTGAATTTCTACGCCATGGAATACCGCAACCAGCTGGTCCCAACAGGAAAGAAGAGCGATACCGGCTACGAGATCAAAGAAAACGTTCCGGTCTCCTACCGCCGGGGGGTGGAACTGGAAGCCGGCTGGCAACCTTTCCCGCAATTGCGCCTGGAAGGAAACGCCTGCCTGAGCCGCAACAAGATCAAAGATCTGACCATATATCTGGATACTTACGACCATCCGTATATGTGGAATCCTTTGGCAGATCAGGTTACCGAACATTACAATCTGACCGACCTGATATATTCACCCTCCTTCACCGCTGCTGCACTTGTAGCCGTAAAACCTTTTGCCGCAGGGCGTTCCCTGTTACAAAACATGGAAGCTGCCTTTACGGCCCGTTTTGTAGGAAAGCAATATTATGACAACACCTCTAATCCTGACCGCATGCTGCCGGCGTACCAACACCTGGGATTCATCCTTTCGCAACCGTTTGCCACCCGCAAGGCAGGAACATTTACACTAAGTCTTTTTGCCGATAACCTGCTCGACCAAAAATACTGTGCAAGTGCCTGGGCTTACCGGGCGGCTTTCCGCGATACAGGTACCATTGAGCTTACCGAAGGCTTCTATCCCCAGGCCGGGTTTAATGCCATGATCAAAATTACCTGGGAATGGGGGAACTGATCCTGGAAATATTCGGGACCGTCACAGGTCTGCTTTATGTATGGTTGGAAATAAAACACCGCCGCTCCATGTGGATCGTGGGCATTGTCATGTCTGTGTGCTATATTGTTGTTTTTGGAGTCGAAGCACTGTATGCTTCTATGGGTTTGTACGTTTATTATCTGGGCATGAGCCTTTACGGCTGGTTCAAATGGGGTAAAAAAACACAACAGGAAAATCGGCCACCACTCAGACCGGTACACATGAATTCTTCCACGGCATGGTTCTCTGCCGGATTGCTAGCCGTGGTTTTTGGCGGTGTATGGGTTGCACTCAAGTTTCTGACAGATCATCCCGCTCCGGCTGTGGATGCCGCCATCACCACACTCAATATGGTGGCCACCTGGCTGTTGACACGCAGTGTCATTGAACAATGGTTGTTACTGGTAGTAGCCAACATACTGGCAATCATTCTTTATGCCCATACCGGTTTGTGGTTTACCACCGGATTGTACGGCGTTTATCTTGTTGCCTCTGTCATAGGGTATATGAACTGGAGAAGAAAAATTTAGTACCTTTGCCAAAATATACCGTTATGAAAACGATTCTTATTTCTAACGTTCTTTTGTACAAGGAACGGAAAGATGTCTTGATAGAAGGGAATAAGATAAAAAGTGTAGAACCGGCAGGAACCTTTCTCAAACAGGGATATAACCACATTATTGACGGTTCGCAGAAAGCAATCATTCCCGGATTCGTGAATGCACACGCACATTCGGCAATGACATTGTTCCGGGGCGTGGGGGAAGACGTTCCCCTGGACCAGTGGCTCAAGGAACGTATCTGGCCTTACGAGGCGAAGCTGGACGAAGAAATGATCTATTGGGGTGCCAAACTGGCCTGTGTGGAAATGATCCGCACAGGCACCACCACTTTCAATGATATGTACTGGCACCTGAACGGCACAAAACGCGCAGCAGAGGAAATGGGCATGCGCTCCGTGCAGTCGTTCACCTGGCTGGACAATTTTGACAACGACGTCATAGAGCAGAACAAGAAAATGATGCAGGAAGCTCACAAGGCAAGTGCCAACTGGAGCCCCCTGACCACTTTTGCCATAAGCCCACACGCCATCTATACCGTGGCCGAGAAATCATTCCGGTTCATCAACAGTTATGCCAAAGACAACGACATTTTGGTGCATACGCACCTTGCCGAGACGCGTTCAGAGATGGACCAGGCGGAGCGCGATTTTGGCATGAGTCCCACCGAATACCTGAATAAACTCGGCTTGCTGAGCCCTTCACTCATCGCCGCGCATTCCCTTTGGTTGAGCAGCGACGACATCAGACTACTGGGCGACAACGGGGTAAATACCGTCCACAACCCCAATTCCAACCTCAAATTGGCCTCGGGTTACAAATTCAAATACAACGAATTGCGGGATGCCGGTGCCAATGTGTGCCTGGGCACGGACGGCTGCGCATCCTCGAACAATCTGGACATGATAGACAGCATGAAAGCAGCCGCACTGCTTCAAAAAGTCTGGAGGAACGATCCCGGAGCCATTCCCCTGAAGGAACTGATGGACGTAGCTGCATTCAACGGGGCCAAAGCCCTTCGCATAAACGCCGGAAAGATCGCTCCGGGATACCTTGCCGATATTGCCCTGGTGGACATGGCCAAACCCTCGTTCGTTCCCAACCATTATTTTCTGGCCAACCTGGTCTATGCGGCCAACGGGGAATGTATAGACACCGTTATCTGCGACGGAAAGATAATTATGGAAAACCAACAAATACCCGGTCAGGAGGAAATCTACCGTAAAGTACAGGAAGTAGCCGACAGGGTTGTAGATTATAAAAAGAAGAAAAAGAAATGAAGACATCCGTGTACCAACAATCCGCCGATTTCATCCTGGAAAGGATCCCTGAAAAACCACGCGTAGGGATCATATTGGGCAGTGGCCTGGGAAAACTGGCCGACGCCATAAAAGACAGGGTAGTGATACCCTATAAAGACATCCCCAATTTTCTCATGTCAACAGCTCCCGGACACCAGGGCAACCTTATATGGGGACGCCTGGGAGGCAAAAACGTGATCTGTATGCAGGGTCGTTTCCATTATTACGAAGGGTACGGCATGGATCAGGTTACCTTTCCCATTCGCGTTTTTAAATTACTGGGTGTGGAAGCCTTATTCGTCTCCAATGCAGCCGGAGGGATTAATCCCCGTTACAAAGTCGGGGATCTGATGGTTATAAAAGACCACATCAATTTACTGCCCAACCCGCTGATAGGGGAGAACAACCCCGACTTTGGGGTGCGTTTCCCGGACATGACGCGCACTTACGACAAAGAACTGCGCAGGGTATGCGACGATATGGCCGAGATTCACGGCATTCCCCTGCGTCACGGAACGTACATCGGGAGCACCGGCCCCACTTTTGAAACACCTGCCGAGTATAACTTCTTCAAGACCATAGGTGCCGATGCCACCGGCATGTCCACTGTTCCCGAGGTGATCGTGGCCCGTCATTGCGGGATGCGGGTATTCGGGATGTCCGTGATTACCAATGAGGCCCACGATTTTGGGGAAGACTTTGAAAATGACGGGGATGATGTAATCGTTGCCGCAGACAAAGCTGCCGATAAAATGGCGCTTTTATTTTCAGATATTATTGCCAATATGTAGGATTATTCAAAATTTTTTTTTATATTTGAACAGTACGTTTTTAGTTTAAAAGAACCTTCATTATTTATCCTGATCGGATTGTTTACGTTGTTACAATGTACGTCCGACATTTCAGAACAAACCATTGATCCCATTCAGCCTACCGTTCCTGTTACCGGATTGAAATACCCGGTGAATTTCCAGGTATTGCGAGCACCTGATGGCGCGGTGCAGACTGAGTTTTCAAACCATACAAAACCGGATTTTATAGCATTAGTTGATGAACAGGGCAAACACCTTACTTTCGGCACTCTCCAGTATTTTCATGAAGACGGTTTAGCGGCACGGTTTCTTTGTTTTTACCCAGAAGCAGAGAAGCTGCTGGACGGATATGCTTATTTTTCACAGGACGGGAAAACTGACATCATTTATGCGCCGGCCGCCTATGCCGGGACAATAGAAAAGCCCAACCCCGCTTTTGGATTTAATTTCCAACACAAACTGGCAGAGCTTCGATTGACAGTGACCACTTCTGATATTTATGGATCTGAAGGAGCCAAGATCCTTACGGTAGGAGCTGTTACTTACGGAAAACTCAAAATGCGACTGGACGGCCCGCAGGCCGGTTCACTGCAACCCGACCATTCAGCCGGAGCCATATTGCTGTCTGCCGGTTATGAAACCGGTACCGAAGTCAGAAAAGTACTGGTGTATCCGCAGGAAGATCTTCTGCTGAAAGTAGAGATTGAAGAAAAAGAAGTTATCTTTACAAAAGAAGTTCAGGTAGACGTTCCCCGGGCCGGAGAAATCTACAACGTGGAGATGGTTTATCTAGGACCTGAGGCCGGTTTTTCAGCCACTTTGAATGACTGGGAAGACGGGGCAGATTTTGAAGGGTCACTTTAGGACCATAATATCAAAAATCTTCGTTGAAGAAATACGCCTTTTCGTTTAAGAATTAGCGGTTTATATTGAAAATGCCGACAACATGGAAGCATGCTTACGACATTTAGTAAAATTGAATCGCTATGAAAAAAATTTTCCTTGCAACCCTTGCGTTGATAGTCTTCGCCGGTTGCGTAAAGGACCTGCCCTACGAAGATCTTCCCGTTCCAATACAATTTAATGCGGGACTTTCTGCAGTCTCTGCCAATACACGTGCTCCTATAGTATCTGATGTAAACGGTCATCCACCATCATCTATCACCGGTATTCAGATCCTCAGGGCAGCTGACGTTGCTTCTTCTCCGGACTGGACCGTTGTCAATTCAGTGGCAGCTACCGCTACAGTGGGAACAGACGGTAGTGTAAGCTCCGTTTCTTCAGCCCAGTATTACAATGCCAATGCAGGACTGAATGCTTTCTTCATGGCATTTTATCCGGCAGCCGCTTCCATGTCCGCAAATATAGTGAACTGGACCATCACAGGACAGGAAGACATCATTGTCGCTCCTTCTGTAAGTGCCGGAAATAAGGCATCTCCTGTTGCCGCTGCCTTGGCTTTTGCCCATAAACTGACACAATTGCAGTTTGAAGTGATTGCATCTTCTGCTACGGCACAAGGTCATTGGGGAACATTAACTTCCATCAAGGTCAATGCCGATACGGCTCTGGAACTGACACTCAGCACCAATGCACTGGCTTCTGCTTCAACACCTGTCAATACGGACCTCTCAGCCGCACAAAGCGGTGTCAGCTTCCCGCTCACCATTCCTACGGGAACGGCTACGGCAGCCGGTATTGTCATGGTAAAACCCGGAACTCTGGGAGCAATCAAGGTTACAACGGCCACATCCCCCGAACAGACTGTTAGTATCTCCGGATTAAGCAATACAGAGGCCGGGAAAGCTCACAAAATCACCCTGACATTCAACGAACTGGGGGCAATTACTTTCACTGCAACACTTACCGACTGGGTTGACGGAACCGACGGTACCGGATCCTTGTAAACAGATTGCCGTATCCCTTAGTTTATTAATGTGAAGAAGGTATTCCTCATAGCATCCCTTATAATACTCGGTTGTACCAAAGAAGCACCCGAAAAAATCCCTCCTCCCCCGGATGAGATTCAGGTGCCTATTGGCTTTGGTGCCGGGATCATCAACACCAAAGCACCCATAGAATCGGTCTCGGGAGTACCCAGCACACAAATTGACGGGATACAGATACTGAGACAGGATGTACACAAGAATTCAAGTCCCACATGGAGTACGGTGTCTTCTGTGACCGCTACGGCTTCTTTCTTCACTAACGGAGATTTTGTAGTGAATCCTCTGCAGTATCACAACAGCAAGCAAAATCAATATTCGCACTTTACCGCTTATTATCCCGGGGTAAATGAAAACTCCGTTGCCACTGCTTTGTCCAACGGGGTGGCAACCTTTACCATTACGGGCCAGGAAGACATTATTTCTGCTCCTTCTGCCACTGCACAAGGCAGTTCCAGTTCAATTCCGGTAGCCCTGACTTTTTCACACAAACTCTCCCAGCTCCAGATATACATCAAAGCCGCTAACGACGGGGCTATTGGTGCATGGGGAAACATAACGGCCGTTAAGGCCACATCCGCCTCTGTACTGGATTTGAATATTACTTCACAAGCCCTGACACAGAATGCCACTCCGGTAATAACAGACCTTTCTACCGGGGCATCTCCTCAGGCACTGACCACCGGTTTTGCTTCGTTCGGGACCATATTGGTTTATCCCGGAACATTGACCATCAAAGTAACTTCAGCCAACGTCCCCGAACAAACTGTCACCATAACGGGCCTTTCCAGTACCACAGCCGGCCACGCCCACCGGATAGATTTGACCTTTACCGCCACTGCCATTAACTTCAGTGCCACACTGACCGACTGGGTCAACGGAACAACGGGTTCAGGAACGGTTGAGTAAACCTTGTATTAACATCGTTATTGCTGAATGCAAAGAACCTTTCTTACCGCGTTATTATTTATCCTCTTAGCGGGATGTTCCAAGACAGAAACGGAACAGATCCCGGTTCCCATTTTTTTTAATGCAGGCTACAACCTTTCGGTAGATGTCACTACCCGGGCACCCATATACGACATAGACCAGATGGAGCCCATCCAGATCCTGCGCTCCGACGGTACGGCCAACTATTCCGGCCATACGGCTCCGGATCTTACCGGTACGGTAGCGGCAGATGGCACGGTCACTCCTTCCGTTCCGCAATACTATGACCAGGGTGGCGACCAGGCCAATTTTCTTGCCTTCTACCCGGCAGCCCGTTCCATACAGGGAGGGATCGCCAATTTCAAGATCACCGGGCAGGAATACGTAACGGCTGCCCAAAATGTTTACGGGGGCAGTTACAGCAGTCCGGCCACAGTGACCCTTGCCTTCAGGCATCTCCTGGCACAAATTCGCATTTTAGTCAGTGCCCAAAACAATAGTGCAGCTTCTTCCTGGGGTCCCATTACCTATATCAAGATCCAGGCAGCCACATCCATGGATATGAACCTGAATGCCTGGCCTGTCCTGAACCCTGCGTCCGATCCTGAAAACGAATACCTGCCTACAAGTATCGGGGATAATGCCTCCCAGACCATTACCACCACTTATGCTTCTGCCGGGAGCCTGATGATCCTTTCCACCGATTATCCCGTGCAGCTGAAAGTAAAAACGGCAAACAAAACGGAACAGACCGTTACTACAAGCCTCTGGTATCTGAATTACGCAAATGTTTATACCATAAGGCTTTATTTTAAGAACAATTCCATAGAAGTGCAATGAGAAAATACCCCGGAATACTGGCAATAATGCTACTGACGGCTGGATGTTCCGGAAACAAAATCCGGCCGGAAGAATACCCCATTGCATTTCAAGCCCGTTATCATACAGGGACACAGGTGGATGTGCCGTCTAAAGCACCGGTAACAGGACTGGACAATATGGGGACCATCTACATATGCAGGGCAGATGGCACCGTGGTGGATTATTCCGGATTGAACCAGCCTACGCTATCCGGTACGGTGCAAACCGACGGAACCGTTACTCCCTCGTTACTGCAGTATTACCAAACCGACGGAACACCGGCAAATTTCATAGCATTTCATCCGCAGGCATATTCCATGAGTAACGGAATCGTAAACTTCCGGATTACCGGGCAGGAAGACATTATGGCAGGGATATGCAACTACGCGGGGTATGCACAAAATCCTGTTACTGTAACTTTTGGATTCAGTCATTTACTCTCGCAACTGGATTATGAAATTGTAGCTGAAAGCCAGGCTGCTGCAGATGCCTGGGGAACGCTTACTTACATTAAGGTTACTACACCCACATCCCTGGATCTGGATTTGAATTCCAATATTTTGACAACCAATACAGATCCTGTGGAACAGGACCTGTTATCCAGTTTGGGAAACAATGCGGCCGTTCCCATCACTACTACTTATTCTTCTGCCGGGAATGTGATGATCCCGTCACACAATGCACAACTGATGCTGAAAATAAAAACATCCAGCAGTGATGAAATGACAATTCCCACCAATTTATGGTACCTTGCCCCGGGCAACATACATAAGATCACCCTGACCTTCAAGGGGAATGCCACCGGCATTCCCATTACAGCCACTTTGTCCGGCTGGCCTGAATAACTCCGAAACATATTTTCATTTGATTTTTTCCGGAACTTATATGCAAATGTGCCGGAAATAAACTAAATTTGCAGGTTTAACAACATAAAGAAAAAGATATGTCAAAGAATAAGGAAATCAAGTTTTGTCTTCTTTACAGGGATATGTGGCAGTCATCGGGCAAATACGTACCCATGGTTCACCAATTAAAGCAATTTGCCCCGCTGGTAGTGGAAATGGGATGTTTTGACCGTGTAGAGACCAATGGGGGAGCCTTTGAACAGGTGAATCTGCTCTTTGGTGAAAATCCCAATGTGGCTGTCCGGGAATGGACAAAACCTTTACGTGCTGCAGGAATACAAACACAGATGTTGGAAAGGGGGTTGAACGGGATACGTATGTTCCCGGTTCCCGCAGATGTACGGCAACTGATGTTTCAAGTAAAAAAGGCCCAGGGTGTTGACATAGCGCGTTCTTTTTGCGGATTAAACGATCCCAGGAATCTGGAGCTTTCCGTGAAATATGCCAAGGAAGCCGGGATGATATCCCAGGCAGCTTTAAGCATTACGCACTCCCCGGTACATACAGCAGAGTATTATTTGAAAGTAGTGGACGAACTGGTCAAATTCGGAACAGATGAAATCGCCCTGAAAGATATGGCAGGTGTGGGTCGTCCTACCATGCTGGGAAAACTTACCCACGGGATTAAAACCAAGTACCCCCACATCCAGGTGCAATACCACGGTCATTCCGGACCCGGATTTTCCATGGCATCCATGCTGGAAGTGGCCAAAGCCGGTGTTGACGTTTTGGATGTGGCCATGGAACCCCTCAGCTGGGGAATGGTGCATCCGGATGTGATCACCGTACAGGCCATGTTGAAAGAAGCCGGTTTCAAAGTCAAGGACATCAATATGAAAGCCTATATGGAGGCCCGTTCCATGACCCAATCTTTCATTGATGATTTTCTGGGTTTGTTTATTGATCCCGGGAACAAGGTGATGACATCGCTTTTGGTCGGTTGCGGATTGCCCGGAGGCATGATGGGTTCCATGATGGCAGACCTGAAAGGCTTCCATAACGCCATTAACATGTCCCTGAGGGCAGCCGGTAAAAAGGAATTGACACTGGACGATCTGGTGACCATGTTGTTTCAGGAAGTGGAATACGTATGGCCCAAACTGGGATATCCCCCGCTGGTTACCCCGTTCAGCCAATACGTCAAGAACATAGCCCTTATGAATCTCATGCACATGCTTAAGGGTGAGGAACGTTGGAAAACCATAGACAAAAATGCCTGGGACATGATCCTGGGATATACCGGAAAACTTCCCGGAGAACTGGCTCCCGAGATCATGGAGTTGGGCAAACAACAGGAAAAAGAATTCTTTACAGGCAATCCGCAAAGCCAGTATCCCGATGCCCTGGACGAGTATAAGAAAGAGATGAAGGAAAACAACTGGGATTTCGGAAAGGATAATGAAGACCTCTTTGAACTGGCTATGCACGACCGTCAATACCGCGATTACAAGAGCGGCATTGCCAAGGAACGTTTCCAGAAAGACCTGGAAGCTGCCCGTGAAAAAGCAAAAGCGCCCAAACTGGTGGAACGTCCGGTAGTGGAAATGCCTAGGATTGATGTAGAAAAGATACAGCAACAACATCCCAATGCCCATCCCGTACAGGCAGCCGCCAAGGGACAGATCATATGGGAATTTGCACCGGAAGGGGAATCAAAAGAACCCGTTGTCGGGACCAAAGTCAAGGAAGGGGAAATCCTTTGTTACATTCAGACCTATTACGGAATGGAACCCGTAAAAGCACTGGCATCCGGGAAGCTGGCAGTCGTATCTGCCAACCAGGGAAGCATGGTAGAAAAAAATGAAATCATTGGCTTCATTGCGTAATGCGTAAGATAAAACTTGCATTACACTGGCAAATCCTCATTGGAATCGTATTAGGAATACTGTTCGGTATTTTCTTTTATGAGTATACAATCTATACCAAGTGGGTTGGAGATCTCTTCCTGAGGGGATTGAAAATGGTGGTCATTCCGCTTGTTTTCAGTGCATTGATCATGGGAGTTTCCAGCGTAGGAAAAGCTGCTGATCTGGGGCGTATCGCTGGCAAAACTTTTTCATGGTATATAGTTACTACATTACTTGCCTGCATTTTGGGGCTATTCCTGGTTAATTTTTTCAAGCCCGGAGAAAATGTTGATCTGCAGCTTCAGGAGACAGTTACTGATATTGCCGTAACCAACAATTCTTTTATTGACCAGATAGTGGCCATTGTTCCTGATAATATTGTTCAAGCTATGGCAGAAGGGCAGATGCTGCCCGTCATTTTCTTCGCAATTCTGTTTGGTTTTTTCATAATTGTATCAGAAGATAAAACACGCATTTTGCTCACGGATGTATTCAACGGGATCTACGAAGTCATGATCAAGATCACCTTCCTGGTCATCCGTTTTGCACCCATTGGTCTGTTTGGAGTAGTATCGAACATGGTCGGGGCCCAGGCCGGTGATTCAAAAGCACTTGGAACTTTATTCGGGAGCCTGGGCATCTATTCCGCAATCATTGCAGGAGGTTGTATTTTTCACGGGTTGGTAACCTTACCGGGATTGTTTAAGATCATAACACGTAAAAACCCGTTCAAATTCATGCAGATGATGGGAACGGCTTTGTTAACAGGCTTTACTACGGCTTCATCAGCAGCTTCACTTCCCATTTCGCTACGGGATATTCAGGAAAAAGCAGGCGTTTCCAGGAAAGTATCGTGTTTTAGTCTGCCTTTGGGAAATACCATAAATATGAACGGGACTGCACTTTTTGAAAGTGTAACTGCTATTTTCATAGCACAGGCTTACGGGATCGAACTGACCCTTGTGCAACAGATTATAATCGTACTTACCAGCCTGATGGCTGCTGTAGGGTCAGCCGGTATTCCGCTGGCCGGTCTGGTTATGCTGGCTGTTGTTTTGAAAGCGGTCGGATTGCCATTGGAAGGTATTGGATTGGTTCTGGTGGTGCAGCAACCACTTGATATGATACGCACGTCGGTTAATATATGGGGTGATATGACAGGGGCAGCCGTAGTTGCTCACACGGAAGGCGAAAAGCTGAATTTATAAACCATGGACGGAACGCTCATATGTCCTGCATGCGGGGCTCAATACCCGGAAGACGACGTTGTCTGGCGATGCCGTTGCGGCAGTTACCTGGATCTGAAAGAAACGTTCCGCCCGAATCCCAAAAATTTCCAAGGCAGCCACTTCCTGCAAAGGTACAGCAGTGTGCTTCCGTTGCGTGACCCGAAAAACGCCGTGTCATTCGGGGAAAGTACCACACCCCTGCATCCCATGGAATTTTACAGCATTCCCGTACAGGTGAAAATGGATTTCCTGTTGGCCACCGGTTCTTTCAAGGACCGCGGAGCCGCAGTGATGATCAACAAATGCCGGGAACTGGGCATATCCCGCATTGTGGAAGACTCGTCCGGAAACTCGGCCTCGGCCGTTGCCGCATACAGCGCACTGGCCGGGATCAATGCCCACATCTTTATGCCCGAAGGAAACTCCTCGGCAAAAACCATCCAGGTAAGCACCTACGGAGCAACGCTCCACAAAATTCCGGGAAACCGTTCCGATTGCGCGATGGCGGCGGAAGAAGCGGCCAAAGAGAGTTATTACGCGGCACATACCTGGAATCCGTATTTCCTGCACGGAACCAAAACCGTGATTTACGAAATCATGGAACAAATGAACTGGAATCCTCCGGGATACATCTTTATACCGGTGGGAAGCGGTACCCAGCTTCTGGGTATATGGCTGGGATTGCAAGAAATGAAACGTACCGGCCTCATAGACACGTATCCCCGCCTGGTGGCCGTACAAAGCGAACATTGCACACCTGTTAAAAATTATGCGCAGGGCAAGGTAACCCCTGAACTTCCCAAAACACCCATTCTGGCGGAAGGCATAGCCATACGTCATCCCGCCCGGTTGTCACAGATCCTGCAGGCCGTAAAGGAATCAGGGGGTGACACGGTTACCGTAACGGACCGGGATATAGTGGAAGGACTGAAAACGGCTGCAAATCAGGGCGTTTTTATGGAACCCACATCCGCTGCCGCAATAGCTGCCCTCAAACAATACAGCAACCGACTGACGAAAGATGACAGGGTAGTGGTACCCCTTACCGGGCACGGGCTCAAAGCCTCATCACGCATTGAACAAATTACGGGAACACAATAATGGAATCGTTATCTTTCATACAATGGGCATTGGAACACCTCAATTACTGGACGGTGGCCTTGTTGATGACCATTGAAAGTTCTTTCATCCCTTTTCCTTCCGAGATCGTAGTGCCACCCGCAGCCTATCTTGCCGCCGCCGGGGACATGAATGTAGTTCTGGTAGTGCTCTCCGCCACCGCCGGAGCTTTGGCAGGAGCCCTGATCAATTACGGGCTTTCCATATGGATCGGACGTGCCATTATCTATAAATTTGTAAATTCGCGATTGGGACATGCCTTTCTTCTGAACGAAGAGAAAATGATAAAAGCCGAGTCTTACTTTGTGCGTTACGGAAACCTTTCCACACTGATCGGCCGCCTGGTGCCAGCCGTCCGGCAGCTGATATCTATTCCTGCAGGCCTGTCCCGGATGCCGTTGGGACGGTTTGTGCTGTATACCTCCCTGGGTGCCGGTGCCTGGAACACCATCCTGGCCGCTATAGGATACTCGTTGCACAGCGTTGTGGGAAAGGACCAGCTCATGGAAAAGGTCCATGAATATACAGCACAGATATCCTGGGTGTTACTGGGTTTAGGTGTATTGGCAATGGGGTACATCATCTGGAGAATACTATGGAAATAATTATTATACTCGCACTTATTCTTTTAAACGGGATTCTGTCCATGACAGAAATGGCCTTCGTAGCATCCCGTAAGTATAAGCAGCAGGCAGACGACCGCTTCCTGTCCACCATTCAGATAGGGATCACACTGATAGCCATTTTGACCGGATTATTTTCCGGTAACCGGCTTTCCGGAGATCTGGCAACCATTCTGGCCCGGTGGGCACCACTGGAAAAGCACGCATACTGGATATCCAATGTGCTGATCGTTGCTATTGTGACATACCTGACATTGGTTATTGGGGAATTGGTTCCCAAGCGCCTTGGAATGATGGCTGCGGACAAAATCGCCAAAGCAATGTCCGGGCTGATGAAACTGCTACGGCAGATCACTTATCCTTTTGTATGGCTCTTATCCAAAAGTACCAAAGGCATCATGATACTTTTCGGTCTTTCGGATCTGAAAGAAGCCAAAGTGACGGAGGAAGAGATAAAAGCCCTGATAGATGAAGGCCGTGAAGACGGTGAAATACGGGAAGTGGAGCAGGAAATGGTGGAGCGGGTATTTAATCTGGGTGACCGTACCATTGAGACCGTTATGACACACCGTAGTGACCTGGTATGGCTGGACATAAACGATCCCAGAGAGATGATCATGGATCTGGTCAAGAAGAATTTGCACGGGATCTATCCCGTAGCCGACGAAGATTTGGACCAGCTTTTGGGTGTGGTCTATATGAAAGACTTGTTTGGTACCATAGATAAAGAAGGATTCGATCTGCGTTCCGTGATCCACAAACCCCTCTTTTTACCGGAAAACCTGAGCGTATATGCCGCTGTGGAACAAATACGGATCGCCTACAGCAAATACGCCCTGGTGACCGATGAATTCGGAAGCATCCAGGGAATGGTAACCCATTCTGACATTATGGAAGCCATTATTGGAGAATTGCCCGAAAACAAAGAGGATCATGATATCATAGCCCGGGCTGACGGCTCGTTCCTGATTGACGGACAATGTGATTTTTATGCCTTCCTGGAAAATTTTGATATGGAAGACCTTGCGACAGATCACGATTACAACACCCTGAGCGGGCTCATACTGGATAAACTGGAACACGTTCCTGTTACCGGAGAAACGTTTCTTTGGGAAGGGTTATCCATAGAGATCGTGGATATGGATATTGCACGTATAGACAAAGTGCTGGTCAAACCCGTCAAAAGTATTTCCCCAGATTGATGTAGAAGCCGAATTTCGCACCTGGGTGCAATCCGTATTCCACCAACACATCTATGGGACCCAGAGGGCTGTCAAAAGAATATCCCGCAGCCGCTCCCAGCATATACATACCTTTGCTCCATTCTATAAGTTCCAGCGTTGAATGGCTTATTCGGGCCACATTTCCCTTGACCCACAAGTAATGACTTTGTCCCAGGCGGTAGCGTGCTTCCACACACGTTGCCAGGAATTTGTTATCTACCACTTCTGTGGGTTGGAATCCGTAAAACGGGAGCTGGTGTTCCAGGTAATGACCGCTGTAAGTACCCCCGGTAAAATTCTGTGTGAAAAAGGCAAATTCCTCACCGTATAGAAATCTCCCGTAAAGGGCCGGAACAATGGTCAGACGGTCTGTTGCAGGAACGGCAATGTATAGCGAAGCTGAAAATGCCGAGAAAGGCATTCCTTCCCGGAATTGTGCAAAGTCATCTGTATACAACGCATATTCAGCGTTGAATTGCACTCCTTTGGATGGATAATAGGCGTTGTCATAACTATCGTAACGAACACCGGCTCTGTAACTTATGAGATTTTCTTTAACTCTTGTGCGGTTTGCGGCAGATTCCTGAATAGTGATCATACGCGGTGATCTGAAATTTTCATACCTGGCTCCAAGGTAGATATTGAAATTCCGGTAATAAAAGTTGGCTACATCAACATTCAGGCGATTCTGGTGGAAACGGATGTTGTAGGAGGTGGTGTCACTATTGGTGTACATATCAACGTTCCCGTAACGGTAGGTATATGAAAGGCCAAACCTCCCCAGCCAGGCATCCTGGTAGAAAATACCTGCGTTTATATAGGGATTGGTGGAAAGCCTACCGGTAACCTCCAGCATCCCTCCTTTTAGATCACGAGGTGCAAATATACCGTTAAGATACCCCGAGGCAATGTCACGGGTGTCAAAACGGATGCCCACGCTGACGGCACTACGCGACCGTTCCCGGCAATCAAAGACCAGGTTGAAATGATCTTCTTCTTCCAGCAGTGAATAGGTCAGGGAAGAGAAGCTCCCGGTTCCTTTCATTCGGTCCAGTGCCTCGGTAAGTGTTTCCATACTAATAGTGGAAAATTCCTTGAAACGTAACATTCGCCTGAGGTTGTTCTCATTTAAAGAGGTGATGCCGTTAAAAAAGATGTAGCCTACCTCCAGGCTGTCCAAGGTTGGATCATCCGTGTTTTCAGGTCTGTTGGGCGGCATTTTTACATCATCCAGCGGGGTAATGCCTATGAGTTCTTTGACGGCCATGATGGCATCCCAATTTTCGCGGGCTATGCGCTCACCGCGAATCAACAGGGAATCTACGGCGGTTTTGCTAAAACTGGCCGTGGTGTAAGGATGCGTATCGGGATGGATGTACAGATCGGTTAACTTTTTGTTTTTGTCAAATGTTTCGCGACCTATGCGTTCCATCATATGATCTACAATAAATAACAGGCTGTTGCGGTCTTCTTCCGTAATATCTCCACGCTTAAGATCTTCCCGGTTTTGCGTCATCATGCTCACATCTACGCCAATGATGATTTCGGCTCCCATTTCTTTGACAATATCTGCAGGAAAATTGTTGATCACCCCGCCGTCAATCAAGACCCGGTTATCCCGTTCCACAGTGGTGAATGCCCCCGGAATGGACATACTGGCACGGATGGCTAGCGGAAGGCTGCCCTCACGCATTACCACTTCTTCTCCGGTAAGCAGATCGTACGCCACACAAGCAAAGGGGATGGGCAGGTCGTCAAAGGTTTCCATATTGTGGTATCCCACGGTATATTCGCTCAGCATATCCATTACGGTACCACCGCTGAGCAAGCCGGTGGATATATAAAACCGGTCCTTATCAAAAGGGATGGTGATCAGGGTCCTGTCCGAGACGTCCTTTTCCGTAAAAAAGAGTTTATCCCGTGTAATTTTATCACTCAGCACATCCAGCCAGTTCTGGATACGCATTATACTGTCCATTGCCGCGGGGCTGAAGCCAATGGCGTACATACCGCCCACAATGGATCCCATACTTGTCCCTGCTATGTAATCAATGGGTATGCCGGCTTCTTCCAGAACTTTCAGAACGCCAATATGAGCGATGCCCTTGGCGCCGCCCCCGCTCAGCACCAACCCCACTTTTTTCCGCCTGCTCACCTTTCGCCTTTGAGAAGCATTTCCGTCCGGCGCTGTGTCACGGCCTTTGGCAGCAATTCCGTCCGGGGCTGTGTCCCCGACTCGGCAAGAATCCTTTTCAAAAAGGCTTTGTTGCACGAAATCCCCTGATTCCGGAGAGATTCCATACATCGCGGCACTGCACGGGAAAGCACTTAAGAATAAAACTCCAAGAAAGGTTACAGACTTCATGACCGGTTTTTCTACAAATTTATCATATTCTGGAAAATTTCATAAATTTGTACTATATGATGTATAAAATTGGTGACGGTATCATATCTCCACTGGGAGCCACCACCGAGGAAAATTACCAGGCTGTTAAAAGCGGATATACAGGAATCAGGCAATTTCAGGCAGGATTTCGCGGTATGCCTGATCCCATAAAAGCTGCCCTGCTCAGTCCGCGTGATCTGGAAGCATTGGCAGCACCCTATTGCGGGGCACGTACACATGCCATGTCCCGTTACCGCCAGGCGATGTCGGCCGTCTTTGAATCCGCCGTGTCCAATACCGTTCCCGATCAGTACCGTAGTGAGATCTTATCAAGCCGCCGGGTAGCTTTCATTTTTTGCACTACAAAGGGAGATGTGGATTCGTACAGGGAATTGACAGATCATACTACCAGGCCCCGGCTTTATCCCTGGCACGTACCTCAACGAATGATGGATGAATTGAAATTGCCGGGTAAACCTTATGTGGTTATGAATTCCTCTTTGTCCGGTTTGCAGGCCCAGATAGTAGCCAACCGGCTATTATGCAAAGGCAGTCCTTATGATTTTGCGGTGGTAATAGGTGTGGAATTGATAAGCATGTTTACAATCACTTTGTTAAAGAATGCAGGTCTTGTTTCAGATAATTTTGTAAGGCCCTTTGACAATTCACTGGATGGAACCAACCCGGGAGAATCGGCTTCCTGCGCCATCTACATGAGTGAGGAGCGATTCCTGAAGGACAGAAAAAATCTTCATTTACCGGCAATTATCAAATTTGTACGTGGCGTAGTTACCTGCGATCCGTGTTATGCCAAAATACCTCATCCTGAAGGAAAAGCCATTCAACGGGCTATCGCTACAGTAATGGAGGAAGAATCTGTAAGGAATCTGTCTTTTATCAATGTTCATGGAGTAGGACTTAAAATTTACGACAATATGGTTGTTAATGCTTTAGTAAAGAATGGATTACGAAAAGTCCCGATGAATTGTTTTGAAGGAAATTTCGGACACAGCTCGGGTTCAACCAGTCTTATGAACAGTGTACTCGGAGCAAAATCCCTGGAAAATGAAGAAATATTGCCAACCCTGGGGTATCAAAAGAAAGAAGTGCCGGGTAAAATACATGTAGTGACCGATGTGCAGTCTTCCCGTAAAAACAGTTTTCTGAACATTTCCATGGGATTTGGAGGAGTGAATGCCGTGGCATTATTTACCAAAGAAAGGTAGGTTATGATTATTAAGTCTTATTGCAGGATCACAAACCATTCTGTTATTGTAGACGGAGAGCGTTTTCCGGAACTTGAGAAATGCATGATTGGGAACCATGTAGGAGAAGATCTGGATAATGTTTATGCCCAATTACAAGTAGATTATCATAACTACCCGAATATGGATGATTACAGCAAGCTGGGTTTCATTACTGCCGAGTTGCTGATGCGTCAAAACGGGTATAATACTGAAAAGGAAAAACCCGATATGGGAATACTCATTCATTCGCGTTCAGGCTGTCTGGGTGCCGATTATACTTTTGTAAGGGTTATTGAACAACTGACTGTTAATGAGCGGGCTTACGAACGAGTAATTCCCAATGCAATATTAAGCAGCATCGCCTGCCGTCATAAAATAAGTGGAGAATCAGGCATAAACCTTTCCGACGGTTTTATATACGAACAGTTTTTCAGGACGTGTTATGGGATTTTTGAAACCGAACCCGGATTGAACACTTTGCTGGCCGGATACGTGGAATGTTACGGTGGGTATGTATCTTCATTATTGTGTTTGTTGAAAAGACCTGCTGATAATATTCTGATGGATTACGATTTGAGGGAAGAACGTTTTTGTATAGAAATGTTACGGATTTATTAATATTGTTCAATGTGGTATTGATTTTGTGGAAGAAAGGGTGCTGGAGAGGTGATGGGTGTGTTAGAGGTGTTGTGCGGCAGAGGTACGGGATTGATGCGCGATTGATGCGGGTTTGATGCGGAATTGATGCGGGGCAGTTATTGTTGAATTAAATGAAGTATTGTGATTGAAGATTTTCCTGAACATTTAAGACCCTACACAGATAAGGAAATACCCGAGGCCATGCAACGTATTGCAGCTCACAGGTATTTTCCTTTGGTAGCCGGAATTATTTTTCCCGGGATCACTCCGGAAGAAGCCATTGGTAAGATACTGAAAATCAAAACCGTTTTTCAGTTTCAGATGGAATGGATGTACGCTTTCAATGAGCGAATTATCCGTGCTACAATGGAACAATTCACATACAACTTCAGTCCAAAGATCAAACGGGATAAAGGATATCTATACATTTCCAACCATAGGGACATCATACTGGATTCGTCACTCCTTCAAATGGTTTTTGTATACAACAACCTGCCAACCAGTATGATCACATACGGGGATAACCTTATTATCAATAAATTGGCAGAAGACATTGCACGTGCCAACAAAATGTTCAAGGTTGTTCGTAAGGGAAGCAAAAGAAAATTGTTTAAAAATTCATTGATACTTAGTGAATTCATTCGTAGCAGTGTAAGTGAGGGTGATTCCTGCTGGATAGCTCAGCGCAACGGCCGTACAAAAGACGGGATAGACAAAACCTCCCATGCCCTGGTGAAAATGATGGCCATGAGCGGGTCACGTAAAGACCCGGTTGACAACTATGCTTCATTAAACATAGTTCCTGTGACGATGTCATATGAATACGAGTCTTGTGATTATTTGAAAACCCGCGAACTGCTGGCTTTAGCGGATGGCGATCCATACGAAAAAGAAGAAGGAGAGGACCTGAACAGCATCCTGACCGGCATTTCACAATACAAAGGGCGAGTTCATATCAATGTGGGAGATCCTATAACCCGCGAACAATTGGAACCTTACCGAGGTGATGACTTTGCCACATTTTCCGGCAGGGTATGCGATTTGATCGATGCCCAGATAACCCGCAATTACCAATATTTTTCCTCCAATTACCTGGCATACGATATGTTGCACGGCACTACCCGGTTCAGCGACCACTATACACCGGAATATAAAGCCGCCTTCATCAAACGCATGGAAAAACTCTTCCTTGACTCGGGGTCCGACACGCCCTTCCGTGAATATTTACCCAAAACGGGTATTTATACAGACACCCTCTCCCCGGCAGAAATGAAAAAAGCCCGCGAAATCTTTTTAGGCATCTATGCCCATCCTCTGGAGGCACTGCCGGTGCGTTAATCTCTCACAGCCGCTGCAAAAATCTCAGAGATTCTGCGCAAAAACGTTTTTTTGCGTACGTATGTGTTTGATTCAATGCAAGTTGAATATTTCGCTCACGATTTCTTGCGCAGAATCTCTGAGATTTTTGCGCTCCAACCGCACCCGGACACTCCCGTCCCCGGCCCTGATTCCGTATACTATGCGGTACAGCCCGGAAGGCAACAGATGATCTGTGTTGAAAAGCTGTTCCTGTGTCACACCGCCGGATTCATACCCAAAACCCAATGTCCTGTACCGTCCGTTTTCCCAGCGCTGAATGGTAAAGTCCGTATCATAGGCCGGGAATGTGCCGTCTGGACCGGGGGCTGATTGTAGGCGCAGGTGGCGCAGGCATCTTGAAGCTGCCGCGCCACTTTTGCTCGTCAAAATTGCAGATACTTGATTTACAATGTGTTGCGTTTTGGTTTTCGGGGTGGTGGCGCGCCATCTTGAAGATGCTTTCCCCTGCGCACCCGTCTGCGCACCCACCTGCGCACCCGCCTGCGCACGTCCCGGCGTATCCGCTGTTTCTGTGCGTTTGGTGACCGGATCTATCCGGGCGGGGATGCCGGCGGTGCGGTATAGTGCCACGCGCAGCACTTCGCGGGAAGCCTCATCGGCAATTCCGTAAAGGGCGGTAGCGGCCGGTGCCACGGGAAAGCCCCGGGGGTTGAGTTCCGGGGAAATTTCCAGTGCGTTTATGATGCTGTCTATGGCATTGAGTGTGGCCGGGTTGGATCCGGGTTCCTGCATGCCGTGTTCACAAAGAAGCTTCCAAAGGGTTTCCCGGTAGGGCAGTGGCGCTTCATTGGCTATACGGGGGTTCATGACGTAATCACAATAAAACGAAGAAGTGTCAGCGACATCCTGCAGGCGTTGGATACCGGTCAACCAATCGTTCAGTGTTTCCGGTGTGGCTTCCAGGAAGTCCTTTTCATTGAGCATGGATACCAGGCGGGTAGCTGTTTCACTGGCAGCTGCTTCGCGGCCAGCTGCTTCGCGGCCAGCTGTTTTCCGTTCAGATGTCTCTTGGTCCGCTATTTCCTCTTCAACTGTTTCATGTTCAGATTCCCGGATGCTTTTCAGGAAGGCATTGGTGTGTCCCGGAGGCTGGTTTGCCAGCCGGGCTATGCGCAGGGAATCGTCAATGGCACAAAGCGAATCCAGACGGGCTTTGGCCGAGACACTTAAGGAGTCGTCAAAGGCGGTAGCGGCAGGAGGTGTCAGTAAGTATTCCTCCAAACCGGGCACAAGCCTGTGATCTCCTTCAAGGACCAGCGTCAGGGTATCCAGCTCAGGTACCGGGAACGGTGCCGCCGCATAAAACTGTTTCTGTCCGCCACCCGCAGCTTCAGTTCCGGTGCCGGACGGTTCCTGCGTTGCAGTGCCGGGGGAAGGCACCTCTTCAAAATACGCCTCGATGAACAACGTTCCCAGGCCGGTGGTCAGGCTGGCCAGGCCGTCGCCATTGGTCAGGCGCTGCGCCAGGGGGTAAAACTCGGCATAATTATAAAGTCCAAAAGAAACCTGCACCCCTTCCAGCGGCCGGCCGGAGCGATCCACCACGCGCACAACGGCTTTTTTGACCGGTGCATACCGCTCCAGAACGTTCAGTTCCGTGTACAACCCGTTGAAAGACAGGATCTCTTCGCCGCGGGATGTCTGTGGTTCTTCGCCCGGAGTCTGTTGCCGGAAGGCAGGCAATCCGTTGCCCGATGTTTGCCGGATCGAGCCGGATTTCTTCTGCTTCCGTACCGTTTTGGGATCCCGCAGGTCACCGGGCACAAACGTATGGATGAGCATCGCGCGGGAAGCCTCGTCCGTAAACCAGCCCCGGTCCAGCTCAAGCTCGGGCTCGCAGGCACCCAGGTAATACCACCGGCCGTCCACCCAAACCTCCACCCAGGCGTGATTGTCGTTGGTGTGCGACCAGCGCGGGGCGTAAACCTGGCGGGCGGGAATGCCGATGCTTCTTAATGCCGAGACGGCCACCACCGATTCCTCCCCGCATCGTCCGTAGCCGCGCGCCACCGTCTGCAACGGCGCCGAGGTGCGGATGTCCGTGGGCCTGTACTCCACTTTTTCGCGGCACCAGTGGTTCACCTCCAGGACCGCATTGTACATGCTCAGGTCCTTCACACGCGGGTAAAGTTCCCGGTAAAACACCTCCCGCGCATTGTCCAGGTACTCGTTGTTCACCCTGGGCGGCAACACGTAATGCTTGAACAGATCCTCAGGGACCGTTTTGGCCCAAGGCAAATCCTTGGTCCGAAACGCCTGGCTTACAGCCTTTTCAAAATACTCCCTTGTCTGCTCCGCCCTATCGTTCAGCGGCATATATTCATACAGGTAATCCAGGGCCTGCTTCTGGGTAAACGTATTACACCCGGTAAACAGCAGAAGTGATGCCAGCAGGATGAAGGGGAGGGAGGCTCTCGTGGTGGTGGTGACGCGCAGTGGAGCAGGCAGAGTGGTGGTGGTGGTGCGCTGTGGAGCCGGCTGGGTGGCGCGCAGACGGAAAGCATCTTGAGGCTGCCGCGCCATTTTATGATCTGTATTTTTCATAGCTCTGAATTTCAGGGTTTTAGGAATTTGCATTTTGAATGTGGCGCAGCAGCTTGAAGATGCCCTCCCTTTCAGACAGGTGAACGGCGGGCACCCCGGTTTCCCGGATGATGCGGGCGACGTTGTCCAGGGTGACGCCTTTGCCGGCCATGATGTTGATGCGGCCGGCGGCGCGTTCCACCAGCTGTTTCAATATAGGTATACCTTCTTCGGCTGTGGGGGCGTGGCCCGAGGTTAAAAGGTTGTGAAAGCCGAGACTGATAATCTGTTCCAGGGCACCAAACGGATCCCGGCACTCATCAAAGGCACGGTGAAAGACCAGCGTAAGGGTATTGTCGGGGCCGGTGGAATCCAGCGTTGCAGACGGGCCGGTAGCCACGTGGATCATTTTTCGAAGTGCCGGCAGGTCCGGATCACCATCGGGCGTGAGTGCTCCAATGACCACACCTTTGACACCGATCTCGCGGCACAGGCGGATGCTCCGGCACATTTCATCCAACTCGGCCTGTGAATAACAAAAATCACCGGGACGACACCGGATCAGCACATGAGCGTGCGATAAAAGGTCAATGTGCCGGCTTTCTGGGGCAGAGGTAGGGGTTTCATATTCAGATGCCGGCGGTGCGGGAGTCGAACACGGGGCTATGGAAGGCCGGTCGTGAAATGGGGCAATGGAAGGCCGGTCGTGAAGGCGTGAGAGCCAGGTGGGAGTGAGGCCGCCGCATTCCAGGACCGAACAAAGTTCCACGCGGTGCGCACCTTCCCCAAGCATGTTCAGGGCGCTTTCAATTCCGGTGCAGCAAACTTCCAGAAGTACCATAAATAAGGCGATTGTGAAAAGCGAATTTAGAAAAAAATCCACTAATTTTTGCAGATAAAAAATTTATGGCTACTTTTGCAGCCCCTTTGATTCGTTAGCTCAGCTGGTAGAGCACAACACTTTTAATGTTGGGGTCCTGGGTTCGAACCCCAGACGGATCACAAAATAATCGGGGATGCTGTCTCAAAAGGGCAGCATTTTTTTTTAATAAAAAAGATCCCCTGTCAGGAAAAGTGACAGGGGATCTTTTTGTTGATTATGAGCGTTTAAAATTGTCAGATTGACAATTTTATTGTCCTTTTCCATAAGCCCCGAGCAAAACAGGACCGGAGCATAATTCCGAATCAGGGAAAATGATCGGGGTCATGGAAAAGTATATCTATTGCGGATGCGTATTAAACTGGAATGAAACCAGTTGGAATACGATCATGTTTTTCCGGATGGCCATGCTTTTTATATTAGATTTTAACAAAACAAATATGGTTATTCAAAAATAAGTGAACTTTTGTTCATATGAAAATTTTTTTATGAGAGTTTGCTCACAACATCGCAAAATATATCTGTGGTTTTTACTGAAACGGCAAATTTTTCGACTTACGGAATAGTATTTATTTTGAATAAAACGTTCGTTTTTCTTATCTTGCAATACAAATTTCCTCACTTATGAAACCTGAAGACCGCCGTACACAAAAAACTGTAACCGAGACGTCCGAAGAACATTTTTTGCAGGGTGTTTTCTATTACGACAAAGGATTGGATGCAAGAAACGCCAATGAAGACGGGGCAGACACCTTTTTCAAAGAAGCCTTCGGTTGTTTTTTGACTGCGGCTGAGATGGGTAACCTTCATGCACAGAATCAGTTAGGAATTTGTTACGAATTCGGACTCGGCGTTAAAAAGAACTGCCAAAAGGCCATTGAGTGGTACACCAGGGCGGCTGAAAAAGGTTGTGCCAGGGCGCAAAATAACCTCGGCTGTTGTTATTGCCGGGGGGAAGGCGTAGAGGAGGACACGCGCGAAGCCTTTGAGTGGTGCAGGAAAGCGGCACGGCAGGGGAATGCCAAAGCGCAGTATAACCTCGGCGTATGTTATGATGAAGGCATTGGCGTGGAACGGGATGCCGAGCAGGCCGTTTACTGGTTCAAAAAATCTGCCGAGCAGGGGTTCGTACGTTCGCAAAAAAGATCCGGTTTTTACCTGGAACTCGGCTGTTGTGTGCAAAAAGACCCGCACCAGGCATTCGAATGGTTCAAAAAAGCGGCAGAGCAAGGAGATGCCGAGGCGCAAAAGAATCTGGGCGACTGTTTTCGCAGGGCTGTGGGCACCGGGCAAGATTACCGGAAAGCTTTTCAGTGGTACAGCAAAGCTGCCTCGCAGGGGCACGTCGCTGCGCAAATCGAGCTGGGCGACCGGTTTTTTTACGGCCAGGGCGTGGTTCAGGATTACGAACAGTCTTTCTTTTGGTACAAAAAAGCAGCTGATCAGGGTGATAAGCATGCCGAGAGTCGCGTAGGCTATTGCTACAAAGAAGGTTGCGGAGTAGATCAAGACGAGGAAGCTGCCATGCAGTGGTACCTGAAAGCCGCCAAAAAAGGCGACGAAGACTCCCTCCTGGCCATCGAACTCATCTGCCAGCTGCAGAATAAGAGGGTGATCTGATTAGGATGCGCTTAGAATGAAATTTTTAAAAGCGGGTCTGTTCTTGATCTGCTTGATCTGCAAATAATTTTGATTTCTTTTTAAGTATCTGTTGATATCTGGATTTGCGGCCGGGTTACGATCAGGGACACTGCGGCCGGGTTAATATTTTGATCTGCGGCCGGTCTGGGATCAGGGGCTCTGCGGTCGGGTTCGCATCAGGTCTGCGGTTGATCTGGAGTCAGGGGCTCTGCGGTCGGGTTCGCATTTAGATCTGCGACCGATTCAGGACAATTTTACCGGTATTGTTGGTGTTTTCGGACACAAAACGATTCTTTTTCCGCTTTCAATGACACTCAATCAAAAAGTTTTCTACATTTGCCGGCGTTTTTAAAAATCCAACATTCTTTTAGTAATGAAGAAAATTGTAAGAAACGAGATCATGCTGACCGTAGGCGTCACATTTCTTGTAGTATTGGTTTTGTTGCTTTTTGTTTAAGTGAGTGTGAGTGCCGCAATGGCAATGTAAGTGCACGGGAGTTTGGCATAGGAAAAGAAATCGCACTTGAGTGGGACATTGGAAATAGTAGCAGTAGCAGTAGCAGTAGCAGTAGCAGTAGCAGTTGGACGTCACTAGCCTTGATGGATATCAAAAGCAACAAAGAAAGCACCCCGGAAGGAGGTGCTTTTTTTTTTGGCGCAGAGGGTGCAACGCACACATTATTCGTTTAGCTGATATTCAGAGGGTTAGCAAAAACGACCCCCGGGGGGTCGAAATCAGTAAGTAGCTGATTATGAGGCAGACGAATCAAGAGAGCAACGCACACATTATTCGTTTGACTGATATTCAGAGGGTTAGCAAAAACCACCCCCGGGGGGTCGAAATCAGTAAGTAGTTGATTATGAGGCAGACGAATGAAGGATGCAACGCACATAATATTGGCTCACATGCAAGACGGAGGATATCTGCCGGATTGAGGCTCCGGGATGCTTGCGAAGCCGGATGATGAGCTGATTGAGATCTTTTTGAGGAAGCTTGTATAGGTCAAGATTTCCGGCTAGCGATTTGGCATGACGAAGGACCTGGTCATCGGTCAGATGGGTGCGGTTGGTTTGTTCCAGGAATTGCTCATAAGCCCGGCGCTCTTCTTGCTTTGGATTGATGGCTGCGACCCGGTACAACTCGGCACGGGAGGAAAAAGCATTGCGGATGATCGAAGGATCCACGGTGACGTATTCAGACAGTCTCGGCTTATCATCAAAATAGAAGGCATACGAGGACCAGAAATAATGCCGGGGATGTGAGCAAAGGCCGTCCACGTAAGGATTTCGAATGATGTACAATACAGTGTCCAGCAGGCTTTGTTGTGAAAATTTCGGATAGCTTGTGAAAGGCTTTCTTAAAATGCTGCCTTTTTGCCCGTGCCGTTTGTTATACCAAAGTGAATAGTCGTGTAGGATGCATTGCATCATTTCCGAGAGGTGGTCTGTCCGGATGAAAAGGTGTATGTGGGTGTTCATCAGGCAGAAAGCATAAAGTTTGCCTCCGTACTTTTTGACGTATTTGTCCACATACCTCAGGAATTGATACCTCTCCAGAGGGTCGTTAAAAATAAGGTTCTGAAAATTGGAAATGAGAATGATGTGGAAAAATCCCGATTGCTCCCTCGGCCTCTTCTTCCGTTCGCCGCTATGCATCTCGCTACAATTTTAAAAAATTCAACTTCACGGTTTCAACTTAATTGTGCGGATTTCAAAGGTAAAAAATTCTCACTTTACAGGCAAATAAAACTGATGGGCGGGGCTGGAAAACTGGGGTGCAACGCACACATTGTTCGTTTGGCTGATATTCAGAGAGTTAGCAAAAACGACCCCGGGGGTACGAAATTGATAAGTGCTTGATAATGAGCCAAACGAACAATGTGTGCGTTGCACCTTTTCTTTTTTTGCTATCTTTATAATATGAAACTGAATCCTAAATACAAACTTAAGGATGTAGCGGGTGAGAAGATGGTAGTAGTTCAAAATCCGGACGGGTTGGATCTCAGCAAAGTCATAGTGCTGAACAGCACGGCGGAGATGCTTTGGAATGCATTGGAGGGGAAGGAGTTTACGATTGAGACCGTAGCAGGTTTGTTAATGGAAAAGTACGGTCTCAAAAAGGAAAAAGCAATGAGTGATGCGAAATCGTGGAGCGAATCTCTGCAGAAGGCCGGTTTGATTGAAATTTGATGATAATGCTCCTTTCGTCTGATTACCAAATTCTTATCCAATTAATTCAACGTGAAATCTGGCCCGATTCATCTATCGGGACAAAAAATGCTATTGATCAAGACCTTATGCAACAGGACAAAAATATTGTCCGGTTGTTGTCTGATTGCACCACGGAAGGGTGGACGCAGATGTTCAAAATGGCTGCACGTCAGGGTCTGCTGGCGATTGCTTGGGATGCGCTGGAAAAATTGCAGGCAGAGCATGGTGGTTTATGCCGAGGTATGTCTCGGGAAACAAGAATCCGCTGGGCGTTGAGCATCAAACACATAGAGAAGGTGCACCTCCGGCAGCGCGAGGCTTTGAAAGAGCTTGCCGGGATTTTTGCCGAGTCGGGGATGCGGGTGATGGTGCTCAAGGGACTCGGCCTGGCTGATATGTATCCCCGTCCGGAGCATCGGGAATGCGGTGATCTGGACATTTATTTGTTTGGTGATTTTGAGAAGGGGAACGAGGTGATGCGGAAAATGGGAATCGCTGTTGAGTATGACGGGACCAAGCATTCGAAGTTTTATTATAAAGGTATACCGGTTGAGAATCACAAGAATTTTCTGAATGTGACCACGACCCGGGTGGATAAAGATCTGGAGCGCGAGCTCATGCGAATATTGCAAGAGCAAAAGTGTGGATCGCTGGATCTGGGAGGCATTACAGTGTATGTGCCGCCGCCGGATTTTCAGATGATCTTTTTGACAAGGCACGCCATCACACATTTTTTAGCCTCGGGACTTGTTTTAAGGCATTTATACGATTTTGGTATTTTTTATTCCGCTCATGCACAAGAAGTTGACCTGGATCGGATCGAAAAAATATTCAAACGGGCAAGTCAGCACAAACTGTACCGGGCATTTCTGGATGTGTTGCAAATATATTTAGGTATGCCGGCAAGGAAGATGAAAGCCGGGTCGTCAAAAGATGACAAAGCATTACGAACGCACAACCATGGGATTGACAATCAGGCAGTTGAGCACTTAGGGCGGAGCACAAAAGAAGAAGAAAGATTGGCAGCGCGTGTGCTGGATGATATCATCCGTAATCCGGCCGGGGGCTCACACAAAGTGCGTTTGGAAGATATGTGGGTGCCAAAGCGAAAGTTCATCGGGGCGGTGCGTTTGTTCCGATTTAGGTGGAAGTACCAGCTGGTGGAAAAGAATGCTTTCGGCAACAGGTTTTGGAGGGCGATCGGGCATTGTTTCCGGAAATCGGATGGTTGAAGCAAACCGCACAAGACCAAAAGGCACAATGACCAGGATGAGTTTGTTGATTTACAGTAAATATGATTAAGGTATTACGCTCTTTACCAATAAGCAGGATAAAAAAGACATTTCTGATATTGTCGACAGTCCTGCAGGCGATTCTGGAGCTGGCCGGTCTGGCTGTTCTTGTACCGGTGTTGCTTTTGGTACTGGAGGATGGTGGTATACGGAACAACGGCGGAATGCAGGAGAACAGGTACCTGCGGATGCTTTATGATTTCATTGGAGTAGAGAATTACGGTACATTTATCCTTATTGTCCTGTTTGTTGTGTTTGCATTCATTATTTTGAAAAATTTTGTGCTTCACAAAATGAACAATTACAGGAACCACACTTTACTGAACATTTTTACCACTTATAGTTCCGATTTATACAAAAAGTACATTTCCAACGGGTTGCAATTCGTAAAAGAAACCGGACACACTACGCTGTCTCACAATATATTAGCCGTTACTTATCAATTTGTATTCGGGTACTTGTCCTCGGCGCTCATGCTCATTGCCGATGTCCTGCTATGCCTGCTGGTTTTTGTGTCTTTGTGCTTTGTTAACATTTACATAGCCTTACTGGAAATTATACTTTTTACACCTATTGTCCTGTTTTATCATTACAAAATCGCCGGAAAAATGCAGGAAGCCGGTCGGGTGGACAACCGTGCCAAACGCGATCTGTGGCGGATCACTTCCGAAACCTTTCGCGGTTTTGCCGATGTTGTGGTAAACCGGTTTTTACCTTACCTGCAGAAGTCATTTGATACCGGGATAAGGGATGTGAGCCGGAGCAAGATTCGGGTGGAACGTCTCAAAAGCCTGTCATCCAAATCAATAGAGGTTGCAATCATGTTGATGATTGTGGGCTTTGTGGCCGGATTTTATTTCATTGGAGGTGGGGACCGGCAATTTTTGCCCCTGATTGGCATCTTTGCAGCCGCATCGCTCAAACTCCTCCCATCGGTCCGTTCCATCTTGTCCCTGATCGGCACCATGCGCAACACCGGCTACACCCTGGAAGTTTTGTTCAAAGCCGAGACAGATGCGGTTTCCGGTAATGCTCCGGAAGTTGCAACTGGTGCGGAAGAACCCATGACATTTCATAAATTTATTGAATTCAGGCATGTGACTTTTGGATTCGACCCGGGGGAACCGATTTTGCGGGATGTGTCGTTCCGCATACAGAAGGGCGAGCGGGTAGGCATCTCGGGCCCTACCGGAAAAGGAAAAAGTACGCTGATGTATTTGCTGATGGGGCTTTACCGCCCGCAAACCGGAAGCATTTTGATTGACGGCGTCCCACTCGGCCCGGAAAATACGGAAGCATGGCACCGCAGGATCGGGTATGTTTCGCAGGATGTGTTTATCACGGAAGGAACTTTGGCACAGAATGTTACGCCTTATTGTGAGGGTGATCGATTGCCGATCAAAGATGATCGCAAGAGACCAAAGAATGACTGCGGGCAGTCGGAGGAAGACCAGGAACAGAGGCGGTTAGCGGATGAGCAGCAGTTGAAAGGGGACCAGACGCAGTTGGAGGAAGACCTGGGGCGTTTGGAGGATTCCCTGAAAACGGCTTCGCTGGGTGACTGGCTGGCATCGCTTCCAAAGGGCATTCAAACCCCCATCGGTGAAGGCGGGGCAAGGCTCTCAGGCGGTGAACGTCAGCGCGTTGGGATTGCCAGGGCGCATTTCAAAAAAGCGGAAATCTTGCTTATGGACGAACCCACCTCGGCTCTGGATCCGGCGACTGAGGCCGGGATTACGGGAATACTTTTGCGGGAATTCATGAACCGGGACATGACTGTGGTAATTATCTCTCACAGGGACAGCCTGTTGGAGCAATGCGACCGGATCATAGATATAACGGAATGGAGCATTTAGAAATGGACCAATCTCATGTGTATGAAATAGCAGGGCATTTTATTGAAATTGTCTGGAAACTGCCTGATGGTCAAAATTGGCAGTTACCGGGATTCGCTCCGTTTTTGTCCGAAAAATTGTCCGAAAAAATGTCCAAAACGGATAAAGAATGTGAGGCAACGAATTCTGCCGAAAATAAGCTGTTTACTATTAATATTGTTCCACTGAAAGAAGCTGCTGAAGATGCGGCCCAAAAGAACAAAGAACGGATTCTTTCCACTTTTGATATGGAAACCGGAGTTTGTGAACTGCGTAAACTGGACAATTCGTATAAATTCCTGATATTTACCACGGATGGGAAGCTTTCCATTAAATTGGAAATGGAAACCGGCCGGCATGTAATGAATTGTTTATGTGCGCTATACGAGAAGCCCACAAACCATATTAAGGTCCCGGACCCGAACCACTTGAGGTTTGCTTTGTGGATGGCAGTGGGGTTTGCAGGAATTCCCGAGTTGACTGCTGCCATACACTCCTCGGTAATAATCCATGAAAATCAGGCAGTTCTGTTCCTGGGGGAATCGGGGACGGGCAAGAGCACCCACACTCGGCTTTGGCTGGAGAACGTTTCGGGTACCCGGCTGCTGAACGACGACAGCCCGCTGCTCAGACTGCATAAGAGAGAGGATCTGCAAGAGCGAGATTGCAATTCCCCACGACAGGACGAGCTTGGACAGGATCTAAAGCTCGACAAAGAGCACGAGCAAGATCAAGAGCACGATCACAATCACGATGATGATCACGAGAATACCTTATATATATACGGCTCGCCGTGGAGCGGGAAGGGAAAAGTCTATTGCAATGAAAATTACCCGGTTGCAGCGATCGTGCGGTTGCAGCAGGCTCCCTTTAACAGGGCTACCCGATTGAATGTTGTGCAGGGTTTTGCCGCTTTGTACCCATCGTTTCCGCCGGCTTATCTGAAGGACGAAAATTTGCACGAAAAGATTTGCACCATCATTTCCGGGATATTGAAAACAATACCCGTTTACCGGCTGGAGTGCCTGCCTAAACCATCGGCTGTGCAGCTAATCTACAGAAATGTCTTCGGAAACAATAAGTCAGGATTTGAAAAAATGAAAAAAAATTATAAAAATTCACACCAAAAAAATGTCCTGTTTTTACCAAACGAAAACGTATTGCCTTTGATCGAGGAGCAGATAGCTGCAGGCAAATCCGTTAAGTTACGGGTGAGAGGTAACAGCATGTTTCCAAGACTGATGGACGGCCGTGACATGGTAGCTTTGCATCACGTTGATCCACTACAAATAAAGGTAGGCGATGTGATCTTTTTCCGATGGGGCAAGGGCTTTTTGATGCACCGCGTGATTGAAATCGTGGAAGGGCAGGCGGGGGCTCGGCCCGTGAAATTCGTCACGCGGGGTGACGCGCTTAGAAGCACCGAGTTGGTGCCCATTGAAGATGTGATAGCCCTTGCCGAGTTGCCGGCCCACAGCCCACGAACGTTGCGCATGCGTAGGGTGCGAGGGTGGCTGCAGCGGGTGCGGGGATTACTGCGTCGGGTGTGGGGATGGGTGATGCGGTTGCTGAGAAGGTGATGGGATGCCGGAAGCAGCGGAATTGCGGTTGTGGCTGGCAGCTGAAGAATTGCGATAGGGTGCGGTGGGTTGTGGGGATGCTGGAAGCGGATTTGCGGCTGGAGAGGAAGAGGCGCGCAGGGGGTGCAACGCACACATTGTTCGTTTGCCTCAGGATCAACGACTTACGAATTTCGACCCCCCGGGGGTCGATTTTCTTAACTGCCTGATAATCAACGAAACGAACAATGTGTGCGTTGCACCCCCTGCGCTGCTGGCGCCAGCCAGCATGAGCAGCTCCCCGCGGCAGCGCTCCGCCGCCACCATTACCTCCGCAGCCTCAGGCTATTGAGGACGACGGAGATGGAGCTGAAGGCCATGGCGGCGCTGGCCCACATGGGATTCAGGAGCAGGCCGGTGAAGGGGTAGAGGACACCGGCAGCAATAGGAATACCCAGGGTATTGTAAACAAATGCCCAGAATAAATTCTGGCGGATGATGCGAACGGTCCTCCTGGAAAGTTTGATGGCTTCCGAAAGAAGCGTCAGATCCGAAGTCGTGAGGGTCACCTGCGCCACATCCATAGCAATATCCGTTCCCTTCCCCATGGCAATACTCACGTGGGCACGGGCAAGCGCCTGGGAGTCGTTGATGCCGTCGCCCACCATGGCAACAAACCGGCCTTCCTCCTGCAGCTTGCGAATGTAGTCTTCCTTTTCCTGAGGCAGGACGCCGGAAAGGACGTGTTTTATGCCGAGTTCAGTAGCGACGGAGGCTGCGGTTTTGTGCGAGTCCCCGGTGAGCATGTGGACTTGAATGTTCATCTTGCCGAGTTGTTCAAGGGCGGTGAAAGTTGTCTCTTTGACGGGATCTTTCAGTGCGGCAACCGCCAGAATCTGAGTGGTGTCTCCGAAGAAAACCACGCCTTTGCCTTCCTGTTGCCACTCGGCAACCAACTTCATAATGGATCGATCCAGCACCTCACCGGCCAGGGGACTTTCCGGATCCGGTCCATTGGCAAGTGATTCAACGGAACCGGAATGGTCTGATTCCAATGAAACCTCACCGGCCAGGGGATTTTCCGGCAAGACAAAAGCAAGGTTCCCTGCCCGGAAAATTTTTCCTTCAAAGGAAAACTCGATGCCTTTGCCGGGGATGCTTTCAAATCCGTTCAGGAGTGCGGGTGTCACGTTGTCCTGCTGCATGTATTGGACAATCGCCTCGGCAAGCGGATGCTCGGATTTCATTTCGCCGGCCAGGAAGACGGCTTTTTCCGTTTCGGAAGGAATTTTTGTCCAAAAAATTGTCTCAACCTCGGGCTTTCCCTTTGTCAGCGTGCCGGTTTTGTCCAGGACCACGCAATCCACTTTGCCCATATTTTCCAGGGCATACGCATCTTTAATAAGGATGTGTTTTTCGGCTGCTTTTCCAATCCCGACCATCAGGGCGGTAGGCGTGGCCAGCCCCAAAGCGCAAGGGCAAGCGATCACCAAAACGGAAACAGCAGCCAGCAAAGCCATTGAAAAATAAGCAGTTCCGCCGATCAACATCCACAGGACAAAAGTGACAACGGCAATATTGATCACCACCGGCACAAAAATGGCGCTGACCTTATCGGCAATTTTCTGAACGGGAGCCTTGCTTCCCTGGGCTTCCCGCACCATGCGCACAATTTGCGCAAGCACGGTACCGCTGCCCACCTGGGAGGCTTTGATGGTGAGGGATCCGCGCTGGTTGATGGTTCCGGAGAGCACTTTCGCCCCGGGCTGCTTCTCCACAGCCACCGGCTCGCCGCTGATCATGCTTTCATCAACGTACGAAAGTCCCTCATCCACAATGCCATCCACGGGGATCCGTTCTCCCGGGCGCACCACAACCCGGTCACCCACCTGCAGCATCGAAATAGGCATTTCCTTTTCTGTAAGAGGTATTGCTTTGGTTGGGGTTGACATCATGGATGCGCCGGAAATTGTCCCGGCAGGGGTAGGCATACCGGAAGTAGTGCCGGCAGGGGTAGGCATCATGTTTGGGCCTGCGGCTGTCGGGCAAGCATCGCTACTGCCTTCCACCAGCACCCGGGCGGTTTTGGGCTGGAGGCCCATGAGGCCTTTGATGGCCGAGCCGGTCCTGTTCTTTGCTCTCTCTTCCAGAAACTTACCAAGCAGCACGAACGACAGGATCATGCCCGCCGCCTCGTAATACACATGCACTTCTATGCCTCGGCTCACGAAAAATTCCGGGAACAACGTATTGAACAGGCTGTACAAAAACGCCACAATGGTACTCAGACTGATTAAAGTATCCATGTTGACCATCTTTTTGCGCAACATTTTCCAGGCGCGGATGTAATAGTGGCGCCCGGCAAAAAACATGATGGGCAAAACCAGCAGCAGCATGACCCAATTGGCATGCTCCCAGTGCATGAAAGCCATGGATACGATCATGAGTGGCACGGAAAACAGCCACGCCACAAACACATTGATTTTCATTTGATTATAACTCTTGCGTTGCGCATCATCCTGCTTTTCCTCTGTGTTTTCATCCGGGATGATCAGCCGGTACCCGATGCCACGCACCTGTGCCTGGATCTGGTAGGGGCTTATTTTTGCCGAGTCGTATTCCACAAGCAACGTTCCTGCTGCAAAATTGACAGCAGCCTCTTTGACGCCCGGCAGCGAACGCACCTTCTTTTCAACATTCATCGCGCATCCGGCACAACTCATGTCTAAAACGGGAAATGTATCTTTTTGCATAAAAATCTATTTTATATATAAGGTATTAAGATGGCAATTTGTGTGCCAAGCATCAGGCAGCAGCAGAAAGGGTGCAACGCACACATTGTTCGTTTGGCTGAATATCAGGCAGTTAAGAAAATCGACCCCCGGGGGGTCGAAATCCGTAAGTTGTTGATCCTGAGGCAAACGAACAATGTGTGCGTTGCACCCCCTGCGCCCCAGCGCCCCTGCACCCCCTGCGCCCCCGCGCCTCCTCCCATCGGCAAAAAGCAGAAAATCTCAGAGGCTTTTCCCGAAATCAAAGCCAAACCGACCAAAAACAGGATAAATTGGACCAAATATGAATTTCTGTTGCATTCAAACATAAAAATTGTTACTTTTGGCGTAACCTAATAGATGAGAAAAACCGGCTCCTGTGTAAGAAGCCGGTCCAAAAAAACAAAGCAAAATAACAATCTAAGTCTTTGTGTTTCACTTGTTTAACCTGTAAAAAATCAGGGTAGGCAAGCCTCGATTCTTTACGCCATTTTTTCAAAACAACCCCCTTAAAAATTGTTACTTCACAAAAGCGGTAAACGGTAAAATATTTTTGATTCATCAGGTAAATTGTTGTAATTTTGGAAAACTCGAATCACACCGAGTAAAGTGACCCGAGAGAACCCGAAAGAGCCCCAAAGAGCCCCAAAGAACCTGAAAGAACCTGATGAATAACCCCGCATATTACTGGTACGTAGCCGTTACATACCGTAAAGAACGTGTCATAAAACAGGAACTGGACAAAATGAATATCAAAAATTTTGTCCCTTTGCGTCATGTTGTCAAAGAACGAAACGGCAAAAAAGTAAAACTGACCGAATTAGTCATACCGGGGTACGTATTTATATACACAGATCCCAAAACCAGTCGCATCCTCACGCAGAAACTGGCCTTCAGCATGAGGTACCTGAAAGCCCCCAAAACTTACAACCCGGTCACCATCCCGGAAAAACAGATGCAGGATTTCATATTCCTGCTTACTTTCCCCGAAGAGCAGACCAACCTGGTTCCCTGCAACCTCAGGCGCGGCGACAAAGTCCGCATCATCAAAGGCAGTTTTGCCGGCATAGAAGGGGAACTCATCCGCATCAAAGGCCACAAGCGCGTGGTCGTGCGCCTGGAAGGCGTCGCAGCGGTGGCAACCACTTACATCCCCGCCTCGTTCCTGGAGCGCGTGGAACCGGAGGCATAAAAGCCGAGTTTACCGCCGCAAGCAACCCGAACATCCTGCTGCAAACAAACAGAGTCACATATCTCGCATATTAATAACCGACGGATCTGCAAAATCCTGACGGAAATCATGTTTAAAACAAATATCAAAACCCTCTTTAAGGAAATCCGTTCCATTCCACTGGAATCGGCCGATCCCGATCTGTTAGCGCATATCAGTTTCGGGTTCAGGAATTTGTTGATCCTGGCATACACCATGCCGTGGGTCACAGAGACACTTGGGGACGAGGCAGCCCCCCATGCACTTACAGCGCGCATGATGGAGGCGTCAGACAGGCTCGCCAAAGAACTTGATAAAGACATGACACCGGAAGACCGGGCCCGATGCATTGTGTATTTGCTTCACACCCTCTCATTTCATTACAACCCGGATCACATGGAAATTGCGGAAAATGCCGCGACAGAAGTAATTAATAATGTGGATTTGGCGCAAAAAGCAACCCCCGCAACCCCCGCAACTGAACCGCATCAATACCTTTCGCTGGCAGACTCGCCTTACCTCTGCAAGATCCTTTGCTACGACTATTATTTCCGCACGGAAAAAGATTCCCGCAAGAAAGCGGAAAGCCTCCTCACAAAATGGGATAAAGAACTCCAGAAAAACGGTTTCTGGCTGGACGTTACGGAAGATATGGCCCTGCAGCGCCTGGAAGCCTATTCCTTATTCTCAGACGTAGCCGATCAGCACAAATACGAGAAAACCATTCGCAAATCAATTCAATATTACTCGGAACTTCCCCAAATCACAGACGAAGTCCGATTCCTGTTCCTCCTGGCACACATGGGTACATTCCGCAATTACCCGGAACAGGTAGAACAGATCATGGACAACGTTCTGGAAGGAAAACTCTCTGCCACTGCCACCGGCAGCATCTCGGACAAAGTAAGAAATGCCAAACCCAATATGCTCAAAGCCCTCCAGTTCCACATACTGGCCCTGTACCTGTTGAACACGGAACAGGAATAAACTGAAAGCCGCAAAAAAAATTTTGTATGGAAAATCAGGATAATCAAGAGAATCAAGAGGAAAACGGATTCCGGAAAATTGAAAAGCGCATTTTGAAGCGTTTTGACTTTTACAGGTTCAATTACCTGAAATACTGGGTAGTGGCCGTGATAGACGTCATCATAGCCGTGGTATGCTCCACCGTTGTCTTTCTCATCTACTTCCCGCTTTCGGAACCGCTCTCCAGGCGCTACCTGCTGCTGGTAATGCTCCTGACGGCCGTAGTAAGCATGATTGCTTTCTACCTGATGAAGACCTACCGCAACATCATCCGCTACATGACGGTAAAAGGCCTCCTGCCGCTGTTGTATGCCGTGAGCATAAAAACCATCATACTGACTGTTGCCCTTTACCTGATGGACCTCCTTACCCGGGATGTCCTCATCAAATTCTTCCTCATAGATTTGCTGCTCACCTACGTTGCCCTGATCTTCATACGCATAGCCATGATCATCGTCTACGACCTGATCAACCAGAAAGCAGCCAACCATACCATGAAGGTCCTGATCTACGGAGACGACGAAAAGGCCGCATCCATGCTCGTGCGCCTTCACAAAAGCCCCCATTACCGGCCGGTAGGATTCATCATGTACGGAAAGGAATCCACCATATACCGCCTGAACGACATGAACATTTACCACTTCCAGACCAGCGAGGGTGTGAAAATGATCATGAACAAATACGAAGCCCAGGCCATCCTGTTTTCCTCCTACAAAGGCGTACAGGCTGAAAAAGAACGGCTCATTCCGTTCTGTGCCGAGCAGAAAATCAAGATCATGATCTCCCCGCCTATAGACGAATACGGGGAAAATGATCCCATCCGCCTGAAGATACGCCCCATAGCCATAGAAGACCTGCTGGGCCGGGAAGAAATATGCATCAACATGGAAGCCGTGGCCGACCGCTTCCGGGACAAAACGGTATTTGTATCGGGGGCTGCCGGTTCCATAGGGAGCGAGTTCTGCCGCCAGGTAGCCTCGCTCAACGTAGTCAAACAAATGATTCTGCTGGATGTGGCCGAAACGCCCATGCACTACCTGCGCCTGGAACTGGAAAGAAAATTCCCTGGCCTGCCGTTCATACCCATAGTAGGGGACGTGCGCCACAAGCACCAGATAGCAACGTTATTCAATACCTATAAACCCCAGATCGTCTTCCACGCCGCTGCCTACAAGCACGTCCCGCTGATGGAAGAAAATCCCTGCGAAGCGGTGCGGGTGAACGTGGAAGGCACGCGGATCATGGCCAATGCCGCCGTTGCCGCCGATGTGGAAAAATTCATCTTCCTCTCTTCGGACAAGGCCGTCAACCCCACGAACGTGATGGGTGCCACCAAGCGTCTTGCCGAGATGTATGTCCAGGGCCTCGGCCTGGCCATTGCCCACGGGCAGATGGAGGGGAAGACGCAATTCGTGACCACCCGGTTCGGGAATGTGCTGGGGTCCAACGGTTCCGTCATTCCGCATTTCCGGCACCAGATCAAGGCCGGCGGGCCGGTCACCCTCACGCACCGGGACATCACGCGGTATTTCATGAGCATCCCCGAGGCGTCCCGCCTGATCATGGAGGCGGCCACCATCAGCACCAACAACGAGATCATGGTGTTCGATATGGGTGACCCCGTGTATATCAGGGATCTTGCCGAGAAGATGATTCGCCTGGCCGGGTATACGCCGGGGGAAGAGATTGCGATAGAGGAGATTGGCTTGCGTCCGGGTGAGAAGTTGTACGAAGAGGTGCTCAGCACAGAGGAAAACTCTGTGGCTACGGTGCATCCCAAGATTCGTGTGGCACAGGTGCGGACGTGTGCTTTTGAGGAATTGAAGGAGGCTTTGCCGGTGATCGCGCGGCTGGCGTGGGAGTTGAATGTGCCGGAGACGGTGCAGTTGCTTAAGAGGTGGGTGCCGGAGTTCAAGAGTCATAATTCAGTATTTGAGGTGTATGATAAGGACTGAAGCTTATGTAGGATTGTGCACGAATTGAACGGGGAAGGCCTCCCATTTGCTTTGCAAACGGGTCCCTCCCTCCGCGGGACGAGCTTCCCCTTGTCCATTGTGCTTCACTCCAATATAGATTTGAATGGTTATGGATTGTGCACGAATTGAACGGGGAAGGCCTCCCATTTGCTTTGCAAACGGGTCCCTCCCTCCGCGGGACGAGCTTCCCCTTGTCCATTGTGCTTCACTCCAATATAGATTTGAATGGTTATGGATTGTGCACGAATTGAACGGGGAAGGCCTCCCATTTGCTTTGCAAACGGGTCCCTCCCTCCGCGGGACGAGCTTCCCCTTATCAATTGTGCCACAATCCTGATAATGCAGCTTAAACTAATAATTGTTTAGAGTAGTAAACAAAAAATATAAATAATTGTTTTCTTTAGTAAACAATAAATTGTATTTTTGTAAATAAATTGTGGAATATTTATTTGAACGATTCAGAAAAAAACTAGCTTATACCCGGACATCTTTTGTAAGGAGTATAATGGACACCATCCACTGGGATGCTCAACTCATTGGAATACGTGGGGCCCGGGGAGTAGGAAAAACTACTCTTTTGCTACAATATATCAAACTTCACCTCCCTTCAGATCATACCGTTTTGTATGTTAGTCTGGATAATATATGGTTTACAGGGAACAGACTTTACAATCTGGCAGATGATTTTGTTAAAAATGGAGGCAAATACCTGTTTCTGGATGAAGTGCATAAATATCCCGGATGGTCGCAAGAAATAAAAAATATATACGATGACTATCCGGAATTAAAAGTGGTTTTCACAGGATCTTCATTGCTTGAAATACTCAATGCCAAAGCAGATCTGAGCCGTAGGGCCATTGTTTACGAAATACAGGGATTTTCCTTTCGTGAATACCTGAACCGGAATTTGAATTTGCATATACCTGTTTGCTCAATGGAGGAAATACTTGACCACCACATGACACTGGCCCAAAGTATTACCTCCGGTATAAAGGTACTTAAACACTTCAATGATTATCTGAAAAACGGTTATTATCCATATTATAATGAACTTCCGGAATTGTATTATCAACGTTTGGAAGAAGTTGTAAATATGATTCTGGAAATAGAATTGCCGGCTTTAAGGGGGGTAGATTCTTCTTATATACCAAAAGTGAAACAACTATTGTTGGTATTGGCGGAATCGGTGCCTTTCATACCAAATATCAGCAAACTAAGTGAACGCATTGGCATAACACGTATTGGGCTGTTGAATTATCTGAGAGCCCTTGGAGATGCCGGTCTTATTATCAATTTAAGTAAAGGCAGTTCAGGAATAACCCGCTTGCAAAAGCCGGATAAGATATTTCTTGAAAACACCAATATCATGTTTGCTATTGCACCCGAAAATACAAACAAAGGGAATCTGCGTGAAACTTTTTTTGTTAACCAACTGTCTTATGATTACCGGGTACAGCTTTCGGAGCAAAGCGATTTCCTGGTTGATGGAAAATATACTTTTGAAATTGGAGGGAAAGATAAAAAATACACTCAACTTACAGGGATTGATAATGCCTATATCGCTGCCGATGATATTGAATTTGGATTTGGCAATAAAATACCGCTATGGATGTTCGGAATGACCTATTAAGAATTCTGGTTGCATTGCTGTTGGTATGGTGTTGCAGCAGTTGTGCGGCGCTGACGGAATCGCAGCTGCAGACGGTGCAGAAATTGGCGGTGAGTGGGGATAGTGTGGCGGCAGCGCCGTCGGTGTTGTTCCGGGAATTGGCCGCAATCCGTACCGAACGCGGCCTTTTTTACGCGGCGTCGCTGACCGGGGCCGAGGCCCGTTTCCGGGAACTGAATGCACTGGCCGCAGCCTCAAGGGAAGATGAAAAACTGGCAGAACGTACCGATGTGTGCGTGGATGTGCTGAATAGTTACCTGCGGGCCTTGCGCAGCATCAGCAACCCCGCGCGATGGAAGCAAATAGGGACCGAAATGCGCGGGTTGGGCAAGAACCTGGATTCGGTGATCCTGCGCTTCAATCAACTGGATTGGGTAGATCTGGAATTGCCCCAGGGTGTGGCAAAATTGTCCGGAAAATACGCCGGCTACCTGAGTGAGAATTATATGAAGAACCGGCAGGCAGTGGCCGTCCGTGAATTTGTGAGCGAAGGGGATACACTGGTAGCTGTTTGTGTGGATGCGCTGGTACAACTGTTGCGCAAACAGGAAGTGCAGGAACTGATAGACAACGAAGAAACGGGACTGCGCAACAACTACCTGGCCTACCTGCAGCGGGTCGAGGCCCTGGGGCAACTGCCCACGGTGGATCACGACCGGCGTTACATGACGCTGCTGGAGGACCTGGAAAAAGCCCAAAAAATCAGGGACAAATGCGTGAGCGGACTGCAGAGCCTGAAGCGGGCCCACCACAAACTCCTTACCCAACTGGATAAGCGGGAACGTTGGGACTACTGGTATGAAGAATTGACAGAACTCAACACCCTGGCTGTGCAGTTGAATCAATTATTGTAACCAAAGCTTTCGTTGTAAACAAATAATTATTCATATATTTGTTCTTTTAGAACGAACAATGTGAAAAAGACCTCTATGAACAAAGATCGTCTTAAAGAAGTAATGCTGGATCAGAAAGAAGCTTTCAATTGCACAAAGCACCTGATTCGCCGAAATATCCCGTTGGAGAAATACATAAAAACCAGCCAGGTAGTCATTATTTCAGGTATTCGCCGGTGTGGAAAATATTTGTTACCGGGTCTAACGCAAAACTACTTAGCTCAGAGATATCCACCAGCTTGACCGGCCGGAACAAACTGATTGAACTGTTTCCTTTTTCGTTCTCTGAGTACCTTCTTTTTCAAGAGAAGAAATACGATATTGATCGTTTGACCTCGAAATCGAGAGCGTTGTTGCAAAAAGATTTCAATACCTATATGCAAACGGGAGGATTCCCGCTCGTGGTTAAAGAAAACGACGCGGAGCTAATAAATGGCTATTTTCAGGACATTCTATATAGGGATATCATTTCCCGTTATCGGTTGACACAGGTTAATGAGATCAAACAAATAGGTCTTCCGGCGTAAAAAGTTTAAGCTCAATTAAGGATTATTTATCTTACTACGAGAACTCTTACCTCTTTTCTTACTTGAAAAAGTTCGATTATTCGGTCAAGAAACAAATCATGAATTCGAAAAAGGTCTTTACCACTGATCATGCGTTCGCCACTCGGTTGGGATTCAACTTTTCTGAAAACAAAGGCCGCATATTGGAAAATATAGTTTACATAGAGTTACTCAGGCGTGGTTATGAAGTCTATTACTATTCAGGGAATAACGAATGTGATTTTCTGATCAAAAAAGGACTGAATATCGTTAAAGCCATACAGGTGGTCGATCACTTAGACAAAACCAATTACGAACGCGAATACCGGGGTCTACAGGAAGCCATGAAAACCTATGGGATACCACAGGGAATATTGATAACCAACAGTATAGAAGCATCCTTTATTCCTGATTACGAAAAAATTGAGACTGTCTCTGTTTGGAAATGGCTTCTGTAAAATGGCTGCAGAGCCTCAAACGGGCCCACCACAAACTCCTTACCCAATTGGACAAACGGGAACGTTGGGACTACTGGTATGAAGAATTGACAGAACTCAACACCCTGGCTGTGCAACTGAACGCCCTGCAAAAAAGCTTGAAATAATAGTAAAATATGATTGAAAAAACAGAAGAACTGACTTTAGCCCAGATTCAGGAGGCGATTGAGCGGGTGGACCGGGAGCGGATGGATTTGTCGCTGGGGGTGAGGGAGCGGGGGCTGCTGGAGTTGTCGGCGCTGGCCATGCGGGATGCCGAACGCCTGGCCATTGCCCGGCTGCAGAAAGAGGTGTACAAAGACATGGAACAGATCACGGCCCGGCTGAATGACCTTTCCAAACGTATCCGCACCCGGGTCACCCGCATGAACAAAGTCCCCAAAGCCCTGGATGCCATTGAAACCGTGATTAAAGAGGTGGTAAAAATCCTGGTGGCGGTAGGGAAGTGGTAGTTTTAATTTATGCAGTAGAAAGGATGTTTTTTCGTGAATTTGTGCAGTAGGGTCAACACATACAGTTAAAAACTATGTGTCATATCTTGCGGAGGCCTACCTGATTAGGTTGATATACAAGTACTCTTTCAAGAGCAAGACACGTCAGACAAGTTGCAAGAGCTATCTGGTCGATACTGCGGCAATAAACAAATCAAAGTAGTTCCTGCCGCCCAATGGCTGGTATGACAGTTAAAGAGCCTAATGATAACCGGTGGAACAGGTAGTTTTGATAATGCGGAGTGAGGAGTGCTACTTATAAAGAGCAATTATTCGTATAAAATGCTATTTATAAAAAACATTTTTGCATCTTTACCGATATGGAAAGTTTAGTGAAAATTTATCTGAGATTGTTGCAGGAAACTAATGCAAAAATGTATCGATACCTCTATCGGAATATTGATTGGGACGAGCATTGTATAGCAATTATTGGGGCGAAGGGAGTTGGGAAGACCACGATGTTGCTTCAACATATTAAAACAACATTCGCCAATAAGGACGAGGCCCTTTTTGCGAGTCTGGACAATACTTGGTTTGCCAATCATACTATTTTTGATTTGGCCGATGAGTTCTATATGAATGGCGGAACGCATTTATTTTTAGATGAAATTCACCACTATCCCAATTGGGCAAAAGAAATCAAAAACATTTACGATAGCTTTCCAAAACTAAAAATTGTATTTACTGGTTCGTCGCTTTTACAAATATATAATTCAATGGCAGATTTGTCACGAAGGGTTGTTTATGAAACGCTCGAAGGCCTCTCGTTTAGAGAATTTTTGAAGTTTGAAAATATCGGTGATTTTCCTGTTTTGTCATTAGAAGAAATTATTGAAAATCATCAAAATATAGCCATGCAGATTACTGAGGGTATAAAAATAATGCCGTTATTCAAAAAATATCTAAGAAACGGCTATTATTTGTTTTACAAAGAAGGCGTGAAAAAATACGAAACCAAACTGCAAGAAGCTATAAACAATGTAATTAACGTTGATATTCCGGCTGTCGAGAATATTGAATTTGGTTCACGGTATAAATTGAAAAAGTTGCTGGCGGTTCTTTCCACATTAGTGCCCTACACGCCAAACATCAAAGAGTTAAGTGATGCGATAGATACGAATAGAAATCTTACTGTCAAATATCTATCGTTGCTGGCTAATGCAAAATTGCTAAATCTTGTTTCTTTTAAGAGTAAAACTATAGGAGATTTGACAAAACCCGATAAAGTGTTGCTCAACAATACAAATTTATCGTTTATTTTTGGTGAAAACCCAAATATCGGTAGTGCAAGAGAAACTTTTTTTGTGAATCAGTTGAAAGCTGTTTCTAACCTGTCACTGGCAAACCAGGGCGATTTTATTGTGGATAAATATACTTTTGAAGTAGGAGGCAAACGAAAAGCTTTTGACCAGATAAAGGATATTCCAAACAGTTTTGTAGTTTCCGATGATCTCGAAATAGGACACAAAAACAAAATACCACTTTGGCTATTCGGAATGATGTACTGAGGAGTTAGGAGTGAGATGTGAGGAGTGAGGAGGGTTGAACGGGAAACGCCTCCCATTGGCAAAGCCAATGGGTCCTTCCCTCCGCGGGCGCGAGGTTTCCCTTATCAAGGGAGCAGGGAATCGTTTACTACTCAAGAAACTGGAAAAAGAGGTGTACAAAGACATGGAGCAGGTGACAGCCCGGTTGAACCAATTGTCCAAACGTATCCGCACCCGGGTCACCCGTATGAACAAAGTCCCCAAAGCGCTGGATGCCATTGAAACGGTGATCAAAGAAGTGGTGAAGATACTGGTGGCCGTGGGTAAGTGGTAATGCAGGTAAATTTAAAATATAGTTTTATATTTGCATGGTAAAATAATGTAATTTATTGAATGTACATTCAAAGAACCATAGAGAAAAGTATCATACAATCTTTGAGCAGGACTCCTGTTGTTGCTATTATTGGGCCTCGTCAATGTGGAAAATCTACATTGGTGAAAAACATGTTTCCAGAGAATGCAAACACAGTTTATCTAGATCTTGAACGTCCTTCCGATCTCTCAAAACTGGAAGATGCCGAATGGTATTTATCTATGCAAAAAGGCAAGTTGATATGTATTGATGAGATTCAACGCAAACCGGAGTTGTTTCCTCTCATACGATTTTTGGCAGATCAATGGAGTGTTAATGGAATCTTTTTGGTTTTGGGATCGGCTTCGCGTGATATGCTTATGCAGTCTTCAGAGTCGCTTGCAGGCAGGATACACTACAAAAAATTGACCCCTTTTTTGCTGGAAGAAATTGAAAACAAATACACGCTATATGATTACTTTGCTAAGGGAGGTTTTCCCCGTAGCATTTTGGCGGAAGACGAAAAATCATCTTTTCAATGGCGACAGGATTTTATTTCTACTTTCTTGGAAAGGGACTTATTGCAATGGAAAGGATTTGCTCCTGCGACCATGCGACGGTTGTGGCAAATGTTGGCGCACAATAATGGGAAAACAGCAGACTATTCAACTTTTGCGAAATCATTAAATGTATCATCTGTTACAGTAAAAAATTATATAGATTTATTGGAAAGCACATTTATGGTGGAGATTGTGGCTCCGTATATTTCAAATATGGGTAAACGTTTAGTGAAAGCACCAAAAGTGTATATTTCTGACTCGGGAATTACCGCTGCGCTGCTTGGTCTATATAATTTTGATGCCCTCTCTGCCCATCCGTCATTTGGTACTATCTGGGAACAAATTGTAATGTCAAATTTGAAAGGGGTATTTCCGGAAGCGGAATTTTATTTTTACAGAACGGCAAACGGAGCTGAAATTGATTTTGTAATGAAAATATATGACTCTGTATTTGCTATAGAGTGTAAATCGGGTCTTTCACCAACGCTTTCAAAGGGCAATTATAATGCTATAGAAGATGTTTCGCCAATACATACGTTTGTTGTTTTGCCCATTGAAAAAGGATGGCCCATGAAACAGGGAATAGATGTAGTTTCTCTTACTGAGGTAAAAGAAATAATTATAAGTTTATGTCGGAAGAAAAATTGCCTACATTTACAAGATATTTAAAAGATTTATACAAACGTTTTCATATGAGAATTTTAAGAACCATTTTAAGCACTGCAGTGTTTCTATTGGTGGCTGTGGTGGCATACGGGCAACTGAGCGACCAGCAGGTCATTAGCGAAGTCAAGCGGTTGCAGGCTACCGGAGCCTCGCAACAACAGATCCTGACCGAACTGGCCGCCAAAGGCGTTACCCGGGAACAGGCCGAGCGGATCTATGCCGATTACCAGGCACAGGGCGCAGCGCAAACCGGAACGGTAATGAGCACGGAAAGCCGCACCCGGGATGCCTCTTACGAAGGTCCCGACGAAGTGGTGGTAATCCACGAAACGCCCGTACGCCGGCCCGGATCGGTATTCGGGCGCGATTTGTTCTCCTCTAAGAACCTGACTTTCCAGCCTACTTTGAATATGCCCACTCCCGAGAATTACGAATTGGGAGCAGGAGATGAGCTGGTCATCGACATCTGGGGAAACAGCGAACTGACCGTACGCCAGGAGGTCAGCCCGGACGGGTACATCAACGTAACCAACATCGGCCCCATCTACCTGCAGGGAATGGACATCAAGGAAGCCTCGGCCAAGATCAAAACGGCCTTCGGCCGGATCTATTCCGATCTGCGCTCCGCACACCCGCGCACCTTCATCAAGACTTCCGTAGGGAACGTTCGCAGCATCAAGGTCAACATCATGGGCGAGGTTGCCTTGCCGGGCACCTACACGCTCAGCTCCTTTGCCTCGGTCTTTCATGCATTGTATTCGGCCGGTGGAATCAACGACATAGGGAGTTTGCGCAACGTGAAGGTATTCCGCAAGGGCCAACTGGAAAAACAAGTGGATGTGTACGATTACCTGTTGAGCGGTGATAGCAGCGGGGATATCATATTGAAGGAAAACGACATCGTAAAAGTGGAACCCTACACCAAACGGGTGCAGATCACCGGGCAGGTAAAACGCCCCATGATCTATGAAATGCTGGAAAACGAACCCATGTCCCGGCTTATAGAATATGCCGGCGGCTTTACAAGCGATGCCTACAAAAAGAACGTGCAACTGACACGTCTGGGCACTACCGAGCGCAAAGTCTATACCGTGGAAATGATCCAATACGAAAGTTTTGCCCTTCACGACGGAGATGTGGTAAGTGTGGGCAGCATCCTGGACCGGTACGAGAACCGCGTGGAAATATCGGGAGCGGTGTTCCGCCCCGGAGCCTATGCGCTGGATGAAAGGGTAAGGACACTGAAAGACCTGGTAATCATTGCCGAGGGGCCCACGGAAGACGCCTTCCTGGGCCGAGCCATCCTGAACCGTCAGAACCCCGATCTGTCCAGAACCGTAGAATCGGTGGACCTGGGCAAGTTGCTTTCCGGAGAGTTTGCTGACATACCGTTGAAGAAAAACGATCGGTTTTATGTCATGTCCGAAGACTCCCTGCGGCAGGAATATACCGTAACCCTGGAAGGAGAAGTCATGAACCCGGGAGATTATCCATATGCCGATAATATGAGCATAGAGGACCTGATCATCACCGGGGGCGGTTTGAGGGAATCGGCCTCACACATCAAAATTGACGTGGCTCGTCGTACCCGCAATGCCCTGGCAAGGGAAGAAACTATAGATATAAGTGAAATATACTCTTTCTCCATAGAGAACGGATTGGTGATATCCGGGGACAAGGACTTTGTCTTGAAGCCTTTTGATATTGTGTCGGTAAGGCGTTCTCCCGGTTATAAAGAACAGGAACGGGTCACCATGCAGGGAGAAGTGGTTTTCCCGGGCAGTTATTCCAAGCAACACAACAACGAACGCATTTCTTCATTCATAAAAAGAGCCGGAGGATTGACTCCGAGTGCCTATTCCAAAGGAGCCACCCTGTTGCGTCAAATGGATGAAAGAGAACAGACCATGACCGATGCGGCCTTGCGACTGAGTATCCAGCAATCCAGGGATTCCATTGTGGTGGACAGTGTGGACCGGATAAAAGAAGGGTATTATGTGGGGATAGACCTTGAAAAAATCATGGAGAGTCCCGGCCGGAACGGAGATATCGTCTTAAGAGAAGGAGATGTGCTGGATATTCCCATCATGAACAACGTAGTCAAGATTTCGGGAGGGGTCATGTATCCCAACGCTGTGGCGTATCGGGATAATATGACTTTGGGAGACTATATTGACAATGCCGGCGGTTATGTTAAAGGAGCCCGCAGGAGCAAGGTTTATGTGGTCTATATGAACAATACTGTTTCCAAAGGACGTGGTTCCCGCATAGAACCGGGGTGTGAAATTATAGTCCCGGTTAAACCCGAGAGTTCCGGAACTTCATGGAGCGATGTGATAGGAGTGACCACTTCCGTGTTGTCGGTCATTTCCCTGACCGTGGCTACCTTGTTGAATGTTTCGCGTATAAACCCCAGTAATTAAACAGGCATGGAAGAAAACAAACAAAACCTACAACCTGTAGAAGAAGATACCATTGACCTGGTGGAGATCTTGCAGAAACTCTGGGCCAAAAGGAAATTCATACTCATTGTAACGGGTGTGGCCATGGCCCTGGGATTGGTGGTGGCATTGCTCACCCCCAACCAATACACCGCCAGCTGTACGCTGGTGCCCCAGACAGGAGAACGCAGGACCGGCGGTAGCCTG
>Ga0334883_1000227_pt1 | contig 107612 bp, 95 predicted proteins | sample GraSluR1_MG_6_FD_207230 | JGI IMG/M metagenome (GOLD analysis project Ga0334883, IMG submission 207230) | Sludge microbial communities from methane-producing bioreactor in Wageningen University, Netherlands - Granular Sludge_09_05-R1 | ecosystem: Engineered > Bioreactor > Anaerobic >... | reverse complement strand
GCCTCGTCCGACGTACTCCGGGCCTGGGAAAAGGAGGCCCTCAAGGCCCAGAAAGCTGGCTATTGCAGATTCTAGGGGGAGGAAAAAATCATTTACGGGCTACAGCCCACGGCTCAGATAGGTTGCCCTGATGCTGTCACCCAGCTCATAGACACCTACGCCACCTGGTAGATTGTTGATGGAAAGCAAGGCCCCTTGCTCAGGAGCCTTTCTGACCTCTTCTTCCATACCTTGCACACCTCAGTACCAGTATTTGCTGAAACTATACCACATCGGATGTACAAAGTGCGTACAAAGTATTACTTTTTCGGAAGATCGTTGGAGTCTTTCAGTACTACGTCATGGGCCCCACCCTCGATGATGGAAGTAGAGGAGACCAGGGTAAGTTTCGCTTTCGCCTGGAGTTCAGCTATGGTGAGAGCACCACAGTTGCACATGGTTGACTTCACCTTGCTCAGACTCAGCTGCACATTGTCTTTCAAAGAGCCTGCGTAAGGAACATAGGAGTCGACACCTTCCACAAAACTAAGCTTTCCATCCCCTCCCAGGTCGTAGCGCTGCCAATTGCGGGCTCGAGCCGAACCTTCGCCCCAGTACTCTTTCATATAGGAACCCTTCACATTCACTTTCTCGGTGGGGCTTTCATCGAAGCGGGCAAAATATCTTCCCAGCATGAGAAAGTCTGCACCCATCGCAAGAGCCAGGGTCATATGATAGTCGAGTACTATGCCACCGTCAGAGCAGATTGGGATGTAGGTCCCTGTTCTTTCAAAATACTCATCCCGCGCCTTAGCAACCTCAATGAGGGCAGTCGCCTGCCCTCGCCCAATGCCTTTTGTTTCCCGGGTGATGCAGATCGAGCCGCCACCAATGCCCACTTTCACGAAGTCCGCACCGCATTCGGCCAAGAAGAGGAAGCCTTCCCTATCCACGATATTGCCGGCTCCCACCTTCACCGTATCGCCGTAGTGTTTGCGAATCCACAACAGCGTCTGGCGCTGCCACTCGGAAAATCCTTCCGATGAGTCGATGCACAGCACGTCCGCCCCGCTCTTCACCAGTGCAGGGACCCTTATCTGATAATCACGGGTGTTGATGCCCGCCCCAACCAGATACCGCTTATGCTGATCAAGCAGCTCATCGGGATTCTCCTTATGGCTCTCGTAGTCCTTTCTGAAGACGAAGGCCTTCAGATGATTCTGCTCATCAACCACAGGCAGGCTATTCAGCTTATGTTCCCAGATGATGTCGTTGGCCTCGGAGAGGGACACCCCCTCCCGAGCATAGATAAGGTGGTCGAAACCGGTCATGAAGGAGGAAATGGGAGTCTCCTCACTCATGCGGCTTGGTCTCCAATCCCTTGAAGACACCACTCCCAGCAGTTTTCCATTGGCAGTACCATCATCGGTTACGGCAATTGTTGAGTGGCCTTTGCACTGTTTCAGCTCGATGAGATCCCTGAGTGTCTGATCCGGCCGAAGATTGGAATCGGAAGGGACAAACCCCGCCTTGAAAGACTTGACCTTGCTTACCATGGCGCATTGGTCTTCAACGGATTGTGAACTGAAGATGAAACTGAGGCCTCCCTGTCGTGCAAGGGCCTTTGCCATAGCCTCACCGCTCACCGACTGCATGATTGCGCTGACCAAGGGGATGTTCAGCGTAAGTGGAGACGAATTTCCCTTGGAGAATTTCACCAAGGGTGTCTTCAAAGAGACATTGGAAGGGATGCAGGTGGTGTCCGAGTAGCCGGGAACCAGCAGATACTCGCTGAAGGTATGAGAGCTCTCATCGAAAAAGTAGGCCATTACGCAACTCCTTGGAGGGTTTTGGCACTGTATTTTGCACTCATTGGAAAAAGAAAGCAAGGTGGATGCAACACATTTCCCAATATTTGTTGCATCCCGAGCATCTCAACGTTTACCCACAAAAAGTGATGAATGCTTTGGTTCCACATGTACACGCAAGGTTTTCTCTTCTGCTACAACCTCACCGCCCAAAACATATTCGATCGAATTGATGAGCAGCAGCTCATTTGGAAGCTGTATATCCAGGGCCTGATCACTGTGGCTCAAGACACAGACAATGGCTTTCTCATCGTCAAACCGCGCAAAGGCAAGGCTTTCCTCATCAGCATGGATGATATGGTATGCCCCATTGGCCACTATTGACGCATAGGTCGATCTCAGCTTGCCCAACTCCGTATAGAGTGAAAAGAACGCATGGTTCCAAGCCTCTTCATCCCACTGCATCGGATAGCGGGCCCGTTCAGTACTCCCATAGGGTCCTGCCAATGCTATCTCCTCACCATAATAGATGTTGGGCATACCCGGAAGTATGTAGAGCAATTTGACCAGCCCTGCGTAAAGGCCCCAATCAAACAGTTCGGTGTTGTTGTAAAGCCTAGGCGTATCATGGCTGTTGATCAGGTTCATCTGCATACCGAGCATCTGGGCAGGCACCGAAACAAGATGGCTCTCCAGTGCTTGGGCAAACTCTCTGCCGGTATAAGCCCTGGTAGGCTTGGGTTGCTGCCCCCAACCGTTGGTCAGATAGCGATCGGTCTCGCCCATCCACGAACGCATCGGTCTGCTGCTACCCAGGTAGTTCATCGTGGCATCCCACATATCTCCCTGCAAAAAAGGCGTGGAGTCGACCCAATCCTCACCTACAAGATATGCTTGGCTGTTCTCCTGTTTTACAGCAGTTCTGACTTCCCGCCAAATCTCTTCGCACAGTTGGTCATCGCCTCTTCTGCCCACTTCACTGGAAACATCAAGGCGCCAGCCATCCTGCAGGTAGGGAGGGCGAAGAAACGTACGCATCACCGACTCCTTTGAGCGATAGATTTGCTCACGAAGGGTGTTGCTGCGATAGTTCAACTGGGGAAGCGTCGGAACATCTTGCCAACACGCAACGGTTCCGTCCTCATTGAAATAGTAGAAAGAGGCTTCCTCACTGTCCCGTTCCTTACCTGCCTTCAAATACCATGGATGGGCTGTGCCTGTGTGGTTGATGGAGATGTCTACCACCACCTTCATACCCGCATTGTGAAGCTCATTGCAAAGCTGTTCGAACGCCTTGTCTCCTCCCAGCTTCTCATCAACATGGAAGAAGTCAATGCAATCATACCGATGGGTGGTCATACTTGCACCGATGGGGTTCAGATAGATGACATTCACCCCAAGCCTTTTGAAGTGAGGTATTGCGTCTTGCACACCCTTCAGATCACCATTGAAGAAGTCCAGGCATCTGCCTTGTGCAAACTCCAAAGGGGTTTCATCAAACGCGTGGACGCTCACCCTGCCCCCATCAAAAGCATACTCGCCTTCTTTGGCCCCCACTGATGCATCACCCTTGCGAAATCTGTCAGGAAACACCTGGTAGCAGGTAGATCCTGCCACCCAACTGACAGGAGTAAGGCCGGTCTTCAGGGAAAAGCACTCCCGTAGCGGGGGAACCGAAGCTTTTACGCCTGCAAGGCTGTACGAATACGCACGATCGCGGGCAACTATCAGAAAGTACCAGAAAACGGTATCATCACGGACAGGCAGGCTTATCGAATACCGTTGTTTCCGGCCTTTCCCACTTGCTTGCATGCCGTACTGCTTTTCTCTTCCCAACTGGAAACTTACCAGGCGGACTTCCTCGATTTCTTCAGAGAGAGGAATCTGGATTCCTACAGAAATGAGCTCCCCTTTCTGGGGAAAAAGCGGTTGGACATACAAATCACAGACAGAACTGTGAACACCTTGTTTCCAGGAAAAGTCTTGCATACATACCTCTATATGATCCAACTGAGCGTTGACTGGGTCAGAAAACCGGTTTAGTATCAGTGTAAAGAAAGTTCTGTTTCATGGCAACCTCTGCGGTTCCCCCAAGGACGGTATGTATGATAGGATTTTACCGATCAAGAAGAAGGATACGTGCATGCAAGGACCGAAACGCCCCACCATCAATGATATCGCACGGGAAAGCGGGTTTTCCAAGACGGCGGTCTCGTTTGCCTTCAACGACCCCTCCCGTATCAGTGAGAAGACCTGTCAGCTCATACGAGAGACCGCAGAGCGTCTTGGATACATCCCAGACCCTATGGCACGCAATTTTTCCTTGCGCAGACATCTTTCCATCGGCTTCCTCCTTCCCCAGGTTGTACAGTACTCACTGCAGAACCCATACACCATGCAAGTCATCCAAGGAATCGGTACTGTGTGTGAAACTCACGGCTATACCCTGACCCTTATTCCGCCCCTGCACAAAAGCATCACTGAAGCTGTCCGCAACGCCGCTGTCGATGGTTTGATCACGATGGGCATGCAGGTTGATATGGACATCGTCTCGGTCATGCAGACGCGGCTGCTGCCCTATGTCACCATCGATGGAACACCTGATGAACGGATGCCCAGTGTGAATATTCAGGATGAGCAAGCTTCTTACGACTTGATGAACCTTGTCCTGTCCTCAGGGCATAGGGAGATTGTGGTGATCGCCCTCTCCAATGATGCCTTTGCCAAGGAAGGGGAAGCAGACAGTGTCCCTTCCAAGCGGATGCGTGGCTTCAACCGGGCGCTTTCAGAGAGGAATCTGCAGCTTGATGAGCAAAACATCCTGGTCTGTGAGTGTACGCTTGAGGATGGGAAACGCATGGGGAAACTCATCCTTGGGCGAGAACACCGCCCGACCTGTGTGGTGGCAATGAGTGATATTGTTGCTATCGGATGCATGCTCTCGTTCAAGGAAGCGTTCGTTCAGGTTCCCTCGGAGATCTCGGTGGTGGGTTTTGACAACATCGATGAAGCGGCATGCATCACCCCCCCGCTCACCACCGTTTCCCAACCTGCCAAAGAAAAAGGGCGCCTTGCCGCCGAAGCCTTGTTTCGAATTCTCAACAAGGAAGAGCTGACAAGCGCCCATATGGAGATTCCCTTCACCATCATCAGGCGGGAATCACTCTCCGATCACCAAGACTGAAGCCTTACTTTCCCAGAGCCTTCACCAAGGAAGCAAGCACCACCTCAGGAGAGGGGGATGCATCGATGTCGATCAAAAGATTCTTTGCCCGGTAGTAAGCGATCAATGGTTCGGTCTGGGCTTCGTATACACTGAGACGATTGAGAATCGCTTCAGGTTTGTCATCTTCGCGCTGTATCAAAGCCTCGCCGGTCTCATCATCGATGCCTTCCACCTTGGGAGGATTGTACAGCACATGGTAGGTCCTGCCGGTGGATTTGCAAACCCTTCTTCCTGAAAGTCTGGCTACAATCTGCTCACGGTCCAGCACAAAATTGATGACAGCATCAACCTTTCTCATACCTTCAAGCGCATCAGCCTGGGCAATGGTTCGGGGAAATCCGTCAAGGATGAACCCTTTCTGCGCATCTGCATCACCCAAACGCTGCTCTACCATTGCAATGGTGACCGAATCGGGAACCAGGTCACCGCTTGCCAAGATGGCCTGCACTTGCTTGCCCAATTCTGTTCCGCCCTTGATATTGCTTCGGAACAAGTCCCCGGTGGAGATATGGGGAATGTCAAACGTACGCTTTGCTTCGGACGCAATGGTCCCTTTTCCGGCTCCCGGGGGGCCGAGAAATACTAGATTCATGTTTCACCTCACAGCAGAAGATGGGTCATGGTAGCATAAAAGCAGACATTTGTCCCCCCCAAGCGCGGATTTTCCCCTGGCTTTGGCAGCAATGCATAGGGGTGACATACAGCCATTTGTGGGGTAGAATCGTTGCAACTACAGGAGAATATGCATTCATGAACAAGATAGTCCTACATGCCACCGACCTTGATGGATTTCTCAAGGATTCGGACAAAGAGAAGATCGCCCATGTCGATGAGCTGTACAAGAAGTCTTTGTACCACTGCTCCGTATTGGAAAACGCCACCGATGTCATGCAGCTGGAGGAGGCTCGCAAGGGGTTGGTCGACAGTGCAGCCGAGATTGGACGGTATCTGAAAGGCGTATGTGCCGAAGAGCCTGCCATTCACGTCTACTCCTTTGAGACACCGCAAGAACAGCATGGACAGGCTAGCCGTCTGATTGCAAAACTTCGTGATCCGAACACCGGTCATGAGGAGTTTCTCTACTACGTTCAGCGTGCCTATGAAATGCTCTTCTCCCACGTATTTGCTGATGCTGCCCTGCCTACCAAACGCTCCATCATCACCAAGACCCCGGTAACCAGCCCGGTGCGCAACTATGCGGTTCACCGCATCCCTGATGTAGATTCTTTGATCCATAACAGTGTCATGTGCGTCATGCTGCGAGGGGCCTTGCTTCCCAGTATGATTCTCAGCAAAGAGATACAAGAGTACAGTGCCGACGATTTCGTTGCTCCCTTCGCTCTCTTCAAGATCAAGCGGGACGACTCAAAGAAAGAAGCCAACATGGATTACATCCTCGATTTGGACAAGTCCTATTTCGATCTGGCCTCCCTTGACGACAAGGATCTGATTTTCGCCGATCCAATGAATGCTACCGGCGGTTCCTTGGTAACCATCGTCAAGTACTTGAAAGACAACAACATCAGACCCCGTTCTGTGAAGTTCATCAACGTCATCAGTGCCCTGAAAGGCTCGCTACGCATTGCCAGAGCCATTGAAGGTGCCGAGGTCTACACCCTTTGGATGGACCCTGTGCTCAATGATGCTGCCTACATCCTCCCCGGTCTTGGAGATGCCGGTGATCGGCTCAATGGCACCGATTCACATGACAATCCGAGAAACATCATTCAGCTCATCGCCGACTACGGCTCCTCCATCACCAATCTCTATCGTGCACAAGTACGGGAGATTGAGAAGACCGTATTGGAAAACTGATGATGCGCACCCTTGTCTGCATGATGCTGGCTACGCTCCTCTTGGGATCGTGCGCCAGCACACGCGCACAAGATGCAGCCCAACAAGCTGCCCTGCTCTTTGCGCAGGGAGACAGTGCAGCAGCCCTGCCCTTGTATGAGAAAGCAGCTGAGCTGGCTCCTGGGAACAGCAACTACCGTTACAATCACCTGTTGGCCCTGTTGGAGGTGAATGCGAACGAGGTGCCCTCACTTGCTGAACAAGCCTTCGAGACATTTCCTGCCCATCTTCAGTTTCTTTTGGTCAAAGCCCGTGCCCATGCCAAGCTGGCTGAGTACGAACAGGCCTTGGTAACATACGACCAAGTTCTGGACTTGGATATACAGAATACCGATTTGATGGTAGCCGTGATGCAGTTGGCCAAGAGCTGGGGGTATCGCAAGAATGCACTTGCTTTGGCAGAGCATCTGCTGCTGCACCATACAAAGGAAAAGGAGGCAGCTGCTGTGATTGCAGAGCTTGCCCCCCAAAACTCGTATCTACGCGATATTGCTGCCTATCTTACGAAGGAAGCTGAAAAAGCACCCCCGCAATCGCCCCTATCACAATCCAAATGAGCGGGTGCACCTTTTTCCAAACCAGAACACCAATTACCAGAGCCCCGTACAGTATCGTCTCGATGGGATGCACAATCGATGATGAGAAAAGCGTGACACCCATGAGTTTGATCAGGGCAACGGTAATGAGGGCAACCACTGCAGGCCTTAGGCCGTAAAAAGCATCCTTCACATACTGGTTCTTGTCAAACGCAGTAAGGAATCGTGCTATCAGGATGATGATGATCACACTTGGGGTGATCTCTCCGAGGGTGGCCACCAATCCGCCTAAGGCACCTCCCGCCTGAAAACCGGCAAAGGTAGCCATATTGATGCCTATCGGCCCAGGTGTGGATTCACTGATGGCAATCATGTCAGCAATCGCTTGGGCGCTGATCCAATGTGGTCGGGTCTCAGCAAGCTTGTAAAGGAAGGGCAAGGTTGCAAGGCCGCCGCCGAGGCTGAACAAGCCAATCTTGAAGAATTCCCAGAAGAGGGCAAGGTAGATCATGCTGCTCTCCGTTTCAGGTGCTGGACCATAAGGCCATAGGCGATGGCGATGAGTACCACAGCTATGGGAGAGAGATGAGCGAAGACGGACGCCCCTATGACAAGCAGATAGAGCAGGATGGTCTGCCAATCCACCAAGCTCTTTTTTGCAAGATTGACTATCGCTTGGGTAATGAGGGCACATACTGCAACGCGGATTCCGCCGAAGGCTCTTTGGATCCAGATTGAGTCCTGTACACTCATCAGGATGCTTGCCAAGGTGATGATGATGACCAACGATGGGGTAACCTCACCAAGGGTTGCCACAAGGGCTCCCGCAATGCCTCGCTTTCGGTAGCCGATCATCGTGGCGGTATTCACCGCAATGATGCCAGGGGTGCATTGGCCGATGGCATAGATATCCAAGACCTCTTGCTCATCGACCCAGTGATGGCGGTCGATCACTTCCCGCTGAAGCATGGGAAGCATTGCATACCCTCCCCCAAAGGTAAGTCCCCCAATTTTGAGAAAAGAGAGATAGAGCTCCCATAATCCAGCTTCCCGTTTCTTCATACGATGCTGTCCATTGCTTGGCGTACCAATTGGTCGCAACGCTCGTTGCCCTCGATGCCGGCATGTCCTTTGACCCAGTTCCACGTTACCGGAAGCTGTGCATCCAAACGATCGAGTTCAACCCAATACTCCTTGTTTTTCACAGGGTCCTTGCCTGCGGTACGCCACCCATTGACCTTCCATTTCTTGATCCATGTGGTGATGCCATTCTTTACGTATTGGCTGTCAGTATGTATGACGATCTGCTTGGCATTGAATGTAAGGCACGCCTTCAACGCTTCAATGACCGCAGTCAACTCCATGCGATTGTTGGTGGTATCGGGATCGGAGCCACTCGCTTCCTTCTCAAACACCCCATCAGCCTTGAGCACATACGCCCAGCCACCCTTGCCCGGGTTGCCGATGCAACCACCATCGGTATAGATCTCTATCTGTGTATAATCCATAGACCGGATAGTAATATAGCACCCCTTTCAGGTCAACCACATATGGCCTTGACTAAAGCAAGGACAAGCACGTACGATAAGTTGTTCATGCCAAGGGAAAGGGGTTGAAGCCCCTGCGGTCCCGCCACTGTAGAGGTTGGGAATCTGCACCATGACACTGCCAGAGGGTGGGAAGTCGCAGATTTCATTGATGCCTGAGCCAGGAGACCTGACATGAATAAATTCCGACGGCCTACGGAGTATAGGTCAGGGTATGTTCCATGCCCATTTGCAAGGGGCGTTATGCACAACACATCGTTACGACAACTACTGATTCTGCTTATGATGACCTTCAGCATCTCGATGCCGAGGCTGACTGCCCTTCCGATCCAAGAGAAACAAATCCAATCTGAAGAGCCAACCCAAGCAATCGTCAGTCTTTCCCCAAATGTGACGGAGACACTGTATGCCCTTGGGGTTGGAAACCTTCTGGTAGGAAGAAGCGATTACTGCAACTACCCCGAAGAGGCTCTCTCTCTTCCCTCGGTGGGCACCCTCTACAACCCCAGTCTGGAAAAATTGCTCTCCCTTGAACCTACGCTGGTAATCAGCAGCGCCTTTGTCAGCGAGGGGTTGCTCGCCTCGATCAGGCAAGCAGGCATTGACGTACTCTCGCTTCACACAGACCAGAGCGTCCAAGGAACCTATGCCCTCATCAGGGGAGTTGCAGATGCTGTTGGGAGACAAAAAGAAGCAGAGCTGATGATTCTCAACATGCAGAATGAAGTGCGCACCGTGTTCATGGAAGCTCAGAACAAACACAAGAAAACCGTATACGTGGTTCTGGATTTTGCCTCTTTTGATGCTACCGCTACCGGAGACACATTTCTCGGTGAGATGATCGAACTTGCCGGCGGAATCAATATAGCCAAGGATGCAACCAACTGGACCTATAGCAAGGAACTGCTGATGCACCATGACCCGGAGATCATCCTGCTCAGTCCGCGTTGGGGCGAGCGTGGGGAACAGACCCTTGCCGAGTTCACCTCAACCAAGCCGTATGCTGATCTGCAAGGCGATATTCGCCTCTTCGATGCAGATCTTGTCAGCCGTCAGGGCCCCCGGACTGCAGAGGCACTCGCATTGCTCTATGATCTGATTCATCAGGAGAGCAAAGAATGAAACGCACGCTGGTGCCGTCCCTTCTGATTTCCAGCCTTGTTTTGATGGTGCTCTCACTGACGCTCGGACCTTCCAAAATCGGACTTTCCGACACCATACAGGTTTTGCTGGGTAACGGCAGACGTGCAAACCAAGCGTACATCATTCTGCAATTGCGACTTCCCCGAATCCTGGGTTCCTTTTTCTGTGGAGCCGCACTGGGAGTGGCAGGAGCTGTCTTTCAGGCTGCGCTGCACAACAGCATGGCCGACCCGTTCATTCTGGGAATCAGCAGCGGTGCATCATTTGGTGTTGCGCTTGCCCTCTTCTTGGGCTTGGCTCCGCTTTTCGGCTTTCCCCTCAGTGCACTGGCCGGGGCTCTGGCAACCACCATCCTCATCATTGGTCTTGCTTCACGGAGAAGAGGCAGCAGCACAACGCTTTTGCTTACGGGAGTCGGGGTTAATTACATCCTCTCCTCTGCAATGACACTGTTGATGTTCCTGCACAAGGAACAGTATCAGCGGATCCTTTTCTGGACGCTTGGAAGTTTCTCTTCCAGCACGTATACCCAAGTTGGGGTCATTGCATCTGCATTCCTTCTGCTTTTCGTCGTACTTCGCGTTTCCCACCAGAATCTGGACATGCTGTTGCTCGATGAGAGTTCCGCACGCGCAGGCGGGCTTTCCGTTGCCAAAGTGAGAACATCATTTCTCTTGCTCGCATCCTTTGCTACGGCACTGTGCGTTGCCTACTTTGGGGTCATCGGCTTCATCGGCCTGATGGCACCCCATGTCAGCCGATTGCTGGTAGGGCCAAAGCATGCCAAGTTGCTCGCCCCCTCTGCTCTCGTAGGCGGGCTCCTGCTGCTTGCGAGCGATACGCTTTCCAGGATTCTGCTTCCTTCGGGAGAACTTCCGGTGGGTATCATCACCAGCCTGATAGGTGTTCCCCTGTTCATCCACCTCTTGCGCAAAGGCAGGTTCCTCTATGCCTAGCATCCGCTTTGAGCAGGTGAGCTTTGCCTACGACCAGAACCAGGTGTTCGACCATCTTGACCTGAAACTGCCTACCGGCTCCTTCATCGCACTCACCGGTCCGAACGGAAGCGGCAAATCGACCTTGTTGAAGTTTCTTTTCCGCCAATTGAAACCAGAAACAGGGGTGGTTTATCTTGGGGATCTGGATGTGGCTCACCTCAGCCAGAAAGAATTGGCACGCAAACTTGGTTTTGTTGCACAGAATGGAAAATTGGATTACGCCTTCAGCGTGGAAGAAGCGGTGAGGATGGGACGGTTTGCCTATGGAGGAGCCGATGAGACGGATCATGCAGAACATGCCATGCGCGTCTGCGATATCTGGGACCTCAAGCACAAATTGGTGACCGAGCTCAGTGGCGGGGAGATGCAGCGCGTCCTGCTTGCGAGGGCTTTGTGCCAAAATGGGACCTTGCTCCTCCTTGATGAACCGGTGAACCATCTTGATGTTCGCCACCAAAGAGCGATGATGGAGCTTTTGAGCCAACTTGTCTTGCAAGGCTATACTGTGGTCTGTGTCCTGCACGACCTGCTGCTTGTTCAGGTCTACAGCCAGATTGCATTGGTGCTCAAGAAAGGTGAAGTGGTCTCCTATGGACCGACACAGGAAGTGTTCAACGCAGGCCTTCTGGAGGATGTGTACCACATCAAGGCTCATCAGGTATACGATCCTACCCTCGGTCGCTCGCTTTGGATGCCTACATGGAAAGAGACGCATGAAAACCTATAGCAGGATCTTTCACCGGATCTATCGCAAAGTAGTGAAGATTTTGTTGGCACTTGCCTATGATTTCCAGACCTGGGAGGAAGAAGCACTTCCCCCTGGACCGAAGATTTTCTGTTCAAACCACTTCAGCAGCAGTGATGTGCACTTTGTCACCACCCTAACCCATGATGACCTGCATATGGTGATCGGGCCTGGATTCGGCATCCCGGTGGTTGGCTCTTTTCTTGGGTGGACCGAGCAGATCAAGGCACTGGAAAAAGAGGATCGCAAGAAGGTTGTTTCCCAGGCGGTTGAGTATCTGAAAAAGGGGGAGAGCATCTACATCTTCCCAGAAGGCGAACTCAACGTCCAGGAGACACTTAAACCCTTCAAGAAAGGCATTGCCTTGATCTATCTTGAACATCCATGCCCCATCATACCCATCGGCCTCATTGCCCCCAAGCGAAGGGTGAGAAACAAGAAGAGCCGGGCGGCAAGGCGTTCCATGACGGTAGTGAGTCGGAACTATTACGCAAATATCGGGAAAAGCATGGAATTTCCCGAGGCCCTGGAAATAGCCAAGGAGAACAAGGACGAGGCGTGTACAATGATTACTGAGCGTCTCAGTGCAAGTATCGAAACCTTGATCGAACAGATCAAGACAGACAAGTTCTGGAGCTGATGATGAAAGAGTTGGAAACGGTATTCAAAGAGTTTCAAAGCCAGGTGGAAGAGATATCCCAACACGCCCAGCAGGTGCAGGATCTTGTGTTCCGAGCGCGCCTCAAGAATGGCACCTCCTTTCGGTTCACCTACGATGCCGAACGGTTTGCCAAGCAGCAGGGAGAGCGTATCCACGCTCACCCGCTCTCCGTATTCAACGGTATCCTGGACATTGTCGCAGCACTGGTGGGCATCACCTTCATGGTTGTCCAACTCTCGCTGGGCTTTGACAATCTCTTTCTGCTGCTCTGTTATGCTTCCTGTATCCTGACATTCAGCCTCTCTTCACTCTTTCATTTCTTTGAGCCCGATACCCGCTCCCATTTTGTGTTTCTCAACCTCAGAGAGATAGCGAAAATGCTCTCGCTCTTTTTGGTGAATATCACGGTAGCCTATGCGTTCGCTCCCTCTTCATTGGTTGTGGTCCGCAGCCTTTCGCTGCTCTTGGTTGCTGCAAGCCTTTTGTTTCTTTCCGGACGTACGCACCTCAGCCAACAAGTCAGTTTCCTGCTCTCCTCACTTCTTCCGCTTGTCAGCTTGGTGAGTGTGATTGGTTTGGAATCAATCATGAGGGTGATGCTCTTCTCAATCTGGTCCTTGGTGACCCTGCTCTTCAAGAGAGAGTCGAGAATGCACACTTCTTCCATCTTTGCCCTGATCGGCCTGGTCCTGTTCACCTTGGAACTCGGTATGATTTGACTTTGCATTTCTTCCTGACACAGCCTATACTGTGTACAAGAGGAGGTGCCTATGAAACTGGCAATTCTTGGAGCTGGCAACATAGCCCGCAAGATGGCAGCAACCGTTGCCGAGATGGAACATGTCGAAGCCTATGCAGTCGCGTCACGTGATATACAGAAGGCTCGTGATTTCGCCCAAACCTATAAGATCCGAAAGGCCTACGGCAGCTATGAAGAGATGCTCAATGACCCTGAAGTCGATCTTGTCTATGTCTGTACTCCGCACTCCCTGCACTACGAGCATATGATGCTCGCTTTGAAGAGCGGAAAACATGTGCTCTGCGAAAAGAGCTTTACGACGAATGCCGACCAGGCCCGCAAGGTGCTTGCATACGGAAAAGAGAAAAAGCTTCTGGTGGCCGAGGCGATCTGGACACGGTATCTGCCGATGCGCCTGGTCCTTGACCAGATTCTCGAACGAAGGGTCATCGGTGAACCGCACTCCCTGACAGCAAACCTTTGCTATCCCATCAAGGGAGTGAAACGCCTTACCGATCCTGAGCTTGCTGGCGGAGCCCTGCTCGATGTAGGGGTGTACCCGATCAACTTCGCCATGATGGTCTTCGGAAACGAGATCGAATGCATCGAATCCAGTTGCATCAAGACCGACAGCGGTGTGGATGAGTCAAATTCCATGACCCTTACGTTCAAGGGCGGCAAGATGGCGGTGCTCCACTCCTCCATGGTCAGCACTTCAGATCGCAGAGGAGCCATTTTCGGAAGTCGTGGGTTCATTGAATTCCTCAACATCAACAACTGTGAGGGAATCAACGTGTACGACCGTGACTACAATCTGGTGGAGACCTACAAGCCGTTCAAGTACATCACCGGGTTCGAACATCAGGTGGAAGCTTGCAGAAAGGCGATAGAGGAAGGACAGCTCGAGTGCAAGCAAATGCCGCACAGTGAGATCATCAAGGTAATGGAAGTGATGGATACACTCAGGACCCAATGGGGTATCCGCTATCCAGGGGAGTAAGGTATGGAATTGGAAGAGCGGTATGCGATCGTAAGTGCCCAGGAAGAGTTGTTGAAGTTCGAAACCTTCACCCACGAGGATGCCTGGGAACTGGGGAAAGTATTTGTTTCAGAAGCGATGGACAAAGATCTGAAGATTGCCATCGCTATTCGATCCCTGAGTGGACTTACGCTGTTCCAATACGCAGCGGAAGGAACCAATTTTGGCAACGAAGGCTGGATTGACCGCAAATTCCGCACGGTCCAGCACTTTGAGATGAGTACGCTCAGGTATGCACTCTTTCTGAAGAAGCGGGGAGCTACGCTGGCCGAGCGCGGCTTGGATCCAACCAAGTTTGTTGCTTGCGGTGGTGGCTTCCCGATTTTTGTCGAGGGGGTTGGCTGCATAGGTGCTGCTATGGTGAGCGGACTGACTGATGTGGAGGACCATGATGTCCTGATCAGTTGCATCAGCCGGTTTCTTGGGGTTGAGAGTGTACCCCGTTATCCGGTGGTCTGATTCTTGAGCAGGTGCATGTAGTACCTGCTTTCAATGGCTTGCTCGCTTACTCCAAGCTGTGCAAGCATCGTACGAAGGAAGGTCCTGGCTAGCGGGACCTTCTTATCGTCTTCAAGGACAAACTCCATCTCCAAAAACCAGCCAAGAGAAATCACTTCAACCAGCTCAAGGTGCAGAGGAGGCAGGTTTGCATCCACCTGTAAAGCATAGAAATAGCCCTTCTTGGTTTTTCTGGTGTAGTGCTCAAAACCCAAGCTGAGAAAGAAGGTATCTGCAGCCTCGGCCTCATGGGCCTCGGAGCAGAATTCCAGCTCCTCGTTGACCTCAATACCCTCTTTGAGTTGCTTGTACTTTCGGGTGAAGACTACCTGGCCTGCCAATTCGGAGAAAGAAGGCCCTTTCTGTTCCAGCCGAAGCCGAAAGAGAGCATCCTCCCCTTTTCTGCAGTAATAGATGTCATCCTTGAGCTCGTAAACGGGTCCTTCAATACCTATTTGATGTTCGATACGCTCTTTGAGAAGCTGCCAATCTTGCACATGTGCTTTCAGCTCCACTTCCATCGCCATATCAGTCCTTCCAAGGGAAGATCATATTCTTCAGTGAACGATGTCCCACACACTCGCGTTCCTCGTAGAGGAGCTCTTCCCAAGGAATCTCTTTTCGGCTCACCTCTGGATGCTCTTCCATGTAGTCATACTTGAGCATCATAAGCTTCACCGCATCACTGTTTGCCAGCATGATCCCGGTAAAGCCCGGAGCCAATCCTGCCAGCAGGAGCGAAAAGAGAAGATTCACCACTTGGTACACGGCCAAAAACAGGGTGAAGAACAGATTGTCGAAGACCAACAAAAAGCTCTTCTTCAAGGTTTTCAGAGGTCTGTCACCTTTCATGACGGTGAAGAGGGGGAAAAAATAGAACAAGGCAAGGCTCAGGCCCATGAAAAGCCAGAAAAGGACGACACTGAGCAGGGTTCCGATGACCGACCCATAGGAAAGGTAGAAGGGAATGACGAAGATGATCAGCGAAATGTCCAGCACCAAGAGCATCCAGTAGAGCAAGGCATGTCTCCAAGACTCCCTGATTCCCCTGCTGAATCCTTCCCAGCCTGCCCGTTCGTAGTTGGCATATGCGTGCGTGGATGCAACCGTACCTGCACTCATGAATGAGAAGAGTGCGGCGCTGCCAAGCAAGGCGAGAAAGCCAAGCGGCCCGTTGATCCCCATCAACGACATGCTTCCCATCAGGGCAAGCAGGATGAGGAGGAACCCGAGATTATGGACAACCATCGAGATGAGGTTGTCCCAGCCATCGAAAAATGCTTTTTTCAGAAAGAATCCAGTCATGTCATTAGAGTACTCATACCGTGCGATGAAAGCAAGAGGATTGGAGAAATGGCTCTCTTCAATTGGTCAAAAAGTCGAAGATATTCCACCCCATCTGCTCAGATTGCCGGTACAACTCGGTGTAGCCGCACTGCGTACAGGAGATGGTTACGAACCGTTTGTTCTGCACATCGAATATCTTGGCAAAATTGCCGCCCGTTGCTTGGAAACGATCGCTCTCATAGTGAGTGCAACCGCATTTCGGACACACATACTGTTTCTTTTCCATAGTGGTGAGCATACCACATAAAAGCGCCGGAAAAAAGAGCGAAAAACCCTCTTGACTAAGGTTCAGTGCTTGGCTATAGTGCAAGAGTTGTTATGGCGGCATAGCTCAGTTGGTAGAGCAAACGGCTCATATCCGTTCGGTCAGGGGTCCGAGTCCCTTTGCCGCTATGAAGACCTCCTTGGTAAACCAGGGAGGTTTTCCTTTTTTCTTGGCAAACGAACACTTCCCTCCTATACTCTGAACATGCGACTCTTCTACGCGCTTCTCTTCGATCCTATGACAAAAGACAACCTCTACAAGGTGCAGGATCGGTTGGAAACAACCCTTTCCAAGGGCTCAAGAACACGAAAGGAAAACCTCCACCTCACCCTCTGTTTTCTTGGAGAGCGTGAGCCGTCCTTGGTCGACACCCTCTCATCGCTCCTTGAGCTGCTCCCAACCGACTCCTTCAACCTTTGTTTCACGCATCTGGGAAGATTTTCCAAGCAAGAGGGAGATGTCCTTTGGGCAGGAGTTTCCCACTCTCCTGAGCTTCACCAGCTTCACCACCAGCTGCTTACCTTGCTGAAGAACGAGAGGATCCCCGTAGATGAGGTCGGATTCCAAGCACATGTAACCCTGTATCGTCGTGCTCGTTGTTCGGATCTTGTTCCTATCCATCCCTTTACTACTGAGCAATGTGCGATCGCCCTTATGCATTCGCATCAGGTGAAAGGAGTCCTCACCTACACTCCCTTGTTTACTAAAGTTCTGCATTAAAACCAGTTGTTTGTCATTGGTTGCATACTTGTGCCTTCCGTGCTATGGTCTGGCCATGGAAAGCTATGTACAACGCAATGCCCAAGCCTGGGACTGGGAAGTAGGTCAGAAGAACATCTGGACGGATGGAGTCACCGAAGAACAGATCGAGAAAGCACGTAAGGGAGAGCTCGATATGGTGCTCTCCCCCTTCAAGCAGGTTCCTCCGAGCTGGGTAGCTGACATCAAGGGCAAGGAGGTGCTCGCCCTAGCATCCGGAGGAGGCCAGCAAGCCGTGCTGCTCAGCCTTGCCGGTGCCCATGTCACGGTGCTGGACATCTCCGAAAAGCAGCTTGCCCAGGACAAGTCCTATGCCGTATCCCTTGGCCTCGACCTGAAGACCGTACAAGCAGACATGCGTGACCTATCCCTGTTCGCAGATGAGCGTTTCGATCTCATTTACAACCCCACGTCCACCTGTTTCATCGATCAGGTCCAGAGCATGTATGAGCACTGCTTTAGGATCCTGAAGCGAGGGGGATCGTTTCTCACGTCTGTGACCAACCCGGTCCTCTACGTGTTTGATGAAAAGAAGGCCTTGCACGACAAGCTTCGCGTCAAGTATACGTTACCCTACAGCGATAGTACGAGCTTGGGCAAAAAGGAGCTGGAAAGACGGCTTGCCAAGCATGATACCATTGAATTCAGCCACACATTGAGCGACCTGCTCGGAGGCCTCACCAAAGCAGGGTTTCTCATTGCCGATCTCTATACCGATCGCTCAGGGGCCATGATGCTGGACAGCTACATCCAGGACTGTTATCTGGCACTGCGATGCTTGAAATCAGATGGGAGCTTGTAGCAAGCGACGGAGGCTGTGTATACTGTAGGTATGGAAAACTACTTTGCCAAATTGCTTCTGACCAGCGAACTCGATGACCCGGTGTACTTCGCCAAAGTACAGCAGAACATTGCGGACCTTGAGAAGAAGCGGGTTGCACACTTCAACGAATATGGGCCAATGAATCAGCACTATGTGCTTTTGATGAGTGAGTTGAACATGGCTTACCTGGAGGCAAAAGAGAGCGAGCATGAACTTGAGGTAGCCCAAGAGATCTACCAGACAAACCAGCTGCTGCATGGGGAAACGAATGACCTTACCCTGGAAGCCCTGCTCGCGTTGGGCCAGTCATACCTGGACAACAACCAACAGCAAGAGGCTGAAGGCATCGCCTCCTCGCTCTTGGCCCTTGGTTGGTCTGAAGAGAACGGGCCTGCCTACGACCTCTATATCGATACGCTCTGCCTCCAAGGTGATATCATGCATGCAAAGAAAGAGTATGCAAAGGAAGTGGTCATCCGCAGGCATGTGCTCAGCCTGCTGGAGGAACTCAGCGGCTCTGTCTCCAACCAGACCATCATGGCACGATGTGCACTCGGTTTCTGCCTTGAGCGAATGAAGAATTTCCGTGAAGCTTTGGAACACTACATCGTTGTCCGTTCCTACCTGGAAACCGAACCAGACTTTGCAACAGAAGCTGAATTGATTGGCCTGATGGTACACATCGGACGTTGCTATCGCAAGATCGGAAACCTTGAAGATGCACATGTCATCTACCGGTGGGCACAGAAGAAGGCAGAAAAACAGTTTGGGAAAGCCTCTTCGCTCTCTCAGAAGATGCAAAGGCTCATGGAGATGATTGAAGGCAATCAAGCCTAATTCTTATTAACCAACTAGGTATTGACCAAGCATACCCCTTTCGTGTATCAAAGATATGTTAGCGTATGCTAATTTATATTGCTTGAGAGGAAGGCCGTGTCAGACGAACTCTTGGTGCGCTATGCATCCCCAACGCTTGCTGCTCTGAAGGTGGGAAGTCTCATCTCCTACCGTTCTGAAGACACACAAGCTGTTCAAGAGCAGGTTGATGCATGGAACGAGTTGCTCAATGACAGAGGGGTGGTCGTACAGCTCTTGTCCAGTAAGGATGATCTGCATCTCATGTATGTGCACCGCCCACAGTTGCTTGACGAAAAACTCAAGGAACAGGAAGTTCAGACAGTACTCTGTCCCTTGGGCTATCCCATAGGCTCCTGCCCCCATTTGCTGCGACATCTGCAAACACGGTTGGAAAACCAGCAAGAGACGTTTCCCCACGAGATCGGGCTCTTTCTTGGCTACCCAACCGAGGATGTGAAGGCTTTCATCCAGAACCAAGGCTGTAAAGGACTTTGTGATGGATGCTGGAAGGTGTATGGTGACGTCGAAAAGGCGAAACGTATCTTTGCACACTATAAGAAATGCACCAAGCTGTATCTGGAGCTTCATCAAAATGGACGGAGCCTGGTTCAGCTTACGGTGCGAAGGAAAGCTCTATGAAACATATTGCGATAGTTTTTTACAGTGGAACGGGTAATACCGAAGCACTGGCAAACGCCGTCATTGAGGGAGTGAACTCCTGCAATGGGAAAACAACGATCATCCAGGCGGGGCTTTTCTCAGCCGATATGCTGGACAGCTATGACGCGTTTGCGTTCGGATGTCCTGCGATGGGTTCCGAAGGACTGGAAGACGAGGTGTTCGAGCCAATGTTCGAAAGCCTGCTTCCCCACTTGTCGGGGCGCAAGGTGGTGCTCTTCGGTTCCTATGGTTGGGGAGATGGGCAATGGATGGAAGATTGGAAACAGACCACCCTGGAGGCCAAAGCACATCTGGTTGCCCCTCCAGTCATCGCCCAAGATGATCCGGATGAGACAGCTCTTGCTTCAGCACACCAGCTGGGCGTTGCGCTTTGCAGCTAACCCCATCATGAAATAGGTCAGCTTGGCTGCAGTATACGCAGGATGATGCAAAACAGAGGGAGCTAATTCCACGACATCAAAGCCAACGATGCTCCTGTCTTGCGTTAGTTGTTCCAGCAACATGATGGCATCCCACCAGGCGAGCCCGCCTGGGTCAGGGGTGCCGGTTGCACTCATGAGGCCTGCGTCCAGGCCATCCACATCAAAGGTGATATACAGCTTATGGGGAAAATACCCGGGCAGACGAAGGGACTGAAAGGTTCCTTCCAGTTTGCTTCGATAGAGTGCTGATGCGTCAAAATGACCTACGCCGAAGGTGTTCCTGGCCTGTACATCCTCTTCACTGAAATTGCGAATTCCCACCTGGAAGAGAGGAAAGCCTGCTTCGACAACCCGATGCATGACGCTTGCATGGCTGAGCTTGCTGCCCTCATAGCTGAAGCGTAGATCCATATGCGCGTCGAACTGTAAGAAGCCCACCGCTTCGTTGGCATGCTGCTCCTTCAGATACGCTATGGCAGCGTTGGTTACCGAATGTTCGCCTCCAAGCAGGACGGGGATTGCCCCGTCCCTCCCGGCATCGAGCATGCGCTCTGTTGCTTCCTGCAAAGCTTGTTCAACGGGTTTTGCACATTGTATTGCCTCGGTTGTGTGAATACCCTGCTTACCAGGATTCCCAAACCCCTCAACCAGCTGCTCGAGCTGTGAAGATGCCTCGATGAGAGATTGTGGTCCTTGTGCAGTGCCACCCATATAGGAGACCGTCTCTTCCAAGGGAAAGGGTATGACATGAAAAGCGGCATGCTTTGGTTCGCTATTGGGAAATTCGGAATCGAGAAACCAATGCTCCATCATCTTCTCCTAGCTGAGTCTTCTCTGATAATCATCAAAGCCGAAAGATTTCACCACGCGATAGGCGCCATCTTGCATGATGCCGATATCGGGCAGGGCAATACCATTGAACATCGTTGTCTTTACCATGGTGTAGTGCATCATGTCCAAGAGCACCAAACGGTCTCCCACCTGAGGTTCTTTTTCGAAGGCATACGATCCAACCCAATCGCCGGCAAGACAGCTGCTGCCACCCAGCCGGTACCCGCTCTCCCCTATGGTGGCTCCCACCACGTTGGGTGCATACGGCATCTCCAGGCAGTCAGGCATGTGGGCTGCAAACGAGGTATCGAGCATCAAGGTGGTATACCCACGGTTTTTCACGATGTCCAACACCTTGGTTACCAAGTACCCGGTCTCCCATACAAAGGCTGCTCCCGGTTCAAAGAAGAGCGTGAGGTTTGGGTGCCTCTGTTTGAAAGCACGAACGCTTGAGCGGAAAAGATCCAAGTCATATCCCTTGCGGGTAACCAGATGCCCTCCCCCCAGATTCAGCCATACCAGCTTGTCCAGCAAATGTCCGTAATGCTTCTCCAGGGAATCAAGGGTTGCCGCCATATCTTGGGCACCGCTTTCGCACAGATTGTGCGAGTGCAAGCCCTCAATACCCTCAGGAAGCGTCTCAAGTTCTTCTGGCAAGATTCCAAGGCGCGAACCTGGACTGCAAGGATCATACAAAGGGGTGGAAACGGTACTGTAGAGCGGATTGATCCTCAGTCCCATGGAAGAGCCTTGCACCTCGGATCTGTGCTTCTTGTACTGATTCAATGAGTTGAACGTGATATGGCTGGCGATACGAGCGACCGCTTCAAACTCACGTTCCTGGTAAACAGGAGCATACGCATGTACCTTTGCAAAAAAGGGCGATGCTAGGAGTGCCTCGTTGAGCGATGATGCGGTGGCGCCATGGGCACAGGAAGCAAGTTCCGGGAAAACCGCATGCATAGCAAAACCTTTCAGGGCGAACAGAAAGGAGACATCCAACTCTTCTTGCAGAGACTGAATCACGCTGAGGTTCTTCTTCAGTGCCTCATACTCCAGCACAAAGGCTGGAGTATGGGTGATGGCAGAGGGATCGATCATGGTCAGACTCCGAAGGCAAGCTTGCCATCGACCACCACTTCCCAGGGAAGCCCCAAGGGTCCAAGTTCGGCAAGGAATAGATCGGGATCAAACTGCTCCATATTGTTCACCCCGCTGCGACTCCAGATTCCCCGCGCTACCAAGCTGGCTCCAAGCGCCGCAGGAACACCGGTGGTATAAGAAACGGCCTGTGACTTGGTATCCTGATATGCCAACTGATGGCTGCAGTTGTTGAAAATAAATACGGTTCTAGGCTTACCGTCCTTCACGCCCCTGATCTGACAACCGATTGAGGTTTGTCCCTGGTAGTTGGCACCCAACGACGCAGGCTCCGGAAGTACTGCCTTGAGGAACTGCAGGGGTTGGATTTCCATTCCCTGGAAGGTGATCGGCTTGATGCTGGTCATCCCGACCTCTTCCAGCACCTTGAGGAACGTGATGTACTGCTGGCCGAATGTCATCCAAAAGCGTGCACGCTTGAGCGTTGGGAAGTGTTTTACCAACGACTCGAGCTCTTCGTGAAAGAGCAGATAGCTCTCTTTTGCCCCCACACGAGGATAATCGACACTCTGATGGATTTCCAAAGGTTCTGTGCTTACCCACTCCCCGTTCTCAAAATATCTTCCGTTCTGGGTGATCTCGCGGATATTGATCTCAGGGTTGAAATTGGTGGCAAAACTTTTGCCATGATCACCTGCGTTGCAGTCAACAATATCCAGATAGTGCATCTCATCAAAGTAGTGCTTCGCTGCATAGGCGGTGAACACATTGGTTACCCCTGGATCGAACCCGCTTCCCAAGAGTGCGGTCAGACCTGCTTTTTGAAACCGTTCCTCATAGGCCCACTGGTGAGAATACTCAAAGTGCGCCTCATCCTTTGGCTCATAGTTCGCAGTATCGACATAGTGGGCACCGGTACGCAAGCAGGCCTCCATGATGGAGAGGTCTTGGTACGGAAGTGCCACATTCAGCACGACATCTGCCTTGAAGGAGGAGATAAGGTTCGCCAGCTCATCACTGTTGTCAGCATCAACCTGTGCGGTTCGTACCTTCACCGGCCCCGCTTCCTTGGCAATTGCATCGCATTTCGCTTTGGTCCTGCTGGCCAGAAGAATCTCCTCGTAGAGCTCTTCCATTCGTGCCGACTTGCGTACCGCAACGTTGCCAACACCTCCAGCTCCTATGATCATCAGTCTTTTTTTCTGCATTGCTTACTCCTCTTGGTCGGTTTCGTAGTAGGTATACCCTCTCATGCCGGCTGTATAGGCTGAGATGATCTTTCTGCGTTCGAGGGGGGTAATCCTCCCCTCTTCCACCGCTTTCTCGGCTTTGGCACGAATCATGCCTTCCAAACGCTTCGGTTCATACTCCACATAGCTCAGGACATCGGCCACCGTATCGCCCTCCAACTCATTGTGGAGGCTGAAACTTCCCTGTTCAAAGGTGACGGTGGCAACGTTGGTGTCCCCCAGCAAATTGTGCAGGTCACCCAGCGTCTCTTGGTAAGCTCCTACCAAGAATACACCCAGAATGTAATCATCATCCTCAGGAGGTGTATGCAAAGCCAGGGTGTCCTCAGTCTCACGATCGCCAATGAACCGGTCGATTTTTCCTTCACTGTCACAGGTTATGTCCGAAAGCACAGCCTTGCGGTCGGGTTTCACATCCAGCATATGGATGGGCATGATGGGAAAAAGCTGGTCGATAGCCCAGACATCAGGCAGGGACTGGAAGAGGCTGAAGTTGGCGTAATAGATGTCAGAAAGCTGGTGTTCCAGTTTCCTGAATTCAGCGGCGTGTGCAATGCCATACTTATCTTGGATTTCTGCCACAATTTCCCAATAGACATGTTCTGCGGCAGCTCGCTCACGGATATTCACCTTGCCGTAGAGAAACTTGTTGCGAATCTCCTCACGATAGTAGTTCAAGTCGTTGAGGCACTCCTGCGCATTCTTCTCGTTGAGCATCGTCCGTACATATAAAAGATTCTCCAAAGCAGGCAAGGCCTCGCTCTGTTCGAACGGGGATGCCTTGGGAGCATATCGGAACGTATTGGTATCCAGCACATTCATCAAGAGCACGGAATAGTAGGTTACCAAAGCCCTTCCTGATTCACTGAGAATGGTAGGATGGGTAATCTTCTCCTCTTTGCAGATGGCCATGATCTCCTCTACCACGTCATCACAATACTCCTTGGTCGAGTAGTTCCTGCTGTTGCTGGAGTCTGAGTGAGTACCGTCGTAGTCGATCGCAAGCCCTCCTCCAATATCCAGCAGTCCCATGGGTGCACCCTCGTGGACGAGCCCAGCATATACCCGGGCCGCCTCGGTTGCTCCCACACGAATGTCATGAATGGTGGGAATCTGACTTCCCAGGTGGTAGTGCAAGAGTTTGAGACAGTCGAGCATCGATTCATTTCTGAGCCGATCGACCACCTCAATGACTTGGGTGGTATTCAGACCGAAGACACTCCGATCCCCACCGCTGTCTGTCCAATGGCCGCTTGCAACCGTGGAAGGCTTCATCCTCAGGCCGATGTTTGGCTTGATCCCCAAAGCCTTGGAACGCTCCAGGATGATGCCCACTTCACCCGGCATCTCAACGACAAGCACCGTCTGGATTCCCAGGGAGAGACCTCTGAGGGCAAGGTCGATATACTCCTCATCCTTATACCCATTGCAAATCACATACGCCTGTGGGTCGTCAATGTGCGCAAGGGCGATGATCAGTTCCGCCTTGCTTCCGGTCTCAAGACCGTGATGATACTGCTTTCCGTATTTGCAGATCTCTTCCACTACCTGCTGTTGCTGATTCACCTTGATCGGATAGACGCCACGGTAGGTTCCTTGGTAACCGACATCGGCTATGGCCTGCAAAAAGCTTTCGTTGATGTGCTGGATCCTATCATCAAGGATATTGGAAAAGCGCAGCAGAACCGGAAGTTTCATACCACGCATCTGAAGTCCTTTGGCAATGGAGAGCAGGCTCACCGAAGAGTCCGGAGACTTGTCCTTCAGCCGCACCTCCACCTCGCCCTGCTCAGAAATATGAAAATAGCCGTTGCCCCACGCATTGATGCGGTACAACGCCTCAGCATCCTGTATCGTCCATTTCTCCATGGTTGCTCCCTTATTGCTATCTTCCCACAGTATAGCAGAAAAAAGAAGCTCTGCACACAGAGCCTACTGCTTTGCTAGGCTGGAACAGTTTGGTTGAGGTATGTGGGAAGGAAAGGTGTGTGGAGGGAATTACGGTAGTTTTTGTACTATTTTTTACTGAATTTTCTTACATTTCATCGGTTTAGCAGTGACTTGCTCCATACGTCGCACATGCTTGTGCGTTTCTTCTGATTCTGCACACGTGCATCTGCAACGCTTGACAAAACCACCCGAAAGGTTGAATATCTAGTTGATATTATTTTGATATCTTTTTGAATCACTTTCATTGGAGGCACTCGCATGAACGCATCTGTATACTCCCAGGAGAAGGTCCTCAATCGCAAAGCAAACGGCATGGCTTTTCTGGTCTTGAACTCTCTGGCGATTCTTCTCTGTATTTTTATCTTTGTCGGAGCAATGATCTGGGACATCCCTGTAGTGGCAAGAGTATTGCTTCTCATCGTCACCGCTCTCTACGGCTTTGTCGTCGGACCCATCCTTTATGCAGGATTGAAGGTGATCAAACCAAATGAGGCTTTGGTGCTCACCCTCTTCGGCAAGTACTATGGAACGCTCAAGCATGACGGCTTTTACTTCGTCAATCCGTTTGTAAATGCGATAAACCCTGCAACATCAAGCGAGGGGTCTACGCTTACTCCGAAAACCGAGGCAAAGAGTGATGGATCAAAGGCTGTCACCAGTTATTCGATCACTCTTCCCAAGAAGAAGCTTTCGCTGAAAGCTATGACGCTGAACAACGACAAGCAGAAGGTCAACGACGCGTTGGGAAACCCAATCATCATTGGTGTCGTAGTCATCTGGAAGGTTATCGATACAGCAAAAGCTGTGTTCAATGTAGACAATTATGTGGACTATCTCTCCATCCAATGTGATTCTGCCCTACGCAATGTTGTTCGGCTTTTTCCCTACGATTCAGAGGATGACGAGAAGTCTTTGCGGGGAAGCAGCACAGAAGTTGCCCACGATCTGCTCAAGGAGTTGCAGAGCAAAGTGGAGATTGCAGGCCTTGAGATTGTTGAGGCTCGAATCACCCACCTCTCCTATGCTCCTGAGATTGCCGCAGCGATGTTGCAGCGCCAGCAAGCCTCTGCTATCATTGCCGCTCGGCAAAAGATTGTAGAAGGGGCTGTAGGCATGGTGGAAATGGCCCTTGAACAATTGAACCGAAACAATGTGGTACAGCTGGATGAGGAACGAAAGGCCGCCATGGTAAGCAATCTGCTGGTTGTGCTGTGCGGAAACCGTGATGCCCAACCGATCGTAAACAGTGGTTCTATCTATTGATGAGGAAAGAATGACGTATGGATGCAAAAGAAAAAGCCAAAAAACAAGTGTTGCTGCGTCTGTCGTCATCACTGTGGGAAGAGTTGGCTCGATGGGCGGAAGATGATTTCAGGTCCATCAACGGCCAGATTGAGTATCTGCTCACCGAAAGCGTACGAAGGCGCAGGAACAAGGATCTTGATGATCCTGGGCTATAAAGGGAAGGAGGTGGCCGTGGCCACCTCCCCTTTTATCGATTGGTTACTTGATGACGCCTTGCTTTTTCAGTTCGTTGACGTTCAAAGCCTTTGCATACGGGACTTCAAGCTTGCCCTCGTTGACCAGCTTCACCAACTGATCGCGATAAGGACTTGCAAGATTCACCCCTACGATCTTCCAGTTGTTGTCAACCTTCGGCTGGATGACGCCCTTGCTCTTGATGTACTCAACCAACATGTCGCGGATTGAGTTCGGGCTCTCCCACTCTTTTGTCCCTGCAACCAGTTTCTGGGCTTTCAGGGCTGAAGAGTAGCGATAGTTGTTCACTGCAAGGGTCAGTTTCTGCTCATCAGCAAGAGGCTTTCCCTTGAACATGACATTGCGGATTCTCTGCCCTACAGGCTTGGAGAGATCGATCTCATAGTCAACGCCACTGAACATATCGTACAGATACCCAGGCTTCTCAGGATTGAAGCTGATCGAGACATCACCTTCCACCCATTGGTTGTAGCAGGCAGCCGACCACTCCATGTAGGCTTTCAGCTCCTTGCCGGTAACCGGTACACGGTAGAGGGTATTGTCGTACTTGTAGATACCGAAAATGGTTCCGTAGTTGATGTCGCCGGCCGGGATATCACTGGTATCGGCAAAGAGTGCTGCCGCAGAGACATCCGCTCCACTGTTGAGCAGCTGCACATCATTGATCAGATCCATGACAGCAGTGTCACGCAGCTTTCCTTCCGGAATACCCATGATCTCATTCTTCGGCTGGAAATCCACTGCGGCCTTCCCGAAAATTCCACCGCTGCTCTTTCCGTCAGCTGAAGGAGCACCACCGCTGATAAAATCTCTGGTAGCCTTATGAGCCTCAGCGATGAAAGCGTTTTTACGGATCAGATCACTAGGTTCATAGTTTGCCATGTCAACCAATTCCACCTTGCGGTCTATGATGCGCTTCTGCTCATCCAAGGTAAGGTCGATGCGGATCACTTCGCGGCCGAGGTTGCGTGCACCGCCAATGACGGTAGTGCCCTGGATATCCTTGATTGCATTGTGGTCGTGTCCGACAATAAGTACATCGACTTCCGGGCACAGCGCCAATATGGAGTTCGCCCCATCACTGCCGCCCTCTTCGTCGTACTCAGGATAGAGTCCTACGTGACTTATGACGATGATGATGTCAGTCTTGTCCTTGATGATATCAACCACCTTTCTGGCAGCCGGACCCACCGGAGCATAGACAAAGGGATCGGTCTTCTCCCCGTCCCAGCGGGGTGCGTTGGGGTTGGTAAGACCAATGATGCCGATCTTCAGTCCGCCACGTTCGATGATGGTATAGGGCTTCGCAGCCATCGTTCCGTCAACACGGGCAAGGTTTGCCGAAAGAATCGGGAAATTCGCCAGAGTCTGCATTCGCTTGATCAGATGCTCTCCGAAGTTGAACTCATGGTTGCCAAGGGTCATGCTGTCATATTCGAGCAGGTTCATGGCCCTCATGACCGGATGCTCGCCCTCGCGCTTGTTGTAGAGGTCGTCGGTCATGATGTTGCCTTGGATGGTATCCCCATTGTCCACCAAGACCACATAGGGTTCCTGTTTTCGAACTTCCTCGACATACGACGCAATCCTGGCCATGCCGGTATTGGTTGTATCCTTGTCGTTCTCATAGCTGAAACCCCAGACATTTCCATGCAAGTCGGTCGTAGCAAGGATGACCAGCTTCTCTGCACTCGGCAGTTCGGTCATCGGTTGTGCGAAGGCAAAGCTTGCGATGAGGCACAGAACCAGAATGAACAGAACAGGCAACTTCAATCCATTTCGTTTCATCATACGCTCCTTTTATCGACCTTTCCGGTCGACATGTGTAGTAGTGAAAGTATACCACCACTTGTGCAATTTGATAGCTTCAGGCCCTAGTGATAGAGCCGTTTCGACACTTCCTTTCCCTCCTCGAACAAGGCTTCATACTCCACAGCTCCCACCTTGTTGTAGCGGACCCAAGGTCCGTGCTTCACCCCTTTCTTGAACGTGCCTACCTGATGAAGCGTGCCATTCTCCCGATAGAAGTGCCACTGGCCATCCATCAGGTTCTCTTTCAAAGGACCTTGGCTTTTTACGATGCCACTCTTGTAATAATGGGTCAGGATGTTCCCCGACTGCATCGTCTCTGCCTGACCATTGGCGTATCGGCTCTCCTCGCTCATATGCTGCCTCCTCGTTACCAATCCATAGATCCCCCAAACACCGTAACAGCGGTACCTGTGATGGTGGGTATTTCACCGTCCATATGGACACTGATATACCCAAACCTTCCAAGGCTGTCCTGCTGGCGAATCACACATGCTCTTTTCCCCTCGATCTTCTCATAGTGTTTCAGGTACATTGCCAGTGCACCTGCAGCATTGCCGGTTACAGGATCCTCATCAACCCCTGATCCTGGGCTGAACATCCTTGCATGGGCATCAATACCCGCTTCTGCTTTTTCCAGAGTGAAGAAATAGAATCCAGGGCAACCAATCCGGTTTCCCAGTGCTATCAGCGCCTGTCTGTCCGGCTTGAGTGCTGTCAGTTGGGAAATATTTTGCAAGGGAACCAGTATCTTCGGATTCCCGGTTGAAACCCATTGGATAGGAAGAGACACATATGCGAGGGGAAAGCCAATCGCCTTTTCCAGCAAATACTGTTCCTCCTTGCCCAGAAGATGGCCATACTGCACAGCATTCTGGCTTACTGCTACAAGGGGATGTTTCCCATGCTCCTTCACCTCGACAGGAAGTTCTCCCGCCTTGCAGTGCATCACATGCCGCCCATAAGGAAGGCCAAGAGATGTCACCATGACATGGTAGCTTGCCACCGTGGCATGGGTACACAAAGGCACTTCCTGTATCGGGGTGAAGAAGCGCAGTGTTTTCTTATCGCTCATGATGAAGGCGGTTTCACTGTTGCCCAGCTCTCGGGCAAGCAAGGTCATTTCACGCGCTTCCAAATCATCGGAAGGAAAGACAACCCCTGCAGGGTTTCCTGAAAAGCGCTCGGTGGTGAAAGCATCGACTTGAAAAACCTGACGTCTCATATTCAGCTCCAAAGAAAAGCTACTGACTTTCGCTTAAGAATCGGTTTGTCAAAAACCAGTTGAGCCTGTTCTCCTGCAAGACCTTGGCATACATGCAGGGGAAGCAGGTGTTCTTCGCGTGGATGGCAATAGCGTGCAAAAGGGGCAGCTTCCCAGTCCAGAAGTGTTCGTTTACGTTGTTCCTCGTCTCTCTGTTGGGTGCACGTGTCAATCAGAAACTGTTGGAATGTAAGATTCTGCTCATCGTCCTCTTTCCAAAATTGGCGCATATTGTGAAACGAGAATCCAGACCCGATGAAAAGGATCTCCTCTTCGAGCAAAGGACGCAAAGCCTCTCCCATCTCATAGTGCCCTTTTGCAGAGAGGGAAGAGAGCAGTGAGAGTTGGATGGTGGGAATCGAGGCATCGGGGTACAGCAGGGTAAGCGGGACATACATGCCGTGGTCGAAACCCCGTGTATCGTCCAGGTGTGCTGTGCCGAGCAGCTTGGCTATGCGCTCTGCCAAAAGCGGGGCTCCGCTTGCTGGGTAGCTGATCGTATACGCTTCGCGTGGGAAGCCATAATAGTCATACAGCATCGGTGGATCGGCAGCACTGGTGAGGGTGGGAAGAGTCTCCTCCCAATGTGCGCTGATCACCACGATGGCTTTCGGCCTCGGTAATGTGGTGCCCAATTCCCTGAGGAACTGTACCATATGCTCATGCAACGCATCTCCGAGCAGGGGAAGAGGGCCACCCCCATGGGATAGATAGACAATCCTGGCTTTCATCCGGACCTCCTGAGGTTACTAGCAGTTGTTCTCGTACAAGAGGGGAAACACATGGCAAGAAAAGCCATAGTCAGTATCAGTCTCATCGTATTGCGTATGAGGATGAAATCCTCTCTATGCATGAGAGCCTCCCTTCCTACTCTCTACGCTAGCACACTGTGCTTCATTCGTATATGGTTTTCCTCCCTTCTTCCGTAAGCAAGGCAACCAGCTTTTCGATGGTGAGCGGAGCACTGCCCTCGTAGTGGTTGTTCACATTGACGAAAATGGTCCTTCCCTCTTTCGCCAACTTGAACAGGAGCGGGGCAATGGTTTCCAACTCCGACTGCTTGGATTGTACCAGTGCATTCCAATTGCTGCCGGTTCTCTTTTCTATCCCCGACCGATCATCGCCGTGCAAGCGAACACAAAGGCGCGGGATGGATGTTTCGCTTACCATAGCCAGTGTCTTGGCAAGGTCATCCATCCAGTAGCCTGAGAGCAGCACAGGGCTCACGTGCATCAGTTCCAGGGTCTTGAGGTAGGATGCATCAATCCAAGCTGGGTTGCGGATCTCAAGTCCATAGGGAAGAGAGTCCGGAAGCAGCGAGATGAAGCGAGAGAATTGCTTAAAAAAGAGCTCTCTTGTCTCCATCTTTTGCTTGTTGAGATACTCAAACTGGAACATGAACAAGCCGATTTTCGGCAGAATTGGGGAAAGGCTCTCCAAGAACCGGTAGAAGACCTCAGCATCGAGAAACCAACGGTTGCGCTCATCCTTGCTCTGATAGGCAAATACTTGGGTCAATGCATTGGGACACTTGATGGTAAAACGGAATGAGCGGTCGGTTGCTTTGTCATAGGATGCAACCACACTGCTGTCTGGAAGACCATAGCTGCTCTTGCCCAAAGACCAAAACCATTGGTCTACCTCAACTGTCCCATAGGTTCGTTGGTATTGGGCAAGGTACTCATCTTCGCTGGCCTCAGCGTAAACGAGGCCTTCCCAGGAGGGATATTTCCAGGAACAAGTTCCGATATGTATGCCTTCCATAGATCGAATGTAACAAAACCAGGAACGTTGAACAAGGCCGGGACCTACTGGCCCCGGCCCTGTAAAAGGAAGGTACATGAACCCTGCCCTTGGGCAAAGAGGTCAGCCTAGTTTGGCTCATCACCCAGTTTGCCCGTTCTGGCTGAGATCTCCACCAGATGGGCAAGCGTGAGAGCCCCATCATCCGTGCATGCATCCTTGGGCATGCGCCAACTCCAGTTTCGGTCATTGCAGGTGGAAGGATAGTTCATCCTTGCCTCCTCACCTTTTCCCAGGACATCCTGCATCGGGATGATGGCAGTGCGGGCATGGCTGAGCATCAGGGTGCGTAGCATACGAGAGAGCATGTCATGCTCATCACAGCCCAGGTAGGAGAGCACAATGTCCTTGTCCTCCCTACACAGGCTTGCAAACCACCCAAGTGTGGTATTGTTGTCATGGGTGCCGGTATAAGCCACAAAGTTCTCACCCCAGTTGTGGGGCAAAAAGTCATCATGGTAGTTGGGCTTACCCTCCTTGTCCCTGGTGAACCCGAATTGGAAAATCTTCATTCCCGGCAAGTCATTGCCATCGCGAAGCTGTTTCACCGACTCAGTCATGATGCCAAGATCTTCAGCGATGATGGGCACCGATCCGAAGCGCTTTCGCACGGCCTTGAAGAAAGCGTCCCCATCCACGTTCACCCACTCTCCGTTCTGGGCAGTCTTCTCACCACTGGGAATCTCATAATAGGCATCAAAACCGCGGAAGTGATCGATCCTAAGAATGTCGGTCAAGGAAAAAAGACGTTCAAGACGCTTGAGCCACCACGCATACCCCTCTTTTTCCAAGACGTCCCAATCGTAGACAGGATTACCCCATAATTGGCCGGTTGCACTGAAGAAATCCGGGGGAACTCCGCTTACAGCACTGAACATGCCATGCTCATCGGTCTTGAACAAATGCAGGTTGCTCCATGCATCGGCACTATCAGCAGCAACAAAGATGGGAACATCCCCTACAAGCTGGATGTTCTTGCTGTGTACATAAGCCTTGAATGCCTCCCACTGCAGGGAGAAAAAGTACTGCAGAACTTTCCATTGCATGACAAGATGCTCATTTTGCGCAACAAACCGATCGAGCTGTTTTTCATCACGCCTTGCATACTGCTTCGGCCAATGACTGAACCAACGCCCATCACCGTAGGTTTCCATCAAGGCCATGAATTGGGCATAGTCATCCAGCCAATAGGAGTGTTGGATGCAAAACCGTTCAAAGCACGCTTGCTTTGACTTGCCTTGGTTGAGAAAGAGGGAGGCCGCTTTCTTCAGGAGCGGGAGCTTCCACGCTTGCACCGCCTCGAAGTCGACTCTCTCGGCAGGAAACACTGGATGGTTCTCCAGATCGGAAGCCTGGAGGAGACCCTGATGCAGCAGTTGCTGCGGATCAATCATCAACTCATTGCCGGCAAATGTGGATCTGGCGGCATAGGGAGAGTTCCCAAACCCGGTAGGGCCGAGGGGAAGAGTCTGCCAAAGACGGATGTTTGCCTTGGCAAGCCAATCAGCCATGGCATAGGCCCCTTTGCCCAAATCTCCGATGCCATACGCAGAGGGAAGGCTCGTGATATGAAGCAGGATTCCTGCGTTGCGTACGTTCGTACTGTTCATGCCCTACTCCTCAACCCTTCACAGCCCCAGCCACTACACCACGGATGATGTACTTCTGGGCAAAGAGATAGAAGAGAATTATGGGTATCATTGCCAAAACAAGCATTGCCATCATCGCTCCCATATCCACAGCACCGTATCCACCCCTGAGGTATTGGATTGCAACCGGAATCGTCTTGTATTCAGTGCCGATGGTGAGATAGGGAAGCAAATAGTCATTCCATACCCACATGGTGTTCAGGATTGCAACCGTGATGGCGGTGCTTTTGAGCATCGGATAGACAATGAGGAAGAATGTTTTCACAGGCCCTGCCCCGTCGATCATGGCAGCCTCTTCCAAGCTGATCGGGATGCTCTTGATGAACCCGCAGAACATGAAGGTCCCCAGTCCGGCTCCGAAGCCAATGTAAAGGACAATGATGCCGATGGGATTATCCAGACGCAGCATGTTGGCTGTTTTGCTCATGGTGAACATAACCATCTGGAAGGGAACGATCATGGAGAAGACCAGCAGGTAATAGGCAAAGCTGGTGAATTTTGTTTTCACCCTGGTAAGGTACCAGGCAAGCATGCTGGTTACCAGGGAGATGCCAATGACAGCAAACACCGTGATGAAGAGTGAGTATCCAAAAGCGTTGAAGAATTTTATCTTCTGGGACCCGATGACATAGTTCTCACCCCCTGCAAACGTATCGGGGTTGGGGAAGGAGAAGGGCTGGCTGGAGATGAAGAGCTTCGATTTGAAGGAGTTTACCAACACCACCAGAATCGGGGAGAGAAAAAGAATGGCAAGTGCGGAAAGGAAGATGACCAATAGTGTATTGGTTCGCTTATTCTCACTCCGGATACTCATGCTTCCACCTCCTTGCTGCGGGTAAGCCGAAGCTGGGTCAGGGCGATGATGGCTACCAAGATGGTGAAGAGCACGGCCTTTGCCTGCCCCACCCCTTCAAAGCCCGATCTTCCGTAGAATGTGTTGAAGATGTTGAGTGCCAGCATTTCTGTCTGCTTGCCAGGATCGCCTGCGGTAAGTGCAAGGTTCTGGTCAAACAACTTGAAGCCATTGGTGAGGGTGAGGAACGAACAGATGGTAATGGCTGGCATGATGGAGGGAAGAATGACCGATTTGAGCATGGTAAGCTTTCCCGCTCCATCTATCTGGGCTGCCTCGATCAGGTCGTGGGGAATATTCTGGATACCGGCTATGTAGATGACCATCATATAGCCGATGTTCTGCCAGTTCATCAGCACAATCAAGCCCCAGAATCCATACTTGGGGTCGCTTACGATGGTAACTCCGCTCTTGAGCAACACACCGTTGATGATGACTTGCCAAATCCAGCCGAGAACTATGCCTCCGATGAGATTGGGCATGAAGAAAATCGTTCGGAACAGGTTGGTTCCCTTGACCTCGCGTGTCAGCAACAGAGAGAGAAAGAAAGCACCCATATTGATGGTGATCACCGAGACGATGGTGAACTGGACCGTAAACCACAGCGCTGAGGTGAAGTCATCGTTGATGAAGATCCTTCGGTAGTTCTCCAGCCCGATGAAGGTTCCATCCGTTACCGTGCTGAACTTGAAGAAGGAGAGCACCACACCCATGACCATGGGCACGAGGAATGCAATGGCAAAGCAAAGCAAACCGGGCAAGGCAAACAGGACAAAATACTTTTGTATGGATTTCTGCATGGAGGACTCCCAAAACAACAGGCAAACCGCCCAGCCTAACTGAAGGCAGGCGGTTTGTCTTTGCTGCGAATGCTATCAGTTGGTCAGATCGTATTCAATCTTCCAAGCGTCGACGACAACTTTTTCCACCTGTGCCCAAGTTCTTCTTCCTACGCTGTATTCAGCAAGAGCTGCACCGAACTGGTTCTTCCACTCTTCGGAAGGAATGACTGAGAAAGCCCAGGGGACACTGTTCACGCCAGGCTGATTCATCCAGCGGATGACTTCCTTGGCAAGTGGGTCGGTCGGCAGTTCGTTCTCCTTGAAGGTATTGAACGGAGTGATGAACATCAGATCGTTCTTGACGAATTGCTTGCCGGTCTCACTGGAGAAGAGCCAAGTCAGGAACTGGTCTGCCATAGCCTGCTGCTCAGCACTTGCGTTGCTGTTGATGCAGAGGTAGTTCTCGGTTCCTACGTTCAAGCCTGAGTTTTCTTCACCAGCAATGCCGGTATAGATGGGCAGGAACTTGATGTCGGCGTCAGCAACCTTGTTGCCCTTGACTCCGAGAATCTGACTGGCGCCCCAGTTGCCGTTCTGAACCATAGCAGCCTGTCCGAGTGCAAACTCAGCCATGGAGTCGTCAACACTCTTGGATCCAAGCAGGCCGACAGCGGTGGTGCTGTTGTTCAGATACAGGTCCCAGATGTTCTTCATGTTTGCACTGTAGGTGAACTTGATTTCAGGGACTTTGCTGCCAGCTGGAATCTTTGCATCACGAAGTTCGAAGTGCAAGGGAACGTTCACAAGGTGGGTCTGCCATCTCCACTGGTTGCCTGCTGAGAGGCTGGTGGACGCAAACACGCCCTGGATTCCGAGCTCATTCTTGTGCTTGGTCATATCCTCAACCACGGCCTTGAGGGTTGCAAAATTGCGAATCTCATCTGCACTCTTGATGGAGACAGCCTTGGAAGGAAGCGCAAAATACTTTCTCATGATTGCATCGTTGTAGATGATACCATACCCTTCCACAGCATAAGGAATGGCAAGGACTTTCCCCTCATCGGTAAGAGCCATCGACTTGTCACTGAGAATCTTGTAGAAGCCGGTGTTGGTCAAGTCAGCAGTGTACCCCTTGCTCTCCTTCAGTCCTACCGGTCCGTTGGTCTGGAAAATCACCGGAGGATTGCTTTTAGCGATCTCACTCTTCAGCGTCTGGGCATAGGTGCCGCTGGCTGCGGTGACAACTTTCAGCTTGATGCCGGTCTCTGCTTCAAAAGCAGGGGCAATCTTGGATTCATAGACATCGGCGATTTCAGGTTTGAAGTTGAGGAAGTAGACTTCCTTCGCAGAAGCAGCTTCCTTGGAACCTGCAGCAAAGAGAGCAGTGCTCATTGCCAGAGAGACAATCATCAGGGCAATCAACAAAAGTTTTTTCATGGATTCATTCTCCTTTGATGTTACCAAAACCTTGGGCATACGATCCTTGGTTTCTTGGTACATCTTAATACTAAACCGGTTTTATAAACCGGTCAACTAAATTCCATCATAACTTTAAAGTGATATTCTTTTACTTTAAGTTATATCTTGTGGGTTCGCCTGATGTTTTGCAAACACCCTCTTCAAACCTGGTGCAGAGGGTAATTTCGAGAAAAAGCACATCTATCTCTTCCCCTCTCATAAAAGGCGGGATACACTTTCCTCAGCGACGTGATTTACCCCCAACTTGCAGCGTCGTAAAACAACTTGCTAAAAGGAGAGAGCATGCAGTACACACCCATCTATTGTTTGAAGGGGTATCGTGTCACCGAAACCTATAGGTTCGGAGAAATCACCTATGAAGCCGAAATCGTGGTGCAAAGCCAAGGTTGGTCTGCTGGCATGGCAGGCTATGATCCCCATACCGTAGAGCTGGACATCAGCTCAAACGGCGAGAAAGTCGGAACCGTTTTGGTTTCCTTTCCCTTGACCAAGAAGACAGAAGCGGTGCGATATGTGTATGGTGACCTGGAAAAGCCAAGGTTTACCGAACAAGCTTCTACAGGCCTGTACAAGGCTGTTTCTGCATTCCTGGATGAGCAGAGACTTTATGCAAGCATAGGAAGAACGCTTGAAAGGTTTAGCTGTCGAATCTGTTAGGAGTACACCACCTGGTTTCTTCCCAGCTGCTTTGCTTGGTAGAGATTCAGGTCGATACACCTGACCAGCTCATGCACGCTCTCCTTGTTCTTGCATGCAGTGACACCAAAGCTTGCCGTCACCGGTATGTCATCGACAAACCGGTGCACCTCTATCTGTTTTCGTAGCTGTTCAGCCAAGGCAAAGCCATCCTCATGGGTGAGGATGAGAAACTCCTCCCCTCCCCACCGTCCTACCACATCATGGGATGTAATGGTGTTTTGCAGGATGGAAGCAAGTTCAACAAGAACGCGGTCGCCTTTCTGGTGGCCATAGTTGTCATTGACCGTCTTGAAGTAGTCCAGATCGAAAAGAATGGCAAAGCGATACCGGGAAAAACCTGCCAGATAGAGGTCGAGCTTTCTGCGATTATAGAGGTTTGTAAGCCAATCGAGCTCACTGAGCTGGGTCAGCTGCCTGTTCTTCTCTTCAATGAGCTCCCGCTGTGTCTCGGTCTTGAGAAAGCTTGCATAGCTGAGAGCCGAAACTGCCCATGCAATGGCCCCATTGATCAAAAAGTCCGCCTGGAAAGGAATGGATGAGTCGAGGGGAAGACTGGAATATGAACCGATGATCGACACTACGGTGATGGAGGAGTAGAGAATGAGGGACTGCTTATATTCAAGAAGGAAAACAACAGCCCCACCAAAGAGCACAGCAAGATAGATGGTGGGTATGTTCTGATACTCATTGGCTGCATTGAGCATACGAATATAGGCAATACCCAGACCAATGCCAAGAGGTACCATGTCAAACAAATCGTAGAGAATCCCAGCCTTGATGGGAACAAGACGGGGGAGCCCCATCGTTATCAGGAAAAGAACGCCCAACACGAGAGAGCTATTGAAGTAAATGCGTTGCAACAACGATCCATTTTCCGCAAACACTACACCATACATTGCTTGCTCAAGACACAAGACAGCACAGATTACACGGGTAGCGCGTACATTCCTTGTATGCTTTTTCGTCAGAATAATATCATTGTCCATTTTGTAGAGGTATACTCTTTTTCGTTGTGAGAGTCAGCAATTCAAACCCATGAATTTCCCACAAACATGCTTTTTTCCCAACTGATACAAAATCTCTGAAAACCTATCTCGTTGAGAAGATGGAGAAACGGACCGAGATACGTAGGTACCTCGGCCCCACTTCATCCAACAAAGCTCCCAGATAGCTCTGCTGTAAAGAGTGAGTACCTGCACGTAGCAAGCCCCCTGTACAGTACACAAACCCACCAGCACGGATAAAGACGTAGGGAATCAAGCGAACCCCTTGTTTTTTTGGCTTCCTGAGAGTAGGCATCTCAATACAGATGGGCGTAAGAACAGAGAGCTTTCACAAACTTGTCATGATCGGGGGAAAAAAATTGGGGGGGCGTTTCCGCCCCCACAAGGTTCTCACATGATGCTCTTACTTTGCGATGAGACGCAACAGCAATTCATAAATCTGCTGGCCACCTGCAGCTGGAGTGATCTGGCCAAAGGCAACTCTCTGGTAGATGAGGAACAGCGTGCTGTTGAACTCAGTGTCATTGGGCACGTGATCCGTCTCCAAAGAGGAGTGGGGTCCTGCAACCTGCATATAGTCGAGGATCTTCTGGTCAACGGGGCTTGATGCTCCGCTTGCGCGGGCAGAAGCGGAAGCCGATGTACCACGGTTGCTTCCCAAAATGCGGGCAGCTTCAGGATCGTTTACAAGGAAGTTGATGAACTTGACGGTCTCATCAGCATTCTTGGAGTCCTTGTTTACCGTATAGAACTGGCTGGGAGCCTGCCAAAGAGCCTTGGTTGCTGCTGCACCGGGGAACTCCATCAGGGCGAGCTCATCGGTGGTTGCTGCCTGATACCCAGAAAGCTGGTTGGTGTACAGATAGCCAATAGCAGCCTTACCAGCGATCAGGGCTGAGGAGTCTGCGTTGTTCTCTGCAAAACCTGCAGCAACATCCGGAGGAGGAATCAAGCCATTCTTGCGGTAGTCTGCGAACAGCTCAAGATACTTTTGGGCATCCTTTGCAGTGACAGAGGTGGAAGCATTGGCTGCGGTGTACAACGGGGTACCATTGTAGCGGGTCCAGTAACCGAACGGCGTCGAGTTGGTGGACATGACACCGATGTCCTGCATCGGGTACACGCCGGAGGGAAGCTTGCTCTTAAGCAGCATGAGGTAGTCGCGGAATTCGGCATACGTCATGGAAGGCTTGGGAAGCGGAGCGCCAACTCTCTCAATGAGGGACTTGTTGTACACCAAAGCGGGCATGGTCACACCGGTAGAGACACCGAGCAACTTACCGCCGATGGTTCCGCTTGCGACTGCGCTGGGGTCGATGACCGCTGTGTCGAGCAGATTTCCGGCATACTTGTCCAAGGGAAGCAGGACGCTTGCGTAGTCATAGATGTTTCCACCCATCTGGATGATGTCCGGACCATCTCCGCCAGCGAGCTGGGTGTCTACCTTTACGAAGTGGTCCCCTGCACCACCAGAGACTTCTGGGTTGATCTTCACGTTGGGATGACGGCTCTGATACAACTCAATCGCCTGTTGGCTGATGGTTACGCGCTCGCCACTGCCCCAATAGGCCCAGCGGATCGTGGTCGTCCCGTCTCCTGCTGAGGTTGCCTGTTCCTTGGTGCCTGCACCAAAGACCAAAGACACACTCATTGCGATGAAAAGCAAAAATACTACTGCTTTTTTCATATAAATCCTCCTTGCAAACGTAAGGGATAAAACTTATCCCTTGATACCAGTGGTTGCGATACCTCGGACAAAGTACTTCTGCAGGGAGAAAAAGAGGATGAACGCCGGAATCAGTGAAAGCACGGACATGGCGAACATCGGTCCCCACGAAGACATACCCGAGGAGTCCAAGAACAATCGCAGTCCCATCGGGACTGTGTACCGGTTCGGGCTGGTGAGATAGAGCAGCTGGTTGAAGAAATCATCCCACGTCCAAAGAAACGAGAATAGCAAGGTCGTTATCAAAGCCGGAACCGTCAACGGCATGATGATCCTTGTATAGATGCCGAACTTGCTGCATCCGTCGATAACTGCAGACTCATCGATATCCCTCGGCAATCCTCTGATGAATTGCACCAACAGGAAGATGAAGAATGCATCGGTTGCAAAAAATTTGGGAACAATGATCGGAAGGAAGGTGTTGATCCATCCAAAATTGCGGAACATGATGTATCGGGGAATGGTTGTCACATGGGAAGGAAGCATCAGCGTGATCATCATAACGGCAAACCAGAACTTCTTTCCGATGAAGTTGAGCCTTGCAAAGGCATAGGCGGTAATTGAGCAGAATATGGCATTTGCAAATGCGCTGAGCAGACAGATGACAAAGGAGTTCTTGAAAAAGGTGTCAAACCCTACGATACCGATACCTTTCCATCCGTTCACATAGTTTTGGTTTGTGAACACTTTGGGCCAGATGCCTGGGTCAGTGAAAATCATATTGCTCGGTTTGAAAGAAGCCCCGATCAACCAGAGGATGGGGTAAAGCATTCCAAGGCCCAGAGCAATGATGAAGGCGTTGAGCAGGAGTCTTCCAACTTGGTCTTTTCGTGTTTTCATCACCCTACTCCCCACTTCCATACGATACCAAGCTTCCAGAAGCCCTGAACGAAATGGCTGTCAGACCAGCAATGATGACCAGAAGCACCCACGCCATAGCCGCAGCATACCCCATTTCCGAGAAACCGAAGCCCTTGATGTAGAGGTAAAGACTGTAGAACATCGTCGAATCCAAGGGTCCTCCTGATCCACCGCTGACAATGAATGCTTGGGTGAACGATTGGAAAGCACTGATCATCTGCATCACAAAATTGAAGAATATGATGGGAGACAGGGAAGGCAAGGTGATGGCGAAGAACTGTCGTATCTTACCCGCTCCATCAACACTGGAAGCCTCATAGTACTCACGCGGTATCTGTTGCAGTCCCGCAAGAAAGATGATCATGGGAGAACCAAACTGCCATACAGCGAGAAGGATGAGAGTATAGAGGGCATATTTGGGATTGGATATCCAAGCTGGAAGATTTTGTGCACCGAATACATTGCTCAGTATCATGTTGATCAGACCATCACCTGCAAAGAGGCGCCGCCACAACACGGCGATGGCTACCGAACCACCGAGCAAGGTAGGGATATAGTAGAGGGTTCGATAGAGCGGGATCAGCTTGAGTTTCTTGTTCATCAGCATGGCTACCGCCAAGGCAAAAACCAACTTGAGCGGAACTGAGATGAAGACAAACTTGAAAGTGACCACCATGGAATTCAAAAATCGCTCATCCTTGGGAAGACGATCGGTTCCAACAAACATCACCAGATAATTGCGTAGCCCTATCCACTCCGGAGGAGTGCGGATATTGAATTTTGTGAAAGAAAGATAGAGTGAATAGAACATGGGATAGAGGGTTAACACCAAAAAACCCAGCAACCAAGGCGTGAGGAACGCATAGGAGCCCAAGTTATCCCGCCACACTTTTCTTCGATGCAAATCAGTCATGCAACAATCTCCATTTTATGACATACGTTTCATATCTGTATCATCCTATCACAGAATTTTAGGAAATCAAGCATTCGTGCTCGGACACATCAACACATTTTGTTAGGTACCTTGTCAGATTCCTACTCTTGTATGGTTTCTCCAATCCCAACAAAATCACCGATGGTTGCAAGAAATACCTTGGCAATCTCTGGATCGTAATGGGTGCCGGAACACCGGCGTATCTCTTCTATTGCTTCTTCTTGGCCGAGAGGTTTCTTGTACGACCGTTCGCTGGTCATCGCATCGTAGGAGTCAGCTATCATGATGATGCGAGCCTGATACGAGATCTGTTCTCCCTTCAGCCCACGGGGATATCCGTTTCCGTCCCATCGCTCATGATGTTCAAGAACCGCCCTTGAAAGGTCATTGAATTCACTGGAAGCAGAAAGGATCCGGTACCCTATCTCTGGGTGCCTTCTCATGATTTCCCACTCCCCTTCATCCAGCTTTCCCGGCTTGTTGAGAATGATTTCATCAACACCAATCTTTCCGATATCGTGCATCAGACCTGCAACTTTCATGCGGTTCACCTCACGTTCAGAAAGCTGCAGTTGCTTGGTGAGGTAGGCACAGAGGGCACTCACACGACGTGAATGTTGTGATTCGCGATTGCTCTTTGCAAAGAGGGAGTTGATGACCAAACCGATGGATTTGTTCTTCGCGCTGGCGCTCTCATAGAGCTTGTTGCGATTCATGGAGTCCTCAGCTTTTTTAAGCACCAGTTGGAGATCCTCTTGGTGGCTGCTCCTTGTGGCATGGCCGAAGGAGAGGGAGAGATGCAGCTCCTCAATCGATACAGCTTTAGCTGCTTCCTCGACTCTTCTGAAATAGGCTTCTGCTGCATACCCATCCTTGCCTGGCATCACAAAGACAAACTCATCACCACCATAGCGGGCTACCAACATCTCCTCATCGCTCTGCTGCAACAACAGTTGTGCGGTTTTCTTGAGAATCGCATCGCCCATCTTCGACCCAAACGAGTCATTGATAAGCTTAAGGCCATTGATATCCACAATGCCTATGGTTATGGGGAAGGTAGAACGCATGAGCCTCAACTCCCCTTCGAGGTAGGCCCTGCTGAACAAGCCGGTCAAGAAGTCATGATTGCGTTGGAAGATCAAGCGTTTTTCTGCTGCCTTTGTCTCTGTCACATCCCTGCAGACAACCACAGCCCCCAGCGCATTACCATCCTTGTCAATGATGGGAGCATAGCTGTAGCTACCAATCCATCGCTCCTTCGTATCTCGTTTCTCAAAGATGTACTCCTTGGTTCCCGTCTTGCCGGAGAGTGCAAGATACGAAGACCACTCTTCGGTGGGAAGGATTTCCCCATTCTCTCGATAAGCCTCGAAATAGAGTTTGAACGCTTGTAAGGTAGAAGGACACTCTTTTCTTGAGGAAAAACGATAATAGGCGAGAAATGCTTGGTTATACAGAATGAATAAGCCTTTCGTATCAATGATGAACAAGGCATCGGTCATGCTGTTGATGGCTGCATGCAAGGTTGCATTGCTGCGTTCGGCCATCTGATGCATCAACATCTGATCTTCCAAAGCACTGAGTATGATCTGCCGATTGTGTTCTGCTTCCTGGTTCAATGCCCCAAGTTCCTCAATGCGCTGCCTTCGTTCGGTGATATCAAAAAAGGTAACCAAAATGCAGTCAGAGAGGAAGGTTCCTGAAATCTCCATATCATACAGCTTGCCGTCAAGGGCGGCTACCCTGCACTCTTGTTTTTCAATAACTGAAGCATGGCCACCCTGGGCAGCCTTGACACTTGCTTTCCAACGGTTCTGAATTTCTGTTCGATACGTGGGGTCCGGATACGCTTTCTCAAACCAAGCCTCGATGGTCTTGATGGTATTTCGCTTATAGCCGAATACCTCATACCAGCTATCATTGGCAGAGAGGACTTCACCAGCAAAGCTGATCAGAGCCAGAGGCATGGGAGCCCCACTGAAAAGCTGCTTGAATTTTCGTTCGCTGCTTTCCCGTTCAGTTTCTGCCATTTCTCTTCTGTGCATCTCTCTTACAAGGCTCCAAATCCATAGGACAAGCAACAACAACAACCCAACACTGATGCCGATGATGAGATAGACGGTAGAAAGCGGAATCGTACGCTGCTGATCCAGCGTCAGATACTTGCGATAGATGCCGCTGCGCTGCTCAGCCCCGATTTGTGCCAAGGCTTTCTGTAAAATGGAAGCAAGAGGGGCAATACGCTTGTGTACCGCCATACTGAGGTTGTTGGCATAGGGAGTGTTTCCCACCACACGAAGCTCATGATTCAAATTAAGCAAGGTAAGATAGTGATTGGAAACCAGAAGATTCTCGATCAGGCAAAAAGCCTCCCCCTTCTGTACGAGCCGAAGGCCCTCTTCAACGGAATCCACCAGAACGAGCAATAAGTCAGGATAGTCCTGTGCAATCCATTCAGCCGCCCCATACCCCTTCACCACGGCTACCTTTCTGTGTGCCAACTCCTGAAGATTTCCGATATACCCAACCTCATTGCGTGCAATGATTGCCAAGGGAATGGTCAGAAAGGGCTCGGTGAACGCAAGTGACTGCACCCGGACAGGAGTGGGGGTAACAGAGGTGGTCATATCTATTTCCCCTGCGAGCAACAGCTCATATCCTTCCTGCCAGCTTATTCGTGGAACAGCAACAAACTCCAAGCCGGTAATTTCTGCAACAAGGTCCAGGTACTCCTTGGACATTCCATTGGGAAGTCCTTTGTCATCATAGTATTCCATAGGAGCCCATCCTGGATCGAAGAGCACCGAGAAGCGTGTGTGCGAGGCAAGAAACGTGCGTTCTTCCTCATTCAAGCTGGCAAGAAATTGATTTTGCGCTTCGCTGCTGGAGAGCGGAACGAGAAAGATGAGCAGAAACACAACCATGCAAACAAGCATCTTTCTCATAGCTACAACTCCTGAACCGACTCATACTTCTGAGGCCGCTCCAACTCTCCAAGCAGGAGGTTGACTTCCCGCTTGAGCTCCAGAATACGATCCTCACGTTGGGTCATGAGTGCAAACCATCGCTTCAACTCATCAAGTTGCTGCCTGTTGTCACGCTCAATTTTCTTGCGCTCTGTGATATCCTGACCTTGTGCGATGATTGCAAACCATGATGAGTCATCTGAACCGGAAACAGTAGCTGCGTTCCAGAGAACAGTACGGCTGGGGCCAAGAGCACTGGGAATCTCCATCTCCTTGTTTGCAAGTTCTTTGTAGACTTCAAGGTGCAAGAATATTTCCTTGATTTCCTCTTCTGGAACAAAGGAGAAAATTGCTCCCAGTTGTTTTCCCACAACCTGATCGAGGGGCAGCTGCAGCAAATCAGAAAAAGCCTTGTTGGCATGGGTAATTGCATAGGAAGCATCCCAAACAAGAATAGGAGCATTGGCATGAGTGATGAGAGCGGCAAGATAATCATGAGCCTTGCGAAGTTCAACCTCAAACTCCTTTTGCTTGGTGATCATCTCCGTGTAGATGATGATCCCCCCTATTTCGCCTGACTCTTCATACCAGGGTCGGCACTCCCATCGTGTGGATTCGATTTTGCCATCCGCTTTTTCATAGGCATCGTCTTCTGCACTGACCACTTCACCTGCCAAAGCACGTCTGTGCACAACCCGCCATTTCTCAGGAAGGTCAGGTATAACCTCATAGTGAAGTTTTCCGATAATGGATTTCCCATCACTAATCCCATATTCATCCAGATATTTCTGGCTTACATACAGATACCGCAGGTCCTTGTCATGGATGGCGATTGCAGAACGTGTATGTTCGATGACATAGCGCAGCAGATCGGTGGAATGCCGTAAGGCAGACTCCGCCTTCCGTCGCTTGCTGATATCGCGATAGAAACAGATGTAAGCGAGGGGGTGGGCATGGACAGCGATGATTGAAACCTCAAGGGAGAGAAGATTCCCCTCATGGGTGCGGTGGGTAGTCTCAAAGATTTCAGCTTTCTCGTAGGCTATCTGTTGAAGGTGCTGATCAAAATCTTCTCCCTCAGCAAGGACAACTATCTCTTTGAACTGTCTTCCTACCAACTGCTTCCTGGTATAGCCGGTCATCTGCAGATATGCGTCATTCACCTCAACAATCTTAGCTTGCTCATCCATACCCACATACCCTTCAGGCATGAGCCGAAGCAGGGTATTCGCCTCGGTTGTGGTTGGTTTGCCTGTGTTTGCTCTGTGCAGGGCGCGAAGAAGGAAGGAAGCAAAAACACAGATACCTGTGCTCAATGCCAGCAGGAGGAGAACCCCGTAGGTTGGAAGTGCAATAAGCACCAAGAGCACGCTTTACTCTCCTTGGAACCTCAAAATATCTTATGTCAACGGTATCACAGCTTATGCGTTCATTCCAGCTTTATCGGATTCATCAGAGCAAAAGCAAGGAAGAAATGGTTTCCACCAAGTCGTGGCAGAGTTCAAACTGATGGGCTTTCACCCCATCGTGAGCGTCACCCATGAGGTATCCCTTGCCTGCAGCGCGCAGCATGGGTAGGTCGTTTTCCTCATCCCCGAAGGCAAAGGTGTGTGCCCGGTCGATCCCGAAGTACTCGCGTATGGAAACAAGAGAGTCACCTTTGCTGGTGGGGCAGATATCAAAAATGTCCGGTCCTGTAGTGACCACATGATAGGAGTCTCCCCATAGGGTTCTGGCCTGTGCCACAAGCCCTTCCTTCTCCCCCATTACCACAGCAGTTATCTGCAACACTTGGTCATCCACTTCCTCATAGGATGAGAACCACTTGGTATACCCTTTCGCCAAGTACACTTTTGCACGTTGCGTCTCTTGGGAAGCAAGCGGAAGATGCATTGCCTGGTCACCGCTGAGCAGGGGGATGGCCTTCCAGTCCTGAAGCGTTTCGGTGATGGTTCTGGCCGTTGTGGAATCGATTCCATGATTGGGAATCAGATGTTCATGCCTGTAGAGAATCTTGCAGCCATTGGAGGCCGAGAAGACCACCAGATCCTGCACTTCCTCAAAGAGGGGAAGCAGGGAGCGATGGAACCGTCCGCTTGAGATGCAAAAAAGATATCCCATCTCATGTGCTTTGCGAACAAGAGAGAAAAAGGCAGGGGAAACCTCTCGCTGCCCGCGGGGAAGAATGGTCCCATCCACATCACAGAAGAACATGCCCTTATATGCCCGCACAGCTACCCTCCACAGGTTTTGGACCAGTATGACAAATAGCGTCAGAAAGCTCAAGCGCAGAAAAATACCCATCCGACAGGGATGCTGCCTGGGATGGGTAATGGACTGTAAGGAGAGCGTATCAGCCTCTTGCCCCGTAGGTATCCTTCATATCCACGTCAGCAATCGGAATGCCCAAGGCCTTGGCCACCCCCTCCCCATACGCCTTGTCGGCAAGATAGCAGTGCCTGATATGCCGCTTCTGCACCAAGACAGTAGTTCCTTGCATGTTGCGGGCGGTATTCTCAAACAAACGCTGTTTCTCATCAGCTTTCATCAAGCCAAAGAGCTTGCCAACCTGCTCATAGTAGTGGTCATCATCCTCGCGATAGTCGTAATGATCCACCGGGCCCTGCCCATCGTAGGGAGGCTCCGTCAACCCATTCTGGTCCTTCCACATCCCATAGGAGTTTGGATTGTAGTGGACGCTGCCGCCATAGTTGCCGTCCATGCGCATTGCACCATCTCGGTGGAAGTGGTTGGTCTCCACCTTGCTGCGGTTCACGGGTATCTGGTAATGGTTCACTCCCAGACGGTAGCGCTGGGCATCGCCATAGGAGAAGAGCCTGCCTTGCAGCATGCGATCCGGTGAATACCCTATTCCAGGTACGATGTTCGCAGGATTGAAGGCTGCCTGCTCAACATCCTGGAAGTAGTTGTCCGGATTTCGGTTCAACTCGAAGTAACCTACCTCATGGAGGGGATACTGGCTATGATACCAGACCTTGGTCAGGTCGAAAGGATTGTCAGGATGCTGCTTTGCCTGCTCTTCGGTCATAATCTGTACATACATCGTCCAACGGGGGAAGTTGCCTTTCTCGATTGATTCAAAGAGATCTCTCTGATGGCTCTCCCTGTCATTGGCAACAATCTCTGCTGCCTCTTCATCAGTAAGGTACTCAATGCCTTGTTGTGTCTTGAACGTGAATTTGACCCAGAACCGTTTGTTCTCGGCATTGAGGAAGGAGTAGGTATGAGACCCATACCCATTCATATGCCGGTAGGTCTTGGCAATACCACGGTCTCCCATGGTGATGGTCACCTGATGCAAGGCCTCAGGAAGGTTCGACCAGAAATCCCAGTTGTTCTGAGCCGAGCGCATATTGGTCCTGGGGTCACGCTTCACCGCATGGTTGAGGTCTGGAAAGAGCATCGGGTCACGGAAGAAGAAGACCGGGGTGTTGTTGCCTACAAGATCCCAGTTGCCTTCATCGGTATAGAACTTCATGGCAAAGCCGCGGATATCACGTTCTGCATCCGCTGCTCCCCGCTCTCCTGCCACTGTTGAGAAACGGACAAACATCTCTGTTTTCTTTCCCACCTTCGAAAAGAGGGACGCTTTGGTCCACTTGGTGATGTCGTGGGTTACGGTGAAGGTGCCAAAGGCTCCACTGCCTTTCGCATGCATACGACGCTCGGGAATGACCTCTCGGTCGAAATGCGCCATTTTCTCCAAGTACCACGTGTCTTGGAGCGTTACAGGACCCCGTTTGCCTGCAGTCTGAATATTCTCGTTCTGGGCAATGGGTCGTCCACTGATTGAAGTCAATGGTTTTTTCTTTGTCTCGTCACGTCCATCTCTGTCTGCCATAAGGCCCTCCTTGTTCATGTGCGTATATCCTGAGTATCGCATGCATTTCTCACAAATACAAAGAGTTTCATCTATTACTGAGAATTATTCTTAATAATGATTCTCCTTTAGCCATCTTGGAACCTCCCCTCTGCTGTGCTACACTACATGCATCTGAGGTTGTTCATGGATGAGACACGCACCGACCTACGCATAAGACTTTTACGGCTGATACACCCAATGATGCTCATCATGATTGCGGTTGCATTCGTCCTTTCGCTGGCCCCTCTCTCCTTTCCTTCTCCCAACAGGCCGGCCTACCTTCTGCTTTTGGGGGCTCTGCTTATCCTGCTGATCTCAGCGATGATTGTCCAATACAAAAACCGGTATTTGCTCTCCGCCTACCTGACAGTGGCTCTTGCCTTGGCTGGAACGTGGCCCTCCATCCTGATCAATCTCAAAGCAGGAGTTCCCGACTTTTTCCCCCTCTGCTATGTGATCATCACCATCATGCTCTCCAGTCTCTTTCTCCCCTCTCTTGTAACCATTGCGCTTGCAGCCATTCAATTTATCCTGCTGGTTGTACTGGTGGCCTCATCTGCAACGCTGCAGTTGCAGAACTGGCCAAGTTTCTTTTTCTTTGTCCTCCTCGTCTCCCTCTTGAGCATGATCGCAAACTACCTCATCAAGACCCAGATGCGTCAGCTGAACGAAAGTGCCATCCGTGACCACCTCACCGGCCTTTTCAACCGCCGTTACTTTGACGAGACCCTCTCCAACAAGCTCAAGCGTGAACAGAAAGAGGGAGAACCGTGGGGCATCATCCTTCTGGATATCGACCACTTCAAGGGTTTCAACGACCAGAACGGCCATGATGCAGGAGACTTTGTGTTGGCCAAGCTTGCTGAAAAGCTGCTCTCCTACTTCAATCTCTCCTCGACCATCTGCCGCTATGGCGGTGATGAGTTTGCCATCCTGGTCCCTCACTTGGAGCAGAAAAAGCTGGACGAACTCTGCCAAGGACTTGTTGAGCAGGTGCATAGCCTTACGCTTTTGTATGCAGGAAAGAATTTGGGGTCAATGGCCATCAGCATCGGCTACGTCCGCTACAACGGACAGCTCTCTTCTGCCGAACTGTTCATCAAACAAGCCGACAGCTATCTCTATCAAGCCAAGCAGGAAGGAAGAAACCGGGCGGTAGGTTCCTCTTGATTACTTAACATTTATATAGTATATCTGAGATATGAGTACGATATTGATCGGCACATCAGGCTACAGCTATACGGAATGGGTCGGTCCGGTGTATCCCCAAGGGACCAAGAGCGAGGAGTACCTTGCCCACTATGCACAGCTCTTTCCCACCGTCGAACTGAACTTCAGCTACTATCGCATGCCTGAGGCAACCCAGCTTGCGCTGATGCATCAAAGCGCCCCCTCCCTGCTCTTCTCCATCAAGGCCCATCAAAGCCTGACCCATTCCATTGAACCAGAACACTGGAGGGAGCAAGCCACACTCTTTCGCCGCTCGCTTGAACCTTTGCTTGCAGCCACAGTGCTGGAAGCAGTACTTCTGCAGTTTCCCTCATCCTTCCACTACGAACCGGAGAGAAGACGGTACCTCGACTCCCTGTTACGGGTGCTCTCTCCCCTTCCGCTGGTGGTGGAGTTCCGCAATGGCAATTGGTACAACAACAGGACCCTCGATTCGCTCAGGGAGCGCAAGGTGGCCTTCGCCTCCCTCGACCTTCCTTCGATCAGTGGAAATCCTCCGGTCATGGATGTCCTCACTGCACCTCTTGCCTATCTGAGACTCCATGGGAGAAACAAGGAAACATGGTGGGGCTCCGATGCGGCAAGCCGGTACGACTATCTGTACAGCGACAAGGAACTGGCAGCTCTCTTGGAGAGAATACGCTCCCTTGCGGTGGGAGCCGATACCGTCTTGGTCTATTTCAACAACCATCGCAGAGCCCAGGCAGTCATCAACGCCCGAAGGCTGAGGCAGCTGCTTGCCCAGGACAAGGGGGGTGCATGCAAAGAGATCGTGCAAGCATCATCCATCTCAATGTGACCGATTTCGCTGCGGCGGTGGCCGTTGCCAAAGATCCCCAGCTTGCCGACAAGGCCTTTGCCATCGCCTTGGAAGGCTCTGCGCGCAGAGTCATTCTCAACCCTTCACGACGGGCTTGGGATGAGGGCATCCGGGTAGGTATGCCCGTAACATTGGCCGAGCGGATGCTCCCCTCGCTTCTGATTCTCCCCCCTGATGTACAGGCAACAAACAAGGCTGAGCAGATCATCACCTCAGTCGTGCAAACCTATACTCCCCACTTTCAGTGTGACAAAGGGGGACATGTGTACTTGGACATGAGCGGAACAACCCGTCTTTTCGGGCCTGCGGTTGACAGTGCCGTACGCATCCGCAAGGAAATCCGCGAACGCATCGGGCTTGATGGGGCGGTGGCAGTCGCATCCAACAAGCTGGTGGCGAAAATCGGGACAAGGACCATACGTCCTTTCGGTCTGGCCCAGATAAGGGAGGGCGAAGAGGCCTCCTTCCTTGCTTCACAGGATATCAGCCTGCTCAGCGGAGTTGGCCAGGCCATCTCATCCCTGCTTCATGTTGCTGGCATCACCCAGATCGGTCAGCTTGCCCAACTCGATGACGAGCAGACCATCGCGTTTCTGGGCAAGAAGGGGCTGGCGCTGCGCGATGCAGCCAGAGGCCTCGACCGCTCTTCGCTCGGTCCAAGCTTGGCAAAGCAGCGGCAGATCATCCGCAAGGTCAGTTTTGCCGAACCGATACTTGACCATGCATCCCTCAAGGCAGCCTTGGTCAGTGCAGCTGAGGATGCCTCCTTACAGATGCGCAGTGAGAATTTTGGTTGCTCTCTCATCCATCTCACCCTCTCTTGGAGTGATGGAAGAAGCAGTGAGGCATCCAAGCGAACCAAGGAGCAGTGGATCCTCGACCAGGATATCGAACGGGTTCTCTGGGAGGTTGCCCTGCAGGCTGTAAACCGAAGGGTCAGCCTGCTGGCCTTCACCCTCAGGCTCTCCGACCTCCATCCTGCCTTGGGACAAAGCGATCTCTTCATCCCCACCCAGTTGGAACGCTCTTCCTCCTTGCAAAGTGCAGTGGACCGGGTGCGAACCAAGTTCGGGCCGGCAATCCTTTGCCATGCGACGGCGCTTTGCCATGCACACTAGACTTGGCCTGTACACAGCCTACTCCCTCCAATGGGGCCCGGTAGGGATAGAGCGCCTGTTTGCACGGCTCAAGAAGGAGGGGGCCTCAAAGGTTGCCATCACCGACTTGGATAATCTCTACGGCTATCCTGCCTGCAGGGAAAAAGCCCAAGCCTCGGGAATTGAGCTGATCTGTGCTGCCGCTCTGACCGAGCAAGGTGAGATCATCCACGCCTTTGTACAAGACCAAACAGGCTATGAGAGGCTGTGCCTTTTGCTCTCATTGCGGGAGCAAGATCCCTCTTTTTCCTATCTGGAAGCATTGAAAGAAGACAGTGGAAATCTGGTTCTTGCAACCACCCATATGCCCTTTCTGAAAGAACTGGAGCATCATCCTACCGTGTATGCAGAGGTTACCCCTACCTGTCTGAAAGCAGTCAGGAGCGGACTCCCCCTGCTTGCCGTGGACGATGCCCTCTTTCTGGAAAAGCAGGATGAGGAGAACCATAGGATTCTCTGTGCAATTGCCCATCACAAAACCCTTGGATCCCTTGGACAGGGAGACACCGTCGAAAAGCCCAAGTATCTGCTTGATCAAAGGCGATGGGATGAGGCTTTCTCAAGCTGGCCGGAGGCAGTAGCCCATGCACAAGCCTTGCTTGCCTACGATCCCTTCCCCTCAACCCTGATTTTCCCAACCTATAGCACAAAAACAGGAACCTCTGTCGAGCAGGAGCTGCGTACGCGCGTTCTGCAAGGCGCTGAGGTACGATACGGGGAGATCAATGATGCTATCTTCGAGCGCATCGACTACGAACTGGACATCATCGGCAAGAAAGGGTTTGCACCCTACTTTCTTGTCATGCACGATATCGTTCGCCTGAGCAGCAGGACCTGTGGCAGAGGTTCAGGGGCGGCTTCCATCGTCTCATACAGCCTCTTCATCACCAATGTGGACCCAATCGCCCACCACCTTTACTTCGAACGTTTTCTCTCCCTTGAACGGACCGATCCCCCGGATATCGATGTGGATTTTGCGTGGGATGAGCGTGATGGGGTCTTTGAGGCTGTGCTGCAACGCTTCGGCCCGACTCACTGTGCCCGGGTGGCCAACCACAACACGTTCCGCTTCCGCTCAGCACTGAGAGAAACGGGCCGGTGCCATGGATTGAGTGACAGCCAGATCACCGCTGCGGAGAGACAACTCTTTGTCAGTGGGCTCTCCTCCATCACCGATCCGCTTTGGTCGGACATCTGCAGGGTTGCAAGTTCTCTCGAAGGGCTTCCCAAAGAGCTTTCGATGCACTGCGGCGGCTTGGTGATCACCCCAAGGCCGCTCACCTGCTATGCCCCCATCTGCCGATCGGCCAACCAGTATCCCCTGCTCAGTTGGGAGAAAGAGGGTACCGAAGCTGCTGGATTTGTAAAAATTGACCTGTTGGGCAACCGCTCCCTAGCCGTCATTCGTGACTCACTGTCAAATCTCAAGGAGGATGGGATCTTCATCGATGAGCGCACCTGGAACCCCATCCAGGACAAGCCCACCATCGAAGCCCTTGCACGGGGGGATTCTCTGGGAGTCTTCTACATCGAATCACCTGCCATGCGCCAGTTGCAGAAGAAGACAGGCAGGGGGGACTTTGAGCACATTGTCATCCACTCCTCCATCATCCGTCCCGCAGCAAATGCTTTCATCAATGAGTACGTGCAAAGGCTGAAAGGCAAGAGCTGGGAACCCTTGCATCCACGCCTTGCAGCCATTCTTGATGAAACCTATGGCATCCTCTGTTATCAGGAAGATGTCTCCAAGACCGCAGTGGCACTTGCAGGATTTTCTGAGGCCGAGGCAGATCGCCTGCGCAAGGTCATCGCAAAGAAAGCGAATGGGGAGAAGCTGAAGATGTACCAAGAGCAGTTCTTCTCTGGGTGCAGAAAGAACCAAATAGAAGAGCACGTCATTGAAGCTATCTGGAAGATGATGCTCAGCTTCGATGGGTACTCCTTCTGCAAGCCCCATTCTGCTTCGTATGCGATGGTTTCCTTCCAGAGTGCCTACCTCAGGGTTCATCACGGCTCCTACTTCATGGCGGCGGTATTGAGCAACCAAGGGGGGTACTATCGAGCCAATGCCTACATCAGCGAGGCAAGAAGAATGGGAATCAAGGTTGCTGGCCCCGACATAAACGATAGCCGCATCACCTACCATGCACACCAGAACACGCTCTTCGTTGGCTTCATGGCAATTGCGAATCTCACCCGTGAGGGAATGCAGCGCATCGTGCAAGAGCGCAGGACAGGCGGGCCGTTCGTATCGCTCCAGGAAGCTGCATCCCGCTTACCGCTCTGCCGAGAGGATTGGGTGGCACTGGTCAGCTCAGGATCACTCGATTCACTCAACCCTTCGCTCAATCGCAGCGAACAACTGAGAATCCTCTTGACCTCTGCCAAACCGCGTATCGAAACGGTGCAACCTGAACTGTTTTCCACTACCGTTCGCCCGCTTCCCACCCAAGAGCTGACAAGCAGGAGAAAGAGCAGTGAGGATGAGTTGCATCGGGAGTTCGCCTCCCTCTCTTTTTTGCGTGATCATCATCCCCTGCTTCTCTTCTCACGCTCCCTTCAGCACGTAAAACGGGTCAAGGCTTGTGATCTGGCATCCTATGAGAACCGCTACATCACCCTCATCGGGTATCAGATCACCCAGAAGCAAGTGCTTACCAAAGGCGGGGAGAACATGAGCTTTGTTTCTTTTGAGGATGAGACTGATTTGTATGAGACGGTGCTCTTTCCCCAGCTCTTTGCCAAGTACCACCACCTGTTGTGCACCCAGTGGCCCTTGGTGATTCTTGGATTGGTGAAAAACGACGAGGGGGCTCTGATCGTTGAGATTGAACACATGAAGAAACTGGGAAGCTAGGATTTCAGCTGTGCCTCGATGCGGTTCACATACGCCTGGATGTTGAACTTTCGTTCCAAGCCCTTGTCATTCATGTAACGGACATTGCCGAAAATGACCCGTTCCGCCCAAGGCCTGTCATGCTTGCCGAAACACCAGGCAACCCCTGCGTATCCATTGGGGTCACGTCCATCCATCTGATACCGGTTGTTCAGTGAGAGGGCAGTGACGTACGCCTCTTTTGGGCTTGCGCTCCACTCCAGGATTTTTTTCCCCCAATACATGCGCAGGTAGTTGTGCATGGTGCCAAACTCCACCATCTCCTTCTGGGCTGCATTCCAGTAGGGATCATGAGTCTGGGCAGCTTCCAACTGTGCATAGGTGTAGCGGTAGGGCCTTCTGTCCATTTCATGATGGGCGAGGGTCTTCAGCGCCCAAGAGGGGAGCCCTTCATACTGGTCGTACAGGGAGTTGAAATACACATAGTTCATGGCAAGTTCACGCCGCACGATCAGCTCCTCAAGGAAGACCGGTACATCCTCAAGATCATAGGAGCGTACCTGATGGTAAATATCCACGGGGCTGATCTGTCCAAAGTGAAGATAGGGGCTCAAGCCGGAAGACCATTGCAGAGAGGGATCGTTACGCTTTGTTGCATACCCATCCAAATGCTCTGATAGAAAGGAAGAGAGCTTTTTCTGTGCTTCCCCCTCCCCTCCCCGAAGCTGCAGAGCTTTTCCGCCTCTGTCTTTCACCCCCAATATGTTGAACAGGGCCGGAAGGTCGGAGAGGTTCGCACTGGGAAAGGGAACCTCGACGGAGAGTGAAGAGTGCTTGACCTCCTTCAGTTCAACAGGCTGGGCAAAGTAGTCGATCATGGGTTCAATCTTTCGTCTCAGGGTTGCCGCTGAATACTCTTCTTTGTCGCTCACACTTTCGATGGGAACCACCACATTCGACTCTACCTGGATTAGGGAGACGGGAAGGATCTCTGCCACCTCCTTTCTCCACTGCCGGTCTGTTCTGGTGTATCCACGGTCGACAACAACACCGGCTGCAAAGGGAATGAGTTTTTTCAATCCCTCCACAACTCCTGCCTGGTGTATCACCATTCTGATCGAGCGTTCCTTCAACGCTTGCTGCACTTCCAAGAGACCTTCGGCCAAGAAACGGTAGTGGCGTACGCTTGCCTCATTGAAGGCGGCAGAAAGGCCGAAATAGACGAGCAAGGGCATATTCAGCGAATTGGCAAGCTCAACAGCATACGCCAAAGCATCATTCTGTCTCACACGTTGGGAAGCCTGCATCCAATACACCAGAAAGCGGGCACTCCCAACAAACTGCTTTTGATTAAGCAGTTGGATTCTCTGAGGGTCTATCATGGATTCAGCATAGCATAAAAGAGAAAAATCAGCGCGACAAAAGTAAGGAGACCAACTCATCCTCGCTCTTTGGGAGGTCGTAGTCCCCTATCAGCTGGCCTGGGTAGTGGTAGCATAGTCCTTTGGCTTCTCCTCGTTGAAGTGCTTCCAACAAGGCATCTTTTCCATACTGAGCAATGAATGAGACAAAGGTCCTGATTCGCAAGGAGGAAAAGAGACTGAAGTCACAGGGAAACTGTGGGCACTCCCAACACCCATCATAGCCTTCCGATTGAGCGCACCGGTAGGGTTTGCACCCTTCTTTGTCCGGGCAGTCATCCTGGCGGCAGCCTCTGCAGGAGCTCTTCTCATCACAGAGGCAACATGCAAGCGCGCAGAATGCGATGCCCTTCTGCTTATCCATTGCGAGCCTGCTTCACAGCCTTGATGGCCCGGTCACCGGCAAGTTTTCCCGTCATAACGGATATGGGCAGGCCCGATGGGCTGAAAGCCCACTGCCCTGCCTGGCTGATGGCATCAAACTCTGTCCTTACCGATTTGGTGATCTCCTGCATGCTGTGGACAACCGGAATCTTTCCTCCGGTAAAGGCCCAGCCGGTGATGGCTCCCTCGCTATTGGCGGTAAGTCGTTCCAAGGTGGTGGGGGTTGAGCTGAAGCTTTCCAACAGATGAGAGGGAAGCTCTGGATACAAGTTCTTTGACAATACCCTGAGAATGGTCTGTTCACAGAGTACTTTTGCCTCATCATACCAACCTTGTTCTTCAATGCGTCGGGTCAGCTCATAGCTGAACAGGCAACTGACAAGCAGAGCGCTGCAACCTTTTGGGGCAAGCGAAGGATCGCGCAGGACAGGAAGGGAGATTTCAAAGGTGGTGTTCTCCAAATATGAGACAAGGTACTGCTCAATGACCTTCCTCTCTTGGCAAGAAGGATCGAGGGCGGTAAGAGGAACAATTCCAAGACCCTTTTTGGTAGGGGTATAAAAGAGGTGTGGACTCGATTTTTCTGCAAAATATGCGGGAGGAAGGGAGCAGGCAATATTGAAAGAGAAGATGGAGTCTCCCCCTTTCTGTGCTTCCAGCTGTGCTTGTCGCTGAGGCAAGGGTTGCTTCAGACAACGATACAGGGTCTTGAGATCGGCTGCCCATATGAGGTGCGTGAAGGAGAATTTCTCATCAACAAGACGGTTTTCTGCATCCACCGATGTGACCGAATATGCGGGTAGCAGAACAACACCTTTCTTCTTCAGATACTGTTCCATGGCCTGCACCATGGCTCCGGTTCCCCCCAAGGGGTACTGGTACTCGAGGTAAAGCCCGAAATAGCTGAGGGCAAAGAAAGTCGGGGTGTCGGCAAAGAAGTGCTGGGCAATGATGTCGATCAAGGACTGGTTGGTTGTGAACTTGGAAAGGAACTCAGTTACCGGCATCTGCAGCTTCTTGATTTTGCTCATGGTGTGGATTGATTTGAACAGAAAGGGAAAAAGTTTGGAAAAGACATACTGCAAGTCTTGGAAGTTGTCCATAAACAGTGGATTGTCGATACCATACAACACTTGCATGTAGCCGGTGATCTTGCGTATTTCAGCCATGATGGCACAAATGGCACCCTCACTCTCCGGATAGAGGCGAGTCAGCATCTGTTGATACGTTTCGAGACTGTGGAAATCTTCAATCAGGAGGCGCTCATCACAGATTTGCAGAGTCACCGGACTATGCACAAATGGCAACTCAATCCCCAGTTGCTTGAGCATCGGGAAGATGATGCCAGAGTTCTCGATGGCACGAATGCCTTGGTCGTAGACAAACCCATTGCGTTCAAAGGAGTTTACCAGGCCTCCCAGACGTTCCTGCTTTTCACAAAGCAACACGGAAAGGCCAGAGCGTGCACAGTAGGCAGCTGCAGTCAAACCTGCCATGCCTCCACCGACAACCACCACATCATAGTGTTTTACATCCATGGAAACCCCTTTGTGTATACCCAAGGTACATGCATCGATACGGACCTATTCGAGCAGATTCCGCTTACCGGGTCTTCATCTGGAGGGAACGCATCGTCGCACAACCTAGGTTGTTGCTTTTTCCAACAGTAGCATGAAATATTTAAGATGCAATCATTTTTCAGATGAAAATGGTGCTGGGAACAGCTCACGGAGCATAGTGGGAGCGTTTTGCATCCATAAAAAATATCTCTTACCGTAACTTTTTGCCATGCTTATATGCTCTCGCCGACTTTTTCTGTAGACTGTGAGTATGAAGAGAATTCGCAGCTATCATGGAGCTGGCATCATCTTTTGGAACAAAGATGAGAAACAACAGGTAAGCATCCTCATCGGCAAGCGGAGCATGAGTCCGCAGAATCATCGTTGGGCTTTTCCTGGTGGTGGCTGGGAAATGAAAGACGGCTTTGATGATAAAGGCAAGATTGCCTATACCAAGGCAGCCATCCGTGAATCGGGTGAAGAGATGGGCATGGCGGTAGAACATGCGGAAAAGCTAGTACCTCTATGGGCGCTTCATGTGCCATATTTCCACTACAAAGTCTACGCATATGAGTTGGATCAGAAAACAACGCCGCCCTTCATCGCTGAATTCTCTGAAGCGAACTGGTTGGCTGTACAGGATTTGCCTTCCCCGCTCGTCCTCTTTGTCGCCAGTCAGGTCAGATGCCTTAGGCGCTATCTCAAACACAAATCCGAGTAAGGAGTGGGCTGCCCTTTTCAGGACAGCCACACACATCATTTACCGCTTATTCAGTTCCCGTACCGGCCTTGCCTCGATGTACCCACGGTAGCCCATGGGTGCCAGCTGGAAGCGAGGCCCATCCTCGTCTGCCCACTGATAGCCATACAGCGTGGGATCGTAGGTCTTCATCACTTCCCAAAGATCGGTGATGGCACTCTCAAACTTCTCCTCTTCAAAGGGAGGGCCCTGGAAGACCATCATCTTGCAAGGAGGAAGCTCAATAAGTTCAAACCCTTCAGGAATGGGACCGGCAAAACCCATCGGCACTTCGACCCCCTGCACATACTCACCGGTACCCAGCCTTCTCAAAGCGTTTGGCATCCACATCCCGATCGGCTCATTGAGTGCTCCCTCAATGGACGAAAGGATTTCCCACACATCACAGCCAACCTCTTCACAATAGGCGAAGTAGTCGGTTGCCTTATGAGCGAACCTCACCACTGCTTTTCTTTTGGTGCGCTCCACTACTTGGACAAATACGGTTTGCATCTCATGGTCTCCTTCTGAACTGCTGGATTGGGAAGTTTGGGTCTGGTAGGCAAAAAGCGCTTTGCGGAATTCGGAAGGCGTCATGCCGAACTGCTTGGTGAAGGCACGCGTGAATCCTTCATGTGAGTCGAACACGAACGTAAACGCTACATCGGTGATTGTCTGCTTGCCCTCTCCCAACAGGTGGGCCGCCATTGAAAGGCGCCTGCTGCGGATATAGGCAAAGGGAGTGCACCCGGTCACCTGCTTGAACAAGCGGGCTGCATGATAGGGCGAGTACCAAGCCGCCCTGGCCAGTTGCACCAGGGTAATCTCCTCCTGCAGATGATCCTCAATGTAAGCGAGCATCCGAACTACCGCATCGTGTATCTGTGCATCCATCCTCTTGCTTCCTTGTCCCCAATCATAGGTGAAGTGATGCAGGAAAACTTGACTGTCCTTGCTATTCTGCCAGATGCCAAACCAAAAGGCTGTATGAAGTATTCTCCTCAGGGTATACTGAGTATGCAGAGATGCAAAGGACACTACCATGACAGAAGATACCATGCAACAACAACTACTGCAAACCATCGGAGATGGGGCAACCCGTATCGCCCAAGCATACGCTCAGTTCGGCAATCTTTCGGCCATGCTCCTTGGACAAACCTCATCAGCCCTACAGCTCGGACTCTTCCGTCCTCTTGCTTTGGAGCTTGCTCTCTACCTCGCCTTTTTGACGGAGAAAGCAGAAACAAGCCTCTCTTCCCTGGCATTGGATGAGACCCAACAGTTGGCGGAAGAAGCAGGATTTGAGGCAGTGGCTTTCACAGAAGAGACCCTGCAAAGCTATCGAAACGCCAAGGATGCACAAGCGCTCTTCTGCTCCCGATGCCAGAACGTCATCGCAACCGACCCTCTGTGGTTGAGTACCCAAGCACGGAAAACCACCCCCCAGGCTTCGATCAGCGATCCCGGCTATGTAAAGATCATCCAAGCGGCCAGAGAGCTGGAAGCGTTGGCCTTACCGTAAGTGAAATGGCAACGGGTCGCTTTTGCTTCCCGTTGCCTTGGGAAAACTCAATAGACCAGTTCGAGCACCGGCTCGATGATTGCTTGCTTGAGTACGTCGATGAACCCCTTGTCGGTGATCGCATACTCAGGGATGGCAGCCAATCCGATGAACGAGAGGAACAAAAACGGGAATCCGATCGTCGATCCTGCATCTCGCGATGCCTTGATCAAAGCTTTCTTCCTCTCTGACAGCTGTTCTGCATCCATATCACTGAGCAGACCGCAGATGGGATAGGATATCTCCTCGATCACTTTGCCATCGACTACCATCACCTGCCCGCCATCAAGCTTGGCAACCTGATTCACCGCCAGTGCCATATCCTCAAGATTGGTTCCCAAAACGATGATGTTGTGGTTGTCATGGGCTACTGAAGAAGCCATCGCCCCCTTCTTGAGGTTGAATCCTGCCATGAATGCCTTGCCGATATTCCCATTCTTTCCGTACCGCTCGACCTGGGCGATGAGCAAAAGATCTTGGGTGGTATCGGCTTGGATGAATCCATCTCTTATTGGAAGCACTCCCTCCTGTGCAAACGTGATGGGAATCCAATCAAGTGTCCGCATTCCCAATACCTTGGCTTGTTTTGCCTTCGGGTCTACGGCGATGCCCAGATCCTTGGCCTCTATCTTCCCCTTGGGGAGGGTAATGGTTTTCAGCAGCAAGGGATCATGGGTCTCGATGGGATATTCAACAAGAAGTGTACCCTTCTCCACCACCAGCTTACCCTTGGAGATGACTTCGGTGACCTTTGGTTGTTCACAGCTGTCCAGAATGGTGATATCGGCCCGTTTGCCAGGAGCGATGGAGCCGATCTCCCAATCGAGATGGAAACAGCGGGCTGCGTTGATGGTAACCAACTGCACAGCCTTCACAAACTCCACTCCAGAGGAGATGGCTGTTCTCAGTGAATCATCAAGATGCCCCCTGTCGACTACATCGATAGTGTGCAGATCATCGGTGACGATGGAGCAAAGCGTAGAGTCCACATGGTGTTCGGTGATGATTTTCACCAAATCAGGGAGATTCCGCGCAGCTGAACCCTCGCGCATCATGACATGACAACCCTTGCGGATCTTCTCCAGGGCTTCCTCGGTATGCAGGCATTCGTGGTCGGTATGTACGCCCAGAGCAAGACAGGTATCCAAGGCAGGACCGGATGTTTCGGGCAAATGTCCTTGCAGGCTTTTGTTGAGCGACCGGGTCATTTCCATCGCTTCCAGCAGATCGGGATAGCCCATCACCACATACGGAGCAACGATTTCGCTCAAACCCACTGCGTCTTCACGTTGCAGAGCACGTGCGATGATGGAGGCATCGAACTGACCTCCGCTGGTCTCCATATTCGGGGAGAACGGAACATGGGAGGGAACCACAAAGTAGAGCGAAAGATCGGTCTTCTTTGCTTCCTCGAGGGTTGCCTCGATGCCTTCCAAGCCACATACCACTCCGATCTCATGCAAATCGGTCATGATGCTGGTGGTACCATGCTTGAGAAGAATCTTGGCAAAGGAGCGCATGGAAAGGTTCGAGCTCTCCGGATGGATGTGCCCATCGATGAAGCCCGGAGCCACATACTTGCCGCTGGCGTCCAGTACCTTCGTCTTTGGCCCGATGTACTGCGATACATCACCGGTGGTGATGATACGGTCGTCTGCAATCGCAACATCGGCAAGATACATCTCACAGGAGAGCACATTCACCAACGTTCCGCCCTTGATGACCATGTCCGCTTTTCTCTGGCCATCATACACTTGCTTCATTTCACTCCGTTTCATGCCTTACCTTCCTTCTGGTCTGCAATCGATGACAGGGAAGCGATGCTTCAACCTGATGCCTGCTCGCTCTCGTATACTGTCCGCCCGCTGTTGCGCCTCTGTGAGAATCGATTTCTCATCGAGGGTCAGCAAGATTCGGTCTTTCATAAGCCATTTGCCATCACACATCGTACTTTCCACATTTGATGAGTGCATACTGGTTACCAGATTTGCGATGCTGTCATGCAGGGGATACATTCCTGCACTGGCGGGGTTGATGACTATGAGGTCGGCCTTCTTTCCCACTTCCAATGAGCCAAGATTCTTCTCTTCCATCAAGGCCTTGGCCCCATTGACCGTCACCATCTCCAGGATTTGTTCCGCCTTCACCACCGTAGGGTCAAGTCTCCAGCCCTTGTGGATAAGTGATGTCAGCCACATCTCATCGATGAGGTCCATACGATTGTTCGACGGCGCCCCATCGGTTCCTATGGTGACGCAAATGCCTTTCTCAAGCATCTGGGGGATTTTGGCAAAGCCCAATACCCGCATGGCAGCCGCTGGATTGTGAGAGACCTTCACCTTTCTTTTTGCAAAAAGATCGACTTCATCATTGGTCAGCCATACCGTATGTACAGCCAGAAAGTTCTCATCCAATACACCGAGGTCCTCAAGGTGCTGCACGGTCCCCACGCCAAATTTTGCTTTGCTGAACTCGACCTCTTCCTTCACCTCAGCGACGTGCATATGCACCCCTACCTTGTAGGTGTCGGCCAGGTCCTTGGTTCTGAGAATCAGATCATCTGAGTTGTTGAATAGGGTTCTGAGACCGAACCAAACCTGTACCCTTCCATCAGCGCTCTTATGCAAGGCTTTCAGATCCTCAAGTTGGGTTGCAAGCTCTTCATCGGTTGAGCGTCTCCAAATCTTTGGAAGGCCATCGCCACAGTCCATGCTCGACTTTGCAAGCTTTGCTCTCAGCCCCGCTTGGTCCACCGCCTTGGCCATCGATCGTACGAACTGCCCGCCAGGTTCTGCAAAGCTGGTAACCCCTGCACGGATCTGTTCGATGCAGCAGAGCAAGGTCGAGACATACGAGTCCTCTTCAGTGAGCGAACTCTCGTAAGGAAAGGTTCGCTGATGAAGCCAAGTGAGCAGATCCACATCATCGCCGAGCCCTCTTCCCAGCTGCTGGGAGGTGTGCACGTGGGTGTTGATCAGGCCGGGAAGAATGAGCTTTCCCGTGCAATCATGCACTTGGACGCCTCGCTCGATCATGGCAGGGTCAACCTTGCCCACGGAGAGAATCGCATCGTCCTCGATCAGGACATCCCCATCGAGGAAGACCTGCCTCTCCTTGTTCATGCTGACAATAGTTGCGTGTTTCAGCAATATTTGCGCCATTCGTACCTCCCCAGAACTACGAGATGGCCCCAGCGTACAGCATATAGCAACTAGAGGTGCAAGGGAAAACTTCAGCTATTCAGGAAAGAATCTGCAATTGCACTTCGGTCAGATAGTTGGAGGTGTCCGGTTCGACAAACTGATCGATGATATTGAAGCAGACACTCCGTTCAGAAACTGCATAACCCCGCTTCTTTGCCAGGTCTTTCAAGGCATCGATGGTGGTGAAGATGGTTTCATAGGATCCTTTGTGGTACGCACAGAAATACCGTCCCCCAGGAATCTGGGAAAGCTGGGCAAGCGGATGTTCAGCCTTGAAATCCTCAGAAACATAGACACCGAACGACTTCTTTCCCGCTTCGTGGAAGACAACAGTGGGATAGACGTAGAAGTAGTCGTTACCGAATTGGAACTCCTCCCCTTCGGCTGCCACATAAAAGCGAGGAGGGAACCCAATCACGTCAACCTTGGAGGGATCCGTCTCCTGGATGACAGAGAATTTTTGTTGCAGGAAATCTATCTTCTCCTCAAGCATCTTCTCCACCAACTTCAGTTCCGCCATTTTTTGGTGCACGGTTTCCATCTGCTGGTTCAGGTCATCAAGGGTTGTGGTGACATCCCTTGATGCCATGTAATCGGCAATCTGCGCAAGGGATTTGCCCAGACGCTGCTGATACCTGATGGTGGTCAACTTGTAGACCTGATCGAAGGTGTACAGCCTCGCCCCATCCTTCGCCCTCCTCCCCGAGGGCTTGAGCAGCCCGATCTTGTCGTAGTAGTGGAGGGTCTGGATGTGCAGGTTGCAGAGTTGGCTCAGTTCCCCTGCCGTAACGTAGCGTTGCATAGGTATATTCTACAGGGTATCCAGCAAGGTTTCCACCACCGTATCCCGCCCAGCAAGCAAATCCCCAACACTCGCATCTACATACAGGTCCGGCTCAAGGGAAGTGCCCTTGTGATGCTTGTCCATCACAAAGTGCTTGGTGGAGTAGAAAACCGGCAATTTGCTGTTTGGCAGCACAAAGTGTTTCACCTCCCCATAGTGGTTCACACTTCCTCCAGTCGGCGTTCCCACCAACCTGCACGCAAGCCGTTCTTTGCACTGCTTTGCGTTCATCAGGGCAGAGGAGAACGTATTCTCCCCTATCAGGACATCCAGGAAAAGACCAGAATCCTTCTGAATTTGCTTCAGGCCGGCTATCATCGGTTCGAAGAGCCTGGAGTCTCCACCGCTGTTGTATCGCAAATCGATGATCGCCTTTGGTATCTGATCTTGCTGAATACGCTTGAGGACTTCTTCAGTGAAGCGAGACATAGGCAAGGATAGATCGTCTGCGCATACATTGTACTGGATGAACAGTATCGGCTCGTTTTCCAGAAGAAAGGCCCTGTAGTAGGATTGGGAAGGTCCGGTAGGCGCAGGATTCTGTGTCAGGATGGCAAACGTTCGATTGGCATACTCCGTTGCTTTTACGGGGAGCAATCGAATCGTTCTTTGTTCCGTCTCACCAAGAGGGACAATCGTGAGTGTCACTTCGTTCGTTGGCTGTTCTGCAATGCCGATATACGCATAGAGCTCGGTCAGATTGAGTTGCCCGGAAAGGCTGTGGCGAAACCAAACCTCATTATCGTGGCCGAAGAGGGGCTTTGCCAGTGCTTCCACCTCCTGCATCGGCACACCGTTGATCGCAACCACTTCTGCACCCAGATAGCCAGCAGAGGAAGTCTCCACAACGCTGAGGTGCCAAGAACCTCCGAGATATATCATCTGTGCAGGAATGGCATGGAAACTCTGAACAAATTCCTGTGTCAATCCAACGGTGGTGTGACTGTCTTGTGCAAAGGAAGCAAGTCTTCTGAGGCTAAAATACAACTGGGAGGCATCCATGCCGGGAGCTTTTCCAAGCGCCTCCTCATAGAAGTCCTTGAAGGATTGCTTCTCCCTTCCCTGAAAGAAATCCTTGTGTGCGGAAGGCAAGGAGGAATACAGCTCGTGCAGATCAGCCTGATACGGATGATCGACGACAGCAGTGGTACAGCCGGAAAGCAGCACGACAACAAGCAGCACGGAAATCAGGATATGCATCGGTTTCATGGCAATGAGTATAAGAACGTTCTTTTCCTTGTTCCAGAATCCAGCCTGTAAGTAACACATATTTACCAAGTATATCAATTATTTTGTACTGAAAGACACGTTCCCTACCCAGCGGATCGCCAATGAATCTGAAATGGGTACCAAGGAGACATCCAAGGTAAGCGTATCGGAAAGGTTCTTGTCCAGCATGAGTCCTTTGCGCAGTGTCTTGTTGTATCGTGAACCGAAAGTGAGGGGAATCAGTGCCTGGATGAGCCGTCCCACTACGAACGCCCCACCCCCGACAGCCATGGCTGCCAATCCAATCTGGTTGAAGGGATCATCAGGGTTGTTCAATTGAATGGACTGTTTGGAGAGACTGAAGGTCTACACAAACAGGATGTCCAGCAACACGATTCCCAAACCAGCGCCTGCGATGGTCAATGTGGTCCAGTCGCTGATCTGACCGAAGAGCATGCCACCGAAATCGCCTTGCAACTTCGACCCCTCACCAAAGCCTACCAGCAGATTTTTCCACGCAGGCCACCCTAGGCTGATGTGTGCTTTTCCATACACCTCTTGGCGTTCTGAGAGGGAAAGCAGGGAAAAGTCATGCTGCTTGAAGGTTCTTTTCAGCTCTCCTACACCCCTGCCTCCAAGACTCACCTCTTTTCCATCCAACAGTACGGTTGTCGCCGGTTTCCGAGCTGCCATATCCAAGCCGGAACCTATGATGGAACTCACTGCATTCCCAACACTCGAGGCACACAGCGTGCCTGCAATCAGAAGAAGGAGAAGACACAAGAGTGCAATCCGTTTCATATACACACCCCCACATAGCTATGTTTTTCTCATAATACCATACATCTGTCCAATCGCCGAAAGGAAAGTTTCCCAATCTTATGGTACATTCTCTCGATTTCCTTGCAAATCTTTGTAGCAGTAATCAGCTAATTCTCAGTACTTCACTTCTCGTTAAGATGTATGAGCAATAGCAATAGGACGAAAATCTTATTTTGCATACAGGAATCCCTTGCACTTCACTTCGTTATAAAACCTGTCCCAAAGTTATATCTTGCAAATATATAACTACTTGACATAATGAGATTTAGGGCTTCTCCTAGGATAAGGAACACTATTGAAAGGAGCGAATAATGTACGACCACGGAACAGAAGGGAAGTCAAGACTTCTCACGGTCCTGGTCCTGTTGCTGTTGCTGCTCTTCAACTCCTGCTCATCTATACAACAAGAGGACAACATGGCTTTGATGTACACTCCAACCTTCAGGAAGTTGGAGTCGGCGCCGCTTACCCTTCCAACAGAAGTTGCTGGATTCTCGCGTGAGTATGAGTTGTTGGGAGTTGAAGATTTTTCAGCAGTCATTCATGCACCCACACAGGGATTCCAGCTTGGAGAGGCAGGAATATTCCCGCAAGAGGATGACAATCCTTGGGTCATCGGCAAGAGTGATGGTACACAGAAGTACCGACAATACTACCGGACCAATCCAAACATCATACCTCTCACCCCTGGCGGTCGGTATGAAGTAAGCTTCCGGTACAAGGTGCTGGAAACTCCTGATGAAGGTTTTGAAACCATCATTTTCTCCAATACAGGCGCCCAACAGAACAATTGGGTGGAACAGTCAATATTCATCACCGATCCTGCCGGTTCGCAGGGCGTTGCCACCATGCAAGCCCAGCTGAAACAGTATTCAGACTACCAGCTGCTGATGAATGTGGTTGGCAAGGGATCCATCGCTGTTACGGATATCACCATCAAAGACTTGAAGAACAATACCGTGGTGGCTTATGAGGATTGCAAGAAGTACCAGCATACCCATTCGCTGATGCTCCGTGGTGATGGCGATTTCACCATCGGCCAAAGTTCCATCCCCACCGGAGGTGCAAGCATTGTCACCACAGGGTGGCTGAAACTCTGGACCAACTCATCTGTGGTCACATTGCCCAAGGATACAGTCATCCTGCTCGAGTTCGACTACAGGGTATTGAAGAATCCTAAGAACCTCGACCAACTGGGTTGGGTACGCATCTACAGCGGAACCGATACCAGGCTGGACAGAGGAGCCATTAGCATTCCTGCGTATCAGGTTACAGAGGGCCACTACATAGGCGCAGCCAAAACGGGTACCGAGGATGATATCTATATCCTGGAAGCAAATTTCTCCGGCGATGTTTCGGTGGAAGTGACCAACTTCAAGATTTCAAAGCAAATCACCATACCCCAGTCAATTGCTGAGCATCCAGCCCAGAAACTGAAGGATGTCCCCTATCCGAGACTTGGTAATTACTTCAGTTCCATGGCGGAATGGGTAGCCCGTGACGGGAGTGGATCGGCACAAGGGGATAAGCCTTGGATGTCATTTGACGAGCTGGAGCGCAGGCTTGCCCTCAGTGATGTGGTGGTAGGTATGCATGCGATGTATTCGACCAATGATCCGGCTGCTTCCCTGCGGCTGAGAGCATTGAACCCGAACATTGTGCTGCTCCCCTCCTTTGAGACACACGAAACGGCACGTGATGGAAGTCTTCCACATCCCACGCTCCACCAATTGACCAACGCCGAGCAGGCTTTCATCGCCGGCATAAGCAAGGATTGGTATCTTACCGATGCAAAGGGAGAAGTCATCAATACACAAGACGGTTGGTCTTCCATTCCCATGAATGTCTCGGCCTTTTGTCCGTACAATGAAAAAGGCGAACGGTATCTCGACTATTGGGGCAAATCGGCGGTGGACCTCCATCTTGCCGATGGAAGCTGGGATGGCCTGCTGCTGGCCAACCCGCTTACCCGTGGAAGCGACCTGATTCCCGGTATATTCACCAAGAAGAAGGTCGATGCCGACTATAACCTGAACAAGGTCAAGGATGAAACACCGCAGTGGATCACCGAGATGAGCGCGGCCGCTTCGCTTACCATGCTGCGCAGTTTGCGAGAGAAGGTAGGCAATGATGAACTTCTGGCAACAGGCAAGTACTTCGACCCTATCCTTGATCCGTACACCAATGGGAAATTCATGCGCTCCTTCAACTGGAACTGGTACGAGCTGCAGGATCCCCAGCGTTTCCTTGAGTCCCAATGGAGTGGATTCCTCAGTGACTATCAGCAGTTCCGAACGCTTTATCAGGATCCATCGTTTATCGTCTTGCAGGGAACACCGCAATTCAAAGAAGGACTTCCTGAGAGCAAGCGTACCCATGACGAGGTAGACTTGGCCCTCAACCGCCTTGCATTCGGTACTGCACTGCTTACCGACGGTTTCTATGAGTATGACTTGGTCGACGGAAGAAGTGCACCCTACTTCTTCGACGAGATGCTGGTGGACAGCAGGGGTGCGAGTATTGATTCTGTGGAAGGAAAGGGATATCTGGGGAAGGCGCTTGGAGAAGCTGAACAGCTGATCACCAACAAGACCGAAGTATTCTCCCTGGCCAAGCCTGTGATATTGGGAGACAAGGGAAGCAAGAACAAGGACCTTGTTACCGTACGCAACAAGGAGGGTGAGAGCAAACAGTACCTGATCGAGTTTGACTGGAAGAACCTCACCACCCACACCTCACAACCCGGTATTACGCTCTCTTCCAGCAATATATGGAAGGGCTACTACAACATTCCTTCACAGATGGAGGGAGCCAGTGGCCATGCCTCCTTCTTCATCACCGTGGAGAAGAACAAGGAGTTGCTCTCCACTCTCTATGTGGGACGCAAAGGCGCAGTGGAGTTATCCAATTTCAAGATCCACCAAGCCGATGCAGGCGTCTTCAGACGTGACTTTGAGCATGGTATCGTCTTGGTGAACGCCACCAACGAGGAGAAGACGATCAGCCTCAGTGACATCAAGGGAGGGTTGGGCCGAACCAACCTCAGGCGCATCAAGGGTCAGCTCGATCCGGCTACCAACAATGGAAGGCCGGTGTCGGAAGCGATCACCCTCAAAGCGCACGATGCACTGATCCTGCTCGCCGATTGACAAGACTCACGGGGCGGGATTTCCCGCCCCGTGATGTCTTCATTCCATCATATGGTATGAGAGCAAAGGGAGGAGAGGCACATGAAATGCAAATCCGTATGCCTGATGGCCTTTCTACTCTTGCTGCCATGGCTGCTCTTTGCAGGTCAAGAATTAGGAAAGGACGAATCCTTTTCCGACAATCATGACCGATGGTTCACGGACAACAGAATCACTCTCAGTGGTGGACGGTACAACTTCTTCAGTGCAACAGGAGATGCCTTTGCATGGAGAACCCAGGAAATTGCTGATGGCGTTGTCCAAGCCCAAGCAATATGGACCGGTGGTCCGGACACCCATGGCTATGGAATCCTCTTCAGAGTGGTGAATGAATGCAACTACTATTTTGTCCTGCTTGCAGGCAAAGGCTATTTCCTTGTCGGCAAAACCGAGGGGGGCAATGCCAACGTGCTCCACCCGTGGTCTTTTGAGCCGAAACTCCAAGAGCATGGGATTAACCTTATTCGGGTGGAAATGATGCTAGACACCTTCACCCTTTTCTTCAACGACACGCAGGTGTACTCCTTCAGGGACACCAGTCTTCCCAGCGGTGGATATGGATTTTTCACCCAGAAAGGCGTGCGGGCTTCGTTCGATGATCTCAAAGTGTGGAAAACCGTACCAGAGTTTACCGCAGAGGTCGAGCCATCAGCCATACCAGCCGATGGACAGACATCAGCCATGCAATGGAGGGGAGCGATAGGCAAACAGATCAAGCTCTCTTTCCCAGCAGGTCTGCTTCCCGCCCAATTCTGGGGAATCGAGGAGTATACCGACGACTCCAGCATCTACAGTGCTGCTGTGCACAGCGGCCTGCTCAGACTGGGTTCTCCAGGGGTGGTTACCATTGAGATCGGGGAAGGCAGACCTTCTTTTGAAAGTTCCACACGAAACGGCATCACCTCTTCATCGTACGGATATTGGCCGGGCAGTTTCAGATTTCTTCTGGATGGACAACCAACGCTGCCCACCTTACACTGAAAGCATGAAGGAGAAGCCTGTTGTGCAAGAGACGGAACGCTATGCATCCTACTGGCAAAGATGCGGTGCATATCTTCTTGATCATCTCATCACCGCCATGCTGCTCTCCCCGCTTGCCGCATGGTATCTGAACGGGCTGTTCGGAGAGAGAAGCGGCATCTTCCTGCTTGGATACAGCATCCCGGTACTCATGGCGATGCTTGTGGTTCGTTGCCTCTACCTCACCCTACTGTGGACCAAAGACAGGGGTACCATCGGGTGCAGGCTCATGCGCATCAGTATTGTATCGGTACTGGGAGAACCCCTTCGGTACGCTCGCGCCTTGCTTCGCTATCTTGGATTGCTTGCTGCGACAATGCTCTTCGGTCTTGGGAGCCTGCTTTTCCTTTGCTCAAGGAAGAAGCAGATGCTCCAGGATTATGTGTCCACTACCGTGGTGGTCAGGAAACAGCCGCTTTCTTCTGCAGCGAAGGGCGGAGAAGCAGAACCACCGATACCAGGGAAATGACCAAGAGACTGGCCAGCAAGATTCCCTGCACTTCCGATTCCTGGTTGGTCACCGTCCCGCTGAAGTTGAAGAGGATGTGGAACACCGCCCCTGCAATGCTGCTTCTCGTCTGTGCCATGATGAGCGAAAGCAAGATGCCTACGGCTATGGCCACAGCTATTTGTCCAGCAAGCTGGGATGCACTGTACCCTCTGAGCAGATTCACGATATGCCCCAGCCCAAAGGTAACACCACTGATGATGACAGCCCGTCTGGTGCCGCCGGTCCGCTCAATCGCCTGGAAGAGCAAACCGCGGAATACAACTTCTTCGACAAACCCTACTCCCAGCATCAAAAGGGCCGCTTCCCCCACCCCAGCTGCACCAATCCCCGGCTCAAGACCGGCAACCCACTGGACAAGTACCATCAGCGCCAGCGGAAGAAAGTAAACCCACCTCTGCAGGTTGGATAAGGATGGGATGATGAGCCCAAGCTCTTTGCGTGCATGCTTTTTCACCAGGACTGCGGCAAGTGCCAACACCAGGAGCGCGGTGATCACACTGCCCATGCCATAGGCTTCTCCGAGTGCATCCCCGACGTTGACCAATGCGATGTAGATGAAAATTGCGATGAGTGCTCTCCGTAAACCCTTTTTCCCCTGATCAGTATGCATTGGCCTGTTCCTCTCTTCCATATTCGTGTTTCAAACCGGTAAAGGTGTGTTTCAAAAGTGTTTCGATCTGTGCCTCATCAAGGGTGCACTCATTGGTGGCCATCATGGAGGCAATGCCGTGGACCATCAGCCAGATTCCCAGAAAGATTTGCTCAGCTTTTTGATACTCCAAGCCTGTCATTTGCGAGATGATGGCTATGATCGGCTTGTTTGCCTCATCACTTGCAAGATTGACTACCTCTTTGGAGGGAAGGGCGTCGCTCATGAACAGGAACTTGAAGAGCTCTTTCTCCCCTTTTGCAAAGTTGATGTATGCAAGCCCCATTCCTAAAAAGGGGATGGGATGGGAGGCAAGGCCTTTGTTCAGCTGCTCTTCAAAGAGAAGGTTTGCTTTCTGATGAACAGCTTCTTTCAGACTCTCCATCGAGGCAAACTTATGAAATATCGGTTGGACTGAGCAGCCAAGGGCTTTGCTTACACCGCGTGCATGGAGCGATGCAATTCCAGTTTTACGCACCAGATCCAAAGATGCATCAACAATCGCTTGCTCGGTAATCCGTTCTTTTGGGGGCATTGCAGTCTCCTTAATATTACATACGTTATATATCGTTTGTTATATTTAAAGCAAGAGCATTTCCCTTAGCTTCCGCGATTTTTAACACTCAAACCTGAAAATGAGGGTTTAGGCATATCACAGGCTGACCAACCTCAGTACTTCCTCGAAGGATTTCCCTTTCTTGTCCATGGCATCCAGGAGTTGCTGGGCTTGCATCAACCTTTGCTGCTCGCGTAGGGTCTTCAGCTCGGAAAGCGCTTCGTCGTACTCTTTGCGCAGCCTCGTTACCCGGTTCTCGGCGTCCATCACCTTCTTCTCAATCGTCTCCTGCTTCCTTGGCCTGCCCATGTCACTCCTCCCCGGTTTCATCATCAGCTGTGTCATCGTAGATGTCGGGATCCGGGTTGTCTCCGGCTCGTATCGTTCTGTTGTCTATGACTGCAAGTGTCTGGGACATGGCCCTGCACCTGTCCTTCATGTCGTCGGCGCCGAGGCCGAAGACCGACAGGATGTCCTTCTGCCTTGCCGTGATTGCATGGTCGAGACGGTAGACGCCGTCGCCGATCCTGATCAGCTCTATCTTCTCCAGCTCCGTTATGACGGAGACCACGTTCATGTAGTTGGGCCTTCTTCCCGTTGCCACGATGTGCCCGTTGACGGCATGGTGCAGGCGGCTGCGCAGGATAAGGGCCAGGAACTCGATGAATATCTTCGACCTCAGCGCCTCCACGCTCTGGATCCTCTCGGCCCAGCTTCCCGTGAACGTCTTGTCGGCGCTGAACAGCTTCTCCGAGTAATCCCTTGACTTGTAAAGGAGAAGGGCCTCCCTTGCGGTCATCTTCTCGGAGCTGATGAGGCAGAAGTAGCCGCAGTACCTGATGTAGCCGTCGATGGCCTCGTTGTTCTTGGAATGCATCAGCAGCACCCTGTCATCGTCGTCGGAGAACGTGAGGTCGAAGTACTTTCCGTAGGCGTCGAGGTTGAGGTCATTGCATTTCCTTCCCAGCAGCCTGTCCAGAGCCCCGGCCATCTTCTTGATGGAGGTCTCGAACACACTTCTCTCGGCCGCATGGTTCTGTGCCGAGTAGTAGATGTGGAAGCATCGGACCTTCCTGTCGTTGGCGTACAGCTTCGCCTCGACCGTGGTGCCGTTGACCTCGTACTCCCAGATCGTGTTCTCGCTTGTGTCCTCGAAGGTGCCCCTGACGCCCAGCACCAGCGACGAGACGAGGCTCCTGCGGCCCTTCGCCATGATCAGGAAACTGTATTTCCTTCTGTCGAGGTCCTCCAGGTTCGCCCTGCTGAAGTACCCCCTGTCGAGGATGAAGCCGATGTTCCGGTACCCCAGCGCCTGCGCTTTGTCCACCATCTGCTCGAACTGGGATACGTCGACTATGGAGCCGCAGTAGTCCTCGTAGAACAGCGGCATGGCTTCGCAGACGTCGGTGGCCATCGCTATGTTCACGATCGGCGACCCGTCGGGTCCGTCCTTCGCATGGCCGCCCTCAAGCAGCTCCACGTCCCCCGCCTGGGAGATCTTGTTGGTGGAGTCGTAGGATATGTAGATCCGCCTGCGGTGGTCCTTCGATTCGTTCCACCATTCGGTGAAGGCTATCACATCATCGCGGTCGATGCCCTCCTTGAAAAGCCTGCCGACCTTGGTGTCTCCGTAAATCCTCATGTCGGGTGTGAACAGCGGATGGTTGTAGGCGTAGTCGGGATAGTGCTGGGCCGCATTCCTTGCCGAGATGAGCAGATACGAGGCAAGGTCAAGGACCAGGGCGCCGTCCTTGTCCCCGAACCGGCTCTGCAGCCATGAAAGCAGACCGAGTTTTTCTGCGAACTGCCTGAGCAGGACGAAGGTGCCGGCCCTCAGGCAGCTGCTGCGGCTGCAGTCGTGTTCGATCTCGACGTCTGAGGGGAAAAAGTCATGGTACTTCTCGTTGGGGAACATCCTGGCATCGTCAGAAGGATCCAGCTTTCCGATGCAGGCCCGCTTGGGGACGTTGAACTTCTTCAGCTTGTCGTACTCCCTGGAATACTCGTAGTAGATGTACGTGCCCGCGGAAAGCTTCTTGCGGGTGATTTTCCCGGGGGCCTGGGGGATGTCCACTGTGTATTTCTTGTGCGTTTCGGTTGCCTCTTTGTAAGTGGTAATTTAACACTTATATTATGGCATGGAATCGGCCGCTTTTCAAGAGATTCTTGTAGGGAAATTCACTGTTTGCAAGGATTTATCCGATCATGAAGCAAGGCCTGCTCGGTTGAGTGTTAAAAATCTGCGGAAGCTCAGGATTTCTTGCTGAAAGCAAAAATCTGCACATGACCGCATTTTTCTTCTCTCCTCTCCCATTTTGTCCTATACTCTCACCCAAGGGGGATGTTGCATGCGAATCCAAGGAACCGGTTGCTGTCTCATTGATTCAATCTACCGAAACTGCTCCTATCAAGAGGGGGCTTTTTCCCGTCTGTGGAGCAAGGAGCGGGGCGATGGGGGCCTCATAGAAGGGGGGCTGGTTTTCACCGAGGATCTTGAACTCTATGCAAAGCAGAACCACCGGGACATCATCACCCTCCTCTCTGGTGGACGAGCAGCTGATGGAAAGAACCTTGGCGGTCCTGCCGTGGTGGCATTGGTGCACGCTTCCCAGATTCTTGCAGACCAGAACGTAGAAGTCACCTTTCATGGAGTGGTTGGTTCTGATGAGAATGCAGAGTTGGTACGTGCAACCATCGCCAAGACTCCCCTTCAGGCAAAGTTGAAAACCGTTCCTACGATGAGTACGCCCACCACTGAGGTTTTCGATGATCCCTCGATGCGCGGCGGAAAGGGTGAACGCTCCTTCATCAACACCATTGGAGCAGCGTATGCATTCGATGCAACGGACCTTCCGCCATCCTTTTATGATTCGGACATAGTGCTTTTGGGCGGCACTGCCTTGGTGCCGAACCTGCATGACCAGCAACATGAGATATTGAAAAAAGCCAAGGAGAAAGGTTGCGTCACCGTGGTGGGAACGGTCTATGACTTTCGCAATGAGAAAGCAAGCAGCACCGGACGATGGCCGTTGGGATCCACTCCTTCCTACCCTTTCATTGACATCCTTGTCTGCGATGAACAGGAAGCACTCAGGCTGACCGGCACATCCCGGGTGGAAGACGCTGCCAAGCAGCTCATTGCATTTGGTGTGGGAGCCTTCATCATAACCCGTGGAGCCCTACCGATGCTGCTCTGGTCCAGCGGCAAGCTGATTGAGCCTACCCCTCTTTCCACCCTCCCGGTAAGTGCCTACCTGGACACGTTGATGCAAAAAGATCCGTCGCTGCGAAAGGATACCACCGGTTGCGGGGACAACTTTCTTGGTGGAGTGTTGGTCAGCATTGCCAAGCAGCTGGGGTCGGGTGCTCCGCTTTCCATGGTTGATATCTGTGCTTGGGGAGCTGCATCGGGTGGGTATACCTGCACCTACCACGGCGGAACGTACCTTGAGAACAAGCGTGGAGAGAAGGCGGCCCATCTGTTGCCGGTTGTACAGGCCTACCTGCGGGATGCAGGAGCAGAGCGATGAAAAAGCTCTTTGTGCAGTGGGGAGGAGGAAACATCGGACGTTCCTTCATCGCCCAGGTTTTCTCCCGAGCCGGGTATAGGATTGTCATCATAGACATCAACCAAGCGTTGGTGGATGCTCTGAATTTGCATGGATCCTATACCATTGAGACCGTCTTCGACCAAGAGGTGCATCGTCTGCTCATCGATGATGTTTCTGCAGTGCATGCATCCGATCAGAATGCGATCAATGAAGCGGTCAGGGATGCCGATCTGCTCGGCATCTCGGTAGGACGGGGTGCATGGCCTCACATTGCCCCTTCTCTTGCAAAAGCCATTGTGCAGAGACATGCACAAAAGCCAGCTGATGCATTGGATATCATCCTTGCTGAGAACATTCATGGCTGCAAAGCCTTCGTCTCCTCTTTGCTGCTTCCTCATCTTGGCGAGCAGGTTGACCTTGATGCCTACGTCGGACTTGCCCAAACCAGCATAGGCAAGATGGTTCCCATCCAAGACCCTGCAAACCTACTGACACTCAAGAGTGAACCCTACAATGAGCTGATTGTTGACAGCGAAGCCTTTCATCATCCGCTCCCCCACTCTTCTGATATCCACCCTGTTCATCCCATAGAAGCCTATGTCGACCGCAAGCTCTTCATCCATAATATGGGACACAGTGCTACCGCCTACCTTGGGCATATCTGCCATCCCGAGCGGCTGACCATCGCTGAGGTCTTGGAAGATGAGCAGATCCGCAAGCAAGTGCATGATGCAATGGAGCAGAGCCGAGACATCCTGCTTGCTCTCCATCCTTCCGTCTTCACCAAAAAAGCGCTTGATGCGCATATCCTGGACTTGCTGAAGCGTTTTTCCAACCATGCACTGGGTGATACCGTACATCGTGTCGGGCGGGACCTGAAGCGCAAACTCCGCTATGACGACCGCCTTTTGGGGGTCATCATCGAAGCCGAGCGGCTCGGCATGGCTTGGGAGTGCATCGGACGAGCATACCTCAAGGCACTTTGCTTTTTTGCTTCTGACAGCAAGGGGGAACCCTATCCTCCCGATGCACTCTTCCTCAAGGAACTTAAGGAATGTCCATGGCCAGAAAAACTCTGCAAAGCAAGTAGTTGGGAAGAAAGCTCATTGGAAGAAAGCCTCTGTTTCACGCTGGCTGAAAAGTTGCAGGCCCTCTCCTAGGCATCAGCGATTCACACTCTGGACACTGGTGTTTTCCAGAAGCAGATCGTTGATGAGCTGACGCAAATCCACGATACCGGTGGGGATGTCCTCGTCCTGTGCGATGATTTTGAATATCCTTTGGGTTATGTAGTCGTCGATCACCGGGTACTTCTTGAAGTCGGGATCGATGTAGGAGTCGGCAATGACCGATTCGATGAATTCCCGATCCAACGGACGCATTCCATCCCGCTGCATGATACCAGAGTGGTAGATTCGGTCAAAAGCTTCCCGGTTGACCGGTAGCATGTTTGAATACTCCCAGATCTGGTATTGGAACTCCTGGTCGCTGGAGATGAAGCGCAAGAATTCAAAAGCTACATTCTTGTGCCTTGAACGGGAACTCATGCCCAACTGCACGGTATAGAGTTTGGATTTGCTGCTTCCATGCGGCCCATGGGGGAAGGGAATCGCTTTCCAATCAAAATCGCTGTAGCGGAGGATTCGGTAAGGATAGGATCCATAGACACGGAACTCTGAGAGATTGAAGGTTTTGAACCCTACGATCCCCTCCTCAAACATGCCGTCACGCACTACCACCCCTTGGTTGAGGGCGTGCATTTTCTTCAGAAACCCAATCATCTCCGCCATATGTTGGGGTGTAAACCCAGCTTGGGAGCTCTTCTCATTGAACAAGGCACGGTCATTCGTATAGAAAGCTTGGTGCCAGTCGTATCCTTCCACCCCAAAACGATCGAGTTCCCCATCTCCGTCCAGATCAGCGGTTATCTGGCTGCACAGTGTGTAAAACTGTTCCCATGTCCAGTTGTCCAGGTCGATGGAAAGCCCCAAGGAGTCGAGCAAATCGATGTTGTAGATGAGAAAAGAGGGAACGATACCGATGGGAAGTGCGTATTGGGAACCCTGATATTGTCCTGCTTCAAGTGCGTTGCTGAAAAAATCGTGCTCAGACAAATCGCTTTTCTCTATGTACGCATCCAGCTTTTCAAGAAGTCCGATGGCTGCAAAGGTGGTGAAATCCTCTTCGATGATCAGGAAAAGATCGGGTTCTTTCCCTTTGAGCACCTGCTGGGCAAACCACTCAGAGTAATCCTTATACATCATGCCGGTACGCAGTTTGATCCGATACCCCTTGTCCGCATACTGCTGCTCAAAAAGCTCCACCGCCTTGTCATAGATGGCATAGGCAAAGTTCTGGGGAACACCCCAGCTGTTTCCTGAGTACAAGGAGAGTTCAATGACCACCGTTTTCTGTCGGTACACACCGACGCCAATGGCAAACACCACCACCACGATGAGCAGAGGAACAACAAAGAGAAGGAGCAATTGCCTGATTCGCACAATCTCAGCCATCGAGACCCTCCAAATTCTTGAGCATCAGGCCTGATTGGATGGCAAGGATGGCAATCTGGGTCCGGTCTCGCAGATCAAGCTTTTTGAGAATATTGCTGATGTAGTTGCGAACCGTACCTTCGCTGAAGTTCACCTCACTCATGATCTCCTTGTTCGAACACCCTTTGCCGATGAGCTGCATGATTCTCAGCTCCTGGGGAGTAAGGGTTTTGAAGGCTTCATCCGGCTCCTGCATAGAGCGAAACGGAGTCGTGGCAAGCCGACTGAAGAGACTGAATATCTTCTGTGCGGTATGCGGGTCGACGATGGTCCCCCCGCTGTGAACGGTTGCTATGCTTGAAAGCAGGTCGTTCTTCGAGATTCCCTTGAGCAAAAAGCCATCGGCTCCGTACTTCACCGCCTCATAGACATACTGGTCATCATCGAAGGTGGTGAGGATGATGATCTTGATTGTGCAGTCCTTTTGTTTGATGAGCTTGACACACTCCAAACCGTTGATCTCGGGCATGCGGATATCCATGAGAATCACATCAGGGCGGAGCATCAGTGCCATGTCGACAACCTCACGCCCATCCTTGGCAGAACCCACAAAGTGGAAGCGCGGGTCGAGGCTGATGATGAGCTCCAAACTTTCGCGGATGAGCTCTTGGTCATCTGCAATCAAGACACTGATCATGACCGAAATCCTCCTTTTCGTAAGGGAATGCTGGCCTTCGTCCTGAACCCTTCCCCTTCGGCTGTTTCAAAACGCACAGTACCGCCAAGCAAGCCGATCTGCTCCTCAATGTGGTCGAGGCCGAAGTGTTTGCGTATGGCTTTGCAGCCTTGGCCATTGTCGGCGATCATGACATTCAGCAGATGGGATGCATAGGAGAATACCACCTCGATATCAGCACCACCAGAGTGTCGCAGGGAGTTGGTGAGACTCTCCTGCACCAGGCGGTACACCGTCTGCTCCTCATCTTCATCGAGTTCGGTCACATTGCCATGGATTGAGAAGCTCACCAGCCTATCCCCCAGCCCATTTGCATCGTTGATGAGCTCCTGTACAGCACTGAGCAGCGAGGATTTTTCAATGGCATCACTTTTAAGCTCACGCACCGATCGGCGTATCTCTGCAAGACCCTTGTCGGTGACCCTCTTGATCTTGGAAAGCCGAACAAAGAGCTCCTGGGTAGTCTCCTTGCTCAGTTCCAAGCAAGCTTCAAGACCGATGGATATGGAGGTGAGCGAGTGTCCCAAAATATCGTGAATCTCATGGGCAAGCCTGTTGCGTTCCTTCAGCCGTGCGGACTCCTCAAGCTTGGCCTGCAGAACCTCAAGCTGGTGAAGCTTGTCAGCCAGCTCATTGTTGACCTTGATGAACTCCTTGTTCTCCCTGACCTTGCTTTGGATGAAGAGCTGAAAGAAGAGGATGACCATCATCAGATTCAGGGACTCCAAGGTACTGCGGAGGCTGTACAGGGGAATCTGGGTGCTGGGGCTGTAGAAACTGATGTAGTCCTGAAGCGAGACAAGGTTCAGCTGCACCGAGATGATGTCATAGTCGCTGAAGATGTACCCCAGCATCGCCAGGATAATCCCCAGATAGCGCAGTTTAAGATTCCCGATGAAGAAGAAGGCCCCTACGCCGATGAACAGGAACAGCCCCTTGTACGAGAAGTTGATGTTGTAGGCAATGAAGAAGGCTATGATGATATCCAGCACGAAGAGCAAGAAAGCGAGCAGTGAGTGGGACTCAGCGAGATAGCGTTTGAAGAATGAGGAAACCGCAAGCAAAAGGAAACTTCCGATGGCATAGATGGGCACGTGCCAAGGCACATGCGGAAGATACCGTGCCTGCTCAAGGAAGACCCGCGCCTGATCTGAATCGCAGATGAGGTAGGTCGTCTGGTAGACAACCAAGCTCAACAGGCCGATGATCACCAGGTTGAGAATAAGGATGATGTTGTAGACATAGGTAATCGGTTTATCCATGGTATGCTCATCTGTCAGTGTATCATGACTTGTTTGGGAACTGTTTTGTTTTTCTATCATCAGAATTGTGACAATTGTCATTTAACTCGTGACAATAAAGTGTTTGATTCCTCCCCTATACCCACCTAGAATAAGCATATAGATAGGATTTGGTACCATCCTGTCCAATCATTGCATCACGAATTTCAAATAGGAGGAATTATGAAAAAAGTACTGATGGTGAGTCTGATCCTGATTCTCGCATTCGGATCGGTGTTCGCTCAGGGGACCAAGGAAGCAAAAAGCGGGTACACCTTCGGCTATACCTGCATGACGATGAACAACCCGTTCTTCATCATCCTTGAGAAGTCCATCCGTGAGAAGGTTGAGGCCAACGGCGACAAGCTGATCACCATGGATCCTGCCATGGACGTTGCCAAGCAGATCAACCAGATCGAAGACCTGATCACTCAGGGCATCGATGCTATCTTCCTCAATCCTGTCGACTGGGAAGGCATCCGCCCTGCTCTCGTAGCTCTGAAGAATGCCGGCATCCCCATCATCAACTTCGATACCGAAGTGAAGGATATGGATTATGTAACCGCATATGCTGGTTCTGACAACTTCAACGCTGGGTATGTCTGCGGTGTTGACTTGGTCAAGCGCCATCCCAACGGCGGAAACATTGTCGTGCTCGACTCCCCGACCATGAACTCCATCAACGACCGCATCGCCGGTTTCATGGAAGCCATCAAGGGAAAGAACTTCAAGATCGTGGCCCAGCAGGATGCTAAGGGCGACCTCCCCACTTCCATGAAGATCACCGACGACATTCTCCAGGCCCATACCAACATCATCGCCATCATGGGTGGCAATGACCCGACCGCTCTTGGCGCTCTCGCTGCTTGTAAGGCTGCAAACCGCACCAACATCCTCATTTACGGTGTTGACGGTTCTCCCGAAGCAAAGGCTGAGATTGCAAGTGGCAGTCAGTTCGTCGGATCCGGAGCCCAGAGCCCGATCAGCATCGGTGTTGAGTCGGTAAAGTTGGCGTATCAGGTCCTCAAGGGCGAGCCGTATGAGAAGCGCGTTCCTGTCCAGACTTTCATGATCAACAAGGACAACGTGGCTCAGTACGGTACTGACGGCTGGCAATAAGCGGTGTATACTGGTTAGCAGTTCTTTGGGGCCGGGGAACACTCGGCCCCTTTCTGAAGTGAATGGGAGGATGATTCAGGGTGAGTGAACAAATTCTTTTGGAAATGAACCACATCCGCAAAGAATTCCCCGGTGTATTGGCGCTCAAGGATGTTTCACTGCAGCTGCGAGCCGGTGAGGTACATGCGCTGCTCGGCGAAAATGGAGCGGGCAAATCCACCCTGATCAAAATATTGGGTGGAATCTACAGCAAGGACAGCGGAGATATCTTCATTGATGGGAAGGAAGTCTCCATCAATTCGGTACTTGATGCTCAGAAGCTTGGGATCAGTGTCATCCACCAGGAATTGGTGCTTGTCCCCCACATGAGCGTTGCAGAGAACATCTATCTCGGACGAGAGCCCATGAAGGGCACTCGGTTTGTAGATTTCAGAAAAATGGAGGAGGATGCGCAGAAACTGCTCGACTCCTTTGAATTGGATATCAGAAGTGAGACTAAGGTCAGCGACCTGACGATCGCCCAACAACAGATTGTCGAGATCATCAAGGCACTCTCCTTCAATGCCAAGATCCTGGTCATGGATGAGCCTACCTCATCTCTCTCAGACAAGGATGTAGATTTCCTCTTTGATAATATCCGTAAGCTCAAGAAGGCACAGGTCGGCATCATTTACATATCGCACAGAATGAGTGAGCTCAAGCAGATTGCCGACAAGATCACCGTTATCCGTGACGGTGAGTATATCGGAACACGCGATACCGAAGCGGCCACCACCGATGAACTCATTGCCATGATGGTCGGACGCAAGCTCACCAACTACTATACCCGAACGTTTGGCAATCCTACCAAGAAGGTGCTGGAGGTAAAGAACCTAACTGCGGGAAAACTGCTCAAGGATGTCTCCTTCCACCTCAATAGCGGGGAAATACTTGGCTTTGCAGGCCTTGTGGGCGCCGGGCGCAGCGAAGTGATGCGCTGCATCTTCGGCATCGACCCTTTTGAGAATGGACAGATTTTACTGGATGGGGAGGATGTGAAGATCTCCAACCCTGAAGAAGCAATGAAGAAAGGAATCGCTTTGGTTCCAGAAAGCCGTAAGCGCGAGGCACTCTTTCTGGCCCAGTCGGTGAAGTACAATATTACCATCAAGGCCCTGGGAGAGTTCATCCGCGGCATTCATGTAAACAATGCCCGTGAAAATGAAATTACCAAGAAGTATGTTGATGTGATGGCCATCAAGACCCCCTCCTACCAACAGACGGTGGGGAACCTGTCCGGTGGAAACCAGCAGAAGGTGGTCATTGGCCGATGGCTGGCAACCAAGCCCAAGATCCTTATTCTCGATGAACCAACACGCGGTGTTGATGTTGGGGCGAAGGCCGAGATCTATTCCATCATGAATGATCTGGTGAAAGATGGCGTTGCCATCATCATGATCTCTTCGGAGTTGCCCGAAGTCATCAATATGAGCGACCGTGTCGTCGTCATGAGCAATGGCAGGATCACCGGTTGTCTTCCCCGTGAGGGATTGACGCAGGAAAAGATCATGTACCATGCCACACAATTTTCCACACCTGACCGATAAGGGGGACCTATCAGCATGAACAACAAGACCACCAATGCCGCACCGAAAGGCCGTACGTTGCAGCTTGCACATAATCCAATTGTCACCTTCGGCAAGGAGAACCTGGGCATTCTCATCGGCCTGCTCATCCTCTGTCTCCTACTCTCCTTCCTCTCTCCTGTGTTCCTCTCCAAGAACAATATCCTGAACGTCCTGCGTCAGGTTGCGACCAACCTGTACATTGCCTGTGCGATGACCATGGTCATCATCTTGGGAGGCATCGACCTCTCGGTGGGTTCCACGATTGCTCTCAGTGGTGTCATCACCGGCGGCTTCATCGCTTTTGAAGGCCTTCCTCTCTGGGTTGCCGTCATATGCGGCTTGCTCGCCGGTGTGGTTGTCGGGGCGTCCAATGGTTTTCTCATCTCCAAGACCACCATCCCCCCCTTCATCGTCACGCTTTCGACCATGAATATCGCCCGTGGTGCATCGTATGTATATACCGGAGGACAGCCCATCCGCGTGATGAGCGACTCATTCAACTTCATCGGTGCCGGTTATGTCGGGGATATCCCGATGCCCATCATCTATCTGGTGATCATCGTCATCATCTCTGTTCTGATCATGTCCAAGTCAAAGCTTGGCCGACACATCTATGCAGTGGGAGGCAACCCGGTGGCTGCCCGCTTCAGTGGTATCAAGAACAGCCGCGTGCTCTTCTTCGCCTACCTGTTCAGCGGCATCATGAGCGCCATCGCCGGCATCGTGCTCGCATCGCGCATGTTCAGCGGCCAGCCTACTGCAGGCCAGGGTGCTGAGATGGATGCAATTGCGGCAGTAGTTCTGGGCGGCACCAGCATGAGCGGTGGTGTCGGAAAGATCGGCGGCACGGTCATCGGAGCTCTGATCATAGGCGTGTTGAGCAACGGACTGAACCTTCTGGGCATCAACTCCTTCTGGCAGTACATCGTCAAGGGCGTTGTCATCCTGATCGCTGTCTATGTCGACTTCCTGAAGAAGGGCAAGGGCAAGTAAGCAGACTGAGCCAAAGATTCCCCAAGAAAAAACAGGTTCCGAAGAACCTGTTTTTTCTGTCCCAAACGCATGTTCAATACTCGGTGATCAGAACATACCGGGCTTTCTCATCCTCTTCAATGTGCGGGAAGCGGGGAAGGTTCTCAAAAAATCGGTTGTCAGTATTGTCATCGTTGACCGCACTCACCTCTCCGATCAACACCTTGCCCGTCCCTTTCTTGGCATAGAAGCGGTGGTACATACCCTGTACGAGGGTGATGCTCATACCAGGGTGCAATACAACCATCTGACCTGCACCAAATTCGTAACGCGTCCCATCGATGCTGACCTCTACCGGCGTATCAAGCTTGTTCTCTTGCTCGTCCGAGTTCCACAGCTCCACTACCAGGTCCCCTCCCCCACGATTGATGATGTCCTCCATCTTCGACCAATGGAAGTGGATGGGTGTCTCCTGCTCCTCGTCAGAGATGAGCAGCTTCTCCGCATAGGGCTTGGGGTAAGTCTTTTTGTCGTGTTGGTTGCCATTGCGGATGGTAAGTACGACCAGCCCACGGTGGGTGAAGTCGTTGCAACCGAAGTCGGTGATGTCCCAACCGAGCATATTGTCCTTGATCTCCTGACTGCTCTCTTTTTTCTCCTTCCAGATTTCCGGAGTCCAGTAGGCAAATTGCGGTATCTTGAAGTTGTGACTGTCGATGAAGGCGATGGCCTCGTCGATGAGGCGGTTGATTTCCGATCGTTTCATGCACGTTCTCCCTGATGATGGTATCAAATTCATGATACTGTGCCTTTTGTGCCAACTCAACAGATACTTGTTGAGAGCTGTGTCACATTTCTTGACTGCTGGCTATATGCATGTATACTGATACTCCTCACACCAATCATGAATACGGAACAAACGGCCTTTTTGGACACATGCCCAATTTCCCTCTTCACCAAGCAAGTAGGATGCATCATCCTTCTGTTGGTTTGTGTGCTCGTTCCATTGCAAGCACTACCGGAACAATCGTACAGCATCAGGCAAGGGATGAGCCTGTATAGCAGTGTGGTGCATACTCAGGAACATGCCTCAAGTACCCTTTTCACCTCATCTGCAGCTGACAGCACGCTTACCATCGGGCTGAGAGTGCTGGACAATCTGAAGGATGCAACGGTACAGGCACAGTATGCACTCCCCTCCCAGATGCCGTGGGCCCAAGGAGTAGTATCGACAACGGCACACGTAGGCTGGGGCTTGGCAAATAGCACACTCTTTGATGGAGTACTCGCCTATGCACAGCATCTGAAGGGAGGTTCTCTCTTGTCAGCAAGCCTTTCTTTGGGCCTGCAAGCACATTGTTCTGTGATTCCTTCGCTGGATAGACCACTGTTCAATCTCCTGCCGTATCTTGAGATGAGCCTGGCCATTACCCCTAAAGAGAACTTGGTATTGGAAACATCTCTTTGTACCGCCACCTTCTTTGACTACAGCGGCCAATGCTGGGCACCGGCTCTTGGCTTTGATGCTGCCTATCATTTCACCAAAGGTTTGGCTGTTGGCGTCAATGCTTTTGTGCGATTCTCCGATATCCATCCGGAGACGGTGATCATCCTTTCCCAGGAGGTAGGCGTGTATGTCGTACTCCAAAGCTAGGTTTGGCATCATCCTACTGCTGTTGGCTCTGTTGGCAGGGTGTGCCCCGCTTGATCTGGCGAACATTGAAAGGGATGCCCCCTCAGCCAGCTTTGACGAGCCTGTCGGCAGTGAAAGCAAATCCTTTTCATTTGTGGTATTCAGCGATTTGCATTTCGGCAGGGGCAACAGCGGGGTCTACTGGAAGAATGACGTGTTCCTAGACTGGTTGGAATCCTATCCCACCTCTTTGGCATTTGCCTTGAACCTTGGGGACCTGACCAGCGATTCGAAAGAAGATGAGTATCTGATGGCAGCAAACTTCCTGCAGGAACTGGAAGATTGGGGGGTGGATACCCACTCATTGGTTGGCAACCACGACATAAGATATGATGGCAGGTCATTGTTCCGAAGATACATCCATCCAGAGACTGCCAGGCGTTTCAGCTACGGGGGACTCTCGTTCTATCTGCTGGACAGCGGCAATGCCAGCTTGGGCAGAACACAGCTCAAAGCACTCATCAAACAAGCTTCCCTCGACCCCAATCCCAAGATTTTCTGTTCCCATATCCCCTTCTACGGGGGACCTGACATGTACTACTTCGGTCTTTCTGATGCATGGGAGCGAACACTGCTGGTGGACACCATCTTGGATGCCAGGGTCGGTCTTGTTCTGTCGGGGCATCTTCATCTTACGGAGAAACTGCACCACTTCACTGAAGAACATGCAGAACTGGTCTGCGCTTCCTTCCATGGCAGGGATTCACTCATCGAACAGACGCTACCGACCTGGTACGTCTGTTCGTATGATCATATCAGCAATCAGATTGCAGTTGAACGTTACCAAGTGACAGAAGAAGGAACCATCACCACCAGAACTGTAGCACTGGTGAATATGCCTTCGACCTCATGATGCAAAAGACCAGCCTCGTTGGAGACTGGTCTGTGCATCATGCCCGCATGTAATCAGCGCTGTCTTGCCATCATCTGGTGCAGCCCGCCACCGTTCTCCACATCAGTGAAGCCAAGTTGGCGCAGGATACGCATTCCGTAGCTGGAACGGGCACCACTGGCACAGTAGACGATGATCTTGCGCTCTTTGTCCTCAAAGCTCTGGGCCCAACTCTGCAGGTCATCAAGGCCTACATTGATGGCCCCTGGGTATGCTCCCATGGCAAACTCCATCGGGGTACGTACATCAAGGATTACCGGTCCGTCCGATGCGACACGATCTTCGGCTTCTTTCTCCTCACCTGTCTCTTTTTCCTTCTTCACCGATTTCTTTTCAATGGGGAAGAGCGAGACATCGAGGTGCTCATAGCCAATGGCACGAGCGTGACGCTCGATACTGAGATATCCACCACTGACGTTGTACACTTGCTCGAACCCTGCTCCCTTGAGCATCCTGAGCACTACGTGGCCTTTCTGTCCATCATCACTGATCAGCAGGATTGCATGACCTTGGGGAATCTTGTCCAGGTTGTCCCTCAGCATGCTCTGGCTGAGGTTGTTGCTGCCTCTCAGGCTTGCTTTTCCGAAGGTAATCGGATCACGAAGGTCTATGGCGATCGGTTGCTTCTCCAGTACGAAGGTCTCAAGATCCTTTGCCAAGACGGATGGGCTGAAGCCAGAGGCATGATTCTGGGCGGTGAATGCTGCCATGTTCACTGGCCCGTTGGGGGAGTTGAACGGTGGAGCATACGCAAGATCGAGCTCAGCAAGGTCGTCGATGGTCAGCTTTCCAGCCATTGCAGTGGCGATGACATCTATGCGCTTGTCCACTCCAACCCTTCCCGCTGCCTGGGCACCAAGAATCTGTTTGCTTTCCTTGTCAAAAATCAGCATCAGGCTTACTTTCTCAGATCCTGGGAAGTAAGCTGTATGGCTTGCTTTGTGCACAACCACTGCATCAGCATCGATACCTGCATCCTTAGCTGCTTTCAAGTTCAAGCCAACAGATCCTGCCACCGCTTCAAAAACCTTGACGATGGAAGTACCGCTGACACCCTTGTAGGAGCGATGGGCTCCCAAGGCATTCTCGGCAGCCAGTCGGCCTTGCCTATTGGCAGGGCCGGCAAGCGGCATGCGGACAGTCTTTCCGAGTACAGTGTGTCTCACCTCGGCCATATCACCGGCTGCATAGATGAATTCATCGCTGGTCCTCATCTCCCCGTCGACCTCAAGACCACCCGCTTTTCCAATGACAAGACCGGCGTCCTTTGCAATCTGCAAAGTAGGACGTACGCCAACGGAGAGCAATACGAAATCGGTATCAACAGCAAAACCATCGTTGAGCAACACCTTCGTGTCCTCAATGGCTTTGAGGGATTTGCCGAGCTTGAGTTTTACCCCATAGTCCTGCAGCTCTTTGGTGATGAAGCCAGCAAACTCCCCTTCCAGGTTCGGCATCACTTGCTCTGCCATCTCCACCAGCGTAACGCTGATGCCACGCTTGGTGAGGGCTTCTACCATCTCAAGTCCGATGAACCCACCACCTACGACAACCGCTTTCTTCGGCTCATTCTCTTCAATGTAGTGGTCGATCCTGTCCATGTCTGCAAGGGTCCACAGCTGGAAAACATGCTTCTTGTCCACGCCGGGAAGCGGGGGGACAACGGGCTTGCCGCCCTGGGCAAGAATGAGTGCATCGTAGGAGTAGACTTCCTCTTTTCCGGTCTTGCTGTTGCGTGCCGTCACCTGCTTCGCTTGGCGGTCGATCTTGGTTGCTTCGGTATGGGTATGGACCTTGACCTTGTACTGGTCGTCGAAGGTCTCTTCACTGGCGAGAATCAGGGAGGAACGATATTCGATGTCCCGACCTAGGTAGTAAGGAAGCCCGCAGTTGGCAAAGGAGACGTCTGCCCCTGCTTCCAAGAGGGTGATTTCCACGTCATTGTCCAAACGACGAGCTCGTGCTGCTGCGGTGGCTCCTGCGGCTACTCCACCTATGATCAAAAGATGTTTCATCAGATTCTCCTCACTTATTTCGAGAAGAACAATACACTTTTTAGTTGCTAGTGACAAGTATTTTTATTAGCAACTAATACAAAAGATAAAAAATAATCGATAAAAAGCAATTCTGTAAAATTCCATTGTCCTCAATCGTGTGAGGATTCTTCTTCTTGATACTCAAACAAATCACCGGGCTGGCAATCCAAGGCCTTGCAAATGGCTTCCATGGTGCCAAGGCGAACAGCACTTACCTTTCCTGTCTTCAGGTTCGAGAGATTTGCCAAGGTGATGCCCACCTGTTGTGAAAGCTCGGTAAGCGACATCTTCCTGTCTGCCATTACCCGGTCCAGTCGTATGATTATTGCCATCGTGTACCTATACCGTCTGTTCGTATTCGCGCTGCAAGATTAGTCCGTAGCTGAACAGCTGGGAGAAAACGAGCACTACCAGTGCATATACAGCCAGTGTGGGAAGCAGCTGAAACCTGAAGGAAACAAATTCTGTAAGCTTTCCCAACTCCTGTTGGAAGGCAAGCAGGAACAATAGTTGCCTTGCATAGGCCAGCACAAGCATGAGATATGCTATGCGTTTGATGGATAGTGGGAGGCTTTGGGTAAAGGCTTTCTCACGCTCCAAGCTAATGAGCATCGATCGCACCAAGAAGAGCATCAGCAGACCCAGTGTCAAGCAAGCGATGAGCAAGAGGCAGTACAGCACATACGAACCCAGCGAGGAGGCTTGCACGGAAATGGCAAGTTGAAGACCCTCAAAGAGCACCAAGGGAAGCGAATAGGTGCCTTGCACTCCCATGACGATCAAATGGATGCCAAGGCCCAGAATAGCAAGTCCACCAAGGAGAAGGCTGATGGTAAACACGATGACAAGTTGACGCAATCCTTTATCAGATAGTTGAAGCATGAGAGCCTCCTGTATTGTTTTACAGGTATTATTTATCGTTTATCGATAATTTTGTCAAGCAGTCTCTCGTCAAAAACCTGACGATAAAGCACAATTACTCCACATTGCTTTTGCCTGTTTGCCTTACCCATGCAATACTGGGAGACATGGAAACAGTGATTGATGTGCAGCATATCAGCAAGCGATACAAAGCTTGTACGGCCCTATCGGATGTTACCCTCAGCATAGCAAAAGGGGAAATCTGCGGATTCATCGGAAAGAATGGAGCGGGAAAGACTACCCTGCTGCGCATCCTCACTGACCTGATGAGACCAGATGAGGGAGAGTACGCCTTGCTGGGAAAGACAAGCACCAGCAAAATGATCAATCGAAGGAAGATAGGTGCTCTGGTCGAGTCTCCTGCTTTCTATGCTGACCTATCTGCAGAAGAAAACCTGAAGCAACTGTTCAGAATCAGGAAGGTCAAATCGCTTGAAAGTGTGCAGCAGCTGCTCAGGCTGGTGGGGCTTGAGGATACCAGAAAGAAACCAGTAAAAGAGTTCTCCCTTGGCATGAAACAAAAGCTTGGCTTGGCAATGGCACTTGAGGGAGACCCTGAAATCATCATCCTTGATGAGCCGATGAACGGCCTCGACCCACAAGCAATCATCTCGCTACGAAACCTGATCCTGCACCTGAACCGCGAGAAAGGGGTGACCTTTCTCATCTCAAGCCATATCCTCGGAGAACTCACCAAGATTGCCACAAGCTACATATTCATTCATGAGGGGAAGCTTGTTCGCCAGATGACAGCTTCCGAACTGGATGCGGCGTGTACACGTTCTCTGCGTATCACAGTCTCCGACCCAGCCAAGGCTGAGAACATCCTCACCGAACATGCGATTCACTGCACCTTGTTGCCGAATACCCAACTGCATGCAGCCACGGAGAAAAGCGTCACAGAGCTGGTCCTGCTGCTGCATAAGAGTGGTGTTGTGGTTAAGGAATGCCATGAACAGCTTGAGCATCTCGAAGCGTACTTTATCAGTCTGGTAGGAGAAAAATTGTGATGCGTTCAGATATCTACCTGATGTTTCGGCTGAAGTGGCTGAAACTTTCCATGCTCTTCATGCTGCTTGCAGCTTCTGCACTGGTTGCCATGCAGAAGCTTGCAATGGACTATGTCGTGAAGATCGACAGGGTGCTGTTTCTTCCATTGGTGATGTACGGAATAGCAGTAGCTGCACTGATAAGCATGACCAGCGGAAGTGATTTTGATGAGGGCTTCATACGAAACAAGCTATTCGCCGGACAGAGCAGAAGACAGATCTATCTTGCTCATGAAGTCGCCAATCTGGTGGGAGCAATCGTGCTCTACTGCATAACGGTGCTGTTCACGCTTGTGATCAGCATCAAGATGTTTGAGATCAATGTGTCAATACAAACCCTTGCAGTCTATTTCTTCTTGGGCCTTTTCACGTGCGTAGCATACAGCTGCATTTTCCATATGATTGCAATGCTTGCCGGTCGTCCTTTCCTCTCCTCGGCAATTTGCCTTATCCTTGCAGTGCTGATGCTGCTACTGAGCATCTACACCAATTCAGCGCTTGTACAGGGAAATGAACCAAATGCCTTTCACTTGTTCTTGTATGATCTGAATCCTACCGGACAGATAGCCCAGCTCTCTTCCATGCAGGTTCTGAATCCCCTCCGCTCTATCACACTTGATGTGTTGTGGGTTCTGATCACCCATGCCATTGGCTTGTCGCTTTTCGGGAAAAAAGCGTTTCAGTAGATTGCTGTTGCCTGACAAAGGAGAGCGTATAAGATTAAGTAGTCTCTCCATCAAAGAAAAATGGGACTATGAGTCATGCTCCTGCCGATCCGACATAGTACAAGCAGGGCGTAAAATGATAGGCTAAGGAAGATGTGTTTGATCGGTTTTGCATTCTCACTTGGGGCATGCACTTATCACTATCGATTCCTTATGCTTGGAGAACGAAGTATGAAAAGAAAACCCCATATGATTCATTGGCTCTATGCAATCATCCTGGTCCTTACACTGGTTGTGGCACTCACCGGCCTGTACTCTACCAATGCTGGATTTCCTTATGACTATGTCAATCAATATGGCACTACGGTAAGGATTTATGGGGATGGGCTCTATGCCAATGATTCCTTTTTCAAGGCACCCATTTTCAGAGCCTCTGATGCAACGATGCTCTTTTTGGTTGTTCCCCTTTTCCTGCTCTTTCTCATCAGAAACATTGCAAAGCAGGACAAGCTGAGTCGTTCTTTGCTGTTGGGCAGCGTATCGATGGTGCTCTATTACTCCTCTTCTTTGGCTTTTGGGGCCATCTATAACGATTTGCATCTGGCCTACATAGCACTCTTTGCACTCTCTCTGTTCACCACGATCGTTTTGCTTTCGCAGGAAAACCACGACTACTCTGGTATTACACTGCCGTACAAGGCGATATATGCCTTCCTCACCATTTCGGGCATTGCGCTTATCGTTGCCTGGTTGCCGGATATCCTATCTGCAATGCTGAAGAGGACATCCCTGGCTCACATAGAGAACTATACGACAGAAATCACCTATGTTCTGGATATGGGCATCATTGCACCCGCTTGTTTCATTACCATGAGGCTATTGCAAAAACGAGAATCCCTCGGCTATGAATTGCTTACCATGATACTCTTTGTGTGTTCAGCCATGGGAATCATGGTTTGTGTGCAAACAATATTTCAGACGGCTGCCGGAATAGTTTTGCCTATCGAAGCGATCATTACCAAAATGGCAATTTTCGTTGCACTTGCAGCCTTTTCCATTACCCTTCTAGGTATCCTGCTGAGAAGGACTGCCAAGCATTCTGATAGGACGTAAACAGGAGAATTCGGCCTATCTTCATTGGCATAATGAGAAGAGTATCAAGGGCTCTTTAGGAGATTTGGATCCTCTTGGCTACTGGAAGAAATTTGGATCAACTGCCAGAATAGGTCCAACTTTTCGTCTGCACTCCCTACTCGGGACTTTCACCCTTTGAGAATTGCTTATACCGAGCGCACAATAACAAAGGACCAATCCGAAGACTGGTCCTTGATGGGCGCGATTGGGTTTGAACCAACGACTTCTACCGTGTGAAAAGGGTCTTAAAACCTTTTCTAGGTGTTGCCCACTGTATATCTCTGTTGATTTAATTCTATATTGGAGTTATGGTTATAGTCAAGCTTTATTGATGCTTGTATATCCTTGTTGACGAACTGATATTTATAAAGGAAACAATAAAGGTGACATTTAGGTCACAATAAAGTTCACACGAAACATGCTAGCACTGGTAGATTTAAAACGACAGTAGCGTTAGGCGGAAACATCCCTCTCTCCTCTTACGATATTCTACTCGTTGGTGATAATATTTCACCTTGTTGGGGAGGCTTTTTTTCATAACTCACTCAGAAAGCCCGTACAGGCCTGACACTGATTGCGCCGTACCGATAGGAGTCGTACTGACCATCACTGATGAAGCTCTGAAACCACGCGTTGTAGGCATCACACTCGGAGGAACTCCAGTAGTGGTCTTCAGAAAAACCACCCAGATTGTTCCTTTTAAGATTCTGGTGCATCAGATTCAGCTCATCCGTGCTCGGCAGGAACCAGTCGTCATATGTTACTTCGCCCTTGGTGACCACAAGGTCAGCGCACACCTTCGCTGCATAGTCTGTTTTACCTCTATACGGCTCGGCGTTGCCAAACTTTGCCATTATCTTCTGTGTATTGCTTTCTCCTGTCCCTACAGCTGTACCGGTTCCTCCTACAGCCGTTCCGTATCCTCCCCATACCTTGTAGCTGTAGTCATAGCTTGAAGGGGCTGCCTCGAGATACCTCCAACCATCATTGTAATTACCCTTGTCATAGAACACATAGCCTCCAGCAGGTCCAATATCTCTAATGTTGTATATGAATTCCCACTTTGCATACAGCTTCTGATCGCTTTTGATGGAGACCACAGTCGCGGTATTTATCTGTATCCCCGTTCCATTCTCTCCAGTCCACCAACCATCAAACTGATAGCCAGTTCTTGTCACCGTCGGAAGTGTTTCGTATGGGTGGCCATACGTCACTGTCTTGCTTGCAGGGCTCGGGCTTGATCCCCCACAACTGTCAAAGGTTACCGTATAGGGAGGCAACCACTTCGCATGCACTAGATGACCAGTACTTGTTGAAACAATGATATCGGATGCAACTTGGATTCCGGCTCCTCCAGGCTCGCTCCACCAACCATCAAACACGTAACCAGTTCTTATTACGCTAGGCAGTGCCCCGTACTGACTTCCCTTCGTTATTGCCTTGTACGCCGGTACTGGAGTACTTCCACCTTGTGCATCGAAGTAAACAGTGTGTGAATATAAATAGAAAAAGGTCCCGACATGGCTCCAGTTCCCCCATGTATCATTTAACTTCGCCCGTACTCTCCAAAACAACATCCCAATTGTTTTAGGCAAATCCGAATCTAAGAGTTCTACTCTATTGCTCTCAAAGTTGTCCCGTTCATATACCACATCTTCAAAACCTTTATCGATAGATATTTGTATGTGATACGCTTGCACACCAAGAACTTTGCTTGCATTAATTATTGGTTCAGTTAGTATGTCGCCATCGGAGATGTGCAATACAACCCTATCGGGATCATCAACAACTAAATAGCCTTGATACGATTCTGATCCAGGATCGGCAGGATTCTTGAAATTCTCCAAGGGTGCAAACGAACAGCTGCTTGCTATCCCAATGAAGAATAGAACAAGAATTATGTAATACAACTTTCTCATATCCCCAACAATCCTTTTGCTTTTTCCATATCGGCCCTTGCATTCTCTGCTTCGATTTGTGAGTGCAAGGAAGAACTTTCCCGTTCTTTTGCTTCAATACGGCTATTCAAATCCTTTACTGTTATTCCTTGTACAACCAGAGCAGCACCTCCCGCCACGCTTGCACTCAAGCCAACAACAAGACTATTAGAGAATATCTTCCCATACAGCATCGCCTCTTGCCTGTACTTCTCGCAATCACTTGACAAGACCGCATCATTATAGTTTTGCATTGCATTGGAGTAGAAGATATAGGAGATGATGGAAGTTGCCAGCCCGGCAACACCAAGTCCCAATGTAGTAGCACCGATTGTCTTTATTATTGGTTTGAATGCCCAAGAATTCCTCATACCTTCCAACTCATCCTGTACCTGTTCATACTTGTATGGTGTTGAAAGGATGACCGAAGTTAAGTCAAGGACAGTTCGCTTTCCTTTTACTATCTCTACATGAGTGGAGAAAGGATCATAACGGTCCTCAGGCAACCGTGCTAAAACCTTATATCCTCCCGGAGGAAGTTTTACAACAAACTCGTCTTTTGGCATTCCCTTGAATACCTGATTCCCGGCAAGGTCCTTCACGGTAATTACAAGATTGGGTTGAGAAACATTGAGACTTCCCGAGGGGATTACCACCGAGGACAGATCCCCATAGAATACCTCTCCTGGCAATAGGCCCTGTGGAAACGGAAGAAATATCTCATTCACAATCCATGGACTCTCAATCTTTATACCTGAAGAGAAACCAACTCCGACATTCACATGAAAGGACCTGCCAATAGGTACCTCAAATCTCTGCCCGTTGATTGTAAGCGTACATTGTTCCGGCAGCCCGGAGAGGAACAGGACATCCCCGATCCGCTGATTGTACAACCTCCTGATATTTTGTTTGGCTTCGTAAATTCCCATGGAACCAACAGTGTTCAGGAATCCGCGATCCCATGCCTTTACAAGCACAGTATCGGCCTCAAGCAAATTGATCACTTCAAACCACTCAGGTATCTGCACCCAGGTATTATCCGCAGTCTCAAAAACCCGATACGCTGAACTTCCTACCAATGCCCCCGATCGAGCAGCACTGTATACACGATAATATTCATTACTCAGTACTTCGCGCTCCCTGCTTTCGATGGTATAGAAAAGCTGTTTAGTGAATGTACCCAATTCATCTCGCACGGTCAGTGTGATGGGGAACCTTTTTTGTTCCGCATCGAAATCTCCCACACTAACTGTCATTTGACTTGCAGGGACTATGAAACGTTTCCCTTCCAGTGCTGTCCTTGCGTCTTTTTGCTTTTTACGCAAAGTTTCAGTTTCTGCCCCCATTCGCCCCCTCAGCAATACTTCTTGCCCATTTCTCTCTGATAATTTGTCATTTTCAAGCTTGGCAAGATCACCGGCGATGCGTTTATCATATTCTGGCACTGTTTCCCAGGGATCCTTCGGCGTCTCAGCGCGAAAAGTCTTAACTTTAACCTCGTATAATGCATCAATGTCATCAAGAGTTTTCTTGAGCAATTGCTCATAGCGTTGTTCAACTTGCAGTATGTTCTGATTAATCTGTACGATGATTTCAAGTTGTGTCTTGAATGACTGTTCCACACCGCCTTGCTGAAGCCTCAATCGTTCCAATTCAGTCTTCTTCAATTCAGCTTGATTGCTGAGTGCATTCAGCTGGCTGGAAAGACGCTCTTCCATCTCTTTGCGAAGTGCATCTTGTGCTTCCTGGGCTAAAAGGAGCTGCTCAGCTTGTTTTTCCATCTCTGCAATGCGTGAAGCTTCTACCTGTTTTGCCGCCTCCAGAGCTTTTGCCTTGGATTGCTCAGCTTCCAACCATTTTCGTTCAGCATCATTAATAGCTGCTCTGATCGAAGCCTCTCTTTCTGCTATCTCGGCTTCCAGGGCTGCAAGTTCACCCTGGAGTTGTTTCGCATCTGATTCCGCCTTCGCAAGTTGCTGCTCGGCTGTCAGGAAGAAGAACTGACCGGTGAACGATGTATTCACCCAAGGTATCTGCATCCCGCCTGTCATATCCTGCACGCTTCGGGATACCGCTGCCACGAGCTGTCTCACCTCCAGATCCGGGGTGGCCAAATGCTGCTTCAAAGCCGTGGTGAACGGGCTGTTCCTCCCATCCCCGTCCTGAGCTACCGTGCCTGGGGCTGTGGAGAATACCACCATACTCTCTGCTGCCCTGCTATCCATCACACCAAGGCCTCGGGATCCCCCCCTGCCCGATGCGAACGGGTTGTCTCGGCATGCATCCAGCATGACCAGGTTGAAACCGCTCTTCGTGTCCTCAAGTGCAGAGGTGACCATGTCCATGCTGAGGGCTTTGCTTCTCAGCTCATAATCCCTCTGGATATCAGCATCGATGGGAAGCAGGTAGTTGATTCCCTCGTACTGGACACCGTGACCGGCATAGAAGAAAAGGGTTGTGGATGCCTTTGCATCCCTTGCCTCCTTGGAGAATTCCCTGACGGCACCCTCCATCCGGCTGAGTGTTGTATTTGTCTCGAGTCTCACCTTGAAGCCAAGATCCGAGAGCATATCTGCAACATCACCGGCATCGTTGATCGGATTGGCAAGTTTCGTTATCTTGTCATAGGAACCGTTGCCCACAACCAGGGCGTACCGATCCCCTTCAGAAGCAAAGAGTCCTGTAATCAAAACCATAACCAACAACACAACCAACAAACACCGTTTCATACCCTTTCTCCCCATCGTTATTTTCCTGATTTGAACGAAACAAACGCCTCAGATCTCTTGTCTTCGCCTGTAGCCTCTTCGGCCACCCTCTTGATGTTCAACGCCCTGGTAAGGCGCAATCCTTCCTCGGGATTGTCAGAAACTAGGTAGTAATCCCTAGTGGTTTTAAAGCCGGGTACCGAATCAAGGAATTTCTGATAGTCCCTTTCTGTTGAGGCATAGACCTGCAGCATCTCAACCCCGAACGGCTCGATCACCTCGATCGGCATGACATCGCCCCGGTAGACAGGATTGATGATGATCCACCTGTTCACCTCCTCGGGCGATACCCTGCGCACGAATATGTCCTTGTCGCTTGCATCAATGCTGAGCGGGAAGAGGTAGGCGAACTTCTCATCAAGCTCATTGAACACATACCCGACCACATAGAAGTAACAGGGCTCAGTAGCCTTAACCTCGATGGTCAGCTCATCCCCCCTGTGAAATGACAGGTAGTCCTTCATGCCGTTCATCCTTATGTCCACCGAAAAGCCGGTGTCGACCGAGTCACCCCGCTCCAGCTGTTTCTGAAAATCGTAGGCAATTGGGATGAATCGCTGTCCCTGGTAGACCGAGGGAGGAAGCTCGACAGTTGTGGTAGAGACCACGTTGCCTCTTTGGTCCTCCAGTCTATAGGTCACATACATGCCCGACTTTCCGTCATCAACCAAGGTGTAGGAACCGAAGAGGAAATGTGATGCCCTCTTCGGATCGGAGACAGCCTTTGCCCCCAGGGCTTCGCCCATTGAAAAGGCAAGCTGCTCCGCAAACTCGGTGATCCCGCCTGAGTTGTTGAGCTTGGCAGGGTATACATACATTCCGGTCTTGTCAAAACCCTTGGTCAGGTTGCGTGCGGCTTTTGCATAGGAGTCTACCATCTTCTCCATTTGCTGTAACTTTGCATCAACGGAGTAGCTGGTCTGCATCAGGGTAGGAATTGTTTTTGAACCAAGAGCCCTTGCGACATAAGATAGTCTCTCGAACTCAAGATAAGCATCAAGCAGTCTCTGCAGTGCAGATTCCTGAGCCAGGGAGTCTACATGTGCGGGATAGTCGCGCTCTGCACTCCGAATGATGGCAGCCAGAGAAGTTAGCTCCCCCTCATAGAGAGGCAGTGATACGGAACCTGTCATCACCGCTTCCACTTGCTTGAGGTATGCTTTGCGTTGTGCATCGTATACCGTCCGTGGCAACAGGGAAAAGGAAGCACCCAATATCGGAAAGTCGGTGGATACTAGGGTATGTTCAGAAAAACTGGACGTATTGGCGACCTCGATGCCTGCAATCTCATTGACTTTGTCCTTTGTCTCAATCGTGCTCGAAACCTTCGAGTACAGGATCCCCGACAGGGCAGAAAGGGCATCAATTCTAGCTTCGTTCTCGGTAAGGCCCGTACCCACTGCCTTGATTACCACAGCTTCCGGTTCGGGAACTGGAAGATTCTCAAGAGGAGCCAAGGGAATGGGTACAGGTTCAACAGCTTTCGAAGGTGCTTCACTGAACCCCGACGTTAGCTGGTCATCCAGCAACTGTTCAGGATCGGGAGTCTCCAGCTTGCCAAGCATAGAGGATGCCTGGAAGGGAATCACAGCTTCTTCCTGAACAGGAACAGGAGCGATGACAACAGCATCACCAGTAGCGGGAACAACAATTTGGGAGGAAGTGGTACATCCCCCAAGCAGCATGAGCAATATTACAGTAACAATACCAACCAAACCTTTTCTCATCCAACATCTCCCTGTCACCATGCTTATAGCGCAAGGTAGCAATCGGGTAGTTCATAATGGGTTGTACCGGTAGGATCATGCTGTAATGGTGAGCCCATCTGATTGTTCAAAAAACATACTTCAAAATACTCTGATTCAGTTATCGTAATGAGAGCGTCATTCGACTGATGTTCTCATTAGATTCCAGGCCCACTGAGAAGCCTGGCAAACGTATCTTTCATCTTTGTACTGGCAGCTTCGGATGCATCGCAATCGGTGAAAGCCTCTGCTACGGCAACTGCGGCCGGCTCAAAGTTCGTTTGGATGTTGGAAAGCGGGATGGAACAGAGTACCCACACCCCTCCTTCTGTATCGATCCACATTTCTTCCGTTGCCACCCCGGACAAGGTTGCCTCGGCTACCTGCAGGCTTATGGCTTCCATCGCATCGAGGGCTTGCCTGTCAGTTTCACTCCCTGCGTCATTCACATAGGTTACGATTACTTCCTTGACTCGAGTGCTGATCCATTCGGCAATCTTGTTCTTTGCCTCTATAGTTGCCCGCTTGATTGAATTCTGCCGGTCGGACATCTTACCGTACCCGCTTTCATAGTGTTGATCTTGTGAAGATACCGTCTTGTAGACCCATTCAGGCTGGGGGATTCCATCCAAGCCCAGAACCACGCTTCTTGTAGGTTGGCCAGGTTCAATGGGTTCGGCGATACGGCTGGTAGTACAGCCGTTCAGAGCCATGATAGCCAAGAGAACAATTAACCCAATACGGTGTTTCATCTCATCCTCCAATACTAAATCCACAACACATACTAATATTCATCCTAGACCAGAAGTATCGCAAGTACAATTTTTTTATGATTCAGAATTGGTCCGAATTATTTTTATTATCTCTATGAATAGATTAAGCATATCGAAATTTTGAGCCAATGGTAGATCAGGGAAATTGAATCGAAGGTCTTTCGAGAAGCATCAAGAATACAATAGAATAAAGTCATTGCAACACAGAAGAGCTTTTTTTGGTATCCTACCTAGATCCAAATATGGTCTGAAAGTACAATTCCGCAAGTTCTGTGTAGGATGTGGAAGTTCTTCTTGAATCAATCATAAGCAGTAATATCTCCTTGTTACTGTATTTACCAGTTGGTGATAGAAGACACCAAACCGTCTGAATAATTTGTCAATACAGTTTACGCCCAGGTAAATACTTCCCATCCCTTTCAATAATATACTCCCTTTGAACCAAGGTGTTAATTACCCGCTCTAGTGTCTCTTTGATTCCTGCTCCCGCTCTCTTAAAATTAAATGCTGTCTTATATTGCTCAATAATCTCATCAATCGTAGGTCCATAAATACAATGCACACAGATGTATACAAGCCCCATAACCTCACTCATTCCGATAGTCGACGTGGTATCACGTTTATTCTGATCGATATTTCTCCTTGGAATGGTAATCAGCTTGATATCTGCGCTAGCTAACCAAATACACTCCATTTTATCAACAAAGAAATCCAATTCCTTCTTTAAAAATGAGTTAGGATTCCTTTTTAGATATCTTAATTCATCGCTATCAATGTTTGTATCCTTTAGCACACGTACAAGATAACTAAGGGTTATTGGCTGATTCGTTCTCAAATACACTTTAAAATCTTCAAGGACCTCTCCCACACTTTTTGCTGAGGAGTCAGGCAAAAAGTCAATGAAATCTGGCAGTTGGTCCAAAGTCATTGTCGAGACTGAAGCCTGCTCACTTGATTCAGAATCATCACTACTCTTGCTCCCAAACATAGTAGAAGCATCCAACTCAGTATCCACAGAAACCTTGGGAGACGTTTCAGAGACAGAATCGTCATCTTCCAACGCTTGTGAAATAATTTTCTTTAAACGCATCTTCGACTCGTATGGATTCTTAAGCCAATCAGTTGACCATACTCGTATAATTTTCCAACCCATTCTTTCCAATACTTGTTGACGCAAGCGATCTCGTTCTCTGGCTGTTCTGCTGCTGTGATATTGTGCTCCATCACATTCAATTCCCAATAAGTACCTGCCAGGAGCTCGAGGATCTATCAGCCCGAGATCGATTCGATATTGAGAGCATCCAACCTGAGTATTCACTTCATATCCTTCGGAACTCAAGAATTCTTTCACCGATTCTTCAAATACTGATTCTGTCTCTCCCCATGACTCTCCATGGGGCACACTCTTCGGTAATGCTTCAATACCCTGCTCCGCATATTGCAGATAAGACAACAGCATTTTTGCTCCAATGGAACTGCTATTTGAAACGTTTACTCTATTTGCATGAAAAGAGCTGATTACTCTGAGGTTCTCTCTTGCCCTTGTGATTGCTACATTTAGTCTCTTCTCTCCTCCAGCCCTGTTTATTGGTCCAAAACTCGATGGCACAGGCCCGCCAGGTGTCAAAGGCCCATATCCAATGCTGAAGAAGATTGTATCGCGTTCATCGCCCTGTACTGTCTCAATGTTCTTGATAAATAATGGCTCATCTACACTCTCCAGAAAGAACGGCTCAAATTCGGGATATGCTTCCCTACGTTTCTCCAATTCATCCTCAATACAATATTGCTGAGCTTGGCTACACGCAACAATGCCCAGCGAACGCTTCGGGAATTGGGCGAGATGCTCAAAAACAAGATCAACTACTTTTTGAGCTTCAATAATATTCTTTCTTGATTTACCTCGGTCATATACTCCATCTGGAACAAAGACATGCTCAACACCCCCATGAGCATTCAAGTAACTTTGTGATGGAAATGTTATGAGCTTATTCTGGTAGAACTCACTGTTGCTGAATAGAATCAACTGTTCAAATTTGCTTCGGTAATGCCATCGAAGAGTGAGCGAGGGCATTAGCATGGAGGCTTCTTCAAGTACTGACTCAAATGCGTCCTCTTTCTCTTCTTCATCATCCTCTAGCGTATCGTACTCATCATCACCATTTGAAGTCTCAAAAAATGAGGTCGGAGGCAACTGTTTTGTATCCCCAACAATTATAACCTGCTTGCCTCTGACAATAGATGAAATTGCATCATGTGTCTTGATTTGGGAGGCCTCATCAAATAGTATCACGTCAAATTTGTACAATTCTGGTTTGAGGTATTGGCTCACAGCGAGAGGAGACATGAGGAAGCAAGGTTTCATATCCAAAATAAGAGTGGGGATTTCATTCATCAGCCTTCGTATCGACTTGAATTTGCGTTTCTTCATCGCCTCTTTCTTGATTACCAACGCCTCACCACCAAAGGCATTAGAAGTAGTTGGCCTAAGAGAATCCAATCGGTTTTTCACTCGCCTGACTGCAATATCAAGTTGATCTACATCCTTTCTTTTAAACTCCTCAATGATTTGTGAATGATTTTCAATATTGAAATATTTCAGAGCTTCAAAACCATCAATCTGGGCATCATACCACTGAATAAAGAAAGATTTCTTAAATACATCAACCCATCTGTCGGGTGTAACATCCATTTGGCTCAATTGAGGAATCAACCCTCCTAGAACAGGTGAAAGCTTCTCCTCAGAAGTAAGATCCTCAAATTTGATTGAATCTTCAAGAATGCTGATATTCTTGATACACCCATCAATCTGATCAATCGCTTCAGCAAATCCTGTTGCCCGCCATTTTGTCTTATCACTGAATAGTTGTGTGAAAAAGTTAAAACTCTTGCCCTCCAGGCTATGCACGATTTCATCCAACACCCCAAATACTCTCGCACAATCAGCGGTGAAATTCTCATCTGCAGCAAAAAGTTGCTCACCCAGTTCAGATACAATCATTTCCCTATAAGGTTTCTTTGAAAGCTCCTCCGCCCAAACCAAACTATTTGCTAGTTCCAGCCAATCGGGTTTCGCATCTCTCTTAAGATTCAAAGCTGCTATCAATTGCATGCGTTGAGCCTCGTACGCATTTTTTTGATCAAGAAATACTTTGACATCATTCAAATTGTCGAACAATGTCAGATTGAATACATCTTTTTGCAGGTTCAGTGAATCCGTGAATTGCGAAGCATGCTTTTCAAAACCTTGAGCGGATTGCAATAGTTCCTTTCCATAGTCGTTATTCGAAGAAAATAGCTTCAACTTAAAAGCATTGAGTCTAGTGGGACACTTTTCCAAGCTCACTTGCAGCTCTTCAATGGAATCTAGAAGAGCTTGAGTTAATTCCTCGATGGTATCCTCTTTTTCTTTCAATTTTTCGAAAATATTTGATGCCATGGAAATCGGATATCCATGCTTGTAATATGAGAACATCGAATCAGTTGTAATAATCAATTCTTCCAGGTTATTCCAGACGGTTCGTTTTCCATCAAAGAGTTGAGTTCCTAAAAGCTCCTGATACTTCGGGAGATTCTCTGAAATGGTTTTTTCAGTTTCTTGAAATTTTGCCAACAGATGCACAATTTCAATGATACCTTGTCTATGTAGTGAATTACCGGCAACACTTTTTACTAGGGATTTAATCCGTCTGTATGTCGGGCTCAGTACGCTGACCATAGAATCATGAGTACGCATCCAGCTTGCATGGACACTCCAATCAATATCTATAAATCCATATGAGCCTAAACATTTGCCTTGAATTTCCTGATCCAGTTCAGCCAGAGATGAATACAAAGCCTTTGCTTCCTCAAATGTATTCCTAACTTCCCTAAAGTAAGTAGTACTTTCCAGCCATTGAGCCGGAATTCCAATAAGCTTCGGCCAAATGGTGAATTGTGGAGCTGTTTTAATCAGCTTCCCAATATCTGCTGATAGCAGATTGGGATATATATCCGAAAGTCTGGCAATATGGTTGGATAGTTGGAAATAACATACTTCAACTTCCCTAATCCAGCTAGTAAGTTCTTCTAGATTGGGCAATGAGTTGATTGATGAAACTGAAAAAATTTTCAGGGCATCTGTCCTGCACTTCTCAGCATTAGCCAATATGCTTTTGAGATCGGAACGTATGAATTTGACACCAAAATAATCAGAAATGCATTTTACTGTTCCTTGTATTCGGTCTTTTAATTTGGCAATATCTTGCAATGATTCTTCTATTGCTTGCGGATTGTTTAAAGACAACCATTCCTTTTGAATTGGTTTTGCAGATTGCAGATCATTAAAAATCTGGTAATACGGCATCAAGTCTTCAATGGTATAAATGCCACTCATCCCAAAAGAATGCCCAATCTCATCAATCAATTTCTGAATGGATTGAAAGAACCTGATAAGAACATCTCCATGCATTGGTATCTCTTGTCTCAATTGGAGGGTTAAAGACATTTTTTCATGTCCTTTCCAATATTTTGACATATCATTCGCTGAAAGCTTCATTTTGAGACTGGCTATCTCATGCAACTCTTCTTCTAAGGATTTCAGTTCATCTCCCGTAATTTTTTTCACAAGAAGAGGATCAAGCGCTGCCAACTGATGCAAATCACCCAGCTTCACCAAGCTTCCTTGCACTTGGTACATTGTTAATCCCAAAGGATTAATAATTTCATGAACCTGTTTTGCATAGGTATTCAGCGTCTGCTTTCGTGTCTCGAATTCATTATAGTATTGCCCGATGGCATTAGAATCCTCAGTTTCAATATCTGTTGAAAAGCATTTCATTAGATTATCAACGAGCTTTTTCCTTCCTTCTTTGTCCTTCCTGGACTGAAGAATCAGCGTATAGTCTTTCAAACCGACTTTCTCAATCCTTGAAGCTACAACATCCAAAGCAGCCATTTTTTCTGAAACAAACAGAACCTTTTTCCCGTTGCCAAGCATTTCAACAATGATATTAGTTATCGTCTGACTTTTCCCTGTACCTGGAGGTCCCTGTAAAACGAAGCTTTTCCCTTGCTTTGCGAACTCGATTGCATCCTGTTGGGAAGAGTCTGCATCCAATACTTGAAAAATCTCTTTTGATGAGATTCGATCGATATCTATTGGATCAAATGAGAATTCAGGGGAAACATCATTATCATTTTTCACATTTGCCAGCTGATTGATAACAGGATGCTCTTTGTAAAAATGTAAGTTTGCCTCAATATCTTTATATATTTCAATTTTACGGAATGATAGTGGAGCCAAGAAGCATTCGTTTGTTACGGACCATGAAGGATTGTTTGCAACACTTTCCTTCAATGCATGGAGATATGAATCAACATCAGTATTCTCATCTTCAAAAGTAGGCAAGCCAATACCAAAATCTTGTATCAAAATATTTTCCAGTATTGGATTTACAAACACTTCATCTTCATGCTTAGTAAGTATAAATGGATCGTTAATGCTGTATTTATTTAAGTTTACGGGAACAATAATAACTGGAGAGCGACGTTTCATATCAGAGTTGTCGGATTCATACCACTCTAGACACCCGAATGTCATAAAGAGGTTATGCAACCCAGTTTCTTCCTCGTTGGAACGTGTTCGAAGCCGAACCGTCCTTAACGTTTTTTTCAATTCACGTAGTTTATCGGTTGTTTTCCATCTCTTGTTCTCGCCAAAAAGGATTTCCCTGTTTGAATTGGTTGATTCGTAGGTAGTGATGTCAAATTCTGGAATATCATCATTTTCCGACTTTCTGAACTTCTTAAGAAATTATTACTCAATCGACCTTAAAGACCGAAAAGCTATCGATAAATCATTACAATATTTGAAAAAGGAGCATGTCTTCTGTTGAAAATGCTGGTTTGTTCTGCTATACTTTGAGTAAGAAAGTATTACTCAAGTGAGGCGGAGCCGATGTATTTGAAAGCGCTTGTAGACATACCGGATGTGAGCGGGAAAATCGTGACCCAGAGGAAGAAGGATTCTACCTACATCTTCTACGAGTACGATCGCGTCTATGATCCTGTCAGGAAGTACAATGTTCCAAAGAGAGCTGTCATCGGGAAGCTTTCGCCTGATGATGAAAGGAAGATGTATCCCAATGGGAATTTCCTGAAGTACTTCCCTACCGCCGAGCTGTCACACATCAACCGTGACGTTTCCAGGAGCTGCTGCCTGAGAATCGGGTCCTGGTTGGTCATCAGGGACATCATCAGGCATTACGATCTGTTTGATCTCGTTGAAGGCATAATCGGACGGGATGCCGGGCTGTTCCTGGATTTGGCCGCATATTCCATTGTCAGCGAGGACAATGCCGGCCAGTACTATCCCGATTATGCGTACAATCATCCTCTGTTCACCCAGGATATGAGAATATACAGCGATTCAAAGGTTTCCGAGTTTCTTTCCACCATGCCCGAGTGGTGCAGTGTTGATTTCCTTGACAGATGGAATGAGAAACGGGATCACAGGGAGAAGATCTACATCTCCTATGATTCCACCAACAAGGATTGTCAGGCTGGCGACATCGAGATGCTCGAGTACGGCCATTCGAAAAGCGGCAAAGGGCTTCCCGTATTCAACTTTTCCGTCGCCTACGACAAGACCAACAGGGTCCCCTTGTTTTATGAGGCGTATCCCGGCAGCATCGTGGATGTCTCACAGCTGCAGTACATGCTGGAGAAAGCCAAAAGCTACGGTTACCGTCGCTGCGGCTTCATTCTCGACCGCGGGTACTTCTGCAAGTCGAACATTGAGTATATGGATTCCTGCGGCTATGAGTTCATCATCATGGTCAAAGGCAAGAAACGGCTCGTCTCAGAACTTGTGCTGCAGCACAAAGGAAGCTTCGAGGTCGATCGCAGCTGTTTCATCAGGGGGCACAGGATCTACGGCAAGACCGTGAAGGCGAAGCTGTTTGCCGGGGATGAGCATGTCCGGTATTTCCATCTCTTCCACTCCACAGCCCTCCAGCATTCACAGAGAAGCTCCCTGGAACTTGATCTGGAACGGATGGGAAAGATGCTTGAGAAGTACCGCATGAAGCCTGTGCAGCTTCCTGATGCGTACGAGCATTACTTTGAGCTCTATTACAATGAGCAGAACAAGGTTCTTGTTCACTGGAAAGAGCGAGCCGATGTAATCCAGCAGGAACTGTCTCTCTGCGGGTACTTCTCTCTTGTCACCTCAGAGAAAATGTCAGCCCAGGATGCCATGGACCTGTACAGGAGCAGGGATTCCTCTGAGAAACTCTTCAGGAGCGACAAGACGTTCCTCGGGAACAGGAGCCTCAGAACCTATTCACAGCAGTCAGCGGAGGCGAAGATCTTCATCGAGTTCGTTGCACTCATCATCCGCAACCGATTCTACACGCTGCTCAAGGATGAGGTGGAACGCATGGACAATCGTCCGAACTATATGACGGTTCCTGCAGCATTGAAAGAATTGGACAAAATCGAGATGGTGAGGCAATATGATGGGGTGTATCGACTTGATCATGCGGTGACGAAGACCCAGAGGACGATCCTGAAAGCTTTTGGGCTGGACAGTGATGTTGTTCACACTACAGCTGTGACCATCAGCGAAACGCTTGGCGGCAAGGCTGGAGCTGCACAATCTGGAGGTAGGGAACATGGCAAGAACCAAGACAATGGCCTCTATTGATGCAAAAATCGTGAAGGCTCAGGCAACTGTCGAAAAGACGAAAGCCAGATATGATGCTGCAATTGCTGAACTTGAGACACTCTATGCTGAGAAGAGGGATCTTCAGGCGAAGGAGCTGGCAGCTGCGATCGAGAAAAGCGGGAAGTCCTACGAGGATGTCCTGACTTTTGTTAAGAGCGGGAAGCGTTGACCGGTCGTTGTTCACTTTGAGTAATAAAATTTCAGGAAGTTAACGGACTTAGTCTTATAGGTTTGTTCGATGGGAAACTCGAAGCTTGTTTCATCCTCAACGAGTTTTTTGTATAAGAGTGTAGTATTCTCTGGATAAGTAATCCGTAGTGTTTGGAGTGTATCGCGTAAATTCACCAAGGGGGATGAGGCGCTTTTTTCAAGAAGTTCTTTCCTCCAAAAATCAAGCTTCTGGTCGATTTTAGAGTTGACTACATTCTCCATCATTTACTCCTTGAGCCGTATTTTATCACAATCTGCTACAATCTACATTAAATTTTGCATAAATAACGGGTCAATCACTTTTCCTGTGGGATTGGATAAAGCTGTCACAAAGTATAGAGAA
>Ga0334883_1000226_pt1 | contig 107870 bp, 83 predicted proteins | sample GraSluR1_MG_6_FD_207230 | JGI IMG/M metagenome (GOLD analysis project Ga0334883, IMG submission 207230) | Sludge microbial communities from methane-producing bioreactor in Wageningen University, Netherlands - Granular Sludge_09_05-R1 | ecosystem: Engineered > Bioreactor > Anaerobic >... | reverse complement strand
TTGATCTACCCGACATCACATCAAATACCAACAGCGATTTAATAATACATGAAGGGGTTACATTAGAAATTGATAAATCGGGAACTCCTAATAGACATAGCCTTACAACAGATGGCGATTTCATTAACCCTACGGTTTTTACGATAAAATCAGGCAGCAAACTCGAAATAGAAGAAGGTGCTGAAATTATTGTTAAAAACGGCTCTACGCTGGTTCTCGAAAGCGGGGCTACACTGCTGGTAGATAATGGTGGAACATTAACCATTGAGGAATCTGCTAATTTCGATTACCAAGGGGGCACAATAAACTTATCAGGAAACAATTCATTGATAGATATCACCGGCAATCTCTCCATATCTGCCAACACTCAGTTTACATTCACCGGTGCCGGCTATATCAAATTCAGCAACCCGGGCGACGACTGGACCGAAAATATCACCTGCGGTTCGGGTGCATCGATTTACCTGCATGGTTCCGGCCAAAGCGACAAGGTGCTGGAAGTGCAGCAGAATACCGTGCGGTTCCCAGCTATGGCATCGCTTACATTCGAAGATTGCAAGATTGAAATGGGGGCGGGTAAACGGATGATACCCAATACTAATTTTCCGATAACATTCGACAATGTGTTGCTTACCTCAACATCAGGTTCCTATAATGCACACAGAAGTTTTTATTTTTACAATACAAGCAACGCTACAATTGAAAACAGTATTTTTGAGTATGGAATATATGGATTGCAGGGCCACTCATCGAATCTAGACGTAAACAGCAGCGAGTTTCGTTATAACACCTACGGTTTGCATTTAACAAATTTGGGTGTCGACATTAGTTCTGGTAATTTTCACCACAACACCTCGTATGGGCTGTATTGCAGTGGTATGAGCCTTACATCATCGATTCTTGACTGCGATTTTACATTGAATGCCTACGGCATGTATTATCAGGGAAGTAGCAGTGCTGATTTGGATGTGAGTATGTGTGACATTGTATCGAATACCTACGATGGAATAAAAACTTCGGGTGCATTCGACCTGAATCTAACTTGCAATAACATAAATGCAAACAACAATGGCGTTTATACTCAAAATGGCACACTTGTATATGCCAATAATAATGCCCAAAACAATATATCTCTTAACACTAAAACAATTTATTTGTCTTATGGTCGAGTCTTTTTGGATGAAGGGTATAATCAACTTCAATCGATAGGAGATGGTTTTACCATTTATGGAGGTGCTAACGAAAATGCAAAATGCGGGTATAGCATCAATAGACAGGCCGATAGAAACCGCTGGGAAAGCTCAAGCTCTGCTGGCCCGGATTTCGGCAACAACTACCTGCTATATGTTTACAGTTGTTTGCAACCAACTAATATTATTTTGACAGATGCAAGTCCATCATATACGATCTGTTATCACATAGAACCGGGTAGGTTGAGATTTTCCGGTATGGAATCTATGGGTGAGAATTCAGAACAATCGTCAACTGATTTGCCCATAATCTGTTTTCCAGGCACAAACGGAATGAGTTTAGACGAAGCTTTGGATTATCTGGACATGTTAAGCACCAATATCCGGGACGAAAGTGAGTATAATACTCTTATCGAAAACTATATCAGTGTGATTGAATTGAGCTGCACTTTGGGAAATTCTGCTACAGATTACTATTTTACCAAGGCGTATGGCGACCTTCACCGCATAATATCGGATTACTATATTCTGGCTTCTGAGAACCCTGATATTTCAGAATTTAGCATGGCCATAGACGATATCATTGCCTTAAACGAAACACTGTTGATGGATGTTGATAAGCCGTATGTCTTGCAAATCGAATACAAGCTTGATATAGCCCTGCTAGACCGCATGCGAGGCAATTTCAACAGTGCTATTTTGAGACTGGAATCCCTCATCGGTGAAATTAATGATCCGCATTTTACTTCAGAGCAAGCGTATGCCGAATATTGGCTTTGTCATATTGAAGCAGAAAAGCAACTAGAAGACGGAAACATTACAATTGATGAATTTGCTACGGCAATAGCGCAATGTGATGCATTGTATGCTCCGATGGAAAATGGTGATTACTATAATGAAAGTTTTGGAGCGGAAGAACAGGCAAACCCTGTTGGGATAAACATTCAACCGAACCCGAGTCAGGGTGTTTTTTCGGTACAGGTAAATGGGGCTGAGGGAGATGGAATGATACGCATCACAAAATCGGGCGGACAAATTGTGTATAGTCAGGTTTATACGGGTCAGGCACTGAATATATCGGGCTTTACTAAAGGAGAATATACCGTGTATTATATCGAGAATCAGGTGGTAAAAGCCAGTGCATGGTTGATTGTGGAATAAACGGGGAGGTGTATTAATGAAACTTCAACCCCATCCGGATCATTTTTGATTGGTTCAGATGGGGTTGTTTTTTCTTCCCTGATAAATGCCTTTTTTTCATCAACATAAAATTATAGATTTGTGTCTGTAATTCAAGATGATTTTTTACGGGGTTAAAACACAAAAACCAACGCAACATGAGCCAGATGATTTATCTCGACAACTCGGCCACCACCTTTCCGAAACCCGCTGTGGTTTACGATTTCATGTGTAATTTTTACAGAACCCATGGGGTAAACCCCGGCCGGTCGGGTTTTGACGCCGCTATCGAAACCGAAGAGGTGGTTTTTGGTACACGTAAGTTGCTCACCGAGTTTTTTAATGGCGACGACCCCAACCGACTTACCTTTAGCTACAACGCCAGCGATTCGCTGAATATGATAATTCAGGGTCTTGCCGAAAAAGGCGACCATGTGGTGACTACCATGCTCGAGCACAATTCGGTGCTGCGGCCACTGCACCATCTGCAGATGAACGGTATTATCGAAGTTACCCACGTGGGTTTTGATGCGCATGGCTTTGTGCATCCCGACGATATTAAAAAAGCCCTCCGGCCCAACACAAAATTTGTAATTGTAAACCATTGCTCTAACGTGATTGGCACCATACAGCCGGTGGCCGAAATAGGAAAGATTTGCCGTGAGGCAGGCGTGTATTTTATTATTGATGCCAGCCAGAGTGCGGGGGCAGTTCCGATTGACATGAAAGCCATGAACATTGATGTGGTGGTTTTTACCGGTCATAAATGCCTGATGGGCCCCACCGGCATTGGCGGGAGCTATGTAATGGAACATGTGCCTATTCGCTACACGCGTTTTGGCGGCACCGGGGTGCGCTCGGCGCAACAAACCCACCTCGAGGAGTTTCCGTATCGGCTCGAATGCGGTACGCTGAATCTGGTGGGGGTTGCCGGACTGAATGCCGGAGTTAAATGGGTACTGGAGCATGGCATCGAAAACATTCACCGCGCCGAAATGGACCTCTGGGATAAACTGCGTTTCGGGGTACAAAAAATTAAGGGGATTACTACCTATTGTGCCGGTTTCCGCGAAAACCACAATCCGGTGCTGAGTATGAACATCAATGGTTTTGTTTCTGACGATGTGGGTATTATGCTCGATGTTGACTACAACATTGCCTGCCGCACGGGTTTACAATGCGCTCCTAAGGTGCACGAAGGTCTGGGCACCGACAAAATGCACGGCACGGTGCGTTTGAGCCTCGGGGCATTCAATACCGAAGCCGATGTTGATGCTGCAATTCAGGCTCTTACCGAGATTGCTGCCATACGTAATTAAAGCATTAGCGGCATTTGGGTTGCCACTGCATGGCTGCCTCATAGCTGCCAAATTCAAGAGCAAGCCGTATATACTTACACGCACTGTCGGGTTTCTGCAGTTTTTCGTAGCAATAAGCCATCGACATGAGCATGGCGGTATCGGAAACATTTAAATTGAGCAGCAGCACTTCATTGTAACAAGAAATTGCTTCGGCATATTTATCCTGATTTTGCCATTTTTTCCCCTTATCGTAGAATTGCTGCTTGATACTGTCGATATAAACATCGGTATCTGATCGGAGATATACTTCATTTACATTTTCATTCTCAGAAATGTTGTTGTTGATATTATAGTTGTAAAAATCTTCGACATATCCTTCACCGATAAATACAAGTTCGGTATTTCTATTCACCGTTTGATCAATCGCAATAAATGGTATCAGCAGCAAAGCCCAAATAAGGCCCTGAACTTTCTTTTGGCTGCGTAAACCGGAGATTTCGTCGGATAAATACACACCAGCCAGCCATATTGCGAAGTCGGAAAATTTACGTTCGCTCACTGTGCCGGTTTTTATGAAGTTTACATTGAAAGCAACAAGAAATACACCTACCACCACCATCATAGCAGAGCTGATCCACTCGTTACCCAAATTAACACCAAGCACAAGACACAGGGTATTGGCCAACACAAATATAATTAGCGATGACCAGAAACGATTCAGGCCTTCGGCTATTTGCAAACTGCTTAACTCAACAATTTCGTCAGTGTCTGCATTGTTGTTTTCGTCGATATTATCAGAAAATTCGAGATCGAGCAGCATATCGGTTTCTTTTTCGGATGAAATCAGTTTTCGCTCGGCAGCAATTCTGGCTGCTGCTTTTACCGAATCGTTATTAAAATTTTGTGGATTCTGAATTATTTCGAGAATCTGGCTATCGCTTTTCCACGAAAGTTCTTCGTAGAAATGCTGCTCTTCGGTTTTACCCGATTTCGATTTCATGGCAATGGCTATTAATACACAAAGCTAATAAGAGATTTTGCAAAACAAAAGAGAAATTTAGGAATAAAAAACCGCTCAGGCAGTGCTTATCGCGGATTGGGAATTTTGTTCAATGCCTGAATCCATTTTTTCTTTTCCTTGTTGAAGGCTTCCATGTTTTCGGGCTTTACCGGATCGGCGGGTGGTGCTTCAAAGCTCAGCGGATCGATTTTAAATCCGTTTTCGTGAATTTCGTAATGCAAATGCGGTCCGGTTGACCATCCGGTGCTTCCTACATAACCAATAATGTCGCTTTGCTTTACATAATCGCCCACTTGATATATCCCGAATGAACCAAGATGCATATATACCGTACTGTACACACTGTTATGAACAATTTTCACATAATTTCCGGCACCTGAATCGTAAGCCCTGATAGCGATTCTGCCGTCGGAAGCAGCAAAAACGGGAGTTCCATAGGGAGCTGCATAATCAACAGCCCGATGCTCGGTAACCCTGTGAAAAATGGGATGCATTCGCGCATTGGTATAGCGGCTGCTTACCGTGGAGTATTGCAGGGGTGCTTTTAAGAAGGTTTTCCGTGTACTATTACCGGCTGTGTCGAAAAACTGATAGATGCTATCCTGTACAAATGGTATGGCCCACTGCTCACGGCCCGAATGCGAGAACACGGCTGCTTCAACCTCGATATTGCCGATACATTCGCCTTCGACATTGAGTTCGGTGTAGAGCACTTTAAAATAATCGCCTTTTTGCAAACCATAAAAATCGATGGTCCAGGCAAAAGTCTGCGAAAGCTTTATGGCCAGCTCCCAACTCAATCCCTGCTCTACCAATGCATTCCACAACGACGACTCGATAACTCCGGAGGCAGTCATGTGGACAGTGTCCACTTTTTTTCGATACTTATGGGCATACACCGAATCGGCCGTTACAAAATTGAACATGGTGTACACAATGCGTCCGTTTTCGTAAACAATATAGCGGGTAAAAGGCTCGGGTGACGAAGCTGTGTCGATGAACACTGTAAATTTCTGACCCGGATGAATCATGGTAAGATTTAAACTATCGCACGACATTTGCCCTATTTTGTGAATGAGCAAACCCGAAATACCATAACGACTCATGATGGCTCCGATGGTTTCGCCGCTTTTCACGGTATCGACCACTATTTGAAACGAATCGACTGGAATTCCGTAGAGCATTGCTATTTCGGGTTCCTGAGTTTCGTCGACAACTTCGTGGGCGGGCGAAAAATATGTTGCATAGTACACAACTGCAACCAGCACTAAAAGAAATAAAACAACGGCTATTACAATATGTTTCCTCATGCTTTTGGCTTAAGCACAATATTAACAATTTTTTTCGGCACCACAATGGTTTTAACAATCTCGCTGTTTTCGACCCAGCGGGCAGTGCGCTCGTCGGCAAGCACAGCATCCACTATTTGATTCTGCGGTGCATCAATAGGCATGTCGAGAGTAAATCGTGTTTTTCCGTTGAACGAAACCGGATAGGCAAATACGTCTTCTTTAAGTACCTCGATATCGCATACAGGCCACGGGGCAAAAACAACACTGCCGGTGTTGCCCAGTTTGCTCCACAATTCTTCGGCCACATGGGGCGCAAATGGCGAAAGAATAACACACAAGGGCTGCAACACTTCGCGCTTGTTGCATTTGGCCAAATCGTTTACACAAATCATGAGTGCGCTCACGGCCGTGTTGAACGAAAAACGTTCGATATCGTCGCTCACTTTTTTTATGGCGGTATGAATAATTTTTAATTCATCACGTGTAGGCTTCTGGTTACTCACAACAAATTCGCCATTGTTGCCGTGATACAACTTCCACAGTTTTCTGATAAAACGAAATACTCCTTCAATTCCGTTAGTGTCCCAAGGTTTAGCCTGCTCAATAGGGCCTAAAAACATTTCGTACAATCGCAGGGTATCGGCACCGTATTTCTCAACCAAATCGTCGGGGTTTACCACATTGTAGAGCGACTTCGACATTTTTTCGATTTCCCAGCCGCAAATATATTTTCCGTCTTCGAGTTCGAATTCGGCATGTTCAAATTCGGGGCGCCATTTTTTGAAAGCTTCTATATCGAGAATATCGTTGTGAACCATATTTACGTCGACATGAATGGCTTGCACATTGTAGTTGCTACGCAAGTTATACGACACAAATTTACTGCTGCCCACAATGCGGTACACAAAGTTTGAACGCCCCTGAATCATGCCCTGATTAATCATTTTGGCAAAGGGTTCTTGTTTGGGCGTTAAGCCTAAATCGAACAAAAACATATTCCAGAAGCGGGCATAAATGAGGTGACCGGTGGCATGCTCACGACCTCCGATGTACAAATCGACCTGCTGCCAGTAGTTTACGGCTTCGGGCGAAAAATAGGCCTCGGTGTTGTGCGGGTCCATATAGCGCAAATAGTAACCGCTTGAGCCGGCAAAGCCGGGCATGGTAGATGTTTCGTAGCTGTAGCCATCGTCGGTTTTCCAGTTTTCGGCCCGTGCAAGTGGCGGCTCTCCCGTTTCGGTGGGCAAATAGGTGTCGATTTCGGGTAAAACCAATGGAAGCTTGTCTTCAGCAAGCACATGAGCCAGTCCGTTCTTATAATACACCGGAAAGGGTTCGCCCCAATACCGCTGACGGCTGAAAATGGCATCGCGCAAACGAAAATTAATTTTGCGGGTGCCAATACCCATTTCTTCGAGCCGGGTAATAGTGGCCGCAATGGCTTCTTTCACAGGCATACCATCGATAAACCCGGAATGTATCATGAACCCGTCTTTCGAGTCGTAGGAGTCGGTCCATTGCGACACATCGGAGGCTACTCCTTGTTGTGTGCTAACCACTTGAATTATTGGCAAATTAAAATGCTTTGCAAAGGCAAAATCGCGGCTGTCGTGCCCGGGCACTGCCATAATGGCTCCGGTGCCATAGCCTATCAGCACATAATCGGCTACATAAACGGGTATATTATTCCCGTTGAGTGGGTTTACGGCATAAGCGCCGGTAAATACGCCAGAGATTTTTTTATCGGATACCCTGTCGACATCGGAGCGGTTTTTGGCCAGCATTACATAGTGGTCAACCTCCGACTTCTGTTCGGAGCTGGTAATTTCCGAAACCAAACTGTGTTCGGGGGCCAGCACCATAAATGTGGCACCAAACATGGTGTCGGGTCGGGTGGTAAAAATTTCGACAGCATGGCTGCTACCGGCAATTTTAAACAAACAGCTTGCCCCCTCGCTGCGACCAATCCAATTGGTTTGTATCTCTTTTACGGCATCGGGCCAGTCGATAGTATCGAAGCCATCGAGCAAGCGTTGTGCGTAGGCCGTAATGCGCAGCGACCATTGTTTCATTGTTTTTCGCTCCACCTGATGCCCGCCGCGTACCGATAAACCGTTCACCACTTCGTCGTTGGCCAGCACTGTACCCAGGGCAGGGCACCAGTTGACGAGCGCGTCCGACAAATAGGCCAGGCGATAGTGCATCAGTATTTCGTGCTGCCGGGCCTCATCGAAATGCTGCCATTCGTCGGCAGTAAATTCGTCATGGTCGCTGTGCACAGCATCAACACCACCTGAACCGGCAGTAGCAAAAGCTTCGATAAGCCGATCGATAGAAAGGGCTTTGTTTTGCGAAATATCGTAATAATGCGTAAACAACTTCACAAAAGTCCACTGTGTCCACTTATAGTAAGCGGGGTCGCAGGTAAGAACCTGACGCGACCAATCGAACGAGAACCCGATTTTATCGAGCTGTTCGCGGTAACGCAATATATTTTTTGCAGTGGTAACAGCCGGATGTGTTCCGGTTTGAATGGCATATTGCTCGGCAGGCAGACCAAAAGCATCGTAACCCATAGGGTGCAACACATTGTACCCCATGTTCCGTTTGTAACGGCAGTATATATCGGAGGCAATATAACCCAGCGGATGCCCTACGTGCAAACCCGACCCTGATGGATAGGGAAACATATCGAGAACATAAAACTTGGGCTTTTCGTAATCGATTTCCGATTTATACACCTGCTCATTGCGCCAGTATTCGCGCCACTTTGCTTCAATTTCGCGAAAATTATATTCCATAGTACACGGTTTCGTGGCGGCGAAATTAGTAAAAATTGCCGACATGTCGCCGCTAAACTATGCAAATACAAAATTGCAAAACAAAAACACGGCTTTATTGCACCACGAGGCGGAAATACCTTTTTGCCGACGTAGTTTTCACGGCAACAACATAAACGCCCGGCTGCAAACTTTGAATTGCGATATGTGCCCGGCGGCTAATCTTTGAACAGTACACCAATTCCCCAAACATATCGAAAATTTCAATTTCGGTGGCATCGTAGGCTTCAACATACACTTCGGTGCTGGCCGGATTGGGATACATCAGGATGTTGTTTCTCGCATGTAAAAAAACGGACGATTGCACATCGAAGTGAGCAAATAAAGTAGTATTTTCTGCGGGCATATTGAATGTGAAAGTTGAAGAAACCGACACGGTATTCCCCGACCCGTCTTTCCATGCAATAAAATCGAAACCCTGATTGGCCGTAGCTTCGATCTCAACCTGTGAGCCCTGCATGTAATCGCCGGCACCGCTTACTTGGCCACCGTTTTCGGGAACTGCGCTCAGGCTCAGAGTATATTCAGGCTGACCGGCAAAACCACAAGTGTTATCGAACTCCCCCAGCGAATTGGGTCGCAGCAATGCGTCATTCAAATTATTGTATGCCTGATAGTTGAGGTGAAATTGGCTCATCAAAAAACTAACAAGTATATGCCGAATACTGGCCGTAACCGGTTCGCGACCCAAGGACCCCACCGGTTGCGAAGAGTTGTCGTAATCGCCAAAACCGCCATGCCCAACACCGTTGAAATATGCCCAAGTTTTACACGAAGCCGAGGTAAACCGATTGTTGTAGGCCGTACGGGCAATATTGTTGGTAGTACCAATAAGCGGAAGCGATGTGTTGTCTTCGCTGCCACACATCAATAGTACTTTTCCATTGTAGTTCGATACGTTTTGAGAGCCAAATCCCCAAAAATCGCCGGGATTCGGATACGAAGCCATATACACAATAGCATGAATTTCGGTTGGCCTGTCGATGATTACATCGGTGGCATTCATCCCTCCATTTGAATGACCGGCAACAATAAAACGATTCAAATCAATAAATGTACTCATCCACGATTCGCCTCCGTTTACCTGATTTTTCACCCAGGTGTGCATATCTTCAAACAAACTACCTGCGGGCCCACCCGAAGTATTATTAATAATCAATACTACAAATCCGTATGACGCCAAATGCTCAAGATAAATGTCGTAAGAATGTTTATCGATGGCTGAACTTCCAAAACCGTTAGCCCCGGGCTGAAACAAAACCGTGGGGTAAGGAGCTCCTTGGTTCGAAACAGGCTTCCAAATCAGCAAGTCGGGGCTGGCGTTGAAATCTTCGAGCATCTCAACTTCGTAAGAACCGGTTTGATAGTAGGGCGATGTTAGCGGATCGATTTGTGCCGACAGTGTTATTCCAAAGAACATTAAAAACATCAATGAATAAACTCTATTCATAACTGATAGATTTAGTGATATTTGCAAATAAAATTAAAAATTTACACAAAACAATACATCTACAGCGCGGGGCTGATTTTTTGTATTTATTGCGACAAAATTTTCAATAAATCGGCTTCGAGCGACTGAATGGGCGATTCTATAATACGGCCTATTTCGGTGTCGGTGGCGAGCGAAATAAATATAAAGGTGGGAACATATTCAATTTGATACATTCCAATGTCTTTACCCGGCAGCGTTTTACTGCGATCGAGGCAATACAGCTCAAAATTATCGGGGCACCATTTCAACAAATCGACAATTTTATAGAAACGCGGAAGCTCGCGTTGTGAATCGCTGCACCAGGTGGCGAGAAAAATTATCCCCGAAGGGGGTGTTACTTCCTTGAGCAATTCTAATGTTTGTTCGTCGGGGCTATAGGTTTCGTACTCGGCAAAAAACCAGTTGGCACACAAGTCAGTTTCTAAATCGGCTCGTTGTATCTCTCCCACTATGAACTGCCGGTTTTCGCTATCGGAAACCAGCTCGAAAGTGTTTTGAGAGAACAAGCTTATTCCCGATAAAATAAGCCATATAAATAGTACCTGTTTTTTTATATAGAACATGTGTTAGAAGAATTGATCGTTTTTGAATAAAAATGACGACACCCCAAATGACACAAAAAAATCGTTTGCTGAATTCATGCTGTTGCTCAAGCGCCTGTATGCAACACGCAATTGCACCGACAAATTATGTTTGGTATTCAGATAGTACCACACCGAAAGCTCGGGATAAATAATATGCGTTTTCACACCCTGCCCTATTGTATTATACCATGTATTTACGGGAATATTGTTGTTTTGCAAAGCGTCCATTGTGGGCTTATAAATATCGCTGCCATAATGGGTGTTCAACGAATCGAGGCCGGTTACGGCAAACATGGTTTTAAATTCAAATCGATACCTTCCGTTGATATATCCCAAACCCGATACCGACTCCACAAAATTGGCACCCAACGGATGCGCCAGCGCCTGATTGAAATGTCCGTAGTTTTGCACCGAAGCATGGTGAGAATAGGTATAGGGTCGGGCAGCATTTAGTTCGGTGAAAAAGCTCAAATAAGCAATCGAAAAAACATGATTGCTTCTAAAGCCCAGTTGAACGGCATATTTGTTTCCGAAAAAACCCCACTTCGCCGAAGCATCATCGCTTCGAAAAAAATGCTGTATATCGCCCTTAAATTCGGCAACATTAAAATCGTCGAGCACAAATTGTGCATAAACATGGTTGTTCCTATTCAGACTAATCTTTGTATTTAATCCCATTAATGCATTGTCAACACTTCCTAATGAGAATTCCACCGGTCGGTAAAAAATAAATGGATTAAAATAGGCAGGTTCTAGGCCGTGATCGGGTCCCGATATAATAGCCTCGAACACTCCCACAGTTAACCAATTGCACACATTCCAGTCGAGGTAATGGTAAAAAACGTATTTACTGGTAAAATCGCTCCACGAGTTTGCTTCGGGAACATTAATGTCTTTTAACTGTGCCAATACCCATTGATACTTCAACTTCCAAATATCTACCTCTGCTTTCAGATACGGATAATTCCAGGCATTATACGACAACAACATCGAACGATAACCGTCGCCAATAAAATGCTTACCAAAGCCTGCTTCAAATGTTATTTCGTTGAATGGTCGGTAACTCAAATTGGTATTCTGCATCAACTGCTGCGGAAAGAACGGATTGCTTTTTCGACCCATTCCCGGATACACTCCCCATAGTTCCGAAAATTCAACAGTGTGTATCGGCAAGCATTCGCGGAGGTAAGCTATATCATAATGAAATCCGAGCACATTATCGAGCGCAAATTCAAGTGAAACCCCGGCACCAAAGCCGTAATCAACCGCGGCATTTCTGCTGTTAAATATAGTTCCCGCACTAAATAATGGAGCCGCTGCAACATATACATTCCGTCCTGTAGCCGTTGTATGGTTAAAGCTGAAACCCAATGGAATAAAATCGTGTGGGGCAGTGCTGTCAGGCTCTATATCGCAACGATATATTGGTTTTACTGAAGGATGCATTAATTCGCCGTAATCAGACTGCAAGCTATAATAGCTGTAATTTTCGTTCACATGCAGCAATTGAGCATCTGCTTTGCTTATGGAAAAGAAAAACAAAATGAGTACGCCTATTTTTGTTGCATTATTCATATTGTTAGAAATCGTGATATCTATTTCGCAGACTTGTTTTCATTCCCAGAACAGGCATCACATTTACCGAGCCGCTGCCTTTAAGCTGCCAGCTGCTTGCGCCTGCATACACAAACCAGTTATAGGAAGGGTTTAATAAATAGGCAAGGTTCATATCGCTGTGCCATACCGTTTCGCTGTTGTTCTGCAAATTAGATGGGGCAAATACATTTTGCGAAGACAAACCATGCTTGTATTGTATGAAGCCTGCTTTTGCAGATAACTGGATACGCCCGTATGAATAACCGGCCTGTAGCAGCAATTCTGAGAATCCGCTGCCGGCAGGATGTGCCAATGGCTGATTATAGTGCCCCCAAAAATTGTCGTCGTCCAAGGGTCGATACATTCCAACAGGCACATGGTTCCACTCGAGTCGTGCAAATATATTCCCATATATTCCGGCAGAATACAGTTTTACACCAAGCTGGTACGAAAGCGAAGCATTGGAGTCGAACACCAACTGTGCGTAAATACCAATATCTTCGATGGGATACAGCAACATATTGGCTCCCCATAAAAAATGCAGGCTGTCGTTGGTGCTGTGAAGCAACTCGTTGAAACCCGGAACAATAGCAGTAGCTTTTTTGTCGAAATCGACATGTACACCAAACATACTTGCTTCGAACAGCGACAACTGCAGATATTGGTTAAAATTATATCCCACATAATTAATGTTCATCATTTTGTGCTGATATAGCGCATTCTCTGACCAGTCAGGGTGATTGCCGGTAATATTATTATAATTGGGGTTCAAGGTTCTTCCGATCATATTCATGTAGAAAAAATTTCTAAAACGGGCAATCGTTTTAAAATGCAGATACTGTGGGCTATAGTCGGAAAGTATTAACGAGCGATAGCCTTCGCCAATAAAATTTTTTTCGTTACCGGCTTCCACATATAACCAATCGGTGGCTTTAAAAGAAATCAGGGCATAGGCACTGCCCCAGTCGTAGCCACCTGTGCCAAATGGTTTAACACGAGCTTCTCCGGGAATTATGCGAAAAACTGAATAATAATCGTTGATATGCTTGGGGAATACAGCCTGATTCTCATAAAAAACAGTGCTTACCTGTATTCGGTTATACAAATCGGCAAAAACCTTTATTCCCCGTGTATTTACAAAAAGAGATTCCGCTGTTTCTATCTCTTTACCCAATTCGAAATGAAATAGTGGGTCGGCAATCAAGGTATAATTCTCAGCTTGCGCATACCCAAAATGCTCGAGCAAAACCTTACGTTTAATATACGATCCCTGAGCTGTGTTTATTTGCGAAAAACTGATATCGGCATCGCTGCAAAAAGCACTGCAATGAATTGCTGAATGGTAGTTGGACCCCAACGAAAAATAACCATTTTGTGCCGAAATTACTCCACGGTTAAACAACAGATAATCTTGCGCTTGCACCGTAGTTGCAAACAACAACAAACAAGCTATACACAAAAAAATCTGTTTCAGAAGGCAATATCAATTAATACACTACAATATCGTAAGGCAAACGAGCCTGAACTCCTTTTGCATTTTTTACAAATGTAATGATTTCGAGATATCTAAATTCTTCGCCCAATTGATTTTTCAAATAATAAAGCTGAACCTGCGACGAAAAATCGTTCATCATAGTTTCGAGAAAGTCTTTTTGTTCGGGTAATTCCTTTATGCGATAGTCTTCGAGTTTTGCAAGCTCAACTGCTTTTTTAACGGCATTATCAAGGCCACCCAACTCATCAACCAGTCCGATTTCGAGTGCATTAACCCCGCTCCATACACGCCCTTGTCCTATAGAATCTACTTCGGCTTTTGTCATGTTACGTCCCTGTGCAACATGCCCGATAAAAACATCATAGAATGCTTCAACCTGATGTTGTATTTTTGTTGACTCAAACGGGTCAACGGCACGTGTTGTATTACCCCAGTCGCTATGCGCATTGGTGCCCACACCGTCGAAACTGAGTCCCAACTTTTCGTTCATCATTTTTCCCAGATTGGGTATAAGGCCAAAAACTCCGATAGACCCGGTAAGGGTATTGGGCTGTGCAAAAATATAATCGGCCTTGCAGGCAATGTAGTATCCTCCCGAAGCAGCCAAATTACCCATTGATATTACCACCGGTTTTACAGCCTTGGTAAGTTCCATTTCGCGTAAGATGATTTCGGATGCCAGGCCTGAGCCACCAGGAGAATTAACACGCAACACCAATGCTTTCACTTTTTCGTCTTCGCGAACCTTCCGTATTTCCTCAGCCAGGCGGTCGCCTCCAATCTCACCGGCCGATCCGTTTCCATCTACAATAGATCCTTCGGCAAAAACAACGGCGACCCTGTTTTCGGAGAGTTTCTTCTTTTTCCCTTTCACAGGCACTTTGTTATAGGTTCCAAGCGAAACCAAATAATTTTCGTCTTTTTCGACATAATTTGCTTTCGATTTTAATTCGGCCAATAATTCATCGCGATACATCAGTTTATCAATCATTTTTAAATTCAGTGCTGCTTCAGCATCATCAAGCATTAAACTGTCGGCATACAAATTCAATTCATCCATTGAAATATTTCGTTTTTTCGAAATATCGGCCAACATATGATTCCATAAACTCGACACATAAGTAAGTGTTTGCAGTTTGTTCGACTCGCTCATTTCATCGTACAGAAACGGTTCCACAGCGCTTTTAAATTTGCCGTGACGAAATACCTGAATTTCAATTCCAAGTTTTTCGAGAGTGCCTTTAAAAAATACCACCTGCGAGTACATTCCCCTCCAATCGAGCATACCTTGAGGGTTCAAATATATTGAATCGGCCACGCTTGCCAGATAGTAAGCCTTTTGTGAATAAAAGTCGGAATAGGCAACAATAAATTTACCGGTTTCTTTAAATTCGATAAGTGCATTTCGAATTTCTTCAACACTAGCCATTCCTGCCGGCAAACCCGAAACTTCGAGACAAATACCTTTGATGCGCTCGTCGGTTTTTGCCTTTTCGAGTGTTTTGAGAATATCGTTCAACCCAAGTGTTTTTGTCGACTGAAACGTTACAAAATCAATATTATCGAATGGATTATCTGAACTACGGTCGGGGATATCTTTATCGAGTTTAATGTGAAGCACCGAATTGTCGGTGATTTCGGGCGGCTCAGGCGAAAACGATGAAATCATTACCCCGAATGTAATAAACAGGGTAATAACAATAACTATTAAAGCCACAATGCTACCTAGCAATCCGGCTAAAAACACTTTCCAAAAACTGTTCATATTGATTTGATATTAAGGTTATTACTTTTTTCAAAAATACATAAAAAATATTGTACGTTACAGCCGCAACAATTTTTTTAATAAAACATTAAGACTTCATCCTAAAAAAGATACTTGAAATTTTAGAAACCGGTTTTGTTTTTATCACTGATAGTATCTTATTCTCAGCTTTCTATTGTCTTGATTTTGAGCATGTGTTTGATGCGATAAAATGTCATAAACCAGAAAAGTCACTAAACGCAAGCACCCAACAACCTGATAATCAGAATCCAAGGGCGATTTAAATAATTTAATTACATAATTGTTGTTTTTCAAAATAATTATATCTTTGCAGTCCATTTTGGTAAAGATCGAATTGGGCAACAAATTTATTATAAATTAAATATATAGAACTGTGAACACATTGAGCTATAAAACTGTATCGGCGAACAGGAACACCGTTCAAAAAGAATGGTTGCTTATTGATGCAGAGGGTCAGGTTTTAGGGCGTTTGGCTTCGGGAGTTGCCTATCTGCTCAGAGGAAAACACAAAGCAGATTTCACACCACATGTTGATTGCGGAGCCAACGTTATTGTTATTAACGCCGAAAAAGTGATATTAACCGGCAATAAACTTACCGACAAGGAATATGTTAGCCACTCGGGTTATCCGGGAGGTCAAAAAATTCAAAGCCCCGAAGAATTATTCAGGAAATATCCCGAACGCGTAATCGAAAAAGCGGTAAAAGGAATGCTTCCCAAAAACAAATTGGCGAATCAGTTATTCCGCAATTTGTTTGTATGTGTTGGCAGCGAACATCCTCATGCGGCACAGAAACCGAAAAAAATTGACATCAACGAAATTAAATAGCAAACATGGATACAATTAATGCCATAGGAAGAAGGAAGGCTGCAATTGCACGGGTTTATCTGAGCGAAGGAAAAGGAAATATTGTAGTGAACGATAGAAAAATCGAAGAATACTTCCCCTTAATGCAGTTTCAGTATGTGGTAAAGCAAGCTTTAGAAGTAACCGAAATGTCGGATAAGTTCGACATTAAGGCCAACCTCGAAGGAGGCGGCATTAAAGGACAGGCCGAAGCCCTGCGCCTCGCCATTGCACGTGCCCTGATAAAATACGATGCAGAACAACGCCCCGTGTTGAAATCGAACGGTTTTCTGACGCGCGACGCCCGTGTAGTTGAACGCAAAAAACCAGGACAGAAGAAAGCCCGTAAGAGATTCCAGTTCAGCAAGCGCTAGAGTCCTTTCAAATGTTACAGGCTTAGTTTAGAATCTAAATTGCCGGGACTATTCACAACATATTACCCGTCGATTGCTCAAATAAAAGAACGTAAACTAAATGATTAAAAAATGCCAAGATTAAGTTTTGATGAATTACTGGACGCAGGTGTACACTTTGGTCACCTTCGCCGCAAGTGGAATCCGAATATGGCTCCTTACATCTTTATGGAGAGAAACGGGATTCATATTATCGACCTCCACAAAACCGCTGTAAAAATTGATGAAGCAGCCAATGCCTTGAAGCAAATTGCAAAATCGGGCCGCAAAATTTTATTTGTTGCCACCAAAAAACAAGCTAAAGACATTGTAGCCGAGGAAGTAACAAAAATTGGAATGCCTTATGTTACCGAGCGTTGGCCAGGAGGTATGCTTACCAACTTTCCAACTATTCGCAGGGCAGTAAAAAAGATGTCTTCAATCGACAAGATGGTTACCGACGGAACATTCGATACCATGTCGAAACGAGAAAAGCTACAGGTTAGTCGCCAACGCGCTAAATTAGAAAAAAACCTGGGTAGCATTGCCGACTTATCGCGCCTGCCTTCAGCTCTTTTTGTAGTTGATGTGATGAAAGAAAACATTGCCGTAAAAGAAGCCCAACGCCTCAGCATTCCTGTTTTCGCTATTGTTGACACCAACTCGAACCCCAATGGCATCGATTTTCCGATTCCGGCCAACGACGACGCCACCAAGTCGATACATTTGATTATTAAGTCTATATGCGATGCCATCAGAGAAGGCCTCGAAGAACGCAATCAGGAAAAAGACAAAATGATGGAAAAAGAAGCTGATTTCGATAAAGATCTCGACGATGACAGCGATATCACTGATTCGAAGAGTTCGAGAAAATTCAGCCTCGACGATGACGAAGACTCTAATCCAAAAGATAAAGAGGCTGCGAAAAAACCTTCAGGAAGAAAAAAAATTACTAAACAGGGAAGAACTAACTAAAAACAATAATAAAATTACCGAATTATGGCAAATATAACTGCTGCTGACGTTAGCAAATTGCGTAAAATTACAGGTGCAGGTATGATGGATTGCAAAAAAGCCCTTACCGAAGCCGATGGAAATTTCGAAAGAGCTCAGGAGCTTATCAGAGAGCGCGGATTGGCTATTGCCAACAAAAGAGCCGACAGAGAAGCCTCCGAAGGTGCCGTTTTGGCCTGCACCACCGACGACAAAAAATACGGTGTGGTGATTGCCTTGAACTGTGAAACCGACTTTGTTGCTAAAAACGAAGATTTTGTGCAAACAGCCAAAAGTATCTTACAGGTCGCTCTCGAACACAAGCCTTCTGATATCAACGAATTAAAAGCAATTAATGTGAACGGTAAAACCATCGAAGAAATCATTCTTGAGAGAAGTGGAATTACAGGCGAAAAAATGGAGCTCGCATATTTCGACATGGTGAAAGCCGATTATGTAACTTCGTATATCCATATGGGAAACAAACTGGCTACAGTGGTTGGATTCAACAAATCGATCGAAGACCAGGCCGGCCGTGATGTAGCCATGCAGGTTGCCGCAATGGATCCGGTTGCAATTGCCCAGAATGATGTACCACAGCATGTTATCGAAAAAGAGCTTGAAATTGGAAGAGAACAAGCACGCAACGATGGCAAACCCGAAAACATGATCGATAAAATTGCTCATGGGAAACTAAATAAATTCTATAAAGAATCGACTTTGTTGAATCAGGATTTTGTTAAAGATTCTAAATTGACGGTAGCTCAATACCTGTCAAGCTTCGACAAGGACCTCACAGTGGTAGCATTTAAGCGTTACGGACTGAAAAACTAAATGAATTTGATGTAAGATATGTAAGACCGGGACTTCACCGGTCTTTTTTTTATACCCGTTAAGAAGTTATCGGTATTATCACTTAGATAAATTTTTGTAATTTTACCGTTTAAAATATTACATATGCCAATCATAAAATACAAAAGGGTGTTGCTAAAACTTTCGGGGGAATCGCTTCAAGGCTCTCGGTCATACGGCATTGACGCGTTGCAGCTCAACGAATATGCACGTCAGATACACGAAATTCATAAGCTTGGAGTGCAGATAGGTATTGTTATTGGCGGAGGAAATATTTTCAGAGGCCTTGCAGGAACACAATCGGGCTTCGACCGTGTTACAGGCGACCAAATGGGGATGCTTGCAACTACCATCAATTCGCTGTCGCTATATGATGCTCTTACTTCGCTTGGATCGAAAACACGACTTTTTACAGCCGTGAATATTGAATCGGTGGGAGAGCGGTTTTCAACCTACCAGGTTGTTCGCGCTTTCGACGAGGGTTGTGTTTGTATATTCGCTGGCGGAACCGGCAACCCCTTCTTTAGCACCGACACTGCCTCGGCGCTAAGGGCTGTTGAAACAGAATGTGATGTGCTACTGAAAGGAACCCGTGTAGACGGTATCTATACGGCCGACCCCGAGAAACATCCAGATGCAGTCAAGTTCGATCATATCACCTTTACAGAAGCCTACGAAAAAGGCTTAAAAATTATGGATTTAACAGCATTTACCTTATGTAAAGAAAACAACCTTAAGGTTATAGTGTTCGACATGAACAAGAGTGGTAACCTAAAGAAAACAGTAACCGGAGAAAACATAGGCACACTGGTAAGCAATTAATTTTAAATAATTAACAACTATGGACGACATTCAATTCTACATCGACTCGGCAAAAGAAGAAATGAACGGAGCAATCGATCACCTCGAAAGAGAGTTTAGCAAAATAAGAGCAGGAAAAGCATCACCTGCAATGCTCGAAAGCATCCGAATTGATTATTATGGACAATCGTCGCCCCTGTCGCAAGTGGCAAATGTTTCGTGTCCCGATGCCAAAACCATTTTCATTCAACCCTGGGATCGTGGCGTAATCGAAGCTATCGAAAAAGCGATACTTGCCGCAAACTTGGGTTTTAATCCTTCGAACAACGGCGAAGTAATACGCATTCTTGTACCACCACTAACCGAAGAACGCAGAAAACAACTTGTGAAACAGGTTAAAAACGAGGGGGAATCAGCTAAAATTGCTGTAAGAAATCATCGTCGCGATTTCATCGAAGAATTTAAGAAGCTAAAGAAAGATGGGCTGTCGGAAGACATAGCTAAAGATGCCGAAAACAAAACACACAAACTGCACGAAGATTTTATAAAAAAGATTGATGAAGCCATTGCGCGAAAAGAAAAAGAAATCATGACCGTGTAGTATGGCCTTATTCGAAATATAGTTTTAGGAACCCGCCTAATTCGCGGGTTTTCGTTTTAACTGAACCATAATAATCACTCAATTACACTAAAAACACAGTAAAAAAAAAATGCACCAATATGAAAAACTACCTATTATTAATGGCCATACTGTTGGTTAATGCCTTTGTTTTTTCGCAACCAAAACCTGATTACATGGGGTCTTATCCCGAGGCTTGCACCAGTATTACTGCCGGCAAAAAAGCCACCGCCGACGGATCGGTAATCACCTCTCACACCGACGACAGCCACCGAACACGATCGGAGATGAATATTGTAGCCGCACAAGACCATAAAGTAGGTAGCACCGTCGACATGTTCAAAAGGGTAGCTTGCGACACAACTGCCATGCCAAGCTATGCGAATATTAAAATAGGAGAAATTCCTCAGGCAAAAAAAACCTATCAATACATCAATACAGCCTATCCGTGCATGAACGAACACCAATTAGCAATTGGCGAATCGACATTTGGTGGCCGCGAATGCCTGCAATCAGACCAAGGTCTTATCGATTGCCAACGCCTTTGCAAACTGATGCTTGAACGATGCAAAACTGCTCGCGAAGCTATTAAAATGGCTGATGAGTTAACCAAAAAATATGGATGGATCGACGCAGGCGAATGCCTTACCATAGCCGACCCAAACGAAGTGTGGCACTTCGAAATTGTAGGCCCCGGCAAAGGAAAAACAGGGGCTATTTGGGTTGCCCAACGGGTTCCCGACGATCATGTATCGTGCAATGCCAATGCAAGCCGCATACTCGAAATAGACCTAAGCAAACCCGATTATTATATGGCTAGTTCAAATATTTTCGATATGGCACGCGATTCATCTTGGTGGCAATCAGATAATGAGCCGTTCCGTTTTGCCTATGCATACGCTCCACAATCGCGCAAAGAAATTGCCAGCCGCCGCCGTGAGTGGCGTATTTTCGACATGCTGGCCCCTTCGCTGAAGCTCGACCCAAACGATGAAAATTATCCTTTCTCGGTAAAACCCGATGCTCCCGTAACTCTTGAGAAACTGGTAGAAATATTTCAGGACTACTACGAAGGCACCCCCTACGACATGACGCGAAACATTACGACTACCGATAAAGAAGGTAAAACTATTGTATCTCCGCTGGCAAACCCCTTCATGCCCTACGAGCAATTGCTATTGCACAACGTAAGCGGAAGCTGGTATTACACCGACAACGATGGCAACACGCGTTTTTTGGGAGAACGAACCATTGCCCGCTGGTACACTATGTATGCCACCATACTACAATCGCGTTCGTGGCTACCCAACGAAATAGGAGGCCTTGCCTGGATTGCATTAGACAATGTGGCAACTTCGATATATGTTCCCATTTATTGTTCTGTAAGCGATTTGCCGGTATCGTATAAAACTCCTGGCCGCACCAATGGCTATACTCTACAATCGGCATGGTGGGTATTCAACAGGCTGGGGACACTTGCGGCACAACGCTGGGGCGACATGCGGCATGATATTGATACTGTTTGGAAACCCATGCAAAAAGAGCTATTCGAGAATCAAACAAGTGTTGAACGACTGGCCATGAACATGAAGTCGGAAAAGAAACGTATAGAATTTCTCACCCAATACTCTAACGACCAGGCAAATAAAGCAATTCACAAAGCCATTTGGCTAGGCGATTTGCTGTGGACGAAGTATGATGGAAAATTCTAGATAGGCAATTAGGCGTACAACTTTAGCGCTGCGTTGCATTTGAATATTCGAGTTTCACACGTGTACAGCCATTTTCGGTAATGGTAACCACACCCTGCCATTGATAGTTACCGTCGGTAGCTGTGTAGTTGTGATCTCCAAGAACTAAGTCGGTAAAGTTGGCACAATCGGTTGCACCACAAGCGGGTTCGGTAGTCCTCTTATCGACGATGTTTTCGGTATAGCCATCGAGGCTTACTGTAATATTATCGTAGCTTTCGCTTTGCCAAAACACTGCATTTCCGGTTTTGGGGATTACGTTTATCGATTTGGTGAGGGTACTGGTCAATTGCCCGTCGCGCGATGAAGCTACGAGAGTAAAACTTAAAATACCTGATGCCGACATGGGAATTTGATAGCTGGGATTTACTTCGCTACTGGTTTGATCGCCCGGAAACGTCCACTCGTAATGATGAGCATCGATCGAAGCATTAGTTATAACCACTGTTTCGCCTGCATTATACGTAGTTTTATCAAAAGTGAAATTTGCTGTAGGCTGTTTCTGACACGAAGATAATATGATACTCGTAAGAACCAGAGCGATAAATAATAGTTTTTTCATATAAATTCGAATTTATTTGTTCATCCTACTCTTTTGGATTTTCGGTTACTCCATTGCCCGCATCATATGTTAAGTGAGGCTATGCATTAGCAGCAATGCCTGCAATTTATTAAATATTTTTAAAGTTGAAAAAACTGTTAATTATTTTTTATTCATAATTTTTGTTTGTCGAGCTATCGATTCCTTATGAATAAGCTCAAGGAGTTGCCTGATAAAATCTTCTGCCAAGCCTTCGCGGCGAGCCTGCTCAAGGCGCGATTCTAATATACGTCCCCAACGCCTCAACTGCAAAACACTAACATTGTTTTGTTTTTTGAATTCACCAATCTCATCAACATAACGCATTCGGTGCATCAGCAATTCGAGCATTTGAAAATCAATCACATCTATTTTTTCTCGCAGATCTTCGAGTTGCTGGGTAAACTCAGGGTTTTCGGAGCTGCCTTTTCGAAAAATCAGCGACTGCACCAGTTGACAAAACTCTTCAGGCAAAAGTTGCTGTTTGCTGTCGCTAAGCGCATTTTTAGGATCGATATGCACTTCGACCATGAGGCCTGCAAAATTCAAATCGAAAGCGCGCTGCGAAATATCGGTGATGAAACTCTTGTTTCCGGCAATGTGACTGGGATCGCATATCATGGGAATATCAGGGAAGCGCCTTCTGAATTCGATTGGGATTTCCCAGCGAGGCGTGTTGCGCAATTCCGATTTTTCGAATGGATAAAACCCCCTGTGTATTGCAGCCACATCCGAAATCTGATTTTCGAGCAATCGCTCAAATGCCCCGCACCACAAATCGATATCGGGATAAGCAGGGTTTTTTACCATAATACTGAAGCCACAGCCTTTTAATGAATCGGCAAGCTTTTGCATCGAAAATGGGTTCGACACGGTGCGGGCGCCTATCCATGCAATATGAATACTGTGTTTTCCCAATAATTCTACATGCTCGGGCTCAGCCACTTCAACAGCTACCGGAATATGTAATTGTTTTTCGATGTGGGCCATCCACGGCAATGCTTCGGCTCCCCTACCCTGGAAACTCCCGGGACGACTGCGAGGCTTCCATACTCCGGCTCTAAAAACCGAAACATTCCCACACTGAACAAGGGTTTTAGCCGTTTCAAAAACCTGATTGTACGATTCGGCGCTACATGGACCGGCTATAAACCAGGGATTCTCGCGTATCGAAAAAAAATTCATGTCAACAATTTATCAGGTTTTAAGCTTTCCGATTTTATCTTCGATCGACTCGGTTTTCTTGGTTATACGCCCCATGGGTTTATTGGTTTGAATATCGAGACTTATTGTTGCATACACCCTTTTGCTGTGCGGCTCCAGTATATCATATGCCATTTCGGCGATTGCAAAAGCCTGCGTCACATTTTCGGTCTCAACTATTGTTCCCATCGCCGTAAGCCGATAGTCGAAGCCACTTTGACTTATCATCTCAACTATCTTACTTACGTAAGCACTAACACTAATCCCTTGATCGGTGGGAAACATGGCAAAATTCATCAATACCGACATACACAAATGTATTCTTAGTTTGCGAACAGTTGTCCGGCGATTTCTTTACTTACTCTTCTTGTAATAATATTTGAAGCTTCTTTGTAAGCTTCACGAGTAGCTTCAGCAGCATCGTTACCCTCTCCGTCGGCAGTAAACATTTTCTGATAGATTAGATCACTCTTACTATCCTTTACACTAATGGTCATTTCAACAGAAGCTTCTTCGTTGTAATGGGTTTTGGGCTTTTTTACTGAATTCGACTCGATATAAATAGAAAAGTCAGCATCTTCGATGCTATGCACGATACCATTTTCGGCAGCCAATGCACCTTGCATGGCATCACGCAACATAGTCTGCTCAACAATTTGATTGAAGTTTTTCTCTACACTCGAAATAAAAAAGTTCGGCTTTTCGACATGTAACAATACTAGCTTTTTAGAAACGGGTATCTGTCGTATTATATTCCGTACCAAAGGATCTTTGGTAAGTCTCGACCATGTTTGCATGTCGGGCCAAACACTGAGTGTTTCGTTTTTATTTGAACTATTTATTTTATTGATGTCGCAAACAACCCGCCCCAGATTATCGCTCACATAACGGTTCTGTATAAGGCCACTGGTACTCAAACTAAACTCAACCGGAATATTCGACAATGGCTGATTTTGGGCATTTACCACATAAAAAGTTTTATATTCGGCCGGAACGGGAATTCCTCTTTTCACCGTGATATCGGTTTTAATAAAGTTAATCTGCACCGATTGCACAATGCCAATCATTGCGGTAAATACTTCCTGTGCTATATCGGTTTTTACACCATCTATCTCGGTTTCGGTACTTTCGGCCATGTACGGTTTCAGCACCGAAAGTGCATCGGCATAAAAGCTGAAAGCTTCAAACAACGCATTGTTGACATGTTGCTTTTTGCCCTCGTTAAACTTGAGCAGAGCCTCGTTGATGGCTTGGTTTTTACGCTGCGATTTAAGTGAAGCATGCTTCTCTTTCGAAAGCCGATAATACACCCAATAGTATTCTTTGTTCTCCCATGTTTCAACCAGTTCGTAACCTTCGAGAAACATATCAGAAGAAGCTTTTATTTCGCTTGACCAATTAGAATTGATATTATAATTATTTTCCATAATCGACAGCACCGAAGCGCTTGAGATATTCACCGATATTTCGCGCGAAAGATCTCCCAATGCTTGTTGCTGAGCCGTTTGTGTGTAATCGGCCGGAGCGAATCCGATTTTTGAAGCGGAACCTATTCCTGTGTAATACATCGCACTCACCGGTTTGGTTTTTACCCAGTCGGGGGGTGGAGCCTTCGATTTTGAGTTTTGGCTTAAAATATTACACCCATACAGCCATGCTGTAAGAATTAAGATTAAAAGTATTGAAAATCTCTTCATCGTTCGGGATCGTAATTGTTAACAGCATCGGCAATTCTTGACGACGACACTTCAATGATTTCTCCGGTTAAAGTATTATAGTCTTTTATTACTTTGCGTCCATTAAGCAATTCCTGTAAGGCTTTCACATCTTTTTGATTGTCGTGAATTACATCCTCCTGACTGCTCGATGAAGCACTTTTCCAATAACCGGGTACCAGATTTTTCGAATTACCACTATATTCGGCATAGGCTATTCTGTCTTCGCTCACAAAACTATGGCTATTGGTACCAATAATTTCGCCTGTTTTGTTTCGGATGAGCCTATATGTAAACGATATTTTAACACTGCGCCCCATATTAAATTCGTTATACACCACTTTGTCGTATTCAGTAACGGTTTTGGTGTTTCCTTCTTCGTCTTTCACCTGACGGGTCTTTTTTAAATACCCACGTTTTTCGGTTTTATTCAATGTGCCTTTTTCGTATGTAAAAGCGGTAACAGAAGTGTAGAGGCTGATATCGGCCACCGGTCGGGCCATATTTCCCTGTCCGGTTTGCGATGATGCTTCGATAAGTTTAAGGAACGGATTCTGTTTCTCTTGAATTGCCTTAAGAATTCCGGCCTCAAGAGTAGCGTTTATCCCTGATGTAGAGGATTTATTTTCAACCGGATAGATGGCAAGTGTCAGCGTAGCTTTTTTCAAACACTCTGCCCTGAGATCGTAAGAATCTTTGTAGTTGCCATACTCTTTAATGATACGATCGTAGTGATAGTAGGCGGTGCGATACAGCTTATTATCCATTTTTATTTGTGCTTCCCTGTAAACAGGTTCATATACCGAGATGTTTAGTTTTTCTTTAGCATCTTTGTAATTAGGCTGTAACGAAACAATCTCGCGGAACAGTCTTTCGGCATCGGTAAAATTAGCGGCATCAAGGTACTTGTTAGCCTCAACATACTTATCGGCCAGATAAATATCTTTAACCTCGTCGTAGTATTCACGATAGAAACCCGGGAAGTTCAGCTCTACACCTATTCCCGTAATTTTGTTATAATAATCGTCGGCATCCTTAAAATTATATACTGCCTCTTTGTTATTTCCTTCGTTATAGGCTTTATTAAACGCCGACAGCTTCTTTTCGAGAACGCGCTGACCGGTTCGCTTCATGCCTATTTTGGCATCAACATTAGTTGGCTTGGCCACCACCGCCTGATAATATAATTCGGCAGCATCGGCATACATACCGGCCTCTTCCATCTTCGAGCCCTTTTTGGTAAGGCGGGTAGAAAGACACGATACCGTGATAAGAGCCAGTATTACAAACAGAGCTGGTCGGGTAAATGTTTTCATACGCTACATATTCTTAATTAGACCTCGTAAAATTAATAAAACATATCAAATTTTCCTTATTGTCGTAAAATGTCTTTTTCGGTATTCACTACTTTTTGATAGTGATCTCTGCTGTAGTCAATCATCAGGTCGCCATTTACCTTAAAAAACTTAATGTAATTTACACTTAAGCTGCGAAAGAGTGTGTCGTAATAAATCCCTTTCAGTGTTTTCACTTGTTTGTTTCCGCTTTTATAGTCGCGCATTTGAGCCTGTGCTCCATTGGTAATGCTCAGCGGCCCACATTTCAACACTTGTCCGTTGTTGGTGTAGAAACTCACAATACCATTGCGGCTACTTAGCCGGCTTAAGGCCTGCAAGCTTGTGTAAAACCCTTTATAATCGTTTTTAAACGAAGGATTCAGGGTGTTGAGTGTGGCCAGAATTTCTTTACCGCCAATATCGAGATTTGCATTTTCGAGGGTTTCCATCAGTGCAAAGAATCCGGCAATACTCTTGTTGTAGCGCATTGAAACATACTGGTCGGTAAGCTTTTTCCATGCTTCTACCAATTCGTAACTTCCCGAACTGCCAAATTCGGGCCCAAAGCTGTAGCGGGCTTCCGAAAGCGAACGCTCGGTGGTGATAACAATGGCATTGTTGTCGTTATGATATATGCTAATGCTTTCGTCCCAGGTGTATTCGCGTACATAATGAAAGCCCTGCACCTCGCCATTTTCAGAAATCAAACACTGAAAAGCATAGGGTTTTGCAACACTCACCGTGTCGAGAGCAACACCCGTGAGCCATTGCATTTTTCCGCCAACGTCCATTTTTAACACAAACTGATCGTCGCCCGACTTTGCCTTAAGCGAACGATTGCCCGCTGAAATTGTGCCGGTGAATTGGCCTGTTAGGTAAATATTGTTCATGCTGTCGGTAGCCATTCCATCGGGCGTAAAGTTCCCCGAAAATTGCATTGTGTTGAGCCAAATCAGATTGTTCCGCTTATCGTAAGCAGCCACAAACAATCCGGTTGTTTCTTTGTTGTTGTTGTACGTGGTTGCCCCCAGTTGCAGGCTGTCGCGAAAAATACCCGACACCACATACGAGTTGTCTTTCAAATAAATTAAATCGCTGCTGCTTCCGGTGCGTATGCCTCCGGCATTGTAAATTTTCTCCCAAACAAATTCGGGCTGCCCTGTTTCCGACAAACGCTTTTCGGGTGCAACCACCGAAAATTTCGATTTCTTAAACTCCGGCATAGTTGCCCCTATGGGCGCATTGATATAGGTGGGATCGCAAACTGTGTAAACACTACCTTTATATTCAACCACATCGCCATAGGCTTTGTTGCTGAAATTCACAGCTGTGGCAATATGCAACGGGTAACACAGGCTTATTACCGGCAATTGCAGAAATTCGTTCACCAAAAATGCAAAAAACACCGAGCGGTCTTCGCAATCGGCTGCAGGATAATGCAATATTTCCTCGGCAAAAAAGTACTTCTCTTTACCAAACTGCTCCTGATCGGTTTTATACTCAAAGGCTGTTTGAACCATTTTCAACAAAAAAGCAGCCGCATCTTTCTCGTCCATGCGGTGCACAATGGGCCACAATTGTTTTGCAAGCGACTCAAGGCTTAAGTCGGAAATACCGGCATCAAAATACAAACTGATATTGCACTGCGGATAAGCCTTGTAGAATTCAATCAGATTTTTGTTGTACAGTATATCGAAAGAGTAATTGACCCCGTTGTATGAAAACTTCAGGTTTCGCGAAGCGGTGTCAACCGGAAACAGCGGACTTTTGTACAGATTGAAATTCATAATTTGATTGGCCGACTGGTAATTGCCTGCATAAGTGAACAATGTTCCCGGGTTTTCGTCGAAAACATAATATTTCAGCCCTTCGAAGGTATAGTAGTTGTATCCGTAAACCTGATTCACCGAAGGAATCAACAAGTATATTTTTTGATTCTGATATCCGATTTTTGTTTTATACCCCATTTTTGTCAGCATAAACCAGGTTAATAGCTTTGCGGTGTTGTCGTCGGACACCGATTTTTGTGCAATTTGCGTGGTAAACTGCAACAGGGCATAGTCGTTTAAATTGGTGGTGTTTTTTAGTTTTAATATCTCGCCCAACACCTGATTGTGATCGGTGGCACACATTTTTTCCCAATACTTTGCAATATTTGCTTCGTTAACGGGCTGCGAAAACTTTTCGCACATAGCAAGGGGTAGATTCAGGGCTACCGGCACTCCGTAGAACGAAAACGACACCGCTTTACTTTTAATTTCGGGCTTACGTTTTTCGTCGGCAGGAATGGCAGTGCGCGGAGGTACTACCATAGTTTCGCTGGTTATTTCGCGCGTTATTTGCGCGGGTTGTATCACACGCACCGGCTCAACCTGTATCATTTTTTTATACACGGGAATTTTTTGAGGGCCCGGCATTTCATCGGCCGACATAGCCTTGAACAATTGAAACTGCTCCCAGTCGTTCTTTAAATATTCCGAAAACTCCTTGTCGGCTTGTTCTACATATTTTCGGTAATCATCGCGCAATGCTTCTATCCCTTTATCATAATCCTGTTTGAATTTCTCAAAATCATCGTCCACCTGAGCGATAAGAGCCAAACTTGGTAGGATGAAAAGTATTCCGGCAAGTACATGTTTCAGATTCATAGTCAGATTTTTAGAATCTCAAAAATAACAATTTTTATGCCATCAGTAAAACTGATTGTTTTACTAATAAATACTTTGAAAAAATCATTGTAATGAAAATCAACTGGGGATAAACTAATTTACAGCGAAACCAGATGCAAACTAAGTTTATTAGAAATATTTAGGAACAAGTCTCTCTATGCATTTATTACTGTAGTTCGAGCCCTATTATCAAAATATCATCGGTTTGAGCAGCATCTTGGCGGTGTTTGTTGTAATAGGTTTCGAGCATCGGCTTTACTTCTTCAATGTTTATAGTATACAAGTCTGAAATTAGTTTCAACAATACATTGCGTGATATTTTGGCAGAAGCTGTTGCATTCAATTGATCGGGAAACCCATCGGTAAACAAAAACAGGCGATTCTTCGAATGATATGCAATTTTAGTTTCTGAGCATTTATAGTCATCTGCAAAACCCAGCGAAATTCTATCGGAGCTCACCAGTTTGCTGCCCTTGTCAGATTGAAATATCATTTTATGATATAAGCCCGAAAAACAAATTATTTTTTCGAGAGGATTAATCATTAGAATCGAGATTTCGCATGAGCGTAAATGCATCACATCGTCGCTCGTTTCGTTACCAAAAAAGTCGATATGTTTTTTGTTTAATTCGTGCATTACTTCAGCCGTACCACAAAAACTATTCTGAAACACCGCATCTAAAAGCCGAACATATACCCCTGCCAGAAAAGCACCGGCAACACCATGACCGGTGCAGTCGCCAAGCACTGCAAACCAATTGCTTCCCTGATGGTAGATGCGGTAAAAATCGCCACCCACCTTATCTTTGGGTCGAAACCATATGAAGTGTTGGGGCATAAAGTCAGAGGCTTTGGGCTGAACCAACGAAATAGACATGATGCTCTCGGCATATTCGATACTGTCGTTTATTGCCTTATGTTGCTGTTCGATTAGTAGGTTCTTTTCGTAGAGCTGCCTGTTATGCTTGTTTTTCTCGAGATAGCGCACAATAAGAACCAATACAACTATGCAAGCCAATACTATGGCCCCCACCATTAAAACAATCATCAACTGCTGCCGTTGCAAGCGTTCTTCGTTCTGGGCGTTACGAACGTTCAATACATCCATTTCGTATTGCTGCTGAATATTCTCAATAATTTTTTTCAGTTCCAAATCGGTATTGATATCTCGTAATCCGGCATACAACTCCAAATATTCATACGCCTTGCTCATCATTCCTGCCTTGGCATATAGTTCGTAAGCTGTTTTATAAAATGCCTCTTTTTGCTCGGTATTATCAATAAGCTCGGCTAATTGTTTTGCTTTTTCGATGGTTTCGATAGCTGTTTCGGTTTTCCCGATACTTGAGTACACTTCTGCTTGCGAAATACCTATTCTGAGACAGGCCTGGTGATTGCCAAGCGCGTCAAAATCGATCAAGGCTTTTTCGTATAAATGCAGCGCATTCTGATATTTCAGCTGACGTTTAAAAATATTAGCTACGTTCACATACAGGTAGGGTATTTGCTGGTGGGTTTCACCCGATTTAAGCATCAGATTCAGTGCTTTTGAATAGTACATCAAAGCGCTGTTGTAGTTGTCGAGGGCAGCAAGGCTGCTTCCCAAATTGGTCAGGCTATATATCACACTGATGGTATCGTTACACTGATTCGCAAACTCTAATGATTTTACGAAATATCGTATTGATGTTTCGTAAGCACCCTGTCGTCGGAAAATTACACCAATATTATTGTTAACCGTATTTAACCGAAAAACATCACCCACCTTTTCGGCATAAACCAGCACACTGTCGAAACATTGCAGCGATTCCTGATACCGCGAATTCGACATAAACCACAGGGCTTTTACATTATAGGCATCGGCCAGTCTGCCTGCATTGTTGTGCTCCCGAGCCATGGCAATGCTAATGTCGGCAAGCTGAAGACTTGAATCTCCGGTTGAATCGAGATAATTCATGGCTTCGTTAATGTATTTCGACATAAGCGAATCGGCAGCATTATCACGCACGACTTGTCCGGAAACATTTTCTCGGGAAAACAAACACACAAATAGTAGTACTAAAAACAAGATGTGTTTAGTTATAAGAGAAATAATTTGTATTTTCATGGCCCTATAATCGGTAATACACTATAGTTTCGAAATGCTAAGATAATAATAAGCTGAGAAAATTAATATTCATATTCATGTTGTTGTATGCTGTTGTGTTACAAGCGCAAACACACCACACCGATTCTTTTTTCAGCGATGCGAAACACGATTGGCAGCAGGGAAAAATGCTCGACATACGATTGCGAAACCATAACTTTTTTAAGAACAACGAATATTTCAACGATTTTGTATATTCCTACACCCTACTGGGAGCCTTTCTTGAACCCACAGTAAGCTACAGGTTTTCGCCCTCGCTGCAGCTCACTGCCGGTTTGTATATGCAGAAATACTCAGGTATGGACAATTTGAACATTCTGAAACCTCTATACAGAATAGAATACCGGCCACACAAAAACCTCAGCATTATTATGGGTGATTTGAATGGAGGCCTGAATCATAGGATGATGGAACAGATATACCGTTTCGACCGACATTTGATTGACAACGACGAAGAAGGTGTTCAGCTGGTGTATAACAACGGCAGGCATTTTGCCGATTTATGGCTTAACTGCGATAAGGCGGCATTTCCGAAAGATCTGGAGCAGGAGCAATTGCAAATAGGGTTTTCGGGAGAATTGGGAATTGTTAAAACCCAACTGTATGACTTAAGGTTTACTTCGCAGGTATTGTGGGCTCACAACGGTGGGCAAGATTTGGCGGTGACTTATCAGGTAAGAAGTTTTGGGTCGGCAGCAAGCGGGGTTAAGTTTCACAGGCAGTGGCAAACCCGCAATGTGTCAGGCATTGCAGTAGAAAGCTCGGTGGTGTATTGCAGCGATTTATCGCCCGAGAAAAAAATGCCCTATACAAGTGGTTTTGGAGTTCACGGCTCGCTGGCAGCCTACTACAGTTATGTTAGCTTTAGCTTGGGATACTGGTATGGGCATCATTATTTTTCGGCCCTGGGAGAGCCCTTGTTCCAGTCGATTAGTGCCAAATGGCGCTCGGTGATTGCCCCCGAACGAGAGGTAATCAGCCTCAAACTTGCCTTTACCAAAGAAGTAAGCGATGGACTAAAGATTGCCGTTCACTATGGCGCATATTATGGCCGTGATATCGAAAGTTTCGACTATTTTTACGGCATGCATCTTATAGTTGATGGCAGCGTATTTTCGAAATATTATTGAGTGATTGTATGAAAGAAAAGGCAACCAAACAAGTTCTACCCATTGTGGCGATTCTGTCGGTTACATTAATATTTGCGTGCACACAAAAAGAAACCGAGAGTTTTTACGATAACGGACAAGCTCTCAAGGAAGTGTACTACAAAACCGATGGCGATAAAAAAGAAATTACAAAGGTAATCTATTACTATAGAAACGGATTACCCGAGAGCATCACGCGATATAGTAACAGCAAGAAGCACGGCAAAGTAGAAAGCTTCTATGCAAACGGGAAAACAGCTTCATCGGAAAAGTACAATAATGGAGAGCTTCACGGGGAGTGCCACTACTACAACGAAAATGGTATGCCCTTGTACACGGCAGAATATAACAACGGATTGTCGCATGGTGAATGGAAGTTTTTCGATGAAAACGGCAAGCTTGTAAACACTCAGCACTACCAAAACGGAAAACTCGTAGAACAAAACTAAGTGAATATGAAAGCATGTATTGTATTATTATTGGGTATCGCTGTATTGAACTTGTCGGGTTGCGGGAATGCTTCGAATACAGTTGCGAAAACAGGTGATTATAAAACCACGATCAACGAGCATCGCCTGAAATACGAAAATCAGAGTGGCGACAGCATTAAAAGGGCGGGTATGCAAATAGTTGCCGAAACTTACGAAAACGGGCAGGCGCGCAAGGTCTTTATTTTTGCCGACAGCAGCTACAGCGAATTAATATATGAAGTACAGTATTACGAAAGTGGCCAGCGTAAAATGGAAGGACCTTACTTAGAGGGCAATCGTCATGGCAAGTGGATGGCCTGGTATGAGAACGATACGGTATGGAGTGTAGGATATTACAAGCAGGGCAAGCGACACGGATTATCGGCCGTGTATCATCCAAACGGAATAAAATTCTACGACAAAAACTACATCAACAATGTTGCCGAAGGAAAGTGGAGTTTTTACAGCGAACAGGGCGAACTGGTTAGTGAGGCCTTTTATCATAAAGGTAATCTGGTAAAAGAAAACAACTACAAACAAGAAGGCATTAACCCAGAATAATGCCTACCATGGTTGCCGAAAGCAGAGAGGCTAGTGTTCCTCCCAACAAGGCTTTCATTCCGAATTTCGAAAGTTGTTTGCGTTGCCCCGGAGCCAAAGAACCTATCCCTCCTATTTGAATGCCGATAGAAGCAAAGTTGGCAAATCCGCATAGCATATAGGTGCTCATAATTATTGATTTTTCACTCGCAAAAGCACCGGCATCTTTAAGTTCGGCCAACGAAATATATCCAATAAACTCACTCATTATCAACTTCTCGCCAAGCAAGCGACCTGCCAACACAATATCTTCGCCGGCCACCCCTATCAGCCACATAATTGGGGCAAATGCATAACCCAAAATAAACTGCAACGACAAACCGGTGTATTGTCCGCCGGTAAATGCCGCAATAGCCGGATTCAGATGAGTGATATCGCCAAGCTTGCCTACAATAAAATTGAACATGGCAATAAAAGCCACAAACACCAGCAGCATGGCAGCAACGTTGGCTGCCAGTTTAAGCCCTTCGGTAGTGCCATTGGCCATGGAATCGAGAAAATTACTACCCACTTTTTCTTTCGAAACCTCTACTTTTGTTGAAATTTCGTCGGTTTGCGGACAGAGTATTTTACTTACCACCACGGCTCCCGGAGCTGCCATTACCGAAGCTGTAAGCAAATGTTTGGCAAAAATAAGGCGCATGGCCGGGTCGTCGCCACCCAAAAAACCGATATAGGCAGCCAGCACACCTCCGGCTACTGTTGCCATCCCTCCAATCATTACCAGCAAAATCTCCGATTTATTCATTTTTTCGAGGTAAGCCTTTATCATGAGAGGGCTCTCGGTTTGACCCAGAAAAATATTGCCCGCCACCGATAAACTTTCGGCGCCCGATATTTTCATGGCTTTAGTCATTACCCAGGCAAGTACCCAAACCACTTTTTGTATGACCCCTAAATAAAATAGCACCGATGTAAGTGCCGAGAAAAATATAATGGTAGGCAAAATCTGGAATGCGAAAATATAACCATAGGTGCTTACGTCGAGCAAATCGCCGAGGAGAAAAGCAGCTCCTTCTCCCGAAAAATTGAGTATTTTTACAAATATTTTACCTGCAAATTCAAAAATAGCCTGAATAAACGGTACCTTGAGAACTCCTACCGCCAACACCGCCTGAGCAGCCAAACCAATTGACACTACCTTCCACGATATTTTCTTGCGGTTCGAACTGAATAACCAGGCAATGAAAATAAGTACCAGCATGCCCAGTAAACCCCGAAGTAACGACATCAGTGTAAACCCTTCTTTGTCGGCAATTTGAACATTTTGGCTACAGGCCTGCAACAGCAGCTGTTCTTGGTCGCCTTGCAGTATAATACTTCCATCCTTCGAAGTAGATATTTCGTACAATACCACTTCGGGTTGCACCAAAACACTATCGGCAGCAGGCGTCCAAACCATTGGCATGCCCTTTACAAAGAGCAATGGCACCAGGCCATGTTGGTTCTCGAAAATAAGGAGTGAGTCGGCTTTTGTGCTGCGTTGGGCAATATCGCCATACAGCATTAATTTGTTGCCGTTTACATGGTAATAGTGCCTTTGAGTCTGACCGCCTTTGGTAAGTTCTAACATGTTGCCTGTGTCGAAATAATACCACACAGTATCGCTATTCTGTACCGAAAACCACCTTTCTCCGGCTGAAAAACTGTGATTATTTGCCATAGCAATAGCAGCTACCACTATCAGCATGAACACCGAAAATAATTTCTTCATCTTACATCAATTAGGTATTGCGGCGTTTGTGTATTTCGTCACGAATTCTGCCTGCCAACTCGTAGTTTTCATCGTTAACAGCATTTTTCAGCATGGCTTCTAACTCGCGCGACGACATTTCTGCAATATCGCGGGGTTTCATATCCTGTTCGTCGCTTTCGGCCGATTCTGTCACTTCGTGTTCTGTGGCTTCCTCCTCGGGTATATTCAACACGATACCTGCTTTTTCAACAATTTCGTCGGTTGTATAAATGGGGCATTTAAAACGTAAGGCAAGGGCTACCGCATCGGAGGTGCGCGATTCGACCAACTCGATTTGTTCATTTCTAAGCATCACCAACTGCGAGTAAAATACACCTTCTTCAAGTTTGTAGATAATCACTTCTTTCATCTGCAGTTCGTAGCGTTGGGCAACATGCAAAAATAAATCGTGGGTTAACGGCCTGGCGGTAATAATGTCTTCGAGTTGAATGGCTATAGCCTGAGCTTCGAAACTACCAATAATAATGGGAATGCGTTGCTCGCTGTTATCAACCGAAAGAATCAGAGCATAGGCCCCTGCCTGTGTCTGACTATAAGACAATCCCAAAACCTGTAAGCGTACTTTCTTCATCTTTCAGCAATAGGTGTGTGGCAAATATACAAATTGATTTTGTAAAAATGCCATTCGTGCCAAATAATGGACTGGCGTTTTTTTTTTGAAAAACACAACTGTAAAATAAGCACTTATGCTTTAGTCTTTTACAAATACCTGCCTGACATGCGATTGCCATATTGCATGTATTTCGGCACCTGCTTCGGTGGCCTGCTGCACCGGGTTCGAGTAATTGCGCCTCACATATACGGTATTGAGCCCCGGCGTTAGTGTAAGGGTGCGATCGGCAGCAAACAACACCTGCACAGCCAGCAAATTGCTTTGCGAATAGGTTTGCAAATCGGTGCCAAGCGAACTGTGAATAAATGCATTGACCACTTCGTTGGCACGAATTGAATCGCCGGTAAACGGCAAGGCATATACATGTCCCCGAACCAGAGTGTCGAGTGTTTCGGGTAAATCGACCGGATGCAAAACAGCCGTATTTACGAAAAAGTTGCTATCGAGATCCATATAGGTAAACTCTCCCTCGGCCACAAGCCCCGGATAACTTATTTCGTAGTAGGCCAACAAGGGTTTAAATGTAAGGTAATCGTCGTTGAACTTCACGTAAGCATGCCCTGCCAGCTGCAAGAGTGTGCCGGTGATGCTGCCGAACCGGAACGATGCTCGTGCATAGGTGATATCTTGGTCGGAATTGTAGAATAATTCGTAGTATGCGTAAATTCTGTCTTGATTCACATCGTCGGAGTTTTCGCGTTCACAACCTGATAAAGAAATCAGTATTGCAGCGATGGTAAGCAGAATCGAAATAAGAACAAATTTTTTCATTTTTGGGGCATATTGGTTACTTTTACAAATCTACATTTTTTATTGATGTCGTTATAAAACGAAACGTCGGAAAAGCCATATTTTTGAATAAGTGCTGCCATTTCGCTGCCTTTGCTCTCGTTTATTTCGAGATACAAACTGAATTGATTACTGCTTTGCCTTATCGCATAGTTCAAAATGGCTTCGTAAAAACACAGGCTGTTGTTGTCGTGAACAAACAGTGCCCGATGTGGTTCGAATTCAAGCACATTCCTATGCATACGAGCCGCTTCCGACTGCAACACATAAGGGGGGTTGCTCACAATAACATCGAAAGGGCCTCCTTCTAATTCGGGCAATGGCTCAAGAACATCGGCCTGCACCCAGTTCACCCGAACGCCATTGGCCACGGCGTTTTCGGCTGCAGTTTGCAATGCTTGGGGCGACACATCGATTGCGGTAACACAGCTCGTGTTTAAATGCTTAGCCAAACTTAGCGCAATGCAACCCGAGCCGGTACACATGTCGAGAATACGTAAACCTGTCCGGTGTGCCTGATCGGCAATAATGGTTTGCACCATTTCTTCGGTTTCGGGTCGTGGTATTAATACCGATTTGTTCACCTGTATATTCAAATCACAAAACAACGTGTATCCCAGCACATACTGCAAGGGTTCTGCCTGCATCAGCCTGTTCAGCATTTTGTTGAGACAGCTTTCGTGGGTAGCCAATGCTTCACTATCGTAGTGCAAATGCAGATGCAGCAAATCGTAACCGGTGCAATGCATCAATACATTCCGGGCCAAACTTTCCGATTCAGGTTCATCGTACAAAGCACACAGCTGGGCTGCCATATGCTGTTGCCACCAACGCAAGGTCATTTACTTAGCAAATTAACAGTTGTTGCAAATGTAAGGTATATTTTGAAAGGAGAGTCGCGATAAAGGTGACGCGATGAACAGAGACGCGATGAACAGAGACGCGATAAATCGCGTCTCTACGGGGATACATGGATTTTGATTTGAAAAACGGCGCTGGGGCTTGGGAGATGTGAGAATTTTGTATCTTGCACTATAAAATCTGATGAAAATGAAAACCATCGCAATAATTTTGCTTTTATTGGCTCAGCATTATTTTTCGCTGGGCGAAACCCGTTTGGCCAATCAAACACTGAGCGATATTCTTAGCCAATTCGAAATGGATGAATTGGAAACAAAAGGAATTGAAGTATTGCAGGAATATTATGTTTTTTATGCTTCTTTAATTGCCGACACAGCCATTGATATGCAGCAGTTGGACAGCCTAAATATTGACATACTTAAAGATTTTGAAAGTTCGGGGGGGCTAGCCGGCACCCGCGCCACCGCCCTGCTAATGCTGAATGGGGCAAGCGATTACCGGGAGCCGGTGTATTTACCGGAAGAAGATCCCAATCAACGCAATGCCTGGTTGAACAAGTCGGGTACTAATTCGGTGAATAATTTTAAGATTTATCCCAATCCTGCAGGTGATTATTTTTATGTAGAATATCAGCTCGAAGGCGAAGATGCCCAATTGCTTCTTGTGATTACCGATGTGCTTGGTAAGACTGTGTTTACAAAGGAATTGAAGCATTTACAGGATGTTGTAATTGTAAGAACCGACGGGTCTATTGAAGGGCAATATCATGTAAGCTTGCTATATGACAAATCGCTTGCCGGAAGCAGTCCGATTAGCATTAAACGATAGAGATATTATTAACATGGGCGGTATATAAGCTTTTTATACTGCCCTAAACTTTCGAAAAATGAAAAAGTTTATAGGAATATTATTGATAATAATTTTTCCAATGTTATTGATTGCTCAAGAACGGTTTTACAATCTCTACAATGGAATTATGCTTTATTATTCAACAGAAATTACAAGTGGATATTTAATTGTCGGTTTAGATACCACGATTTATACTACTGGAATTGATGGAACAATAATATTTGATTCAATAGATTATTATGGAAATTTCTTGGGGTCAAAAAAATACTTTAACGATACAATAGCTTCGTTTTCAACTTATACAAAACTGAATCATTCTTCGAATTCTGAATTAAGTTTGGTAAGTGGTTGTTACAAAAAATATTCAAAGGATTATTACTTATTTCCTTTATTGGCTTTTTTTGACAATATGCAAGAAATTGATTCAATAAAGGATTTTAGGAATAGCTTTGGTGGAAAATCAGCCAGAATATTCGCTCATTATAAATTGGGGACAAAATATTATTTAATTGGTGATGTACAATATTCGCTGGAAGCTAATGTTCGTACTTTTTTTGGTGTTTACGACCCATCGGATGGTTCGTTTTCGTACAAGGACTATACACGCCCTAATAATTGTGTAATGACCCCCTACCAACTACACCCTGCACACGATGGGGGCTATATTATCAGCACCGAGCAGGATATGACCTATTTGTACCCCAAAAAGGTAAAAGCCTGTCTGGTAAAAATTGATGCGGAGGGGAATGAGCAATGGCGCTATGTGATAGGACCCGATTCAATTGCCACTTACCGTCCGCGTGTGTTTGATGCGCCCGATGGCAATTATTATGTGGTGTGGACCGATCCATATTTTATTACAACATTGAATATGCAGCCAAGCAGCAACAGCACTATAAGAATAGCCAAACTTATTGATAATGGCAGCTCATGCGAATTGCTTAACAATACAGATTTATGGTACGATTTGGGAAATTTTGAGAGATTCCCTTATGTAATACGCGATTCGTATCAGGACTCGGTTGGTAATATGTTTTTGCTGATACAATGCGAATACATCAGTGCTTTGGTAAAAATTTTTCCCAACGGCCGGGGTGCATGGTTGCGCAGCTACCGGGTGTTTCCCGAAAATAATCCTACCTACAGTGTTACCAGTTTGTATGGTATGAGCCGCACCAGCGACGGAGGTTTTATGCTTACGGGCGAGTTCCGCAGCGACCCGGGGGCGATGTTTCCCAATGGAATATACAGTGCGCTGGCTATAAAAGTGGACTCGTGCGGCTGCCTCGATGCCGAAGGCTGCAACCCGCACTGCGGCGACAGCTACCTGCCGCAGTATATTCGTATGCCACAGTCCGAAGTGTATCCGAACCCGGCGGTTGACGAAATTCGCATTGTATTGCCCGATGGGAATGGGTCGGCGGGGTATAATGTTAAAATCTATTCGACCTCGGGGCAGTTGTTGATGGAAGAAAACTGTTTGGGCTCGGATTGCAAATCCGAGCGAGCCGGGGAGTTTAGTGTAAACATATCGGAATTGCCCAACGGGCACTACAGGGTGCTGGTGTCGGGTGGAGGAAAGGTTTATGGATCTGGGTTTGTGAAGGTGGGGAGGTGATGGCTGATGGCTGATGGCAAATGTCAAATGTTTTGGATGAACAGAGACGCGATAAATCGCATCTCTACGAGATTTCTTTTCACATTTGACTTTTGGGTCAAAACACATGTAACGCGATGTGTACCTTCCCGACCGGGATGTGTGTTACTAAAATGTTCACATACAAAATGTTTTGTATTATCTGATTATTTCGCATTTTTATCTAACTTTACCTGCAAAACCATAAACCATGACCAAAAAATCAAGCACAGCACAAGCCGGTACCGATATTGTTATACCACAACGTGGTATGGCAGTACCCGTCTTACAACAATCGATAACCGAGAAACTCTTTTATCATCAGGGTCGCACTCCACAAAACGCCTCACTCAACGATTTCTATCTCGCTGTTTCGATGGCAGTGCGCGACCGCCTCATGGAGCGGGCATTGCAAACCAGCAGCAGCACTATGGCAAAGCGGCAGCAGAAAATTGTAAGCTACCTCTCGGCCGAGTTTCTGATGGGGCCTCAGCTGGGTGCAAACCTTATCGACCTTGGCATTTCTGATGCAATGCAACAGGCTTTGGCTCAAATGGGTGTTGATATAAATGCGGTAATTGCATGCGAAGAAGAACCCGGATTGGGCAACGGAGGTCTTGGTCGTTTGGCTGCCTGCTATATCGACTCGCTGGCATCGCTGCAGGTGCCGGCAATAGGCTATGGTATTCGCTACGAATTTGGCATTTTCGACCAGATAATCAGAGACGGATGGCAGGTTGAAATTACCGACAAATGGCTTCAGAACGGCAACCCATGGGAAATTGCACGACCCGAAATGGCAGTGTATGTGGGCTTTGGCGGACATTGTGAAACCCATACGGGCGAAAACGGCGAAACCATACATCGCTGGATACCCGAACAAATGGTAAAAGGAATTCCTTACGACACACCCGAAATGGGATATCGGGTTGATGTGTGCAATTTTTTGAGATTATGGAAATCGGAAGCCGTGGAGTCGTTCGATTTTACGGCGTTCAATCATGGCGACTATTTCAGGGCTGTGCACGAAAAAATGCTTTCCGAAAACATCAGCAAAGTGCTGTATCCAAACGATGAGTCGGATCAGGGAAAAGAACTGCGGCTAAAACAACAATACTTTTTTGTATCGTGCTCGCTGCAAGATATGATGCGCATTCATACCGACAGTGGAGGCAAACCCGTCGATTTTCATAAGCGTTTTGTGCTGCAGCTCAACGACACACATCCGGCTATTGCTGTGGCCGAACTGATGCGTATGCTTATCGACGATTATGCAATCGACTACGACCGGGCTTGGGAAATTACCCGTGCAGCCATGTGTTACACCAACCACACACTGCTTCCGGAGGCCCTCGAAAAATGGCCGCTCGAGTTGTTTCGACGCCTGCTTCCGAGGCACCTTGAGATTATCTATCAAATTAACCACCTGCTACTCGAAGAAGTGCGAAACCGGTTTCCCGACGATTTCGGAAAACACTACCGCATGTCGATTATCGACGAAGCCGGCGAAAAATCGGTTCGTATGGCCAACCTGGCTTGTGCAGGCAGCTCGGCAATAAACGGCGTGGCGGCACTACACACCGAATTGCTGAAAACCACAGTGCTACCCGATTGGGTTGAAATGTACCCCAACAAGTTTCACAATGTTACCAACGGTGTTACCCCGCGGCGGTTCATGGTACTCAGCAACCCGAAACTCAGCCAACTGCTCGATGCCACAATTGGCGAAACATGGCCGGGAAACCTGTATGAGCTGAAAAAACTGGAAGACTTTGCCAACGACAGCAGTTTTTGCGACACATGGAAAAAAGTGAAACTCGACAACAAAAAACACCTGTCGGCATTAATTAAAGACCGCACCGGCATAGTTACCAACCCCAATTCAATGTTCGACGTTCATGTAAAACGCATTCACGAATACAAGCGCCAGCATTTGAATGTGCTGAACATTCTTACACAGTATGTACGCATTAAAAATAAAGTTGCCGAACCCCTGCCGCGCACTTATATTTTCGGGGGAAAAGCCGCGCCCGGCTACCACATGGCCAAACTAATGATAAAACTGATAACCGCAACGGGCGATATTATTAACAACGACAAAGAAGCCGGCGATCTGATAAAAGTGGTGTTTTACCCCGACTTTAACGTTACCAATGCGCAACCCGTATATCCTGCTGCCGACCTGTCGGAGCAAATATCAACCGCCGGAAAAGAAGCCAGCGGCACAGGCAACATGAAGTTTTCGATGAATGGGGCACTTACCATTGGAACTCTCGACGGTGCCAACGTTGAAATTCGCGAAGAAGTGGGCGAAGAAAACTTCTTTTTGTTCGGTCTCACAGCAGGTCAGGTTGAAGAAGCCAAGCGCAACAACTACGACCCTTACTATATTTATCAGAACAACAACGAGTTGCGCGAAGTTATCGATCTTATCAATTCGGGCTTCTTGTCGAAAGGCGATACCGAACTGTTTCGCCCCATCACCGATTCGCTGCTGTATCACGACCCCTACATGCTGCTGGCCGACTATCAGCTATACGTTGCGTGTCAGGATTATGTTGATAGCATTTGGGCCGACCAAAAAATATGGAATAGAATGTCGGTGCTGAATGTTGCACGCATGGGTAAATTTTCGTCGGACCGTTCGATACGCGATTATTGCGATAAAATATGGAAAGTTAAAGCCGGTTAGTGATTTTTAACCATTATTACACATTAGCAATCAAATAAGGGTTGATATAAATCGGCCACATTCTACAACAGCCCCATGTCGAGTTTGGCCTCATCGCTAAGCATGCTTTTGTCCCAGGCCGGTTCGAATACCAATTTCACTGTTACCGATTTTACTCCCGGCAAGGCTTTGAGTTTGTAGTTTACCATTTCGAGCAACTCGTCGGCCATGGGGCAGTTGGGGGCCGTAAGAGTCATGTCAACTTCGAGGTCGGCATTGTCGGAAACGACAATTTTATAAATTAAGCCTAAATCGTAAATATTTACGGGAATTTCGGGGTCGTAAATTGTTTTCAGTGTTTCCACTACTTGTTTTTCGAGCATATCAACCGGAATAGTCATGTTCAAAGGCATTAGGTGTTATTAATTTTTTGCATCGAGGGCAAGAGCCAGCAGTTTCATTCGTTTTATCATAGCCAGCAGGCCATTGCTTCGCGTAGGCGACAAGTGTTTATCGAGGCCTATTTCTTTAATAAAATACAGATCGGCCGAATAGATATCGGCTGCTGGTTTGCCCGAAAGCACTCTGATAAGCAAAGCAATAATACCTTTGGTAATAACCGCATCGCTGTCGGCTTCGAAAAACACGAGGCCATCTCGTATTTCGGCGTGAACCCAAACTTTGCTTTGGCATCCATCGATGAGTTTATCGTCGGTTTTGTCCTCATCTCTCATAAGTTTCAACTCACCACCCATTTCGATAAGAAAGGCATATTTATCCATCCAGTCGTCGAACACCGAGAATTCTTCAACTATCTCATCCTGAATTGTGTTGATATTCATTACAGCACAAGTATTTTTATGTTACACAACGGCAACACCTGAGTTTATAATAAAAAGAATAGGCTTTACAAATAGGAACAAGACACTCTACAACAGTGCTTCGAGTTTACTTATAAAAGTATCTTTACCAACGGCACCTACCACTTTATCGACTACCTCTCCATTTTTGATGTATATTACGGTTGGAATATTGCGAATTCCATACTTAGTTGACACTTCCATGTTTTCGTCAACATTTACTTTTCCAACCACGGCTTTGCCATCGTACGATGAGGCCAATTCTTCGATAATAGGAGCAATCATGCGGCAGGGTCCGCACCATGTTGCCCAGAAGTCGATAACTACAGGTTTTTCGGTATTCAACACTTGTTGAATGTTTTGATCGGTAATTTCTAATGCCATAACACAAATTATTTATAGTTTATACAAATCTTAAAAAGTCGAAAGTAATTATTTAATACAGTTTAACCGACGAAAAGTAACCGCTGTTTTCAACAAAATCAATTATGTCATTGTTCAATTCTATTCGCATACTTCTTGAATGTGTCTTTACGAAAACATTTTTCTCGGTGTCTTCCAGTCTCAGGTTCAAGTTGATACGTCCTTTATTATTTTTAACCAGATCGGCCATTCTATAGGTAAACGAGTCGTCGATTCTGTCGATATCCATAGATAGTTCAAGGGTACTAAACTGCGATTCGCGCAATTCGGCAAGCCAGGTTATATTATTTACTTTCAGCTTAAGCTGATTGCTTTCGTTTCCGTATCCGGGAGTAAAACAAGTCTGTATCATCACACATTGACCTTGCTGAAAATACTTGTTGTATTCTAAGAAATCTTTTCCAAAAAAATTGATCGTAAATGAATCGGAATAATCTTCGAGTGTAATTTTGGCATATTGGTTTCCGTTCTTCGAAGCTCTGATTTCAACGTTGTTAATCAGTCCCACAATCTTAAATGCAGCATTCATCTGAAAGCTTGAGGGGTCTTTTAACTCAGAAAGGGGGATCAGTTTTAGGTGATTCAGTTCGAAGCGGTAGCTATCGAGGGGATGGGCTGAAATATACAGACCGATATGATTTTTTTCGTGATTCAGCCATTCGGTAATAATGATATCGGTTTTTTCGGGTATGCTTGGTTTTTTTGTTTCGATGGCCATCATGTCGCCAAACAGGTTTTGCACTCCATGCTGTTGCGATTGCATGGCATGACCATAGGCAATAAGGGTTTCGATAAAGCTTCCGTTTTCGGAATCGGCTTTTAAAAAATACTGATGCCTGCTTATGTCAGAAAAGCTGTCGAATCCACCGGCGTAGGCCAGTGCTTCGATGTTTTTTTTGTTCACCGAATTCAGATTGACCCTTTCGACGAAATTAAAAATGTCGGTGAACCGCCCTTTCTTTTTTCGCTCGGCAACAATGTCGTTTACCGCATTTGAGCCCACATTTTTAACTGCATGCAGACCGAATCGAATGTTGCCGTTGCTGTTCACGGTAAACTTGTTGTTGCTCTCGTTTACATCAGGCCCAAACACTTTAATTTTCATTCGTCGGCACTCTTCCATCAGCTTTGCTATTTCTTTAATATCGGTAAGGTTTCGGCTCATGCAGGCAGCCATAAACTCGGCCGGATAGTGTGCTTTAAGATAAGCGGTTTGATATGCGAGATGTGCATAACACACCGAATGCGATTTGTTGAACGCATATTTTGCGAACGATTCCCAGTCTTTCCATATTTTGTCGATGAGATCACCGGGGCTTTTGTTGATTTTTTGGCAGCCTTCTACAAATTTCGGGTTGTTGTGGCAGCCTTCTACAAATTTTGTTTTCAGTTCCTTCATCATGGCTTCAATTTTTTTACCCATAGCTTTACGCAGCGAGTCGGATTCGCCGCGGGTAAAAAGTGCCAACTCGCGCGACAACAACATAACCTGTTCCTGATACACGGTTACTCCATAAGTCGACTCGAGATAGCGTTCCATGATGGGATGATCGTACTCAATTTTTTCGCGTCCGTTTTTACGATTGATAAAGTTTGGAATATACTCCATGGGGCCAGGCCTATAGAGTGCATTCATGGCCACGAGGTCGCCAAAACGAGTAGGCTTCAGGTTTCTCAGGTGTGTTCGCATACCGTCGGACTCGAACTGAAAAATACCGGTAGTTTCGCCTTTCCCAAAAAGTTCGTACACCAGTGGGTCGTCGAAAGGAATTTTTTTCAGGTCAACATCAATACCATGCCTTTCTTTGATGTTTGCGAGAGTTTCGCGCAAAATCGACAGGGTTTTTAAACCCAGAAAGTCCATTTTGAGCAAGCCTATCGATTCAACGTACTTACCGTCGTACTGGGTGCACAACAGGCTCGATTCTTTCGATGGCATCAGCGGTATGTGATGTATCAATTCGTCGCGGCCAATAAGTACACCGCAGGCATGCACCGAGGTTTGTCGCACAGAACCCTCGAGCGTGCAGGCAAACTGCAGGGTTTTAAGTTTAGTGTTGTCGTTTTTTTTTCGGGCATCAATAATTTCGCCTGCAACAATTTTGCGGGTTTCGAACTTTCCGGCAAGTTTGTCATCGCCATCGCGCCGCGCTGCAGCCGCTTTACGGTTGCAGTCGTCGATTACTTTTTCGATGCTGCCCAGTTTGTGTTCGCCATCAACAATTTCCTGATAGGCATTGGCCAAATGGGCGTGCTGTTCGGGCAATACTTTTGCGAGTCGATCGGCTTCGCTCAAAGGAAGCTTTAACACACGTGCCACATCGCGTATTGCCGATTTAGCAGCCATGGTGCCAAATGTTGCTATTTGTGCAACATTGTTTTTACCATATTTTTCGGTTACATAATTCAGCACCGATTGCCTGCCGTCGTCGTCGAAGTCGATATCGACATCGGGCATTGAAATACGCTCGGGATTAAGAAATCGCTCGAAAAGAAGGTCGTGTTCAATGGGGTCGATATCGGTAATTTCGGTGCAATAGGCAATTACAGAACCGGCGGCAGAACCACGCCCCGGGCCCACAAGCACACCATTGTCTTTGGCATATTTCACAAAATCGTTAACAATAAGAAAGTAGCCCGGGAAGCCCATGGTTTTCACCGTATCGATTTCGAAGTCGATACGCTCGAGTACTTCTTCGGGGATGGGGTCGCCATAGCGTTGGCGGGCACCATCCATAGTTATTTTTCGCAAATAATCCGATTCGAGCTTAATGCGTAGTTTTTCGGAGTAATTGCCTTGCAGCTTCTCATATTTCTCGCGACCAAATTCGGTAATGAGTGCATTTTCGTCGAACTGTTTTTCGTAATCATCTAAGCTGGCAAACTCGCGAGGTATTTCGAAATAGGGCATAATAGGTTCTACTTCGAGCTTAAATTCCTGAACTTTGTCGGCTATTTCGAGGGTATTTATCAGTGCATCGGGTACATCGGCAAAAATACTTGCCATTTCGTCGGGCGACTTAAAATACTCTTCTTTGGTGTAGGTCAGGCGCGAAGTGTCTTCAAGATCTTTGCCTGTATTCAGGCAGATAAGAATTTCGTGGGCATCGGCATCTTCGCGGTTCACAAAATGCACATCGTTGGTGGCAACCAGTTTTACGGCATGGCGTGCAGCTGCATCAACAATATATTTGTTTACGATAAGTTGCTCGTTATATACTTTTTTATTCATCTCGGGGTCCTGCGAAAAGTGCAGCATAATTTCGAGATAAAAATCGTTGCCAAAATGTTCTTTATACCAACGTATTGAATTCTCGGCTCCCTCAAAGTCGCCGGCCAGTATTTTCTGGGGTATTTCGCCGCCCAGGCAAGCCGACGAAACTATAAGCCCCTCACCGTATTTCAGCAGCAAATCGTGGTCGATACGGGGTTTCAGATAGAAGCCATCGGTAGCCGAAATTGTGGCCAGCTTCATCAGGTTGTGATATCCGAGCAAGTTTTTGGCAATAAGTATAGTATGATAGCCTGAATAATCGATTTTTCCACGCTTAACCAGGTGCCCATCGGGAGCCAAATAGGCTTCAACGCCCAAAAGGGGTTTAATCTTTTTTCTACGGCATTCGTTGTAGAATGCTTTTATGCCAAACATATTACCATGATCGGTTAGAGCCAGTGCCTTCATATTAAACTGCTGTGCCTTGGCAACCAAATTTTCAATTGAAGCGGCTCCATCTAAAATCGAATACTGCGAATGTACGTGCAAATGAACAAAATCCATAATCTAAACCATTGATTTACAACACCAAGGCATCAAACAATGCCCATGGATAAAATTAATCAATCAAAAACTATATGCATGGCAAAAACAGCATTTTTAACAAAAAGAAATCAACAGTAAGCAAGAAATCAGATAATGCCGTCTAATTCGCTTAACCGCAACAGGCTAAGCCCTGTGTATATTACAATTTGCTAAATTTTTTCCACATATTGCGACCACTGTAGCTTGTAATTTCTACAAAGTAAATGCCCTGAGAAAAATGGAGCAAAGAAATATATACTTCAAGGCCTTGTACATCATACTTTGCAAGGAATTCACCGGTAGCAGAGTAGATGCTTACATCTTTCATATTCTCTGAACTTCGTATGCAAATATTATCGGTTGCAGGATTTGGCATAATCATTACTGCCAAGTCTTGTGGTACTTTATTTCCGGTAAATGTAACCGACAATAGTTCTTTAAGAATATAGTTTTTGGGGTCGGGGCTTAATTGGCTAACTGTTCCGTTAACTTCAATATCGTATTCCTGCACATTCTGAATTTGCTCAAGCCTGATTGTTTCGCTTTCGCCGGAACTGTATTCAACAACATACTCCATTGGAATTTCGAAAAACGGTGTGGAGGCTGCTGTGGTGGTTTGCATGTTTACTATGTGAAGAATATTACCCTGCTGATACCACTCTATCTCGTAACGCGGATAGCCTTCGCCATAATACCAATTATCGAAAAACGTATCGAAATTAATGCCGGTGTAATCGTTCAACGCATTTTTCACATCATCGCCTGTGGCTGTGCCATTGGCATTTTGTTCAATAAAATGACGTATAAACGAAAAGAAAACCTCATCGTCGTTGATAAGATAGCGTATCATATGCACCAAACATGCTCCTTTGCGATAGCTGAGAGCATAACTAAAAATACGGCCCGGGTTATTGAGGCTTTCGAAAGGTACATACACCGAACCTGTTGTAGCCTGACGGGCAATGCTTTGGCAGTCGGCCAGCCAACCATCTTCGTAGCCTTCGGGCTGAATAAATTCCTCGCCCAGATATTCGGCATAACTGGCAAAGCCTTCGTTAACCCAGATATCTTGCCAAGTGGCACATGTAACATAATTTCCGAACCACGAATGCCCCAGTTCGTGCACTTGTATGCGAAAGTCGAAATAACCTGTAGTTGTCATTGTTTGGTGTTCCATTGCTCCACTTAGTTTTACAAGACAATGACCATATTTCTCTTCGTGAAAAGGATATTTTCCCCATTTCTCCGATAGCATGTCCATCATGGGTTTAATGCGGTTCATCGACCAGGCATTTACTGTAACATATTGGGGATGATTCACCACATAGTTCTGTACCAATACCGAATCGTCGAAAGCCGACATTGGCGCATAGAATGAGTAGTCTTGATAATCGGCTACAGCCACCGATATGAGGTAATAGACAATGGGATATGACGATTGCCACTCCATGCGTTTTGTGCCGTTACCCAAGTCAACCGTATTCTTAAGTAAGCCTTGCGAGCCTGCCAGCAGATTATCGGGGATTGTAACATACACCCACACCGAATCGGCCTTGTCGGTAAGCACTTGTTTACATGGGAACCAGTATTTAGCTTCGTAGGGTTCTGTCAGCGAAAAAGTAACATTATAGTTGGCAAAACCCGTAAAATTATAGATATCCCCTCGCATGCCGGCAGTTGGAACTCCCGAATAATGAATATCGGCGCATACCTGATAATCGGCACTATATGAAGTACTGTGTTCGTAGGCAACAACCAGCAAGTCGTTTTGGTGACTGAAGCTGGTGGAGACTCCGTTAATCAATACCTCACTCACTGTCATGTCGTTTTTTAAATCGAACACCAATTCATTTTGAAACGATTCGTTAAGGTTCAAATAAACAAGCGTGTTGCCCGACACTGCCACTGAATTGTTGTCCATAGCAAGATTCAGATGATAGAACCCCACATCGTATTGGTGTAGGCGTGGGTCGGTCTCGTGGTCTTCAATAAGAAATTTGGCAGCAAATTCTTTTTCGAAATTAAAGGGGTTTTGTTGGGCTGCAACTTGCATTGCCAATAGAATAGCAATAATAACGAAGCTTAGGTTTTTCATTTGAGTACAAATAATTATGAGTGTAAAGGTATGAAAAATTTGTACTCGTAGAGACGCGATTTATCGCGTCTGTTGCATTGAAACGCGATTCATCGCGTCTGTTGCATTGAAACGCGATTTATCGCGTCTGTTGCATTGAAACGCGATTCATCGCGTCTGTTGCATTGAAACGCGATTTATCGCGTCCATACGCGGGTGAGACGCGATGAATCGCGTCTCTACGAGGGTGCGTTGGTTTTTTCGATGCGTTTGAGGGCTTCGCGACGGCTAAGAGGTTTTAGCTCGTGGGTCTTTACAAAATGTTCGACCCACACCGGGTCGGTTTTTGAATATTCGCGCAAGGCCCAGCCAATTGCTTTTTGAACAAAAAATTCTTTCGTTGCGGCGTTTTGCTCAATGTGCCGAGTTAGCAAATCGAGGTTTGTGTTTTTGCGATACTTAAGTTGAAATATAATTGAACTTCTTTTCAGCCAGATGTTATCGTGCATCGACCATGCATCGGTTACGGCAGGCATAATTTCGGGATATTTCACAAAAAATTCGCTCAGTATCGATCCGTTGATGTAATCGACAGAGTCCCACCACGACCGGGTTGTAAGCAGCGTTTCGAACAGAGTGATGTCGTTTACTTCCCAACTTTTTTTATGCTTCACTATTGCCAGTATGGCAAAATAATGAAACTCGCGCTGCGGCATTTCGAAAAGTAGCGGAGCTAACTGCTTCACTACATGGTAAGCGGGCAAGCCATTTTCGGCAAAAAACTTTTTGTTTAGTTCTTCGCGCTGTTTCGATTGCATACCGAAAAACGGAAAGCGATTTTTCATATACCTGCTCATTTGTTCGGCATACTGAGGGTTGGCATGTTGCAAATATAGGTTACCCAAAGTTTGTATAAGGTTCATGGCGTTGTTTTTTGCAAATATAGCCAATACGCGTGTACGCTGATTTCTAAATAGTATCTATTTAACAGTGAACAAGCAACAATAAAACATGTTTCGCACAGTGAATAACAAAAAGTCACTTTTTACAATGCCGGCAATTGGCAGATAGTATTTATTTGTGAGATATTGATTAACTTTGCGACTGAAAAACCGTAGCGATGCAACTGCAACAGATTAAACAACGATTTGGGATAATAGGGAATGCTCCGGCGCTGAATCGTGCTATCGAGATAGCCTCTCAGGTAGCTGCAACCGATTTGTCGGTTCTGATAACCGGAGAAAGTGGTGTAGGAAAAGAGATTTTTCCTCAGATTATTCATCACCACAGCAAGAGAAAACACAATTCATATGTTGCCGTAAATTGCGGAGCCATCCCCGAAGGAACCATCGACTCAGAATTATTCGGGCACGTAAAAGGGTCGTTTACCACTGCCATAAACGACAGAAAAGGATATTTTGAAGAAGCCGATTCAGGCACTATTTTTTTGGACGAAGTAGCCGAGCTTCCATTGTCGACACAGGTAAGATTGCTACGGGTACTCGAGTCGGGAGAGTTTATGCGTGTGGGGTCATCGAAAGTTCAAAAAACCAATGTGCGGGTTATAGCTGCCACCAACGTAAATATTTTGAAAGCAGTGCAAGACGGCAAATTTCGCGAAGATTTATACTATCGGCTGAATACAGTTCCATTGCATTTACCACCTCTGCGCGAACGGGGCGAAGACATCGTATTACTGTTCCGAAAATTTTCGGCCGATTTTGCCGAGAAATATCGTATGCCCGGTGTCAGGCTCGATGATGAGGCCAGAATCTTACTCATGAAATATCGCTGGCCGGGCAACATCAGGCAACTGAAAAACATTACCGAACAAATTTCGGTAATCGAAGAAAAGCGCGATATAACCGCTAGCATGCTGGCAACATATTTACCCTCATACGATGGCACTAATTTGCCGGCACTGGTTAACAAAACCGATGAGGCATCATTTGCAAGCGAGCGTGAAATCTTATACAAGATATTGTTCGACATGAAAAAGGACATGAACGAACTTAAAAAACTGGTGAACGATATTATTTCGGGAAGTCATCCCATAAACCTGGCTGACGAAACAACCGAATTGATTGAAGAATATTTTCAAGATCAGATAGATGTAAAAATTAAACCACGTATTGCAAGCAATACTCCCGAAACTCCGGTTAACGAAGCAATTTTTCACGACACCAGCGAAATAATCGACGAGAATTTATCGCTTGCCGACAAAGAAAAGGAGTTAATACTAAAAGCCCTCGAAAAGAATAGCGGGAAACGGAAGATGGCAGCACGCGAGCTGGGTATTTCGGAGCGTACGCTCTATCGTAAACTGAAGGAATTTAACATAGACCAATGATGCAGAGATTACACAAGCCACTATTGCTTGCAACACTAATTGTGTTGTTGCTGTGCTGCCAAGCTTGCACATTGAAGTATTCGTTTACCGGAGCCAGCATTTCGCCCGAAATAAAAACATTGCAAATATCGTATTTTCAGAACCGTGCCACCAATGTGCAGCCTACATTAAGCAACACTTTTACCGAAGGGCTTAAAGACCGTTTTTTGTCGCAAACCAGCCTGAATATGGTTAACACAGGAGGCGACTTGATGATTGAGGGAGAAATTACCGATTATCGGGTAAACCCTCTGGCCTATCAAGGAAACGAAACAGCCGCACTGAACCGGCTTACGGTGAATGTACGGGTGAGGTTCACCAACAACATTCAGCCGGAAAAAAGTTTCGACACACAGTTTTCGCGATATGCCGATTTTGAGAGCACGCAAAACTTAGCCAGTGTCGAAAACCAATTGATAAACGAGATTGTAGAGCAACTCACCGAAGATATTTTCAATAAAGCCGTAGTAAACTGGTAGGCCATGAACAAGGAATTGTTTCAACAATATATCAACCACACGGCAGTATTTGATGCCAACAGCCTGAAGAATTTAGATTCTTTGGTTGAAGAATATCCATATTTTCAGGCAGCATGGCTCCTGTATGCCAAAAACCTGCACGATGTTGACGATGTGCGCTTTGGTACACGCATAAAAAAAGCAGCCCTGCATATTCCCGACAGGGTGATGTTGTATCGCCTGCTGCATCAATCAAAAGAAACCGAAAACACAGATGCCCCCCTTAACATGGCCACGGAATCAAAGGCAGGAGGTATCGAAGAAACTCAACCCTTTTTTACAGCATCGTCAGAAAACGATACAAAACCGCCTACCGAAATTTTAGAATCAGACAGCATACATCTTCAGCATACAACAGCAAGCTTGCTCGATTTTGCTTTCGACAGAATAGCGGTTGCCGGAAATACAAACGATGAAATCATCGTTATTGGAGACAGCCAAACAAAAGAAATCGCTGACGAAAACCCACTGCGACAAAAAAATATGAGCTTGCTCGACAAGTTTATTGCCGACAAGCCAAAAATCATCCCAAAAGACACTGAAGTGGCCATCAGCAAAGAGATTCCGGAGTATGCAAAAGAAGACCACGACGACTTAATCTCTGAAACATTGGCGCAGATTTACGTAAAACAGGGTCATTTTGAAAAGGCTTTACACACTTATGAAAAATTATCTTTGAAATATCCGGAAAAAAGCATTTATTTTGCAGCTCAAATAAAAAAGATTAAAGAACTTTCTGATAAAAACTTATAGCCATGTACACATTTCTTTCGGTTTTAATAATTGTGATTTCGATTCTGCTTATTCTCATCGTGTTGGTGCAAAACTCGAAAGGCGGAGGTTTGGCATCGAACTTTGGTCAAGGCAATCAGGTTATGGGCGTGAAAAAAACTGCCGACTTTCTCGAAAAAGCCACCTGGGCTCTTGCTATTACCTTGCTTGTAGTTTGTCTGGTAGCCAGTATGGCCATGCCATCGAGGCAATCGGGAGAAACATTGAAGCCGACAGCTCCAACCGAATTACCGGCACAAGGTCAGCAATAGCAGTAAAAAACAGCCCCAACTGCTGACAATGCTTTTGTCGGACGTAATTTGGTGGCTCAACTATATGAAACTTTCAGCAGTCAAAAATCTATTAAATAAGCGCTGGGTAGAGTTGCTTGTTTTTTCGATTTTTCTTGTTATAAATGCTTCGTTTCTGTTTAAGTATGAGTACATACACTCACTCGACGGACCACAGCATATTTACAATGCCACTGTGATTGCCGAACTTATAAAAGGCAACGATGCATTCTCAGAGTTTTTCAAAATTAATCCGGTAATTGTGGGATATTGGACCGGCCCTTTTTTGCTAAGCCTGTTGAACTTGATTTTTAAAGCTTCGGTTGCCATAAAGCTCTTACTGGTTATTTGTATTGCCGGGGTGGCCTATTCGTTTCGCTACCTGGTGTATTCTATTCATAAAAGAACCACCTATCTCAGCTTATTGATAATCCCATTCACTACACATATTTTTCTAATGATGGGTTATTACACTTTTTCGCTGGCATGGATTTTCTTTTTTCTCACAATGGCATATTATATCCGCAACAGCGAAAAACTTGGAATAAAACAAATTGCAGTGCTGATGTTGTTTTTTACGGCACTGTATCTCAGCCATCTCATTGTATTTTCGTTTACACTGCTTTGCCTTGGTTTGTATGTTGTGCTTTGTTACGTGAAAAGCGCATTGAATAAAGAAAAAAACAGCCTGAAAAAACACCTGATAATTGCATCAAAACTATTGGCAGCTGCCCTACCTGCCATAATACTGGCAATTATTTACAGCACTCATGTATTTTACGTAAATCAAGGTGTTAGCAGTGGAGGACTACCCGGCGACGAATTGGCAAAGAATTTATTTATTGTGCGCAATTTAATGACTTTCAATTATGAGCACGAGCTGGTACTGGGTCGGGTTGTGTTTTTCACACTGCTTTCGCTTGTTCTATATATTGTTGCAGCAGAAATAGTATCGGCAGTGAAGCACTACCGGAACGCAAAAACAGTGAAGTTATTTACCGACAGCAGCCATATTTGGTTTTTTCTCACACTGACAACAATAGCTATATATGTTTTTCTGCCCAACGGATTTGGCACCGGAGCCGTAAGTAACCGTGTGCTGGTTCTGTTATACTTTTTACTGATAGTATGGATTTCGTCGCAAAAAATACATGCACTCTTAACAATTGCTGTGTTTGGTGTTTTTTTATACGTTGGAATTGAAAGACATAAGATTATCAATTCACATCTCTCGTTTTTAAACAGTGATGTAAAAGAGATTATGGAGGTGGCGTCTCACATGGAACCCAACAAAGTGTACTATGCAATGAACTACTCCGATTATTACAATCACACCCACATGGCTTGTTATGCAGGGGCCGATAATCCGGTGGTTTATGTGAAAAACCCGCAATGCGAAGGGCATTTCCCTGTGATATGGAACAAAAAACGACTACCCCGTGTTTGCCTTGGCAGTAAACCCTTAGCAAAGGCAAAATCGCTGAGCGATATTCCCGATTCAACCCAATTGTTGAAACTGGCCGATTATGTGCTTGTTTGGGGCAATTATGCTTTTATGTGGGACACAATCAGCACAAAGAAAACAATTGACAGATATTACATTCAAGTTGCGGTCAGTTCAAAAGGAAATGCTGCGTTATATAAATTCCGGTTCCCCGAAATGCTCGACAAGGGCTTTAAAAACATGAAAGAAAGTCCACAATGGATGGCCAATCTCAAAGAAAAAGCCAGCATTTGGGGCATTCCTGTTGAGAATGTAATGTATCTGGATGCTTTCTACATGATTGACGGCTACATTGACCAATATTAAACCAGGGTGAATACATCAGAAAAAAAATATACGGTGAAATTTCTGATAATTCGATTCAGCAGTATGGGCGATATTGTTCTTACCACCCCGGTGTTGCGTTGCCTGAAACAGCAGGTTGAAGGCGCCGAAATTCATTTTCTCACCAAGCCACAATATGCATTTTTGCTCGAAAACAATCCCTATATCGACACCGTGCATTGCCTTGGTTCATTTGGAAGAACCTTAGACGCTTTGCGTAACGAACATTTCGATTACATCATCGATTTACACAACAATATCAGGTCGTTGCGGTTTAAACGTCGCTTGAAAGTACTCGATTTTTCGGTACGAAAGCTCAACTTCGAGAAGTGGCTGCTCACCGCGTTTAAAATAAACCGATTGCCACAACTGCACATTGTTGACAGGTATTTTGAAACCGTGAGCTTGTTCGATGCTAAAAACGATGGTAAAGGTCTCGACTATTTTGTTGAAGACAGGGACCTTACCGATATTCATCAGATATTTGAATCGCTGGAGAAGCCCTATATTGTAATTGCCATTGGAGGGCAACACCAAACAAAGAAACTGCCGGCAAAGCAAATTGCCGAGTTGTGCAGGCTGCTTAGGCACCCCAATGTTTTAATTGGCGGCCCCGAAGACCTTGAAACGGCCAACGAAGTAACAAAACTGCTTCACAGCGATAAAACACTGAATGCTTGTGGTTTACTTAGCGTTGACGAATCGGCTTTGCTAATAAAACATGCTTGTGTGGTAATTACACACGACACCGGAATGATGCACATTGCAGCCGCGTTCAAAAAAATTGTTTTTTCGGTTTGGGGCAACACCATTCCACAATTTGGCATGAGTCCTTATATGGCTCATGAGCAATCGCAGCTGTTCGAAGTGCAGGGATTAAAGTGCCGACCCTGCTCTAAACTGGGCTATAGAAGCTGTCCAAAAAAGCACTTTAAATGCATGACCCTGCAGAATATTAAAGCCATCGCATTAGAAGCCAACAAAATAGGATACCAATGTTAAAGACCTGCCCCCGATGCCAAAAAAAATTTCAGTGTACGGGCGATTACAAATGCAATTGCATGAATGTGAAAACCGACCCTGAAAAACTTGAAAAGATACGAAAAAAATACCGTTCGTGTCTGTGTCCCAAGTGTTTACAGCAGTTGTGCACTTGCGATGATAATGATTTGCAAAAAACATAAATAATGTATATTTTTGCTTCACCAAAATGGTAACTTGGCCGAGTGGCTAGGCATCGGTCTGCAAAACCGGGTACGGCGGTTCGAATCCGCCAGTTACCTCAAAAAAAAGAATCAGTAGAAATACGGGTTCTTTTTTTGTTTCGCACTGTATGCTTTTCTATTTCAGAGAGAATGTAACCGGTATTACGTACGACACTGCCACAGGTTTTCCGTTAGCACTACCGGGTATAAAGTCGGGCAACATAGAAACAACACGCACAGCTTCAGCATTAAGCAAGGGGTCGACACCTCTCAGAACCTTCACCCCGCTTACCTTTCCGTTAACGCCAACAACAAACTCTACAAACACTTTCCCTTCAATTCCCTTGCTTTTAGCTTCGGCAGGGTATTTAATGTTTGAAGAAATAAACTTCAACATTGCGTTTTCGCCACCCGGAAACTGCGGGTTTACTTCTACCTGCGCAAACGAAACCACGTCAAGATCTTCGGAATCTTCATCGATAGCATCAATAATTTCGACAAACTCCTGCTTATCACCCTCTGCTTCGGTCTTTTTGGCAGAAGTTTTATTTTTTTCGCTGCGCCGCGAATTATCTTTCTGTCCAGCAGTTGAAGCTGTGCGATTATCGGCCTTAGCTGCAGGAGGCGATGCCGCGCCCTGTCCCGAAGCATTTTCTTGATTTGACACACCACTAACTCCTCCCAGATTAAACAAGGTATTTTGATCCTTATCTCTGTCGAAATTCTCTGCAACATCCTCTGATGTTGATTCCATGGCGATTTCTTCATCGCCGGCCTCACGAGAGTCTTCAAACAAAACTAACTCATTATTGGCAACCGGAACCTGTTCCGGAAAAGGCTTTGCATAGTCGGTACCGGGTAAATATTGAGAATTATTCGCATTATCACGGTATTGTAGCGTGGCTGTTTGTTCTTCTGTCTCTTTTGCAATGGTTTCATCAACAATTTCCCTATTGCTCAACTGCGAAAATTCATCGGGATTATACAGGTTTTTTTCGGCATTAAAATTAATGAGAATGATGGTGCTGATTACCAATGTTAACAAAACCGCTGCAACAATCATGCGTTGGGTAGAAGGAGTGATTGTAATACGCCGTTTTTTTATTGAAAGAGCTTTTTCGTCAATCATCAAGTTTATGGTTTCAATTTCGGCATTCAGATCGAGTTCTGCAGGCATCGACTGTAATCCATCGAGAATATCAGCACATATTTCACATTCGAGAATATGTTGTTTAACCATGGCGGCCTCTTCGTCAGAAAGACTTCCGTTGGCGTAGCGCTGCAATGTTTCAAACTGCAAGCAATCGCCCCGACCTGATATGTCTGTTTTACTGCTGATCATGGCTTTTCTCGATCATGATTTTTAAATTCCTTTTCCCGTTTTGAATATAACTTTTCACTTTCTTAATATCGTAACCTGTTTCGTTGCTGATTTGCTCATACGATTGTTGCTTCAGATAGAACAGTTCAACACAAACGCGCTGCTCCTTGTTCAATTTTGGCAAACATTGCTCCATGAGTGTCAGCATTTTTTCTTTCTCAACAACCTCTTGATGCAAAACCATATCGTCTTCCATAAAAACATTGCTATTGTTTTTATACCCGTCGTCGAATTCAAATTGTTGCTTTGCACCCCTCAGTTGCATGAGGCAATGATTGCGAACCACACTATGCAACCACGATTTAAAATTGCTGACCTCGTGCGATTTTAATTTATCGATTAACACCTCGAAGATATCCATAGCGGCATCTTTGCACAATTCACTATCGCGCAAATACTTATAGCACAACGAATAAATCATTCCGGTGTAACGTTTGAACAACACTGCTACCACATCGGCATTGCCGCTGTTGCTGTAAAGCTCAATAAGCTCGGCATCGGTTTTGGTTTTATATGTATTCAGCCCAAACACGCGTAAGAATTTCTGCTAAAATATGAATTATTATTCAGGAGATTAATAATGTGTGAACGCTTTTTTTCGACAGTTTGTTTTTAACCTGTCGATGTTGTAATTTGGCGGTTTTAATGGAGTTATGCATCTGCCCGAAAAAAGATTTGTAAGGTTTATCAAAAAGCATCATGTGTTTACATTATGCACGGTGAATAATAAAGCAGCATGGTGTGCTTCGTGTTTTTATGCCTACAATGGCAGAAGTGTTTCACTGGTATTTACCACCGACCTCCACACCCGTCATGCACAAGAAATGATTTCCAACAATTTGGTTGCCGGTAATATACATCTCGAAACACGCATTATAGGCCGCATCAGGGGGATACAGTTTACCGGACATGTTCGCATGGCCGCAGACGATGAGTTAAGCCAGGTGCGCAAACTGTATCTCATAAGATTCCCATATGCGTTTATTGCAAAAACAGCATTTTGGGTTCTCGATATCGACAGCATGAAGATGACCGACAACCGATTGGGCTTTGGTAAAAAACTTTTTTGGTACCGCCATGAGAATCAGGATTAACGAAATATTCTCCGATTATTGCCTTATTGATTGCGGCAACAAAATGAAGCTAGAAAAGTTTGGCGCAGTAACATTAATCAGACCCGAAATATCGGCAACAACAAGCACTGAGCTCAGCATTAACGAATGGAAAGCCATGGCCGACGCCCAATATGTGGAAAACGACCATTTGCGTGGCCATTGGGAATTTTTCAACACCGCCGTCGCACAACAACTACAAGCCGAGCAAACATGGCAAACCGTATGGCAATATGGACAGAATACTTTAAATATTCGGTTGCAACTGAGTGCATTTAAGCACACGGGTATTTTTCCGGAACAGGCATTGAACTGGACATACCTTGCCGACAAGCAACATAGTGAGTACAAACCGTTGCAGATATTAAACCTTTTTGGCTACACAGGCGTTGCCAGTCTGGTAGCTGCACAACAGGGAAGCGCCCTTACCCATGTAGATTCTCTGAAACAGGTGGTTGAACGCGGCAAAAAAAACATGACCGATAACGGCATTTCTCAAATACGATGGCTGGTTGACGACAGCAGGGCTTTTGTTACTCGCGAAATACGACGGCAAAAGCTTTACGATGGCATTATTCTCGATCCCCCTGCAGCGGGGCAGGGAAGCGGAGGCAAATTCTGGAAACTCGAAAAAGATCTGGAACCACTGCTTCAGCAACTCAGGCAACTGGTAAAATCTCGTTGTTTCATCATACTCAATTTGTATGCGGCTAATTTACATATCGAATATCTCAGATATTTACAGGAAACATATTTTTTTGATTTTGCAGTGGACGTTTGCGACAGCATAGAAGGGCTGTCGAACAGCGGGAACAGTATACACCACGGGTATTTACTGAGGATTGAGCGTAAATAGGCCGGCTACGATAGCATGGCATCGGCTTTTTTCAAGGCTTCGGCAAACCTGTCGATTTCATCGAAAGTATTGTATAAGCCAAACGACACTCTAATGGTTCCCGAAATACCAAAATGCTGCATTACAGTTTCGGCACAATGGGTACCGGTGCGTGTGGCAAAGCCCATTTGGTCGAGCAGCACCCCCAAATCGTAAGGATGATGATTCTTAAGAAGAAACGAAATCAGGCTGCATTTTTTATTGGCGTTTCCATAAATGTTAAGACCATCTGATTCTGTCAGTCGACTTGTGGCATAATCGAGAAGTGCCGCTTCGTGCGCTGCAATATTGCCAATGCCAATGCTTTCAATATAGCGCAAGGCTTCGCCCAACGCGGCAGATCCTACATAGTCGGGGGTGCCGGCTTCGAACTTAAAAGGCAAATTGTTGTATTCACTTTTTTCGAAACTTACTTTACTTATCATTTCTCCACCGCCCTGATACGGAGGAAGCTTCTCGAGCCATTCTTCCTTTCCGTAAAGAACACCTATTCCTGTGGGTCCATAAATTTTGTGTGATGAAAAAGTGTAAAAATCACAGTCTAAATCCTGAACATCTACACTCAGGTGTTGCACAGCCTGAGCTCCATCAACCAGCACTACTATGCCGTGTTTGTGCGCTTCGGCAATTATTTCTTTTACAGGATTAATGCTACCCAGTGCATTCGACACATGCCCTAAGGCAAGCAGACGTGTTTTTTCGGTAATTAGGGTAGAAAAAACACCGGCAACAAGTTCTCCTTTATTGCTGATGGGCCATTTTACGAGCCTTGCACCACGCCTCTGGCATGCCATCTGCCAGGGAACCAGATTGGAATGATGCTCCATTTCGGTAACAATAATTTCGTCGCCATCACCAAGAAATGCTTCGGCAAACGAAAAAGCAACCAGATTGATTGCCTCGGTGGTGCCGCGCGTAAACACAATTTCGCAGCTGTTGCGCGCGTTTATAAACTGCCTTACGGTTTCGCGGGCCGCTTCCATTTCGTCGGTAGCCATGGCACTGAGGTAATGTACCCCCCTGTGTACATTAGCATTGCATTGCTCGTACATGTATGTGATTTTTCGGATAACACAGTCGGGTTTTTGAGTAGTGGCTGCATTGTCGAAATACACAAGCGATTTGTTGTATACCCGAGTTTTTAAGATCGGAAAATTCTCACGTATCGAATTTATATTGTAGGCCATGAATGCAATATTTATTTGCAAAAATAATGATATCGCTTGATAAAACTGCCCAAACTGTAATAAAAAGTTCAACGATGGCTTGTACATCGAAATGTGTCGAAATAAAATGCTAATTTCGTAACATTGAGTTCAGCCCGAATGAAAGGAATTAAAAAAACAGCTATGCTTTTTCGCACACGCGATTGGATGAAAAATAAGCTTGTTTTTAATGTATGTATTGCCATGGCAGTTTTTCTGTATGTTGATGCCGAGGCAAGTACGGTTATTGTTCCACTATTTTTACTTGTGTTGTATATTCTAGGAGTGGGCAGCCTTGGATATTTGATAAATGATTGGTTCGACCGCAACGAAGACAAAGCCGCAGGGCGAAATAACCTGTGCAATAAACTGCCTGCATGGCAAATTGCCACACTGTCCATAATGCTTTCGGCAATAGCCGTAGTTCCTGCCCTGCTAATGCTAAATCCCCCGATGCCTTATTTATTAGCTGTGGCAGTGCAAATTGCACTTTTTGTGCTGTATTCGGCTCCGTTGGTTCGCCTGAAATCGCGTTTTACCGGGCTTTTGGCCGATGCTCTGTTTTCGTATGCCCTACCCGGATTAATCGCTGTGTTATTATCGATGAACATCGGTACACCTGACGTATTAAGCGGACATATTGTGCCTGTGCTTGTATTGTGGTTGTTTTTTATGGGATTCAGAAGTATTCTGGGCCATCAAACAAAAGATTATGAAACCGACCTGAAAGCCGGGGTAACAACATTCACTGTGAACCATGGGATCAGGCTATCGAAAACATTGGCCGTAATGGCACTATGTGCCGAAATTGTAGGTTTGTTGTTGCTCGCATATTTGAGTCAAATGTTCCTGTTTGCTGCATTGCTGAACGCACCGGTATTATATATTATTGTTGAATGGGGAATTGATGGCGACTCGCGTAAGCACGAATACAGCCTCAGTAATATTACTGCAGAGCTAAATCAATTCTATAATTTGTATGCAGCCATTGCCGTAGCTTTTGTTTGTTCAGGCACTATTCATTGGGCATTTGCCATTTTATCGATTATTCTGCTGCTGCTTCGATTGCGTAACGAGTTGTTGCAACTAGGCAGAAAACTCTATCATTCGGTGTTGTTGTATCTGTATTACAAGATGTTGGGTTTATGGGAACGTATTTGCAAAAAAAAGACATAGGATTTTACACCAACACCCTGTCGATATTCTCCGGCTTTTTGAAAAGCAACTCAAGTGGTTCAAGAAATAAGTAATGGAACCCTCCTTCAAATAAGTCGATACCATGCTGTTCTTCGAACTCTTTCACAAAGTCCTGATTGCCTATAGGTAGTGGGTTTTGCATTACATACACTATTTCGAGGTTCACACTTCGCAGTTGTTTTAGTGTTTGGTTAATATTGGCCAACTGATAGCAATAATGCTTGTTCATGTTGGCAATAGCACGTTTCATTCCTTTTCGGCGTGCCACCGAGCCGGTAATTTCTTTGGCAAAATAATCTTTAATATATAAAAGCCCATTGTTCTTAAGAACCTGTGCGGCACCGGTGAGTACTGCATTTTTATCGACAGCATGGCCAAACGATTCGAGCATGAGCACCAAATCGAATGATTCGGGTTTAAAATCGCTGCTCAGATTATGAAAATCGCCCCGTAGCACTTCAACTTCACCTTTTAGCGTTTGTTGCTTCAGGTTTTGTCGGGCAATATCGATCTGAACCTGTGAGTTGGTGATGGCAACAATTTCGACTTCGTAGTTACGGGCAAAATACAAAGCCGGTCCACAAACACCACAGCCGGCATCCAGAATTCTCATTCCGTTGGCCATACCCGACTGTTTTGCAATATGCTGCAGTAAAAGCTCGGTATCGGGGGGGCGGTGTGCCTGAATTACATTGCCATATCCGGTTTCGAGATAATGCTTCGTCCATTCGTTGTAGTAGCGACTCACTGCTTGTATTTTCTTTGACTTCGACATAGCAACACATATTTTGAAAAAGCTAAAATACGAGCATTTATTATGATTACCTAACAACGATAAAAGCTATTTCAGGCGCTGATAGTATTTTTCTTCGCAATACACAGCCAATTTAGAAGCCTTTTTTTGAGTAACGGCTGCTACTCCGCAATACACGTCGTTACAGTTTTTTGCAATGCAAGGCCTTGAAATAACGCTATACACAAAACTTCCGTCGAAAATATTACCGGTTTTTTTCTGCAAGCTAGCACAACGCGAGATATCGCCTTTAGGGTTCATAAAAAAATAATGACTGCCCGCTTCACATCTGCGAGCATAAAAATTCAAACGCGAGAATGCCGACTCTTTCTCGATGTTTTCATCGAGTAAAAAAGGCTCCATTACCTCCCATTGTTCACGGGTGTAGGCTTCGGGGTATTTGAGTTGCTGATGCACACCCCGCATGGGGATAACAAAAGTTTCGATTTGTAAGTCTTTCAGCATTTGTAAATCGCCGGCAATTCGCCGAAAACAATCGGGATGTGCTAAATAATTCACCAGTACAGGAAATCCTTTTTCGATAAGATATTGGCATTTGTTGGTAAAGTCGTTTATGCTAGCGTTCTTTTCGCGCTGTATTGCATGAAACGAAGCACTTATAAGAAATATCTGCGAAGGGTTGATGGTATCGGCGAAGTGCATTATTTCGGGTGAACTTAAATTACTGGTTATCTGCAGGTGATGTTTTTGTGTTAGAGCAGAGCAAACCGCAACAAAATCGGGATATTCGAAAGGTTCGCCTCCGGTAATGAGAATAAGCCATTGTTTGTTGGTTTTTTCGAAGCAACGTGCAATTTCGTCTGGCGACAACTTTGCGGCTTGTATTTCTTTATTTACCTGACGATTAACACAATAGCTGCACCCGAAACTACAATGATGGGTTATTTCCCAGTTTATTCGGTTTGGGAAGCATCGTAAATCGTATTTCTGCAACAGGTTTATTGGCATGACCGGCTATTTTGAGAACCACCCTAACAGCGCTTTCTTTTTGTAACTAAACAGCAGGCCCTGATATGGACAGGTGCACTCTTCGCTCACACAAACCCGGTCGCGCGTTGACATGCTGACACTACCATCAAAAAAATTTCCCATAGGAGTGTGTTCTGTAAGGCAGCGTTCTATGTCTCCATTGGGTTTCATCGAAAGCATACGACGCCCTGTAGCACACCGTTGCCCTTTAAAATTTCTGAATTGCAAGTACTGCGGCATTTCGATTGAATTACTCATGTAACGCGTAATTATCTCCATCTCTTTCGCGGTATAAGACATCGGGTAAATTTTACCCTGGTATTCACCCTCGAACACTTTCGACGACAGACGCTTCAGTCCTTTTGAGAAAAAGAATTCTAAATCGGTTACAAACTGATCAATAGCATTGGGATACACAACATAAGAGCCCACAATGATAAACCCTCTGTCTTGTAAATACAAAAAATGATCGATATATTCATCAACATTATTTCGCTTTTTCCGCTCCGAATAATGAATACTGGCATTAATTGTAAGTACTTTTTCGGGATTAATTCTATCGGCAAATTGTTTAATCAACGGCAACGACAAGTTTGTATTCACCGAGATATAGTGATTCTGCGTAAGTCGTTCGCAAATCTCGATAATATGTTTGTGCAAAAAAGGCTCTCCTCCGGTAATTATAATATGCCATGTTTTGCCTGTACTGTTAAAACATTGTTCGATGTGGGCCGGGGAATATGTATACACATCCTCATCGTCGTTTGTATAATGACCACAGTATGGACAATTAAAATTACAGATATTGTTGATTTGCCAGGTCATCATATAATCGTTGTCTCCAAAAAAACAATCGGCTAAGCTTTTAGTATTGCCGGGAGCGTAATTGCGCAGTGCCTCCTGAATATTAGTGAGTGTTTTCATTACCTAAAATCAATGGGTAAAGATAAGAAAATAAGTAGTACAATTGGCTTAATACCTTTACAATAAAAGCCTGCATACAATTTGAATAAGCAAGATATCACATAAAAACATCTGAAAATAATAGTAACAAGTTTTTGTGTAAACACAAAATTCTTTATTTTTACATAACAATTGACCGTGTTATACTACATAAGATTGAGGAAGATAGTAATACAAACTGTTTGTGCTGTTGCCTTTGTTGTGCTGGCGGCCTTTCTTATTGTATACATTTCTAATATCCGTATCTACGAGCCTTTGAAGTTTAGTTTCGATGGACTTGTTGCAGAGCAGGTTAAAGATATCCGAGTGTATGGCATATCGCCACTGAACAAAAAGCGTATTGTAATAGACCACAATACTCAAAGAAAATGGGATTCACCGGGTATGTATTTTAAAAGTATTGGCTTCGAACTACCTGATAGTATCGCCTGTAGATTAATTCATGTTTCTGTTTACATTAACAATAGATGTGTCTCTTATTCCCTGTCAGAGCTTCGGTTAAAAAGCCGTGAGAGTGGAATTGTCGATTACCGTTTTCCTGCTTCACTGCAAAGTACGTTCAGTTTTAGAAAGGTATTGCTGCTCACCATTAATTCTGGCATAATTGTTTTCTCGTTTTCGGCCTTGTTAATATTATCGGCCTTTGCCATTTGGAGGAGGAGATTGCGCACAAAAGGAGTAAAAGGCAATAAAGAAATATTGCCTCATTATCTGAAGCTGTTTATTTGCGCGTTAATTTGTTGTATTGCTTCCTGTTTTATATTCTCGGCATGGATTTTTGTCGCCTATGGTGCTATCAATTGGCTTACGGCAATATTCTTTATTTTATTGTTGTTTGCAACTATTGCAGTAATTATAAGCATAATTGCAAAACTTACAGGAGTAAGCAAGCGGGGTATGCAAAATATATTGAAAATTATTGCGCTGGTTTGCATCGGTTCGGTAGTTTTTGAAATGGGCTTACGCATAGGCGGTATCAACAAAACATACAACGAAGTTATCGGGTCGTTTTACGTGTCGGGATATGCAATAAACCCCGACTTCAACAACACAAAGCATCACCATACCTATACTTATAAGCCCTACAGTGTTCTTTTCGATTGCCGCAACGAATTTCGCTATAAGGTTACCACCAATTCGGAAGGTCTCCGCGATAATGAGAGGCAAATTGAATACCCCGACAGTGTAATTCGCATCATAGCCATTGGTAATTCGTTTACCGAAGGAGTAGGTGCTCCGCAAGATTCCACCTGGCCGGCATTACTCGAACAAAAACTGAGCAATAAGTTACAAAAAAAAGTGGAGGTATTTAATGCGGGCATTTCATCGTCGGACCCGTTTTTTGGATATAAACTTCTCGAAGAACAATTGTTGAAATATTCACCCAAGATGGTGTTGCTGGCTCCCGGAAGCTCCGATTTCGATTTTCATATGTACAGAGGCGGTTTCGAAAGGTTTACAGAAAATGGCTTACAATACAGAAAAGCACCCAAGCGCGAAACCTGGTATGCCCTCAGCTACATATATCGCTTTTTACTAAACAGCATTCTCGGTTACGATGGATTTTTTACAAAGAAACAAATACAATTATTTCATAGCAACACCTTGCGCGATGTGGAAGAATGCATATATCGATTCGAAGCACTGGCTCAAAAAAACAAATTTAAGCTAGTGGTTGTGTTTATCGACGATACCAAGCCTCGTTACCGGCCTCTTATCGAAAAGCTAAAAAACGACGGAATTATTTCGACAATCGACTTGTTCGAATACAACAAAGAATATTTTATGCGCACCGGTTATTCGCGCAGCAATTATTACTGGCCTATCGACCGACATTGTAATTCGAGGGGCTACAATTTATTTGCCGAAGGGATTACCGAAAACCTGATGCAAATGGGTTTAATTATAGAGAACAATCAATAAGTCTAAGGTTTTATAGTATTTTCACCCCTTTTCTTTTCAGAAATGCAGAAGCTGTATTGATGCGTTTATAAATCAGCTCTTCGGGAATTTTATCGGGTAGTTTCGCCGAATCGCATATGTCGAATTCAGAGTAAGGAATCAAAGTAACATCGTTGAAGCCCACTTGCTCAATAAACAATATACTGTCGGAGAAATCGCTATCGGTTTCGGAAGGAAACCCTACTATAAAAACACCTTGCAAATAGAGCTTTGCGTTGGCCTTGCGAAACTGCTTAATCGCAGCCAAGCTTTGTTCAATCTCCGACGGCCTGTTCATCAAGCTAAGTATTCTGCTGCTTCCGCTTTGCACAGGTACCGAAATAGCCTGAATTCTTTTCTTTGCAATTAGTGGCATCAACGCATCGTGATGTTGTATGCAGTGTGCCGGCTGCAAACCGTCTATCATCCATCGGGCTTTGATATTGCCCGTAAATGCATCGAGTTTGTTCAACAAATCGGCTAAGCTACTGCCTATGTCGATGCCATATGAGCCCACATCTTCGGCAATAATATTAACAAATCGTTGTTTTGTTTTAAGTAATTCAGCATACTCGTGCAGCACCTCATCGGGTGGTTTGCTTTTTAGTTGGCCTATATAAAAACGCGTATGGCAATAGGTGCAATGGCAATTGCATCCATTGGCAATAACCAGATAAGGAATGGGTTTGGGTTTCATCAGGCTTCGCAAAGCCCAATGGTGTTGAAGGCGTGCAATATTCTGGTATTGTCGATTGCACAACGATTCTTCGCCTAAATAATACCGCGGCTGTGTTTCGTCGAGGTGTTGAAATGCTGCTGCTTCACCACTCATCATTTTCTGAAAGGTAATGGTATTGATAAGCGTTACATTGGTTCTATGTGCAATGCTTTCGCGTATTTTGGGAGAGATACAACCAAACAGCATTACATGCCCCTGATGTTGGTTCAAACTATCGATAACCATTTGTTCGGTAAACCGCGTAACCACACAGCTTCCCAAAAGCAACACATCGCTTTGTTCAATAGTAAGAGCTTCAAACAATCGCTCGGCTTCGAGGCTACGAATGGGGCAGGTGTGATATATTTTACTTAATGCCATATGCAAATGTAGCTAAATAGTCAATCGGCAACAAGCCAAAGCCACTATCTTTTTTGCATATAAACGTTTCATTTGTTATATACCGAAGGTCACAAACTGTAATGCATTCTGCGGTTGTAGCTTTATTATTGGTTTTCTTATTAGAAATGTCGGTTTAAAGTACTTTCAATGACAATATACAATCAAAACAAACATATATCATATTCTCTTCCATCGGTAACAATTAAATTAAAAATGTATTTTTGCCTCGTAAAAACCTTGGGGATGAATCACAACCTGTATATGCACCGATGTTTGCAACTGGCTGAGGCCGGAATGGGTAAAGTTTCGCCCAACCCCATGGTAGGATGCGTAATTGTGCATAACAACACAATAATTGGAGAAGGTTATCACCGAAGCTATGGACAAGCACATGCCGAGGTAAACGCCATAAACGCGGTAAGCAATAAGCTCCTGCTGAGTGAATCGGTGCTGTACGTGAACCTTGAACCTTGCAGTCATTACGGGAAAACACCTCCCTGCGCCGATTTAATTATTGAGAAAGGCATTAAAAAAGTGGTTGTAGCTGCTCTCGATCCCAACCCTCTGGTTGAAGGCAGAGGCATTGAAAAACTGAAGGCTGCCGGAGTAGAAACCATTGTTGGAGTGCTGGCCAACGAAAGTCGGGAACTAAACCGGCGGTTTTATTGTTTTCACAACCAATACAGGCCCTATATTATCTTAAAATGGGCTAAAACTCTCGATGGCTACATCGACCGATTGCGCCATATTGGCGACGGACAACAACCTGAGTGGATTACCAACGAACAAAGCCGCTTTCTTGTGCACAAATGGCGCACCGAAGAAGCTGCCTTTCTGGTGGGCACTCGCACTGCACTGCTCGACAACCCTATGCTCACAGCGCGAATGTATCGAGGCAAACAACCCCTTCGCATAGCCATCGACATTGACAATGTTTTGCCCAAAACGCTACATATATTTAACAATCACGCACCCAGCCTAGTGTTTGGTAACATTGTACGCAACGATGTCGATTTCGAATTTCTCGACCTCAACCAAAGCCTTCCGACTCAAATTTGCAAAGCCTTATATCGGCGCAACATTCTGTCGCTAGTAGTTGAAGGAGGCCGCCAAACGCTCGAAGCATTTATCAACGAAGGATATTGGGACGAGTCGCGGATATTTACCGGAAACATAATATTTGGCAAGGGAGTGCCCTCTCCCGAACTGTATGGTGAACTGCAGTCAATTGAAATGCTTGGCGACACAGAACTTAAAATCTTCAGAAACGATGCCTGACACCAACAACACCCAACGGCCGTTTCAGACAAGAATTCTGATTCAGATCATTTTTATCATCGGAACCTGTTTTCTGTTGGGGCAGATGATTTCGGCAGTGCTTTTTTTGAACAGCGGTATCACCGAAATTGCATCCATCGACCCCGATAACCCACAGCAGATCGCCATGTTTAAGGCAGCCCATTTCTTTTCGTCGTTTTTAAGCTTTGTGGTACCTGCTCTTTTAATAGCATGGCTGGTATATCGAAACCCATGGCGCAGACTAATGCTGGTTGGCAAGCTCGATATTGTTTGGTTTATCGTTCCGTTGATTTGCCTGTTTGTGGCCCTGCCTTGGCTGAATTATCTGATACAGTGGAATGAATCGATTCGATTTCCCGATGCCTGGTCGGGATTGTACGATTCGTTCCGCCAAAGCGAAGACCTTGCAAAACACATGACCGACATAATGCTTACCGGCAACACAGCCACCGGTCTTTTTCTAAACATATTGCTGATAGCTTTACTTCCGGCCCTTGGCGAAGAGTTGCTGTTTCGTGGTGTAATACAGTCGTTTCTAAAAGATGCCACACGCAATGCGCACATTGCCATTTGGGTAACTGCATTGATATTTTCGGCTATCCATTTTCAGTTTTTTGGCTTTTTTGCCCGTCTGATTCTTGGCGCTTTCTTTGGTTATTTGGTGCTTTGGTCAGGCTCTTTATGGCCTGCCATTGCTGCTCATTTTTTCAACAATGCACTGGCGGTTGTGGCTCATTACTACATGGAACAAGGGTTAATAACTGAACAAACCGCCGAGTTTGGCAGTCAAACATCAGATTTGGGCTTTTCGCTGATTTCGCTATTACTTACAATAGTGTTACTACGATTCCTGTTCCGGAAATATAAATGCAAATTGTAAGCTGTTATCGGGCTTATATGCACTATTCGATTCGCGTGCAAATTCAATATTAACCGAAGTATCGGGTTCTTTAACCGAAACTGCGTTACAATTGGTTCCAAACAAATCATCATCACTCATTTCGTACTGCAATCCGAATCGATTGGTAATTTCTGCAGCGGCTTCTACAGGTAAGTCACTTGTCCGCATTATCACTTCTGCCCACACTTCGCCAACAAAAGCATCTATTTCGTGGCGTATAGCTGCCACATTTTCGATTTCGCCTGTTTTCACAAACACCATGTTCCGCCGATTGAGCCAGGCTTCATAAAACTTGTCGTACCATACCTTAACCATACCTATTGCCGGGTTGGTAAAGTACTTACCTCCCTCGGCCATGCGCCGGGCGTCGCCGTCAAACAGTGTTGCGGCTACCGAAATCAATTCGTCTTCGTGCCTGATATTTGGGAGTTTTCCGGTTTCCACGTCCAACTTATAGTATTTGCGTATGCTTACCGGTATTTCTTCGCGTTCGATGGCCATATTCATAGCCTGCAGATAATGCAACACAAACAGGCGCGATTTCTCGTACAGTTGCGAAAAATCTTTTTCGTACTGAAGCCTAAGCTTCATATTCAAGGCATTATGCTCTATTACTTTTTCGACCCATTGTGCATATTGAGCCGCTTTTTCGAGGTTTTGAAGCGAAATGTAATCGTCGGGTTTCACCGAGTTACGACTTGCCATCAACAGAGTTGTGAGGGCATTTAGCCTTATCTGATCTGAACCGGGCAAGCGAAACTGAGGCATAACGCAATTTTAATCAAAACATCAAGGGCGAATATATAAAAAGCAAACAGGTTTTAGGTTGGTGTTGCCATTATAAATGTAAACAAAAGAATGTTAATTGTTCACAACAGAATACGACGAAAGCGAAGGGTCAGCTTTCGAACAAGCTCAGGTATTTTTGCTGAAGCGTCTTAAGCAAATCAAGGCTGTTGTTTTTACTGTAAATGCGCACTAAATCAACAATTTCGGCATTACGATAGACAAAACTCTTGGCGGCATCGAATAATTTACCACTGCAATTGCTCCGCAACAGGTTTATATTGGCAGCAAACTGCGTCCACTCAACAACACGTTCTATGCGAAAGAACCCGATATCAGTATCTTCGGCGTTCACATATAAGCCCGGCTCGATTTCGTTAAGGGTAAAGAAACGATAGATTTGTATCAGTGCCTCGGAATTATCGATATCTTTCACTTTTCTTTTTAGCACCAGACCCTGATCGCGATAGCATTGTTGCAATGCAAATATATGGTCGTAGCTTTTAATTCCCGAAATCCTCACTGCGCAGCAACTGGCATGATTCATCGAAATGCGGGTATAAGCAGCAGAGAAGTGTAGCGGAAACTGCATTTTTACTTTCTTCGAAATTCTCACGATATCTTCCATAGTATAGGTTTCACCTGCAACTATGTAAATGAACATGGGTTTCGAAAATTCGGGTTCACCACCGTAGTAACCCGGAAATGCATTCAGCGACTCGAGAATACAGGTGTTTTTTATTCCCAAATCTTCGAGGCACCACAGGTTTTCTACTTTTGTGATGCAACCAAATAAGTCTTTGTGAATTGTACTCATGTTTTTTCGGTTGGGTTTTGTGTTGTTAGCACTGTTTTATACGATAAAAATCACTTACAGGTTCTGTTTATCGCATGTTTTTTTGTTGAAACATAATATCGGGCATTGAAACCGAAACCCAAACAACGTGTATGATTAAAGCAGCAGCCTATCAGTCAACAGATGCGTATCGCACTTTTATGTATTGCAAAATTTCGAATATTTCGGTTGGTTCGGTTGAGGTAACCAATTTGATACGGGTTTCTTTAAAATCGGGAATGCCTTTAAAATAGGTGCAAAAATGTCTTCTCATTTCGAAAATAGCTCGTGGAAGCGATTTGTGCTCAAGCGATTTGGCAAAATGCAATGTAGCCAAATCAACGGTTTCGGCTACACTAAGCGGAGGCAGTTCGGTGCCATATTGCAAATAGTGCTTTATTTCGGAAAAAATTTGCGGGCGCCCCACTGTGGCTCGACCAATCATAATGCCATCAACTTCGTAGGTGTCGAATGCAGCCTTTGCCGATGGCCCATCGTGTATGTCGCCATTCCCGATGATGGGTATATGAATTGCCGGATGGTTTTTTACCTCGCCAATCAAAGTCCAGTCGGCCTGGCCCTTATACATTTGGGTTCGGGTGCGGCCATGAATGGTTAGGGCTTGTATGCCTGCATCCTGAAGCATCAGTGCTATATCAACAATATTTTTGCTGTCGTGGTCCCATCCCAGACGTGTTTTTACCGTAACAGGTTTCGATACTGCCTTAACAATGCCGGCAGTTATTTCTGTCATTAGCGTCGGATTGCGCATCATACCACTTCCGGCTCCGCGGTTGGCAATTTTTTTCACCGGACAACCAAAGTTAATATCAATGGTATCGGGATTGGCAGCTTCTGCAATTTTAGCCGCTTCAATCATCGACTCTTTTAAATGACCATATATTTGTATTCCAATGGGTCGTTCGTAATCGCCTATTTTCAGCTTCTCGAGGCTTTTTCTACCTTCGTGCAACAAACCGTCGGCCGAAATAAACTCGGTAAACATCATATCGGCGCCATAGTGTTTACACAGAAAACGAAACGAAGGGTCGGTGACGTCTTCCATAGGAGCCAGCAAGAGGGGTTTCTCTCCCAGATTTATGTTACCTATTTGCACAGATGCAACTTCTTGGCCTTGGATAGATACGGATTAGAGTTTCTTTTTGATTTCGTACTCATCAAATGCCTCAATCACATCGTCTACTTTAATGTCGTTGTATTTTTCAATATTCAAACCACACTCAAGCCCCGAAACCACATCTTTAACATCATCTTTAAAGCGTTTTAACGACCCGAGTTCTCCGGTGTATACCACAATACCATCGCGAATAAGGCGTACTTTGGCGGTGCGTATAATCTTGCCTTCGGTAACCAGACAACCGGCAACGGTGCCCACTTTGGTAATTTTAAACACATCTTTCACAACAGCCGATCCCAGCACTTTTTCTTTTATTTCGGGTGATAGCATACCTTCCATGGCATCTTTTATTTCGTTGATGGCATCGTAAATTATGGAATAAAGTCTGATATCGATTTGTTCTTTTTCGGCCAATTTACGAGCACCCACCGAAGGACGCACCTGGAAGCCGACGATAATTGCATCGGATGCAGCGGCCAGCATAACGTCCGATTCCGAAATCTGCCCCACGGCTTTATGAATAACATTCACCTGTATTTCTTCGTTCGACAACTTTATGAGTGAATCGCTCAATGCTTCAATAGACCCATCCACGTCGCCCTTCACAATAAGCTTAATTTCGTGGAAGTTACCCAAGGCCAAACGTCGGCCTATTTCGTCGAGAGTGATGTATTTTTGTGTTCTGAGACCTTGCTCGCGTTGCAACTGTAATCGTTTGTTAGCAATAATTTTAGCCTCATGTTCCGTTTCCATCACATTGAATTTATCGCCGGCCTGGGGAGCTCCGCTGATTCCCAACACCACAACCGGTTGCGATGGACCGGCCGCAACAATTTTTTGTCCGCGTTCATTCACCATTGCCTTCACTTTTCCAGTGTAACTGCCGGCAAGTAAAATATCGCCAACCCGAAGTGTACCCGATTGTACCAAAATAGTTGAAGTATATCCCTTACCCTTGTCGAGGGTCGATTCAACCACTGTTCCTATTGCCCGCTTGTTGGCATTGGCTTTTAGATCGAGTAATTCTGCTTCGAGCAACACTTTTTCGAGCAACAAATCAATGTGCAGCCCTTGCTTAGCGCTGATGTCTTGCGATTGATATTTGCCGCCCCATTCTTCAACCAGATAATTCATATTGGCCAGTTGCTCCTTTATTTTCTCGGGGTTGGCATTGGGCTTATCGATTTTGTTGATGGCAAACACAATAGGTACCCCGGCGGCCGATGCATGATTGATGGCTTCAACGGTTTGGGGCATCACATCGTCGTCGGCAGCTACCACAATAATAGCAATGTCGGTGATTTGTGCTCCGCGGGCACGCATGGCAGTAAACGCTTCGTGGCCTGGTGTGTCGAGGAAGGTAATTTGCTTGCCGTTGTCGAGATTCACACCATAAGCTCCGATGTGCTGGGTAATACCTCCTGCTTCGCCGGCTACCACGTTGGTGTGCCTGATATAATCGAGCAATTTGGTTTTACCATGGTCAACGTGTCCCATCACGGTAACAATAGGTGGTCGGTGCGACAGGCTGTCTTCGTCGTCTTCTTCCTCCGAAATATCGCTTAGCACCTCGGCACTTACAAATTCAACCTTATATCCGAATTCATCGGCCACCAGTGCCATAGTTTCGGCATCGAGTCGCTGATTTATCGAAACAAACAAGCCCAGATTCATACAAGTAGCAATAATTTCGTTTACAGGCAGCTGAATCATATTGGCCAATTCGCTCACCGATACAAATTCGGTTACCTTAAGTATGTTCTTTTGAGCTTCGGTTTCCTCTATTTCGGCCTGCATACGCTGGCTTACGATATCTCGCTTTTCGCGGCGATATTTTGATGTTTTCGATTTTTGCTTTGTAGAAGTAAGACGTGCAAGAGTCTCTTTAATCTGTTTTTGAACCTGTTCGTCGGAAACTTCGGGTTTAAGCTCTTTTTTGCCTTTTTTCTTCGGGTCTTTCAGCTTTAGTTTCGATTGCTCTTTCCCTTTACTAACATCTACTTTAACGTTGTCTTTGCGGATACGTTTGCGTTTTTTCTTTTGTTCGCGTTCTTTCTCGCGTTCTTGTTTCCGCTCTACTTTTTCTTGTTCGCGTTTCTTGCGAATATCTTCTTCTTTTTTAACAAAATCATCGATGTTAATTTTACCCACCACACTGGGGCCGGTGAGTTTGTCGTATTTTGTTTTTATGAAGTTGTCTGTTTCTTCCGGTGCTTTATTTTCAACTGTAGCCTCGGGCTCTGTTGCAGGGGTTTCGGAGACAACCGTTTCGTTGATTTGTTCTACTTCATGAGCCACCGATTCTTCTACGCTTGCTTCTGGTGCTTTTCCATCAGGTTTGTCTGATTTTTTCTTTTTCGCGGGCCGGGTTTTCTGATTAATTGAATCGATATCAATTTTACCTACAACAACAACATTGTTTTTAGCCTTTTCTTTCGGAGGTTCTTCAAGGCTTTTTTCAGCATGAGCAACCGGTTCTTCTTGTGTTGGCTCCACCACTGGGGCCCCTGTGGTTTTTGCTTCCTCTGGTTGCATTTCTTTGGGCTGCACCTCTTCGGTTTTCTTCTTTTTCGACGGGTCGGGAAGGTCAATTTTGCCAACAATTTTTGGTCCGGTAAACCCCGACGAATCTTTTATCAAAAATTCTTTCTCTTCGATTTTTTCTTCTTCAAATCTGGGTGCTTCACTTACCGTTTCAGTGAGAGCTACTTTCTTCTCTTTACTGCGAGCCGAAATATCGAGAGATTGCTCTTTCAAGCTTACCGAATCGCTAAACTCTTTACGCAACAGCGGCAACAATTCGGCCGGAATCTTTGTGTTGGGATTCGTATCGATTTTGTGCCCCTTCTTAGCCAAAAATTCAATAATAGAACTGGTGCCCACGTTCAGTTCTGTGGCAATTTTTGCTAATCGTTGCGGTTTATTATCTGTATCCATATCTAATAATTAGTCAATATATCAAGTTCCACATGCTGGTGCAATTATTCGAATTCTGACTTCAAAATTGCAATTACTTCTTTAATGGTTTCTACTTCAAGGTCGGTACGTTTTTCGAGATATTCCATGTCGAGTTCAAGAACACTTTTTGCGGTATCACAACCAATTGCTTTTAACTGGTCTATAATCCAACCGTCAATTTCATCTGAGAATTCGTCGAGGTCGACATCTTCTTCGTCGTCGTTCATTTCGCGATACACATCAATGGTATAACCAACCAACTGACTGGCTAGTTTAATATTGAGGCCGCCCTTACCAATGGCCAGCGAAACCTGATCGGGTTTTAGGAAGACTTCGGCCCTTTTCGATTCGGTATTTAGTTTTATGCTGGTAATTTTTGCAGGGCTTAAGGCTCGCTGAATAAATAATTGTGTGTTGTTGGTAAAGTTGATTACGTCGATGTTTTCGTTGCGCAGTTCCCTAACAATACCATGAATACGACTTCCTTTCATTCCCACGCAGGCTCCTACGGGATCGACTCTTTCGTCGTACGATTCCACTGCAATTTTGGCCCTTTCGCCCGGAATTCGAACAATTTTTTTAATGGTAATTAATCCGTCGAATATTTCGGGCACTTCCTGCTCAAAAAGTCTCTCGAGAAACAACTCCGAGGTACGCGACAAGGTAATTTTGGGTGAATTGTTTTTAAAGTCAACGTCGGCAATTACCGCCCTAACCGTATCTCCTTTTCTAAAAAAATCGGTAGGTATTTGTTCTGTTTTGGGCAATATGAGTTCGTTGCCTTCGTCGTCGAGTATCAGAATTTCTTTTTTCCAAATTTGATATACTTCTCCCGAAACAATTTCGCCGATGCGGTCTTTGTATTTTGCATAGATGTTGTCTTTTTCTAATTCGGCAATTTTGGCCTGCAGATTTTGTCGCAATGCCAGTATTGCTCTGCGACCAAAATCCTGAAGTTTAACTTCGTCGATATAATCTTCTCCTTCTTCGTAATCTTCGTCGATTTTACGCACTTCCGTAAGGCTGATTTGCTTGTTTGTGTCTTCGAGTTCATCGTCGGCAACCACGGTGCGCGTTCTCCATATCTCAAAGTCGCCTTTGTCTACATTGATAATAATGTTGAAGTTGTCTTCGCTTTCGAAAAGTTTGGCCAGTGTAGCCTTGAATACTCCTTCGAGAACACTGATCATGGTAGGGCGATCGATGTTTTTCAATTCTTTGAACTCCGAAAAGGTTTCAATTAAATTACCGTGTTCCATGTTATGTTTTTGTTATGTTTAAAGTATTATTTTTTCGCTTGTTTTTTTTATTTGGTCAAATGCAATGGTAATGGGCTCCACCGGTTCTTTGTCTTTCTTTTTTGCTGCCGGCAACAGCAATATATCGGTTTCGTTCACCTGAAGCAAGGTGCCCGTATGTTTTATTGCTGAAAGCAGAATTACTTCAACGGGTTTTCCGATACATTTCAAGTACTGTTCTTTCACCTTAAAGGCGCTGCCAATACCCGGCGATGAAACCTCAAGCTCGTAAACGGGATTGTCGATATCGAGAATGGCCTCAATTTTTCGGCTGAGTCTACTGCATTCCGAAACTATTACACCTTCGGGTTTGTCGATATATATTTTTACAGCTTTTCCTTGCAACACCTGCACATCAACTAAGAATTGCCCCTCAACGAGGAGTTCGCTTACCAGTTGTTTTATTTTTTCTTTTTCAATCATTTGTTTAACAAAACAGGGGACAATGTCCCCTGACCACATACCTATCATACTCGCGCTGCAAATTTACAATAGTTTTTAAATAAAAAAAATATTTGTATCAATTAATTTGCCTCATCGCCCGAAATACCAAGCGTCAGGTCGGTTTCGGGGATATAGGGACACACAGCGGGTACCAACTTTTCAACATAGGGGTACAACAACGACGAACCGGCATAGTCGGAATTAAACCAGCGGTCGTTGGCATTAAACTGATTGATAATGAATATAAGACCGCTAATGATAAAACCCGCTTTCAGGGCACCGAAAACCACTCCGCCAAGCTTATTAAGCCAGTCGAGTTTAATTGCGTTCACAAAACGGTCGAGAAGTCGTGAGAGCAAGGTAATACCAACAATGATGGCAATAAAGGTAATAGCAAAAGAAATAACCGGAATATACTGGGCCGACACCGATTCGAAACCGGCAATATATTGCTGTGTATAGCACGATAGTTTCATGGCTCCATAAATCCCGAGTATTAAAGCGGCCAAACTACTGGCTTCTTTTATCAATCCGTGACTAAAACCCTTGTAGGCAAACCAGATAACGGGAATAGCAATGATAATATCGAGAACGTTCATAGTACTTATATATCTAGTTTTTCGTAAGGCGAATTCTGACTTATAAACTCGGGTACAATATTTTTCATTTCTTTTACAATGCTTTCTTCTTGTTTTTCTTCTACCTGGTTTATGATATTGTCGGTTAGTTCTTTGATATGATTGTAGTCGTATTCTCTCACTTTTGCAATCATAATTCGGGGGTGATAGGTAGTTACTGTATTTTCTTTATTGGCAAGCAGTTCTTCGTAGAGTTTTTCGCCGGGACGCAAGCCTGTAAAGCGAATCTGAATATCTTCTCCGAGTTTTAATCCCGAAAGTTGAATCATTTGTTTGGCAAGGTTTACAATTTTGATGGGTTCTCCCATATCGAAGATGAATATTTCGCCCCCCTCTCCCATGCTTCCTGCTTCAAGCACCAGCTGACAGGCTTCGGGGATGGTCATAAAGAAACGGGTAATTTCGGGATGGGTTACGGTTACAGGGCCTCCGGCTTCTATCTGTTTTTTAAATCGCGGTATTACCGATCCGTTTGAGCCCAATACGTTCCCAAAACGAGTGGTAATAAACATGGTTTTTTTAAACTGATTCATTGCCTGAATATAAATTTCGGCAATACGTTTCGAGGCTCCCATTACATTGGTGGGGTTCACGGCCTTGTCGGTAGAAACCATCACAAACTTTTTCACATCGTATTTCATTGAAATGTCGGCCAGCAGGCGTGTTCCGGCCACGTTGTTAACGATGGCTGCCGCAGGATTGCGCTCCATCATGGGCACATGCTTGTAGGCCGCTGCATGATACACATACTCGGGGCGAAACTGCTCGAAAGTTTTCTTTACCAATATTTCGTCGGTGATGTTGCCAATAACAATAGTATAGTTGCGGAACAAAAGCTTTTCTTCGAGTTCGGTTTCTAAATCATATAGTGGCGATTCGGCCATGTCGAACAAAACGAGCTGCTTTGGACTGAAGCGGGTAAGCTGGCGCACCATTTCGCTTCCTATGGAACCCGCTGCTCCTGTTATCAAAATGGTTTTGTCGAGTAACTGCTTACGAAGGTGCTTCTTATCCATTTTTATTTCGGGACGTTGCAGCAAATCTTCGATGCGAATATTCTTTATCTGTTTTAAACTCAGCTCCCCGTTTATCCAACTCGATACGTCGGGAATGGTTTTAACCTGCACATCGTTGCTAAGGCAAATATCGGTGATTTCTTGCTTTATTTCAACCGGAACCTGCTTACGCGCAATAATAAGCGTTGATATTTCGAGTTTTACGATTTGTGATGCCAGCTCGTGAATGTTAAATACGTTGATGCCCTCAATTTTGTTTCCGAGCACCTTCGAATCGCAATCGAAAAATGCCACCATTCGGTATTTCGATTCGGTGTCGCGATCGAGAGTTTTTTTTGTAATCAAAGCAAGTTGTTCCGTCCCAAATATAGCCACCGATGTCGATTTTTTGCGTGGGTTGTTAAACTCCATAAACAAGGTTTTCACCAACAATCGCGAGAAACTGAGAATGAAGGCTGTGGTAATAAAGTCGATAATGATTACCGACATTGGAATCAGATATTTTTGCCTGAAATAGAAGTTAATCACATTGATAATGATGAGTACTGCACTGCCAATAGTTGTTACCAGAATAAGGCGTTGCACATCGCGGGTGCTGGTGTGGCGAACCATGCCTGCATAGGTTCTCGCCAGAATAAAACTAAATGCTCTTATAAAAAGCACAATGGGAACCACATACACAAACATCTGTATTTCGAAAGCCGGTACCTTAAAGTTGAAACGCAAATAATAGGCAAACACAATTGAGAACAGACATATGGTAATGTCGATTAGAAAGATTACCCAGCGGGGCGTGATGCTTCGCAGTATATTTATATTCATAGGGCAAAAGTAAAAAAAACCGTTCTATTTACACCTCACAACACAAAAATCGAATTATTTCATGAGGCTGAGTACACAGGCAATTTTTTCGTGCCAGGTTTTTCCGCTTACATCGTATAGTTCGGCATAGATAATATAAATACCGATAGGGCATAGTTGGTTTCGGCTGTCGAGCCCATCCCAGGTGAGAGTTCCCATTAAGGGCAAGCTGGTGTTTTGAGCAAGCCAAACAATAAATCGGCCTTTGGCATCGTAAACGGCGATATTGGCAACAGTGCCCGGGGTTTCGAAACTAAACATAATATTCAACCTGTCGTCGAAGCCGTCGTTGTCGGGCGAAAACACCTTTGGATCAACGGTAATACTTCCTATTATTTCTGTGTCGGAAGGCCTGAACTGTGAGTTTTGATACCCCGGAGTAGCATAGCCCTCGCTGCCTGCCGCCGAATACCAGTTATTGTTATCTTGTGTGGGTGAGTCGAAATCGATTCTTTCGAGCGACACTCCATCTTTCGACGATAACAGCGCAAAGTGCATGTTTTCGGAATAGGCAAATTCATCGATTACCGTCATCGACCGGTCGAATACCACCAAATTGCCTTCTTTATCGGGAAGACTGGGCAAGGCTGCTGACTGAATAATTTTATCGGGATATGGCACATAATACCGGCTGCCAATATCAGAAGCATTTTCGGTTACCACCATGTAGTGTTGCGGAGGAATAAGCACACTGTAGGCCGAAGCTTGCTTGGCAGCATCGGGACTTCCTTCGGCATTGCGCTTCGAAAGCCATAGCTGCTTCAGGTCGAGTAGTTTTTCGGAACGGTTATAGAACTCTACAAAATCGTATCCTCCCGGATAGGGATTAAACAAAACTTCGTTTATCACCAAATCGCCCGGAGCTACCGAATCGGCTATACCGAAAATTACCTCATGATAATTTACCAGATTGTTGCCTGCGCAATCGACAATGCTGTCGGAAAATTCAAGGGTGTATATTAGCCCCTGTTCAAATACTGTATCGAATTTGAGTAATACCGACTCGTAGAGTGGAGGCTCGGCATATACCCAAACCGGATGTCCAATACTGCGGTCGACCCAATAATTATCGGATTGCAACAAAGCGTCTATGCTCATAGCTTCGCTAAAATACACCCGCACTGTGTCGGCAAGGGTAATTTCGGCATATTGCACCAAGGGTGATTGTATATCGTTGTTGGAAGCAGTTACTGAATTTTCTGCCGCCGGCGTACCCCCCGAAACATGAACACTGGCAGACCAATTGTTGCTGCCTTCGCACGGGTTGGTCAGGTCAATCATTTCGAGCGACCATCCGCCTTCTTTCTTAAAATTGTTGCGATACCATGCGTCGGAATAGCTCACGGCGTGAATATAGTTGCCTTCGCGCGACAATAGCGATACTGTAGCCCCTGCATTGGTAAGTGCAGGAAGTCCGGTAACTCCAACTATGCCCTGCATTCCCGAAAAAAGATTCAGATTGTTAACATTACATAGCGCCACATAGGCACCGGGGTCAAGCGTATAGGCAGGCAGATTACAATAGCTGCTGTTCACACGAATTTGCCAGCCATCGAGGTCTAGCGGAAAATTGCTTGCATTATACAACTCGATATATTCTGCATTGGGAAGCCCCACCACCGGATCGGGGTCGGCCATGATTTCGGTGATGAGAATGTTGTGAATGCTTGCAGTATACACCGAAAAACTAAATTGGGAGGGAGTTGAAACATTGCCACAAACATCGGCAATAGCACCAATGCTTAGGGTGTATATCGTGTTTTCGGTAAATGACGAGCCTACATACAATCGAATGGTTTTTCGGTCGCTGTCGGTTTCGGCCAATTCAGGATGCCCAAAATCGGGGCTAATTTCATAGTTTTCGGTGTTGAGTGCCGATACTGTATCTACCGCTTCCGAAAAAACTACCTGAATGCCATTGCCCGCAAAAGTACTCACCGACACTACCGAAGGGGGTGTAAGGTCGGGGTTGCTGGCAAATACCGAGTTTATATAGCCGGGTGTTCCACCGCTTTCGTCGTTCGAAGCAGTCCAGTTCATCGAGGCTTCGCAGTAGTTGTATGGGTCGATTTGTTCGAGCGACCATCCTCCGTCGTCCTTATTTCCGTCGCCATACCACGAAATGCTATAAGTTACTGCATTCACTTCTACGCTATCGGCATCAAGAAGTTTTAGTGTAGTGCCACTGTTCGAAATGGCCGGGAACGACGATATGGCAGCTATATTTATATCGGTGGCAAACAGTGCAGCCTTGTCGGGATGGCACAACAGCAGATACGATTCTCCGGCTATTTGCACCGGCGGAAAGCTTCTTACATAATTACCCACAATAAGCCTCCATCCACTCAAATCGACCGTAGCCTGTGATGTGTTAAAAATCTCGATATATTCTGCTTCGGGCAAACCCACCACAGGAGTTGGATCGGCCATAATTTCGTTGATTACTATCAGGTTGGGAGCTGTTGCCACCCACGAGAACAAAACCGATGCGGCAGGCAATATGTTTCCTGCCAAGTCTTCGATGTTCTGATACTGTAGCAGGTAGTTTTCACCCGACACTATTTCGGAGGTAAAACTAAGCAACAACTGAGAGGGGTTGGCCTCGAAAAAACCGACAGTTTCTGGTTGCCCCAGCCCCTGGCTGGCATCATAATTTTCGGTATTGAGCACAGCCGTTTCGAGCAATGCTTCATCGAAAATCAGCTTGAGTTTATTGGGTGGCACTACCACAGCCGAAAGCAATACAGGAGCCTCGGTGTCGGTAACAAAATTGCCGCTTACAACAAAATCGTCGAAGTAGATTTTGTCTTTGCGAGTGGTAGAATAAATGCAGCGAACACCAAAAAACGATGATGTTTCATGTGAATTATCGAAAGCACTGCCCTCGGTTTGATAATCGAAACCACCTAAGGTGTCGCTATACAAACTCCAGTTTCCGGTTTCATTGCGGGTAACTTTTATGCGCACATTCACTGTTGCCGTATTCAGCCTGCCGTTTGTGCCATCGATGATGCGCGTTGCGGCAGTACCTGTTTTGCGAAACAAACAAATATCGTCGTCGGTGTAGCCCACTCGTACATAGTAGCCGTTGAGCGATGCGCTCAGGTCGGCCTGACTGCTCATGAGATACACTTCGGTATAGTTCGACGACGACGGGTTAAAATCGTATTGAACCACAAATTCCCATGAAGCATCGAGCACTGCCTGAGAGGGGGTAGAAAGATAAGCGTCGCCGGTAAACTCAGCTTCGTTCAGCCATAAACGATTGTCGGGGCTTACCTGAAACTTGGCATCATGGCCTGACCATGTGGGGTTGTAGGTGAAATCGCCATCGCCGAAGTTGTCGGTAAATTGGGCCGTAAGAACAAACGGCATCATCAGAAAAAAAGCAAGCTGTAATATACGTATCATAAAACTTATGTTCATGCAACAAACTTACAAAAAGTTTGGTAACTCATGGTTAAATCTTTTGTGTAATTGAAATCACACCATGATGAAGCATGCTATTTGCAAAGGATAAAAGAAGAAATTGCATAATTTCAAAAAAAAGTATGTAGCCGGACAACTTTTTTTTACAATATTTTGTCTATGTATTTGTTATAATAGAACCAAATATTAGTAAATTTGTAGGATTCTAATACAAACCACGGTATGAGAAAAATGGCATTATTCCCGATTGTTCTGATTGCATCCCTGTTTGGCTGTCAGCAAGTCTGTTCTCAAAACCCCGATTACAGCAACTATGTAATTGACGAAAACACTTACATTAAGGTTTGTTTCACAGGAACCCACACTTTTGTAAGCGATTTGGGGTTTTATTTAGTCGCCAGCCCCCAAAATTCTTCGAAAACAAGCGAATATATTGAAGTAAAGCTCATGCCTGCTATTGGACTGTACTCAGATGCAACAGCAAGTATTGATGGTATTCCGGTTGAAAATTTTGGTTGCATCGACCCACCTCCATGGCAATTTTATACATGCAATAGTGGAAACGATTTCAACAACTTTTGTTTTTCAACACATTCCAATATAGGGGGGGCTCCAATAAGTTCAATAGACCCACAATACGCTCCTTGTGTTTGCGAGCTTGAAACGCCGTTAGAAGGGTTAGTAGCATCAGCCGGACCATGGAATCCTCTCTATGGAATAAACCCTGCAAATACAAACTGGTTTGTTCAAATTCGTGATTGCTACGGGTTAGATGTTGGAACATTAGATTGGGTTTCGCTATATATAGGGTTTAACATAGATTGCGGTTGTCATTATCGACATTTTTTTCAAGCAGGGTATATTATAAATGAAAATACCTGTTTATTCGAAGATGCTCCATTGGTTCCATTAGTAGTTGATTTGGATTATATTCATTACTCCAGTGGCACACCCAAAATTTGCCAAGTTGAAACCAGTGCTGCCAATTACAATGTACTTAGTTGGGTTAAAGATTATAACAATCAGTTTATTGATCATTATTTAATTTATCGTAAACAAGAACCGAATGGCAGCTATTTCCAACTGAGCCAGTCTGATTATGACCAGGAACCTACGTTTTTGGATGGAACAGCGCAGCCACATTTATATTCTTACCGTTATAGAATTTCGGTGATTGATACTTGTGGAAATGAAATACAAAGCCTAAGTCACAAAACCTTTTTGCTGAGTTATACTATTGAAACCGAAGGTGTTTGGAACTTATTGTGGCAAAACTACGAAGGTGTTAATTACTCCGACATTGAAATTTATCGAGGAACAAACCCCGATGAGATGGAATTGCTTACTACGGTTCCTGCTTCTGCGACAGCATACACCGACAATGAAGCCCCGATGGGGAGCTACGTATATTATCAATTGAAAATTGTGAATCCCAATAATTGCAATGCACAGAAAAGTGAAGGAGAAATTGTGTCGAATATTGCTACCAACGACGAAGGATATTATTTACACCAGATCACCCCGCTAATTCAAACTCAGTTCACCCTCTCGCCCAACCCCACCAGCAACACCGTTTTCGTTTCGTTCGATGCCCCCAAGGCCAAACTTAGCATTTGCGACCTGAACGGTAAAAGCTTAATTGTGAAAAATGACTTCACCGGTGGAGAAATCAATATCGGACATCTGAAAGCGGGTGTGTATGTGGTGAAGATGGAGACGGATGAGGGTATTGCTGTAAAAAAACTGATTGTTCAATAAATAACACAATAGAATTATGGCATTACTAACTCGCATTTTATTTACGTCAGGCATGGTGCTTCTGTTGTTGCCTAGCTTGTTTTCTCAGGAGTATATCATCAGCACTGGCACAGTAGCCCTATACGATTCGGGAGGTTCCGGCAACAATTGTTTGGCCTCTAAGGTTTCATCAAACAACAATGTTCAGAATAGCGATGTCGCAGTTCAAAATAAATTAACGGAATGTCAGGCGTATCAAAACTCAATAGCTGCAAATATCAGTTATGCACATCCCGATTCAATTTTTCTTGATATCTGCAAAGGAACTGAAATCAATTTCACGGCAATCAGCGATTTCTACAGTAACCAAACACAGGGCTATCAACAGACTACCGAAAATACCCGATATATCTGGACGCTTACAAGGGGCTATTTCGACATAATTACCGAAGTATCGGGCGAAGGATTAAATACGTTCAACTACAGCTTCGACGAAGCCGGTGGCTATATTGTAAGGCTGCGTTCAGAAGATATTATGCAATGTGAGGCCGATGCAGAAGTTAGTATCAGGCTAAGAGTATCGCGGCCTCCTGACTTTTTTGGCAGCCACATTACTCCGGATGAAATTTGCCCCGGGCACGAAGTGTTGCTACATGGCGAGGTTTCGTCGCAAACCTTCAATATGCATTCGGCAATTACTCATGTAAATCAATGTATTACCGATCAGGAGATTATTGAAATACCTATTTCGGTTAACTTTTTCGACAATGGAAATGTAAGTATTGGCAATGTTGACGATATAGCCTCGATATGCATGAATTTCGAGCATTCATATGCCGGCGATTTGTATATCGACCTCTTTTGTCCGACAAATCAATCGGTACGACTTCATAATTATTACACCTGTAATAACTCCTATTTTGGTTATCCGAATCAGCTTGACAATTGCGAACCGGGAACCGGATTACAGTATTGCTGGAGCTCAAGCGCAGAAAATCCCATACAAAGCAATTGTCAGTCGTATAATACCATACTACCCGGGAACTATCTTCCGCCACAATCGTTCGAAGCCTTAATCGGATGCCCGGTAAATGGTGAATGGAAAATTCAAATATACGACAATTGGGGTAGCGACGATGGGTATGTTTTTTCGGTTGAACTGGCATTTAATCCGGAACTTTTTCCCGAAACAGAGCCCTGGGTTTATACCATAAGCTACGATTTGTCGGAAACCACCACAAGTGCCTATTGGTCGGGGACCGGAACAAACGGGAATTTTGGTGCCGACCAAGTAGTATTTCCACAGGGCGAAAACATAAGTGTTCCTTACGTATTTACCGTTTCCGATAATTTTGGGTGCACCTACGATACAACTTTAATCTTGAACATCAGAGATGTGCGCGACAATTTATGTTGCCCCATTTCTACGCCTGAAATATGCTATGTTACTACCAACTCCAATAACAAAGCAGTGCTGTATTGGACGAACCCCGACTGGCAAATCGACTCAATTTATATTTACAAAGAAATTGATGGAGAATATCAGAAAATTGCGGTAATTGCCGGAACAGCCAGTGCATATATCGATGGGCAGTCGAAACCTCATCTTGTATCGGAAAAATACCGAATATCGTTTTGGAACTCATGTAACGAGGAAAGCTTTTTAAGCAGCTATCACAAAAATATGTTGTTAAACCTCAGCTATATCGACAACAATTCATTTCGGTTGAATTGGTCGGCATACGAAGGTATCGATATTGATAATATAAAAATATGCCGTGGAAGCACTCCCGAAAGTATATTATGGTTGGCCACCATTGAGGGAGATGCCACAGAATTTATTGATGACAATTTACCCAACGGCTACACCCACTTGTATTACATAGTTGATATCAATTATCACGACTGCAGTGCCCAAAGCAACGACCGGCTAATTCGTTCGAATATTGCCACCAACAATGCCGATTATTATTTTTCTATCTCTACGCAAATGGCAATCCCTTTCAAAATATCGCCCAACCCCGCCCGCAATACCGTAAATGTTTCGTTCGAGGCCCCCAACGCCAAGTTGAGCATTTGCGACCTGAACGGGAAAAGTTTAATAGTGAAAAATGCCTTTACCGGCGGCGAAATCAATATCGAACACCTGAAAGCGGGCGTGTATGTGGTGAAGCTGGAGACGGATGAGGGTGTTGGTGTGAGGAAATTGGTGGTGGAATAAATGAATACAAGAATGCAGAAGACAGAATTCAGAATACAGAAGGGGCGAGTTACAATGCAAGAAAATCCCGCTGTTCCGAGAAGGTTTGGCAAGCTCAAGCCGGAGTCAATCGAATTCGAATTGCCAGCCGCCCACTTCTGTATTCTGTCTCCTGAATTCTGTATTCCCAAAAACAAAACATAATGAAAAAACTACTTTCACATTCATTGCTATTACTGGCAACATTTGCGGTGACCTTGTCGCTGCACGCTCAAAATCCTGCTCCGGTAGGCGAAAACACATATATCAAAGTGTGTTTCTGGGCAGACCACAGCTATGTGTCCGACCTCGGCTTTTACCTGAAAGCTCCGGGACATCAGCAATCGGAACCGGGCGAAGCGGGGGTGGTACAATTGTGTCCGGCTGCTTCCGACTGGGGTGCAGGAGCACAATTCGGCAGCTGGACGGGAATCCCTTGGTCAACATTGGGATGCAACGACCCAACCGACGAAAACACGGTGTGTAACAGCGGAAACAACCTAAGTCAGTTTTGCTTTTCGACCCATGCCTATCGTGGCGGGCCTCAGTTAATTGCCGGAAATCCGGAGCAAACCCCCTGCGTATGCGATATGCCAACCCCTCTTACCGGAACATTTGCATCGGTGGAATCGTGGGAAAACATTTACGGTTTCGATATAAACGACGAAGGATGGAGTGTGCAAATCTACGACTGCGAAAATATAGATAATGGCACATTTCTTCAGGCAAGTATCCACTTTGTAAACTACAGTCTGTGCGACTCGACCGAGGTTCTGCACGAACTCGCCGATGTTTCAATTCCCATAAACGACGGGTCGTGCAGTGCAAGTTCGGCCAGTCTGCAATCGCTGCCCTATCAGGGTAGTTCTGTTGTTAATTTCGAAGAAGAATATCCAAACATTTGTGGTATTAGTGTAAACGAAAACAACAATCCTGTAATTTATTGGAATAGCTTCGCCTCGCAAATTGTTGATTCGGTAATTGTTTTTGCCATCAACAACCAAAGCAGCGATATGTATAGGATTGGTGCCGAAAAATTTACCGGCGATGCCAGCTTTACCGACTTATCGGCATTGCCCCATCTGGCCGAAGCAGAATATTGCATAGGGTTTAAAAACATTTGCGGATATATCAATCTGATAAGCACACATCAACACAGCACTTATCTGAGCCTGTTATCCGAAAATACCAATTACCAACTGCAATGGAATGCCAACGAAAGTCTGACAAGCCAAATGGTGCTTATATATCGCGGCACTTCAGCAACTAACCTGCAACAAATAGCCAGTGTTTCGTATTCCGATTTGAGCTATACCGATATTTTCGACTCTCAGGGTGAATATGTGTATTACAAAATAAGTTGCGAAACCAATTATTGCAGCGAAGACAAAAGCAACCTGAACTTAAACTCGAATTTAGCAACCAACGACCCGTATTATTTTACCTCGTATGTGGCCGGTTCCACCATTGAGGACGTTAAAATTTACCCCAACCCTGCAAAAAATTCGATTTCGATTTATTTGAAGGGAATAACCGCTACTGTTGAAATACTTGATCTGAGCGGAAAAAAAATGATGCAGCTCTACAATTATACCGGAGGTGAAATCGATATTTCGCATTTCGATAATGGAATTTACCTGATAAAGCTGCAAACAACCACCGGCATTGCGATACGAAAATTGATTGTTGAGTAGAATTTCGAATTCAGGCCAAAATAAACTTGTTTGTTTGTAAAGTTAGCTTTACATTTGCAGAAAGTTTATATTCATTCAATATGTTCAAATCCCGTATCGTTTTTCTTCCATTCGTTTTTCGATTTATCGGGCTAGCTATTGTGCTGATTGCACTTGTGATGGCCATTATGAAACTTGCCGCCGGAACACCATTTTGTACATTTTTTCGATTTGACGCCGACATTCGCGTTTATGCCATACACGCCATTCTTATACTTGGATTTTTTTTGATAGCATTTTCGAAAGAACGCATCGAAGATGAGCGAATACAGTATTTCAGAACACACGCAGTGTTTATCAGTTTGATGGTGCATGCGGTATTTTTCTTTGTATTAACCTTTACCAGCCTTACACTGAAATGGATTAACTTTCCGGCTATTATCCTAATGAATTCGATATTCTTAGTGTACATTTTAGCATTTTACATTTTAAAAATCCGCGACCAATTGTGTAAATCAATCTACAAATCCGACTAATATGATTAACTACATACGCGAAGAACGTAAAAAGCATCAGCTTAGTCAGGAAGAGCTTGCAAAAGCCATGAAAGTGTCGCGGCAAACCATTAATGCCATTGAAGCCGGCAGGTATTTGCCATCGTTACCCTTAGCACTTAAACTATCGCAATATTTTGAAAAAACGGTAAACGAATTATTTGTAATTGAAGTGTTTGATGTTGAATAATTTAAATACAAGAATACAGAATACAGAAGAGGCGTTTCGTTGGGCGAGAAAAGCCTGCTGCTCCGAGAGATTATGGCAATACTAAGCCGGAGGCACTTGCCTTTGAATTGACAACCACCCCCTTCTGTATTCTGTCTCCTGAATTCTGTATTCCTCTTCAAAAAACTCAGTGATTATTGTCGAATATAAAAACAATATGCAGAAGACAGAATTCAGAATACAGAAGAGGCGTTTCGTTGGCCGAGAAAAGCCTGCTGCTCCGAGAGATTATGGCAATACCAAGCCGGAGGCACTTGCCTTTGAATTGACAACCACCCCCTTCTGTATTCTGTCTCCTGAATTCTGTATTCCTCTTCAAAAAAGAACACAATAAAAACGATACCATGGAACGAAAACCCTCACAAAACTTTCAGGACTTAATAGTCTGGCAAAAAGCGCATCAATTGGTTCTGGAGGTTTACCGTTATAGCGAATCATTTCCAAAAGAAGAAATGTTTGGATTAACATCGCAACTGCGCAGGGCAATTACTTCGGTTGCAGCTAACATTGCCGAAGGTTTTAAAAAACGTGGAAAACCCGACAAAATGCGATTTATAAATATCGCCCAGGGTTCGCTTGAAGAGTGTCGCTATTATTTTATTCTTGCTCAGAATTTAAAATACGGTAACAGCAGACACCTCGAAACAATGGCAGAAGAAGTGAGCAAACTGATGGAAAGCTACAATAGTTCAATAAAAAGTTCGTGTTCCTAAATCAAAATTGCAAATTAAGAATGCAAAAGACAGAAACAAGAATACAGAAGACAGAATGCAGAAGACAGAAGGGGCATTTCGTTGGGCGAGAAAAGCCTGCTGCTCCGAGAGAATCTGGCAATATCAAGCCGGAGGCAAATGTGTTCGAATTGACAACCGCCCCCTTCTGTATTCTGTCTCCTGAATTCTGTATTCTAAAAAACAAACTATAATGAAAAAACAAATTCTAATTCTCAGCATTCTCCTTTCAACAACATCGGCGTTTTCCCAGTTTGGTGGTGGCTCCGGCACAGAGGAAGACCCCTACCGCATTTACAGTAAAGAACACCTTGAAGAGTTACAAAACAGTCTTTCGATAACGGTTGATTACACAGGCACACACTTTTCGTTGATGAACGATATTACCGATTCGCTGAGAACGCCAATTGGAAGGTTAAATCTGGACTTTAACGGTTATTTTCATGGACATGGTCATACCATCAGGGTAGCTCTTGACTCCAGAAACGATAGCTATTATTATACCGCCTTGTTTATGATTCTAAGTCCTGCAGCATACGTTGATTCAATTACAGTTGAAGGTACCATTTATGCCATGTGCGGCATAGTTAACCTTAACAAAGGAAGGGTTAACGCACTTATAAATAAAACCGAAAATAATTATCAAAATCTTAATTTTCTTGGAACAACCCCTAATGCAAGTGGGATTTGCAGATCGAATGTTACCGGTGCTATTGTTGAAAATTGTACAAATTATGCCACAATACACGGGTACTATTTAGGGGGGATTTGCTGTGCATCAGCAGGGAGTATTATCAATTGCCGGAATTACGGGAATATAAAAATCTATAACTCACAGGGATTGAACAATTTAAATGCAGGTGGAATCTGCTATAATAATTCTGGAAGTATTTCAGGATGCAAGAATTTCGGTTCCTTTGATTTTACCGGTCAGGATTTAATCGTGGGCGGCGGTGGCATTTGCGGGCACGCAAACGGGCCTATTACTAATTGTCAGAATTATGCAAATCTATCGGGCAAAATAGATAATCTTGGAGGTATAGCAGGATCGGTTATCGAATCAGCAATCAACAATTGTTCAAATTATGGAATTATTGATGGTCGTAACAATATTGGAGGAATAGTTGGAGACAATTATAGCTGGAGTTCATCAGTAAACAATTGTTTTAATAGCGGAAATATTTATGGGATTCAAAATGTTGCCGGCATTTTTGGACATCGAAATGACGATACAATTACAAATTGTTTAAATGTAGGTCTCTGTTATGGTTCGGCAATAACATGTCTTGATACAACAGGGCTATTAACCAACAACTACTACGACAAACAAATGTGCCTTTCTAAAGGAATAAACGGTGAAGACATCTCCGGTTCAGCCGAAGGCAAACTTACCACACAACTTACAGGTACCAGTCCCGAATTACAGGCAATGCTTGGCGATGGCTGGTCGTATGCCGAAGGCCGTTACCCAATTCCATTAGGTTTGGAAAACGACAGCCTCGCGTTGGTTGCTGCAACTCCTGTTTATTTGCATTTTGAAAACGAAGAAGATTATAACCATGTTGATAGCGTTACAAAGAACTTTACTGTAACCACGGGCGTTTCGACAGGCTCAACGACCGTGGCGTTCGATTGGGAGGCAACAAACGGGCGAGTTAGTTTTAGCGACGAAAATGTAACGCTTTTAAGTTTGGGAATGGAAAACTTGACTGTCAGTTTAGGCGATTACAGCAAAGAAATCCGCATTTATATTGTTGATACCGAAGTGTCATTCTCACCGCAAACTATAATCGGTGGGATTATACTTTATCCAAACCCTGTTGATGATTACCTAAACCTGAATTTGAACGGTATAAAGGCTGATAAGCTTAAATTGTATGATATTACAGGCAAATTGTTATCGTCAAACAGTATAAGCTTGGATCAAGCCCGTATTTTTACCGGCAGCCTGCATCCCGGGATTTATTTGATAAAGGTTTGCATAGACATTAAGGAAGTTGCGACGCTGCGATTTATGAAAAATTAAAATGAAAAAATTATTATTATTTACACTGTCAATTTACCTCATTCAGGTTGTGTTTGCTCAGTTCGGAGGAGGCTCAGGTACAAATATTGACCCGTACCGTATTTACACAAAATCCCATATGGAAGAATTAAGCGACAGCCTGTTGTTGGGCAACTCCTTTACTGGTGTTCATTTCGATTTGATGAATGATATTTCTGATTCGTTAAGAACCCCGGTTGGCAAGAATAATTTTCCTTTTAATGGAAGTTTTCATGGCAAAGGGCATAACATTATTTTGGGTATGGATTTGCGTGACAGTACTCAGTATTCATACTCACAAGCAGATTATTGCCTATTTCCTGTACTTGGTGAATCCGCTTATTTAGATTCGTTAAGTATTTCAGGCTATATTTTTGCAAGTTTAGGCCTTGTCGGAAATAATTATGGGGAGATTAATTACTGCATAAATAATCTTTCATCCCCTTTTACACACGATGAGATTCATAATGCAATTGGTTACGAAATCTATAGTGCTGGTATTTGCAAAGGTAATTTTGGAGGAATAATACAAAACTGTATGAATTTTTCGGAATTATATGGATTTTTTGTTGGCGGCATTGTTATAGAAATAAATGTGTCTGATTATCAAAATTTTGCAAAATTAAAAAATTGCATAAATTATGGTGATATTACAATGTTAAATAATTTTGATAGCCCTTCTGGCGGCGGTATAGCTGGATTAAATATACTTGGGTATGATGAAAATCGACCAGTAATAATTGAAAATTGCAAAAATTATGGTAACATCTTGTTTACAGGTAATTATTGGGTTCACGGGGTTGGCGGTATTGCAGGATATATTATAGGTAACACCTTAATAAGTAACTGCATAAATTACGGAAATATAGAAGGTAAAATTATGTATGGAGGTGGCATAGCAGGGTACATAAATCAATATACTTTAATTGACAAATGCAGCAATTACGGGAAAATCTCAGGGGAAAATAATATTGGAGGTATTTTTGGACTCGGAGCTGGTTTTCGTATCAGTAACTGTTTTAACAGTGGAAATGTCAGTGGCTCTTCATATACCGGTGGTATAGGATTTGGGATAGAAGAACCAACTACCGATACAATATACAATTGCTTAAATATTGGTCGCACAAACAGTTCAGCCATTATTGCCAATGATGCAGAGTTAGAAATCAATTCTCTAACAATCACCAACAACTACTACGACAAACAAATGTGCCTCAGCAAAGGCATTGCCGGTGAAGATATCCCCGGTTCAGCCGAAGGCAAACTCACAACCCAGCTCACCGGAACAAGTCCCGAACTTCAGGCAATGCTTGGCGACGGCTGGTCGTATGCCGAAGGCCGTTATCCTATTCCGCTGGGTTTGGAAAACGACAGCCTCGCGTTGGTTGCTGCAACTCCTGTTTATTTGCATTTTGAAAACGAAGAAGATTATAACCATGTTGATAGCGTTACAAAGAACTTTACTGTAACCACGGGCGTTTCGACAGGCTTAACGACCGTGGCGTTCGATTGGGAGGCAACAAACGGGCGAGTTAGTTTTAGCGACGAAAATGTAACGCTTTTAAGTTTGGGAATGGAAAACTTGACTGTCAGTTTAGGCGATTACAGTAAAAATGTCAGAATCAATATTGTAGATATTGAAACTTCTGTTCCAACTCAAACTATCGAAAATGGAATAACGCTTTACCCAAATCCGGCAGGTGAATTCATAAGTTTAAATTTGAATGGAATTAATGCTGAAAGGGTTGACGTTTATGATATCACAGGGAAACTGCTCTCAACCGACAATCTAAGTTCTGAACAAACTCAGATTTTTACAGGAAACCTAAAGTCTGGATTGTATTTGCTGAAAGTTTACAATGACAGTCAGAACATAACAACCTTGAAATTTATTAAACAATAGAATGCAGAAGACAGAATTCAGAATACAGAAGTTGTGTTTCGTTGGGCGAGAAAAGCCTGCTGCTCCGAGAGATTATGGCAATACCAAGCCGGAGGCACTTGCCCTCGAATTGACAACCACCCCCTTCTGTATTCTGTCTCCTGAATTCTGTATTCCATCTCCAATTATTCTGTCTCCTGAATTCTGTATTCCAAAAAGTAAAAGACAATGAAAAAAACACTTCTCATCCTCGCGCTAATCGCCTTGATTGGCGGCGCATTGCAATCGCAAAACCTGTTATTCTGGGGCGAATACGTTAATGGACTTATTGTTAGAAGCGATATCGATGGCACAAACATCGACACACTGGCAACCGGCCAATATGGTGTTTGTCGTGTTCGCACCGACGACACTCACAAGCAGGTGTACTGGGCTGCGGGGTCGCATAATAAGATACGTAGAATTAACTACGATGGCACAGGACTCGAAGATGTAATATCAACAGCCAACAACATTAACGTGGTTGAAGTAAACCCCAAAAACAGTCGCATCTATTTCTCCGAAAACTATCAGAACAGTATAAAATCGTGTAAATTCGACGGAAGCGATTTGCAAACGGTTATCAGCAACGCCGGGTTGGTTATGGGGATAGGTATCGATACAATTCAGAATCTGATTTTCTGGGCCGATATGTCCGGGCACAAACTGCATAAAGCCAATCTCGACGGTAGCGAGAATACAGTTATTCTCGAAACCAACCTGAATGTTTTTGATATATGCCTCGACATCAAATATTTGTATGTGTACTTCACCGAACGCACCGGCGAAAAAGTATGGCGCGTAAGTTACTACGGGACCAACCTCACCGAAGTTCATCAGGGGAGCAATGTGGTGGGTGCTCTCAGCATTAACGACGATTGCAACCAATTGTACTGGGTTGAGCGCGAAAATGGGTTTATAGTTACCGGCACAACAACCGGAACCAACCGTGAGGAGCTAATCTACTGGCCGGGTAGTCAGATTTCGGGCATTGATGTGGGAAGCAGTGGTTTTAGCGATGCACCACAACATACTCAATCAAAAATTAATGTGTTCCCCAATCCGGGAGCTGCACAAATTTCGATAGAAACTTCTGCCGGTTTTAACTGTAACAGTATTCGAATTGTTAACCTGCAGGGGCAATGTGTAATGCAATGCAACTTCAGCAATAGTCTCGATGTTTCGCATTTGGCACAGGGAATGTATGTGTTGTGTTTGTACGACTCAACTTATAAGCAATATTGTGTTCGGTTTAGTATTGAATAATTAATTATTACGTGATGAAAAAAACTATCTGTTTCCTTTTTCTGATGATTCCATCAGTTGTAGTATTATCGCAAATCATGCAAGTTTCCTTTCAAGGCACCTGCCTTACCGAAAGCCTCGATTCGGTGAGGGTAAAAAACATCTCTCAGTGCTCCGACGATTTAGTGGTGTACGGAACCGACACATTGTGGCTTGTTGTAACCAATATACCAAATACGGTTTCAAATACGTCCCATAGTCTTTCGATATACCCAAATCCTGCGTATGAAGCATGCACCCTTGAATTTTGGGCAGAACAAAATGGCCAGGTAGATATTACCGTAACATTGATGAGTGGAAGAACTGTGTTTCGCGACACCTACCTTGCCGATGCAGGATTGCAGTCGTATTCACTTTCGGGTTTGCCGACAGGCCTATATATTGTTTCTATTAGAACATCCGAAAACTGCTACATGGGAAAGCTAATTTCGGCAGCGTACGATAACACAAAATTCGGCAGCAATAGCACATACGAAACACGAAAATGCTCAAACCGGCAACAGGTTTTAACGAAACAAAAATCAATTGTTCAATTCGTTTACCAAGAAGGCGATGTGATGTTGTTTGAAGCTTTTTCGGGAGATTACCCTTCTGTTATAAAAACTAAAAGCGATTTTGACTCAGAAAACATTATCGATTTCTGCTTTATTGAAAACACCATTACGGGGAACATTTCTCCCTGCGTTCCATCGCAACAAAACTATGAGGTCGATTTTCAGGAGCACCTACAATATGAATGGGAATATTCCGGTAATAATGTAAATTACATAGCCGGTGAAACAGCCGCCGAAATTACCTTAAGCATGGGCAGCGAAACAGAACCGGGGAACATCAGTGTTATGATATCGTCGGATTGCGGCATAGAGGCCATCCATAGCATGTTCCTCAACCCAAGCACCATACCAGGGCAAGCCATTGCAGCACAAGCAACTGCAATTACCTCAACCGGTTTTACTACAAACTGGAGCGAAGCCAGCGACGCAGAAGGATATTACCTTGATGTTTCGCGTAATGCTTCATTTACTGATATTGTTCCTGAATACCACCATTTGGATGTCGGAAACAACACATCATATACTGTTCCCTTGATCGATTGCTCCGAAGATTTCTTTTATCGTGTAAAGGCCTACAACGGAAATTGTTCAGGACCCTATTCCAACAGCATTTCGGTTTCTACAGCCGATGTTTTTTGCCCGGCTACAGTTACCGATGTCGAAGGGAATATATATCAGGTAATACAAATCGGCTGCCAGTGCTGGATGCGCGAAAACCTGAAAACTACCCGTTTCAGCGATGGCTCCGAAATCGAAATGGTAAACGACAACATGGATTGGTTCAACACTACCGATCCGGCATACTGTTATCATGGTAATGATGTTGGATGGAGAGACATATACGGAGTTCTCTACAACGGGCGCACCATTGCCACCGGAAAACTGTGTCCCGACGGCTGGCATGTTCCCACCCACGATGAATTTACCATGCTCGAACGCTTTATTTGCAATTCTGGCAATTGCGAAGAAGAATTTCCGTACAACACCACCACAACATCGTACTGCGGCACCAACGAAGCGACCAAACTAAAAAGCACGCGTACGGTTCCCGATGCACATCCCCGTTTCGAATCGCCCAATATTGCCACCAACGAATATTTATTCGATGGATTACCTTCGGGTACCCGTATCACCAACGGGCAGTTTAGTTCGCTGGGGACAGCGCTGCAGATTTGGTCGTCCACTCCCGACCAGGGCATGTTTTGGTACCGTATACTCGTGTATAGTTCACCAAAAGTATGGCGGGGAAAAGCACCTTTACGTACGGGGCTTAGCGTAAGATGCTTGAAAAATCAGTAAGATACAAATTGGTTTTACCAAAACTGCAACGAATGCTTATATTTGCTGCAATTTTACTGAACACATCATGAAAGAATTCAAACGACACCTGATAACTTCGGCCTTGCCTTATGCCAACGGACCGGTTCATATTGGCCACCTGGCCGGTGTTTATGTACCTGCCGACATTTATGTGCGCTATCTGCGTGCCCGCAACCACGATGTGGTTTTCATCGGCGGAAGCGACGAACACGGGGTTCCCATTACCCTGCGTGCCCGTAACGAAGGGCTTACACCCCAACAGATAGTTGACCGCTATCACGAAATCATTAAAAAATCTTTTGCCGATTTTGGCATTTCGTTCGACATATACAGCCGCACCAGCAATGCCGTGCACCACGAAACTGCGGCAGAATTTTTCACCACCCTCTACGAAAAAGGCGAATTTGTGGAGCAGGTCAGCCGCCAATATTTCGACGAGCAGGAGCAACAGTTTCTAGCCGACCGCTATATTATGGGTACCTGCCCAAAATGCGGTGCCGAAAATGCCTATGGAGACCAGTGCGAAAAATGCGGGTCATCCCTCAGTCCCGACGAACTCATCAACCCGCGTTCCACCATCAGCGGTCAGGCTCCTGTACTGAAAGAAACCAAACACTGGTACCTGCCGCTCGACAAATACGAAGGCTGGTTGCGCCAATGGATACTCGAAGAACACAAAGAGTGGAAACCCAATGTGTATGGTCAGTGCAAGTCGTGGATCGATGCCGGGCTGAAACCCCGCGCCGTTACCCGCGACCTCGACTGGGGCGTGCCCGTCCCCCTCGACGAAGCCAAAGGCAAGGTGCTGTATGTGTGGTTCGATGCACCCATAGGTTACATTTCGGCAACCCGTGAACTTACCCCCGACTGGGAAAAATACTGGAAAGACGAAGATACACGTATGATTCATTTCATTGGGAAAGACAATATCGTGTTCCACTGCATTATTTTCCCGGCCATGCTGAAGCACGAAGGCAGCTACATTCTGCCCGACAATGTGCCTGCCAACGAATTTCTGAATCTCGAAGGCGATAAAATCAGCACCTCGCGCAACTGGGCCGTATGGTTGCACGAGTATCTCAACGATTTTCAGGGGCAACAGGATGTGTTGCGCTACGTGCTCACCGCCAATGCTCCCGAAACCAAGGACAACGACTTTACGTGGAAAGATTTTCAGGCACGCAACAACAACGAACTGGTAGCCATTTTAGGCAACTTCGTGAACCGTGCCCTGGTGCTTACGCAGAAATATTTTGATGGCAAAGTGCCCGAAGCCGGCAAGCATAACGAGTATGATGAGCAAATACGTCTGCTTTGCAGCGATTATAAGACGAACATCGAGGAAAATATCGGGCAGTTTAAGTTCCGCGAAGCCCTGAAAGAACTGATGAATATTGCCCGCCTGGGTAATAAATACCTGGCCGACACCGAGCCCTGGAAGCTGATAAAAACTGATGAAGATGCGGTGAAAACCATTTTGTATAACTCGCTGCAATTGTGTGCCCGCCTGGCGGTACTGATGGAGCCCTTCCTGCCATTCAGTGCTCGGAAGCTAAAAGATATGCTGTGCTTGCCGCAACGTAGCTGGGACGATTGCAACAATTTCGACCTGCTGCCTGCCGGACATGTTCTGGGTGAACCCGGTTTGCTTTTCGCTAAAATCGAAGATGCTGCCATCGAAGCCCAGATAAACAAGCTGATGCAGACCAAGGCAGCCAACGAAGCCGCGGCACTGAAACCGACACCGGCCAAAGAAAGCATCGAGTACGACGATTTCACCAAACTCGATATTCGTATTGCCACCATTAAGGAAGCCGAAAAAGTGCCCAAAGCCGATAAATTGTTGAAACTGGTACTCGAAACCGGCCTCGATACCCGGGTTGTGGTAAGTGGAATAGCCCAGTACTACAAACCCGAAGACATCATAGGCAAACAGGTGTGCCTGCTGGCCAATCTGGCACCTCGCAAACTCCGCGGTATCGAGTCGCAGGGCATGATACTCATGGCTTCGGAACCCGATGGGACACTGAAGTTTGTGAGCCCCGAAAGTGTAACAATAAATGGCTCTACGGTAAGTTAACATCTGAATACGGCTTCATGCAATGGCATAACCGGCCGCGATTGTTTTATTTTACGATTACTTTGGTGCAAAAACCCGAATTTTTCAAACGGAACAGATATAGACCCGGGCGCAAATGTGCGACATCAACCAAATTCTCGCCGCTTACCAAAGTAACAACCATGAGTAGCTGGCCCGAAATATCGAATATTTCGAGCACATCGTTGGTTTGAACAATGATGTTTGTTAGCTCTTCTGCCGGATTCGGAAATAACTGTATTTTTTCGGACAAAACAGAATTACCGGGAACCGAAAGCAATGTGCTGCAAACAAAAGGAACGCCCCATACATCATCACCACGTTTATAATAGCAAAATCCAATACTGTCGGGTTGAGCATATCCCCCCTCACATTTGAATGTAACACCCAATCTTTCGTGATACGTATTGAAGCATGCTCCGTCGTAAAATACCGGAATTAATGTGTCGCAATTGTCGTAACAATAGAACATATTCCCCGACTCCCTTATGGTGAACCGTGTTTTTCGATAATATTGCACCATACCATCAAAACCAAAAGTTTCGCCGGGTAATAGGTTCATTGAGTGATGTAAACTGTATTTTTCGGTGATGGTATCGCGAAACCTGTCTTCGGTGATTGTTCCGTAAACATCGGTATATCGGTAGTAGCATCGGTCGATAGAATAGACCAGTGTGTCGTTTTCCAAATTTCGGCTTAATACTGTCCTTATAATGTTTTCGGTATAGTCGTACCAGGGATATTCTCCATGAGTTGTAGTGGTGCCTTCAGAAGTGTGAAACTCCCAACCCGGTTGCCAGTCGAAAATATCCCCAGCTGTAAGATTTTGCCAGCCCAGTTCCGGATTGTTCATACCAATAAACTGCAACGAGTCGGTAATACTATACATATAATCGGAGTTGCCTCCGACATTCCAACCCCACGGAAATTCATAAAAATTAAAGGTACTTAGCATGCCGTAGTTTTTACTGATACGCAGTAGTGAATTTTGAAACGGGTTTTCGATAAGATTGCCCTCGTTGTTGTAAACGTGAATCTTTATGGTTTTCACCGAGTCGCAAATTCCTGCAAACCACATCGTATCAACCACAACTATTTCGGCTATTATGCGAATATTGTCACTAGTGGAATAATACATTTGCCATGTTTCGTGCAAACCGGCTGCTGTATTGATAATAATCTCCTGTTTGGCTTTGTTGTAAAATGAATTGATATTGCCCGGTATAACGCTGAATTTTTCGCCAATCCAAGGATCACCTATAATAAAAAGCATTGGAGCATTTTCAAGTTTTCTTACCAATTTGTAACTGTAGTAATCGGTGGTATCGTTTCGTTGCGCCACAGAATCAATCCGAATTGAATATATCAATCCGTTGGTGCATTCAAAATGCGAAACTGCATCGGTTTTCACACATTGATAGTTTTGAGCATTACCCCAAAAAGCCAAAGTCAAAATTGTGGCAATTATCAGGAATCTTTTCATCACACAAGGTATATGTTGAGCAAATGTAACGATAAAACAAATCACACCGAAAATAATCTGACCTTTTTTTCAGTCAAAACACAAATTTGTATTTAGCTTCAGATGCAACCCATCGCAAAGAAAGGTTTTGAAAATGTAAACATCTGTTGTTTTCCATAGTGCACCGAAAGTCATCAAACGAATTCAAAGTTTTGTATTTTTAGCAAAAATTTGCATTCATGAAACTACTTACCCTAACCCGTCATGCCAAAAGTGATTGGGACAACAACTTGTCCGATTTTTTTCGTCCGCTCAACAAGCGTGGCAACAGCGATGCTCCCATGCTTGCTAAATTTCTGTCGCAAAAACTGCCTGTGCCCGACCTAATGATTTCGAGTGCTGCCGAGCGGGCAAAACAAACGACACTGTATTTTGCTCCGGCGTTTGGTTACGAAATTGGCGAAATTGTGTTCGAAAAAGAATTGTACCATTGCGGCACCCGCGATTTTGTTAATGTACTGTCGTCGGTTTCGCCAAAACGGCAGCACGTCATGCTGTTCGCGCACAATCCGGGCATCACCGAATTTCAGTATTACCTAAGCGGATCTCTGATTTCGAACATGGCTACCAGTGGAACCGCCCACATTGAATTGTATATTGACACGTGGAAAGAGATATCGCAGGGTTGTGGCCGCTTACGGCATTATTACTATCCGGCGATGCTAAAAAAATAAATTACGTTTGTAAATAAAAAATGCCGAAATTTAACAGTTCAAAATTTCAAACATCATGAAACTAATTTCACTTGCGCTGTTTACTGTTTTATGCATCGCTGCTTATGGTCAGCAGCCAGCACTACAGAAAGATATTACCGAAATTACCGAAGCCGAAAAGCAACTATTGCTCAGTATTCCCGACCTTCCGGTACCCGAGCTGTATCAAACCAAGTCGATACCCTATGCTGTCGACAATTCGCAGCTGATGTTTTTCAGGCCGATGTTTACCCAGGCGGGTATGAGTTGCGGTCAGGCTTCGTCAACCGGCATTTGTTTTACCTATGAAATGAACAGGGCACGTAATCTTCCGGCAAACACCAATGCCAATCTCTACCCTACACACTTTGTTTACAATTGGGTTTCGGGCGACTGGGGGTCTAACGGTGCCAGTTATTACCACACTCTCGATTTGTTGAACAAGGTAGGCACTCCCAATCAGGAAGAATACGGTGGAACTATTGATGCCGGCGGCAATTTACGATGGATGACCGGATATAACCTGTATTACAGCGCCATGCACAACAGGGTGAAAAGCTATTATGCCATCAGAAACATGAATACACCTACCGGAATACAAACATTGAAAAATTGGATTAACGATCATCTCGATGGCTCGGAGCATGGCGGTTGTGCCATTTTTTATTCGTCGGTGCCCTATCCCGATGCCAGTCTGCCTGCCGGAACCGAAGAAGCCGGAAAGTATGTAATTACTACCCTTTCGGGAGGTACGGCCCACTCGATGGCCGTGCTGGGGTACAACGACAGCATTCGCTACGACTACAATGGCGACGGACAATACACAAACCACATCGACCTGAACAGCGATGGTATAATTGATGCCCGCGACTGGGAAATTGGTGGTTTTAAAATGTGCAACACCTATTCGGGCGGACCCAACTGGGCAAATGGAGGATTCAGCTATATTACCTACAAGGCCATTGCCGATGGAGCTTTTTGGTCGCATACTGTACATGTAATGAAGGTAAACCCCGACTATGAACCCATGCTGACCGTAAAATCGCGCATTACCTACACAAACCGCAAGCGGCTGAAAGTTGTGGTAGGCATGGCTACCAACCTGTCGGCAACAGTTCCCGAGTATTATCTCGATTTTCCGATTTTCGACTATCAGGGTGGCGACAGGTTTATGACCGGAGGCACCGCCGAAATTGATAAAACCATTGAGTTTGGCCTCGACATCACGCCATTTACGCATTTACTGGCTCCGGGACAAGAAGCAAAGTTCTTCTTAAAAGTAACCGAAAATGATGCCGATGCCTGGGGTGTTGGCCACATTAACTATTTCTCGGTAATTGACTATTCAACGGGTAGTGCCAACGAAACTGCATGCAGCCAGACCGATGTTTTTATCAATCACAACACCACCACCATGCTCAGTTTGGTAAAGACTATAAACCATGCTCCGCCGCAGATTACCGACAATGCCCTGCCCACAGGCGCTATTCTGGCCAATTACTCGCATCAGATGACAGCCTCGGGGGGAACAGAACCCTACACCTGGAGTTTCGATACCGATTATCAGGTTAGTCAGTCGGTAACAGAATTTCCAACAGGAGGAACCAGCCAATCGCTCAGTGGATATACGCAAATAAACCTTGGTTTTGATTTTCCGTTTGCCGGAAATCAGTATTCATCGATTTGGGTATCGGCAAATGGGTTGATTGTTTTTCAGTCGGGCTTCAGTAACACCTTACCCTACAACAGCGACGACGAAATTATATTTCTGCATGCACGCTGCATCGCCCCGTTTTTTAATACCACTGTTACATCAACATTCAAAAAGTTAGTTGCAGCCGATTATATTGTTTTGATGTTCGAAAATAGCGTACTCGACTATGCTGTAAAACTATATGCCTCGGGCGACATACAAATTATTTATAAAGACAATACCATGACGGCTCAGCAGCAATATGTTGCAGGCATTTCGAATGGCACCGGAGTAAATGTTCAGCGTTTGTTGTTTCCCAACCAGACATCGATAGCTAACGGTTTTGGCTACTACCTGCAGGCAAGGCTTGCGCCTGCCGAATTTAGTATCAGCGAAAGTGGTTTGCTAACCGGCTTACCTACGGTTGATTATGTTTCGGTCGATTTTCATTTTAAGCTTGTCGACAACAACAATCTCATCAGTAAAAAAACAATACCTTTCATTACCGACGGACTAACCATGCTATTTATTCCGCACACGGCCAACAACGACATACCCGAATACAGCGAAACCGTAGATCTCGAAATTATTGCACAAAACCCCATGTCGTCGCCGGTAACTAATATCAATGTAAGCATGCAAAGTTCCGATACTTACATTACCATTACCGATGCTGCTGCAAGCCTCCCCAACTTAAACCCCGGGCAGCAAACAAGTCTGCTGAATGCCATGCAGTTTCAAATTGCGCCAAATGTTCCCGATCAGCATGTTGCGCAGTTTATGTTTACAGTATCGTCGGCGCAAAACACATGGAATTATCAAAAAACATTTACCATTAGTGCCCCGAAAATACAACCCGGCACCCATAGCGTTAACGATGGTGGCGACAACCTGCTGGCCGCCGGTGAAACAGCTGCTGTTTCGCTGAATGTTCACAACAACGGGCATTCGCCTGCCGGAAACATTCAAATAAGCCTAAGCAGTTTAAACGAGTATGTAAGCATTGTTTCGCAACCGGCTGTTATTTCGGCACTTAACCAAGGTTCTTTGGTTCCCGTAAGCTTTCAGGTGACTGTTTCGCCCAATGTTCCGCAACTGCAGCAGGCTGTTATTCAAATGGCCATCGCTGCCGATAACGGATATACAACAACCGAAACTTTCACACTCATTATTCACACTCCGGTGCTTACAGCCGGAGGTTTATCGGTGCTTGATGGCTACGATGGCATATTAAGCGCGGGAGAAACTTCAGATGTAGTAATTCCGGTTTTCAACCAAGGCCTTATCGATGCTACCAATTTAACAATTGTACTGACTACCGCAGATGAGTACGTTACCATAAACAACAACACATACTCAACTTCGCTGATTAGTGCTGCTAACTCGGAATTTTGCACATTTAATCTCAGCATAAGTCCAACAGCACCTTTTGCACATTATGTGCCTTTCGACTTGCATATTACAGGCGATAACGGACTCGATATCACATTGCATGCATCAACGGTAATAGGTTTGCTGATTGAAACCTTTGAATCGGGCGATTTAAGTGCCTTTGAATGGGTGAGCAGCGGTACAGCGCCCTGGTATCCGGTTACCGATGTGGTTTACGAAGGCAATTACAGCCTTCGTTCGGGATCGATTACCCATGATGAGTCGTCGGTATTAAGCATCACGGTAACAGTGGTTGCCGATGGATTATTGTCGTTTGCCTACAAGGTGTCGAGCGAAAACTATTACGATTTTCTTGAGTTTATGGAAGATGGGCAGGTTGTTGCTTCATGGTCGGGAGTGGTTCCGTGGACGGTTTACAACCATCAGGCTACGGCAGGAGACCATACCTATGCATGGCGGTACCGAAAAGATTATACGGTAAGTTCAAATCAGGACTGTGCCTGGATCGACAATATCGTTTTTCCGGCCATCAACGGAAATCCACCCATGCTACAGCTCAGCAATAGCGAAGTATTTAAGGTAATGTATACCGACGAAACCGATACCGACACTTTGATAATGACCAACATAGGAGGGGGAATTCTCGATTATTCGGTTTCTCTCGAGTTTCCTCAGTCGAAAGCGCTGAAAAATATTACGGGTTCAACGCTTACCAGTAGCATTGAATCGTTTATGCCGGGCGAAACTTACGATGTGCTTTTTACCGTTCACAATGCATCTCCCGATCAGGAGTGGCTAAAAACCATTGTCATCGATTTTCCCGAAGGCTTTGTTGTAAATTCATATACCTCTTTTAACGGTGGTTCCGGAGGCCCTTTAAGCTGTAGCAGCAGTACCGGGGAGGGTGTTGAGCTTACATGGACGACTGATAATCAGTGGGGAACCATTTATGGAAACGAAACGGCAACTTGCACAGTAAATATTACGATTAATGAATCGTTCGGTAGCTCGGCAGCCGATATTTTCTATACTTTGTATGGCGATATTTACGGGTCGGAACCACACACTCTCGAAGGCCAAATTACCTGGGTGAATCTTGGTGATTTCTGGCTGGTTTTAAATCCTGTTGTCGGGTCAATACCATTCAATACTTCAGCCGATTTATACATGCATTTTAATACCGAAGGTCTCGATAATGGCTATTATTATGCCAACATTCGCATTACACATTCGGCTGGAGTAAGCATTGTGCCGGTTAGCCTGCAAATTATTAATGTCGGTATCGATAATGCATCGCCGGCATCGGGCTTGCATGTTTACCCGAATCCGTTCTACGATATTCTTCATGTCGACCTCGATAATAGCCCGGTTAAGTCGCTGGCATTATGCGATGTGCAGGGTCGCGAGTTGTGGAACTGGAGTGCAGAGCACGACTCGGGCAACCGCATAGTGATTGATGCAGCCGGGCTGAATCTTCGCCCCGGAATGTATCTCATAAAAATGCAAACCGAAAACGATATTGTTTATCGCAAGCTAACTAAGATAGAATAGTCTGATAACTTGCTGTTTAGGCCATCAAAAAATGCTTTAGCACCGATGCAAAGAATCTTTTAAATTCAATTAGTAAATGCGACAGAGATTGATTTTTCTCTCTTTCCGAAATGGAGCGTAGCGGAATGAAGGAAAGAGAGAAAAGCCCGAAAGCATTTTCTCTCTTAAAATAAATGTTCGACCT